>Ga0316204_10000106_pt1 | contig 345644 bp, 250 predicted proteins | sample 6monrhotite_MG_2_FD_205661 | JGI IMG/M metagenome (GOLD analysis project Ga0316204, IMG submission 205661) | Microbial mat bacterial communities from mineral coupon in-situ incubated in ocean water Damariscotta River, Maine, United States -... | ecosystem: Environmental > Aquatic > Marine >... | reverse complement strand
AATACAGGTTAGAAATAAATAGTTGAAATAAGAAAAAAATACAGGCAAAGTGAATTCAAATTAAAACAAATCTGGCTTAAGGGGAATGACCGTCGTAAATTGGCTTTTTCTACAGCCTCGTTAGCTTCACAAACAACCATATTCAGATGTGAGTTGAGAGAATGAAAATTGATACAAAACTAAGCCACATTGGTCGTTCCACAGCACAAAGCATGCAGAGTGTAAGCCCTCCGCTAGTGAGAACATCCACTGTTGTTTTTCCAAATCTCAAGGTCTTTAAAGATTCTTATTCAGAAACTGTATTTGAATCGCCTAGATACGGTCGTTCCGGTACACAAACTTCTTTTGAGCTGCAAAGTGCAATGGCTGAATTAGAGGAGGCAGAAACCTGTATCGCAACGTCTTGCGGGTTAAGCGCAATCACCGCTGTTTTAAGTTCAAACAGCAAATCCGGTGCACATGTACTAATAAACTCCGGTGTTTATGGTCCCACAGAAAAATTTTGTACAACTGAGCTTAAAAAAAATGGTGTTGAGTGTGAGTTTTTTGATCATAATGCATCTGTAAAAAGCTTAATAAGGCCTAATACAAGTATTATATTTATTGAAGTGCCTGCTTCAATTACTATGGAACTTTTTGATATTAGGGAAATTTGCGAAGAAGCACATAAACACAATGTTCCTGTTGCATGTGATTCAAGTTGGGGAACGCCGATTTTCTTCAAACCTCACTCATTAGGTGTTGATATCTCCATACACGCAGCCACGAAATATATTAATGGGCATTCAGATGCAATGTTAGGTCTAATAACCGGGAGTTATAAATCTTTAGAGCCTATTAGAGAGTGGTGTAATAATTACGGTTCTCATGTATCACCGGATAGTTGTTGGCTTGCTCTCAGAGGTCTGCGAACACTTTCTATAAGGATGCAACACCATCAAAGAAGTACACTAAAAATTGTAAAAAAACTTCAAACATTACCTCAAATGCTCAAAATATTTTATCCTCCATTAAGTTCAGGAAAACAGCTAGAACTATGGGAAACACAATTTACTGGTAGTGCCGGTCCATTTACTGTTGAGCTTTGTTCTTGTAGTGAAATTGAATTTACTGAGTTCATAGACTCTTTGAAATTATTTAGCCTTGGAACGAGCTGGGGTGGATTTGAAAGTTTGGTTATGCCCGCAATTCCTCATCATTTAAGAAACAAGGCTGTGATGCCGGATGAAGGGAGATTAGTACGATTTCATATCGGACTCGAAGATCCTGAAGATTTGTTTGAAGACATACACAATGCACTAACGCAATCAGGTATATTAAGCTAATCGGGTAGCCGAAGGTTTCTAGCCTTCAGCCCCCACACCACCCTGCATGCGGATCCGCACAGGGCGGTTCATTTAACTTATCCGTTAGGATAATGAACTTTGCCCCATCCGTTCCTCAGTGAAAACAGACCTTCCTTGACTAAATAGTCGTTGCTAATCGCTTGATTAATTCCCGGTGTTTTGGAACTACGCCAAGGACCTTTACTTGTGATCCCACAACCAACAGCCGCTTGGATCCTCACACCTCGTTTCAATAAATTAGCAACCTTGGTTCTCGGTTTTCGCCACTGCCTCCAATAGCACATACGAACTCTGCGTCTGATCCAGTGGCGAAAACCAATATGACCAAGTCTGCAAGCGATTGCATCATGGCAATATTCTTTATCTAAAGGTAAGTCGGTATGAATGGTTCCTTTTTCAAAGTAAACCATTAAGTTGTTTCCAGTATTACCATCGTTATACCGTTTCATGGTATTGAGTGTCAATTAGCAACTAAAATTGAAAGTCTGTGACCGATAAGAGACACTTAACTTGATCGATTTCTGATATTACTGTGATCTATCTCGCACAAACTGCCCCCCGATTTTTGAGGAATTACACTTGAAGGATTTAAGTGAGCGCAAAATTTCGTATTAAGCTTGAGGACAGGCACTATTTTATTCCGTAAATTGATAACAATAGTAAAAAATTCGGCGGATTGATTGTTTTTGATCAATCCGCTGAGTGCGAGTCCTCTTGGTTGGAGTTCGTTGTAGTGGCAAAGTATGGGGGTGTTCATAATGAAGGTGCTTACGGCACGCTTTTTGATACTGAAAAGGTTAGTTTAAGCAGATAAATGCCGTTATATTGAGGGTGATAATTAGTAATAACAATGAGTTATGGAGGTCCGACCCTAAAAGGACCTTAAAGCTTTAAGCAATGCTATATCAATACCTTTTTCGTCAGTATCCGCAGTTTTAAGTAGTATAGTTGGCTCAAAATCTTCACGAAAGCGACCATCTACATGATATAATCGCTCAAAGCCTAGCGCTAACGTAGCATTACTCTCTACAAGTTCAATCTGTTTTATCCCACCTAATAAATCTGCCATAGGGGCACCTAAAATAGCCCTTGCTCCAAGTGTATCAAGCCCAATCGTCATACCTTCGCCCATGCTGCCTGTCCAACGACCAGCCAATACAACAAAAGGTTTATCTATAAATGGCGATTGAGGTACTACTGTAGCTTTTTGATATGGTTCTTCAGAATAGTGATGACCAGACTTTTGGGTTTTATAGAGTTGGTATACTCTTTTTATTTTGGTGAAATGGCCGAGGATGGGTTCTGCTACTCCTGTGTTGCCACCGCTAGGAGTATTTCGCAAGTCAATAATTAGCCCATTTGTTTGTGCTAGCGCTTTGATAGCGTTTCGAAATTCAGTAACGCTGGCATCGTCTCCAAGTGAGTTATTAAAACGGATATAGCCGATGTTGTTTATTACCTTATACGTCACTTTGGGTCCATTATCTAATTGGTTAATACTAGTGTAACTTGGTTCCAAGTTATAAGTTCTTATCTCTTCATCGGTTGAAGCAGTCAAAGTACGACTTTGATATCGTTTACCACCAAGCGCTATGTTAATTGCATAAGCTTGTTGATCTTGTGACAATATATCTGCAGATAATCCGGTTACTGCTTCAATGATGGTATGAAATACTAACCCATCAATGCTTCTGACAAGCATTCCTGAGCGAATACCTTGTTCATATGCTGAAGAGTTAGCTTTAACATCAATAACGTATATTTTTTCATCTTTAACTTCCGCATAGATGTCGGAGCCTGTCGGATAAACGATATAATCGTCATTATCAAATGGGCTCAGGCTCAAGTGAGGATCTTGCAGGTTTCGCAAAAAAGACTGGCTTACATCAATAAATTCTTTCGCCGTTTTTGTAGCTAAAGCTTTGGAGTAAAAGAGATTAGTCAAATTTTTGAAGTCTCCATCTACTTTATCTAAGTAGGCATAATCTGATTTGATAGTTGATATCAACTCATTCCAGGCCAGATCGGGATCAAAAGTGTCATTATTCGAACAGCTAGACAAAAAAATAAGCGAAAATAAAATAGGTATTAAAGTGATCTTCATAATTTCTCTTTGATAGTTTTTAATGCAAGGCTTACGTATTTTTTCTGTTTGAAATTCTTGTTAGCGCTTTGCTATAGCGCATGGCTGTTTACGTTGGTAATCCTAATTTCGGGAACCAACGTAGTGTATTTTGGAACATCTTTCATGAGTGCAGCGCCGGCATTAGCCATAGCAGTTTGGGCTGTTAATAGATCGTCAAAATACGCGTTTGAAGCTGCGATTATTTCGCCTTCAATTGGTGTCTTCTCAGATATGTATCTATCGCTTTCTAGCCTGATCAAACCATGAGACATAAGTAGCTCTTTCGTAAGGGTCATGTGTCCAGAATTGTAATACTCATGATCGAACACAGCTCCTTCCTTCCAACGATAAAAACCAATAACTCGAATCATTTAAATACTCCTCATTTATAGTGCTACCGCCTAGCACAGCGGAAAATGGCTCTGACTAATGCTATTTGTTAGGTATTTACTTACCAAAAGATTGCTCACCAGACGATTGTAGTTGGTGCATCACTTCAATTGATATGCTGTTAAGTTTTATTAACTCTATTAGGTTTTTAAAAGAAATTTTATCTCCCATGTTTGTATTAGAGGCATGAGAATCCTCCTCCGTTTCCCAATAATAAATATCAACCCATTCATCGTTCGGATTCTTATATATAGATTGATGTAAAAAACCTTCTAATTTTTTCAAATCAAGGACCATTGCATTGACGGCATTAATCATTGCCTCATCGCTAATATCTGATCTTGATTTCTATTTAAGAATTTCAAAAACTGGATTACCATTATTCAAATTTACTTCCTCCGCTAATAGGTGACTACAAAATATAAGAACCACAACAGCCGCTACGTATTTAAATATTTATAACACTAACACTTACTGAGAACTTGATGATTAAAGAATCTAATACTTACAGAATGCGCGCGGGTCTTTGCGTCGATCGCCTGTTTTTGTTATGTTTTCGAACTCTAGCAAACATTTACCTTTGTCGGCCTTTTAGCAAATGACGCATATTTATCCTCTAGCTTTCCACGTTCAAAAGCCGCATCAAATTCTACAATAATCTCCTTATCATAATCATCTTTTTCACTATTATAAAAAGCGTCTACTAACTTCCCCTTGCCTACATGATAAAATTCATCTCCATTAGTTGATATAAGTTTCAGTGCTATACTTTCATAAATATCTCCAAAAAACCAAGAAGAGATAAGTTTGGCTTTTATATTTACGCGGTCTTCAGGTAAAAATAGGTTTTTATTTATTTCTATGTCTTTTGCACTCAACTGTTTTTTAGGCTTATTTCCATCAAATTTTTTCTTTGGAACTTGCTCTCCATCTAAGAAATAATAATTTCGCACGTGACCATCAGATACAGCCCTTATAAAAATTCTTTTTGCACCTAGGTTTGATAGGGATTGCGCAAACCAAGTCGGCTCTTCTGAAACATATGTGTACGCATATATATTTAGTGTGTTTTTCTTTCTACCTGCCTCTTCAGTCTTTATTATATGATCTTTATAGCCCGCCTGATTTTCAATTGGGTTTAAAGCATCTAGAGAAGCACCAAGATCATGCTCGTGCTTCCTCAAAGATTTCTTCAACTCTTTAGTTGCATTTTTAGCATTATCTTCACTACCAAAGGTTGCTCTTATATTTATATGCGTTTCTATTGACATTGACATCCTTCTTTAAATCTTATTGTTTTCCGGAGTTCTAGGTAAACATAACGGTTGAGTAAAGCTTTTTTACGAGCTTTAACGAGTTGATATTATTTTCAATAAACTTGCTAAACTAAATCGAAGAACAACCACTTAAAAATTCAACTCGAAAAAAATCAGTTTGAACATTTTGTTTTGCGAAAGACTAAATCGACAGCCTTGCGTTAAAGATCCCTACGATATTTTTGAAGGGGATGGTTACGGATCCCCTCTGGGAAAAAGAATTTTCAAAAATTTCTTTGACTCTTTGCTTTTACCCGTGGTTGATATTTGATTATCTCGCAGTAGTGATTGAATTTTCTCTTTCTTTTGGTAAATACTATGGATGAGAGCAGAAGTGATAACTAAACCGGCCTTTATTGACCCTTTGGGTTCGCCTCTTCTGAATTGCAGTCGGTTATTACTAAGTATTGCATAATAAGGGCGTTCATCAACAACGAGAGAATAAATTGGCTGGTCTTCTCCGTCAGTTATCTTGACGTCCCCAGCGAGAGCTTCAATTAGCGTAACCACCCAATCAGTGCGTTCTCGCTGATGCTTTTTATTACCCAAAAATTGACCTTCAGTATCGACTAGGAGATTGAGCCCCCAGCGCAGCAAATCTATGACAGTAGGTCGTAGTGATTCTCCTAGCGATGTTAACGCGTAGTGAACTACCCCTTCATACAATATCTTTTCTGTAATCTTAAGGCCTTCAAGTTTTTTTAAACGGCTTGCTAAAAGATTACCTCCGATTCCATTCATCGCATCAATTAGATCATTGTAGCGCATTGGCCCCAAGCACAACTCTCTGACAATTAATAAAGTCCAGCGCTCGCCGATTGCATCCAATGCATTGGGGAGGGCGCAGTACTGCCTATAATCTCTCGTGCCCATATACCCTCTCGTTGGTTGATAGTAAAAATGTAGTATGGAATTGAATCTGTTTTAAATGATCGCGGATTTCATGTGATTTTGCCATACTAATTTTCTGATTTCGACATAAGCACAGAAATCAACACACTTAAACCTGTTTTTTGCATTCGAAATGGACTGAGGCGTTTGCTAAATCAAGGGTTTCGCTTCTGCAGGCGTCGTCCGTTTCGAGTGTAGATAGATGAGAAAAACAATGGAAATCCATCAAATCGAGAGTAACTTTCAGAATTCGTGTGCCAGTCATTTGAATTTCCATTCAACTATATAATATTATATTTAACTATAGTATTGCATAGCTCTCTAGGATATACTAGTGTTATCAACACTTAGACGAACAAATAATTCACTGTTAGAGGAAAATTTATGAGCAAGCCTTTACCATCCACTCGCGATCAAATGCCTTACTTGGACAAGATAGGCGTCTTGAGCGCGTTAGCGATTGCTAAAAGTCAGCAAGATATACAGCGAACCATGGAAATTTACCACCCCCGTGTGGTGTTAGAGACTCCCTCATTTGATTCAGTGGGGAAAGGTCGCGAACAAGTTCAACGTCATTTGCATGGCTGGTTTACTCGATTTCCAGACTACAGCGTAAAATTAAATAAAGTAGTGCCAGTGGACGACGGTAAATTAGCGAGTTGGGGCTATATATCACTAACCCTTACCGGTGAGTTCTCGGGGAAAAGGCCGAACGGTGAACGCGCGCGTGTTCCGGTTTTTATCTTGGTAGACTTTGCAGATGGCATGATCGTATATGAGCAATTTCTCTTTGATTTGGCTTCTGTTTGTCGTCAGTGCGGGTTGTCTGCCGATGTTCTAATGCCTGTAGGTAAATGAGGAAAAAACGTGATCGAACTTCATACATGGACAACACAGAATGCTCGTAAAGTCGCTATTATGCTTGAAGAGTGTGGACTGGATTATCACATTAGGCCTGTTAATTTATTGAAGAATGAACAGAAAACGCCTGAATTTATAAAAAGATTCGCCAACGGAAGAATACCGGCGATTGTTGATCATCTAGAGGACGGTAAAGAGATAGCAATTTTTGAATCAGGTGCCATTCTTCTTTATCTCGCTGAGAAAACCGACCGTTTTTTGCCGACCGATATTGTCGCTCGCAGTGAAATCATTCAATGGTTGTTTTGGCAAATGAGTGCACTGGGTCCTGTAATGGGTAACTTCGCCCATTTTGCTGCGGCAATTGCGCCAGATGCAGATTATGTTAACGACTATTTGCGTATGACTCGCTCTGATAACGTACTCGAATATCCCATCAGTCGCTTTTTAACAGAAAGCATGCGCTTACTTGGCGTATTAGAATCTCAACTAAAAGAAAAAGATTATATTGTAGAAAACTACTCTATAGCTGATATGGCTTGTTTCACCTGGGTTGAATCCAGTTGGGCTGGCTTTTGCGTATCTAATCCAGATTTCGAAAAACAGTTTTCAGGTATCAAATCGTGGATGGAAAGAATTGCATCTCGCCCATCTGTTGCAAAGGTTATGGAGCAGTTTGGTTGGAATAGCGAGCTAACTGAAACTTCAGGTTCTTTTAAAATATAAGTACCATCGACCAATTGGATAATTTACTAAGAGCTTGGGTAAGGTTCTCAAACATCCAACGATTTTATCCATCCCAACGATAGTAGTTAAGCTATTAATGGGACAAATGGGCGAAGAACTATTGTTATAAGCACATAATTTAAGAAGTGAGAAAAATGGCAGTCCTAGAAATATTAAAAGCTCCTAATGACAAACTAAGAATGAAATCAAAGGCTGTAGATGATATTTCCTCCATACAGAAGTTGATCGATGACATGCTGGAAACAATGTACAGTACTGATGATGGTATTGGCTTAGCTGCCGCACAAATTGGTCGAAGAGAATCGATTGTAGTAATTGATATTTCTGAAAATAGAGATGCTCCCCTAATCCTTATTAACCCAATGATTTCTAGTGGCGAGAATAGAATCAAGGGACAGGAAGGTTGCCTCTCAGTTCCAGGTTATTATGCTGATATTGAAAGGTATGAAAATGTTAAAGTTTCTGCCTTGGATAGATATGGTAATGAAATAATAATAGAAAGCGATGGATATTTAGCAATCGTAATGCAGCATGAAATTGATCATTTAGATGGGAAATTATTTATAGATTACCTTTCACCTTTAAAACGTCAGATAGCACTAAAGAAGGTGAGGAAGGTAGCTAATCAAGCCGCATAAGGCTTATAACCAGTGCTAGCAATTGAAACTGCCTCAATTGAGGCGAGCGTTAAAAATAGTAATATCATCTGATGTAATCTAATAATTAGAAGGAAAGAAATGAGAGTTTTTATATTGTTAAGTTGTTTATTGTCATTAAATACAGCATGGGCCAATGATTTTGAGAAGTGTAAAGGTGAAGAGTTATTCCTTGAGTTAAAATCATCCCTATGTACCACTGTAAAATCTCCTTTAACTTATCAAGGTAGCAGTGCTGAAGAGATTGAGTTATTTGTTCGTAAGTTCCCGTCATTGAAAACTAGAGATGGCTCTATTTGGTTAATTGCCGGAGGCCCTGGTGAATCTGGCGCTAGTTTCTATTCATTTATTGATTTTTATAGAGCTTCATTTCCAAATTTTGATATCTTTATACCCGACCATCGAGGTACAGGTGCGTCGAGTACTATTTGCCCTGAGGAGTCCATTTACTCATTAGGAGGGAAATATTTAGTAGGAGAGGAATGGGGGACATGTTTTTCCCATATGTATTCGAAACTTAGCTATGTAAAATCTTTCAGCATCACAAATGCAGCAAAAGATTTACGATTACTTATTAACAATATGAGTGGAACGGGTAAGCGTTATGTTTATGGTGTTTCGTATGGTACTCAGTTAGTATTACGGTTGACTCAATTAGATAAAGTTAATTTAGATGGTGTTATTTTAGATTCTTTAGTTCCAATGCAAGACGATAGAGATTTTGATCTAAGCAAACGATCTCAAGTAGTTGATATGGTAGGTCAAGCTTTGCTTAATAAATGTCAAGGGACTTTTAAATGTTCAGGGAAAAACGCTGATGAGATGAAACGGCAATTAAGTGCCTTGATAAAAAAATCTAAATCAATAAAGGATTTTTCAATAAAATTACCTGATACTTCTTTATCTACTGTACTTGGCGCCATGTTGGATATTCCCCATGTTCGAAATGATATACCTGACATTATTAGTTCTCTATATAAAGGGGACTCAACGGATTTAGAAAACGCGTTTAAGGCTGTAAATCTCTACTATGAAAAATTCGATCGAGGATATGCTAATTTTGGTAGTTCAATTCCTTTGGTTCAAGTGATCACCGCCTCTGAAAATAATTTAAGACCAGAAATTACTAAAGCTGATGTAGCAAAAGAAGCAGAGAAACTTTTATTTACCAGTCCATTACCTAGTCTTATTGCTGAGAACAGTATGCCGACCTATAAAAAAGACAACTTTTATTCAAAACTGCCCAATAGTTTGCCAAAAACTATGATCTTACATGGGACATTAGATCCTAAAACACATCATGACGCAGCAAAAAAATATGCTAGTAAGTTAGCTGAAGCAGGTAAAGTTAGTTTTATTGATGTCATAGACTCTCCGCATTTTGTAGCCATGAATGCACCAATATGTTTTAAAATATACGTAAATAAATTTATTAAAGGTGGATCTATTAAGCAACAAACCTGTCGAGATGAAAATGTATTGGTTAAATTTTAGTAAGGTTCTAATTGTACAATCGTAAACGTCTGCCTGCAAATATTCAGGTGGTTGATTTGATTTTTCTCAAAAACAGCCTGATTTTAGTGATAGTGACATAACTGACAACACCTCCAATAGTCACAGCGCATTGTTTTACTCAATTGATTTACTTGGCGCATTTAGAGAGCAGGTGGCTGCCACTTTTGACTCTCCTTTTTAATGCCATTCAAGAACTACAAGGAAAACTCTCAGTGAATTTCATAATTCTATTTATTGCAATTCTTTCGACTCTGATTTTACTTATCCATCTCTATTTAGGCTGGCTAATTGTAGTAATCAATGTTGCAACAAAGAGGGAACCGGAATATGGCATTGGTATTTTATACATGGTTATTCCAGCTATGTTTTGGGCACTTTATTTTAGCTGCTAGAACTAGAAACATGACGAGTTTTTGAATGTTAGCTTTCGCATTTTAACAAGTTTAAAACATTCAGATGATGTTGAGCAACTGCAACTAATATAACTTACAGTTTTGTTGTGCTAGAATTTACAACGTTAACTTTTAGACTTATTTGTTCTTTTCGTTTTAGCTTTAAAAGCCCGCTTCGGCTTGTAAGGTGTACCTTTTCCTTTTAACCCACTAAACGTAACAGTTTTAACGTCACTTATTAATGCGTGTATGTTTTGAATAATGGGCTCCATGAAGTGTGTATACTTTATCTCTTTTTGACTAATCGCTTCTAGCGGTGACTCCCAATGAGCCGTCATATCAGGGATTGTCATACGCTTAGGTAATGAACATATTAACTGTGTTCCAACATCAGTAGCTCTAATATCTTTACCTTTTCGAGTAAGAAATTAACGTTTAAATAAAAGCTCAATGCTCCCAGCCCTTGTTGCTTCGGTTCCTAGGCCATCAGTATCACGTAACACTTTTTTGATTGAATTGTCAGTTACATAACGGGCAATGCCTGTCATCGCAGATAATAACGTTGCATCTGTAAAATACTTGGGTGTTGTTGTTTGCTTTTCTTTCAAATCAGCTTGTTGGCACGTTACTTCATCACCTTTTGAAACAATAGGAAGGCTTACCGTTGAAAACTCCTGCTCGCCCTTAGAGTTTGGCTTTGAGGGGAATAAGCTTTTCCAACCTTTTGATACAATATCTTTTTGCTTGGCAATAAACAAACCACCTGATACTTCAGTATCAATTTGTTTATTAACATACTCAAATGGAGGATAAAACTGAATGAGATACTGCCTAGCAACTAGCTCATAAATGCTATTTTCTGCTGCTGATAACCGACTTAAATCAGTTGATTTTGATGTAGGTATAATAGCGTGGTGAGCACTTACCTTAGAATCATTCCAAGCCTTGCTTTTTAAGCTAACATTGGCGTTGCTTGCAGCATCATTTAATGCAGAACATGAATTACGGATAGCGCTAATGACTCGATTAACGTCATTCAAATGCTCTTTTGGTAAATATCGACAATCTGAACGAGGATAAGTGATTAGCTTATGGCGTTCGTATAATTGCTGGCAGGTATCAAGTACCGATTGCGCGCTCATACCAAATCGTTTAGCAGCATCAATTTGCAATGTAGATAAACTATAGGGTAAGGGTGGTGGTGTAGCTTTTTTAACTTGAGTTACACCAACAATTTTTCCTACTTTATTTTGAACTTTTGATATTACATTTAACGCTAGTGCTTTAGATAACACACGATTATCTTCATCCATGTAAGGTTTGCATGCTGCGCTTGGATGCCATTTAGCCTGATAAGACTCACCTTTGAAGGTAAGAAGAGTACAGATAACCTCATAGAATGGCTTGGATACAAAATTCGCGATTTCTAGTTCTCTGTGAACGATTAAACCTAAAACTGGTGTCTGAACCCTGCCAGTTGAGAGGACTCCGGTATAGCCCGATTGACGGCCTTGTAGGGTACATAGACGGGTCATGTTAATACCATATAACCAATCAGCCCTTGCTCTTGCTAAAGCCGATGTTGCAAGAGGAGTAAAATCTGTGTTTTTACGCAGTTCATTTAATGACTTTTTAACAGCAACAGGGTTTAAATCACTAATCAAGCAACGCAATACCTCTGCTTTTTTTGTTTTAGACACACCACAGTGATTAATAACTTCATCAATTAAAATTTGTCCGACTCTATCACTGTTACAAGTCTTTTTTTGTGAAATCATATAAATAATTGAATTTTATCGGTTATTTTAGCTTTTCACACTTTCTGCAATTATTAAAATAGTAGGCAAAATAGCAATTTAGTTGAGAATTTTGGACACATGGTCGAAGAATTGGCCAAAACTAAAGAAACCTAATTCATATCTTGTCAGAGTTTTCGAGACTCAATGTTCCAACTCAACTGGGCACTATTTTGCGCAGGTTACAATAGTGGATGCAATAATAAAGTTAAGAAATATGCACTTATGGGTTGAATCCAAGAGAGTGCTTGTGCGTAAATTACGCATCACTGTTGCAGCAATAAATGGTTTTATTTTCTTAATCCTAAGAAATACATCTGCTCGTTCATCAGCTTTGGCTAGTCTAAACTCTTCAATGACAAAGGGAAGTTTGTCTTGCTCGATAGCTTTAACTATTTGGTCTATTATTTGATATTCTGCGTTGTTTTTGTTCATAATTGTATTTCGTTCATGAAACATGAACGTTTATTATCGCTGAACATATTAGCCTAGAATCACCACTTCTTTTTGTTCCCTTCGTAACCTAGGGCATAACCCAAAATATTCCACGCTGCTCTACAGCTGAAAGAAAGAGATAAGTTAAAAATTGGCAAATATCGCTCTTATTATGCTTTAAACGATCGCTACGACTATGGTTTGGAGAACATATAACAATATTTTTATATGAATTTGTAGCCGCACTTAACGAAATTCTTTAAGGGGCTGATTTATAATGAATTTTTGAGTTCGAATCCTGTAAGGCTTTTTTTATTTTGAAACAGCCACATAGTATGTTCCGCGCCCAGTACCTCTGGTTTCAATAAGCTTTAGTTTGAGTAATTTCTCAAAGTCCATTTTTCGAGCGGCCAGGCTGCGGGGAGATATATCGCCATATTCACGTTGTGTTATGCTGCCATGCTCACGAATATAGTCTATGACTTGGCGATGATGTGGTTCGATACGGGACTTGGGCTCTAAATGTTCAGGCAATGCCTTACGAACTCTGTGTAGCTCATCTAAGATACCATCAGCGAAATATTCCAGCCAATTTGAAAAGTCTATAATATCATTTAAGTCATAGTAATCACCTTCAAGACCGACAGCTTTGAAGTAGCGTGTAATATGTTGATTGTAATAATTCTCAAAACTGAAGATCTCAAATAAATCCAATCCCGCTTTTCCTAAAATTGCAGTTGTTAAAAGTCGTGCTGTGCGTCCGTTACCATCCATAAAGGGATGAATGATGACATATTGCCGATGGAATAGTGCTGCTAAAATGATCGGATCAATCTTACCGATACTTTTGTCGATAAATTCCATTAGCTCCGTCATTAACCTTTTGACGTCTTTAGCATCGGGAGGTATAAACACCACCTCATCCAATTTTTTAGGATTACGAATGATAACTTGTTCTTGACGCAGTTTCCCACAATGCGAAAGATTATCCATTAACCCCTCGACAACCTGTTTTTGGAGTTTTTCCAACGTATGAACAGTCAGTTTAAATGTCCCTGACCTAACTGCCTGATAAAGGTTTTGAAGTGCTTTATTGTAATTCAGTACCTCGCGCTCTGTATCCCTGATATATTCTTTTTTGTTTTTGAGTAGGTGTTTAACATCGGTTAGTGGTAGCGGATTTCCTTCAATGCTTGTCGAAGCATAGGTTGAAAGCTCTCTGGCATCCAGCTCTAACCTAGCCAAAGCTTTGTCAGTCAATTCAAAGCTATTTATTTCACCAATAGCTTCCCCAATCTCACGAATGGTAAATAGGAGCTTGTTAGAGATTGTATACTTTGGTTTCCAAATCATAGCCATAAAATAGCCGAAAAGTAGCCGCAAATCAATGGCTAAATTTTGATGTTGGCCATAAAATAGCCGAGAAATAGCCTATAAGGCAAATACCGTTAAGTGCAGGAAGTATGAAAAACAAAAAGTAAAGTCGGCTTATAAATCCAAAGGTACGCCTTGTAATACTTCATCCCATTCCTGTAAGATCTCGAAAATTGAGTTCGATAGCTCTATGTTGTCGTCCACCATTTTTACCCCATCTTAGAACCACCTGTTTGTGTAAGCATAACTTGACCGCTTTGATCACATTATGGTTTCATATGAAAGAAAAGCTGTCCGATTTTTCCTACCTTACCAAAACCTAATAGACTTAGTTCTGTTGTTATCACCGCCTGATTAGAGTTAATTAATTGCTGAATAAGCTATTCTGATTGATTTATTTCGGAGGTCTCGGGGCAAATTTGTTTCCTCACGCAATGTTCTATATGCCTGTCGTTTTAGGGGTAGAATTTACCTTTTTATCGCCCTTTTATTTTCACATTACACGAGCACAATTTCAATTTTTACTGGACTTGCGGTTTAAATTCATTCAAAGTGATCTTTGTACAGGAATAGGATATGGAAAATAACTCAAAAGGGAACTTTAGTATGTCAAATAAAAATCGTCCGATGTTACAACTATCATCTGAAAACATGAGTCCCGAAGAGCAGTTTGAGTCCATGAGAGCTAGTATCTGTCCCGTCACAGATATACAACTTGATGATAATACCGAAATAGAGCAGTTTAAAGCTGAGTCAAGCTGGTATTCACTGGGCAACATTGCAATCTGTCAGTCAAGTTATAGTCCCGTACGTTATCATCGAAACAAGAAAAAAATAGCGCAAAATGATGATCTTGAAGATTACATTTTTCACATTTCATCAAAAGGAAACTATATTGGTGTGAGTGGTCAGCGTGAGATTATTTCTGGTACAGGTTCGATCAGTGTGATGGATACCCGTAACGAAATTTACGGTCAATCAACTGACTGTAGTTTGTTAACAACAGTGATCCCTTGTAATCTTTTAAAAAATGCTGACCAGCTTCACTGCATGAGCATGGCTGCTAATCATGTTAAAACCAGAGTGTTAAGAGAACATATGTTGACTTTATGGGATACGCTGCCTGATATCGATGTGAGTGAGAATTCTGTTTTCAGTCAAGCAACTGTAGCGCTAATTAACGCACTTTTTAGCTCAGACAAACACTTACAGCAAGATGATGTTCTCACACTTGAGAGTTCTTTCTTAACATCAGTAAAAAGCAGTATCGAGAAAAATTTATCCTGTGTACAACTCGGCATAGTGTCATTGTGCCAGGAATTTTTTTGTTCAAGGGCAACACTTTGTCGATTATTTAAACCCTATGGCGGAGTTGCGCACTACATTAGAGAGCGGCGTTTACTGGCTGCATTCAAAGTTTTATCCAATTCTCGCATGACCCGCCAGCGTATTATTGACGTAGCAATCCAGCATGGTTTTAGTAACCAAAGCATTTTTTCGCGTCTATTTCGTCAGCAGTTTGGGGTTAAACCAAGCGAAGTAACCATGCTGGGAATAGCCCTTCCACAACCTGACAGGCAATCTACGCAAGTATCACAAACCGCTCAACATATTGCCAGTTGGTTAAACTCACTGTAGCCTGAATTAATCAACATTTCTGTTCTATACCCATAATCATTCAAGACGTCGCAGGGGTCATATTCTGCGCTGTAAATCTTATGCTTTCGTCATTTGTAAGACCCTAACTAGCCAACCTGGCAATTCAATTTATTTCCCAATGATTTAACCAACAATATGGGGCAAGTTTTTTTTGGGTTAAATATTTTTTGAATTTTATTTTTATCTCAGGTATTTGTTTAATAATTCAGTAATGTTGAGACATTTAGACTAAATATCTGAGACGTTCAGACAAAACTCCCCGGCTACTTTAAAGTAAATTCTACCTAGGCAAAAACAAGTAAGAAAACCGAATAGTTGCAAAATTATTTAAAGCTGTTTCTTAAATCTAAATAAAAAAGGATCACGACCATGAAAGCAACCCATAATTATTTATTTGCACTGGCAATTAGTTTAACCGCCAGCTCAGCACAGGCTGGTGATTTAACCATTCCCAATAGCTTTAGTGCTAACACTGCAGCAGTTGCCGCCGAGGTCAATGATAATTTCAACGCAGTTTCAACCGCAGTGAATGATAATGATAGTCGAGTTGTAACACTGGAATCGCAGGTTACTAGTGTTGAAAGCGATGTGGCAGACAACGATACTCAAATTGCTACACTGGAAACTCAGATAGCCGCTCAGCAAGCTACAATCGATGATTTACAAAGTGAAGTTGATGCTCAGACAGCACGGAATGATACTCAACAGACTTCGATAGATGCCCAGCAAAATACTATTGACAGCCTAATGGATCGATTAACCGCTCTCGAAACGAATAATGTTCAATCGTTGAATGACAATGTTGAACTGATTGATGACGCTAATGGTTTTCTGACGGTACGCTTTAGCGGTGTCAATGTACAAATTATTAATGGTATCGATCAGAATACAACCAATGGTCTAGGTAATCTGGTTGTTGGGTACAATTTACCCGCAGGTACTTCGCGGGCAGAATTCTGCTCTGATGGTCAGTTTGACAACTTGCTTGATTGCAACGTCAATTTTGAAGTCTGGTCAAATAATCAACGTACAGGTTCACATAACCTGGCAGTCGGTACTGGTAACAGTTATACCCAAACAGGCGGTACCGTACTGGGTACATTGAATGTTATTAATCGGACGCATGCAAATGTTACTGGGGGAACCAATAATACCGCCAGTGGTTTCAGGAGTAGCATCAGTGGGGGGGCTTCTAATGCTGCTCTAGGATCAACCAGTAGCGTGAGCGGAGGTAAAAGCAATAGCGCAGAAGCTGCCGACAGTAGCGTTAGTGGTGGTGAGCAAAATATTGCGAGTGGAGCATCCAGCAGCGTCAGTGGCGGATGGAAAAATACAACAAGTGGTAACCAAAGTAGTATCAGTGGTGGACAGTCCGGTATCGCCAGTGGTTTTAGTAGCAGTATCAGTGGCGGGAGTTTGAATACTGCAAGCGGGGTTGAGAGTAGCGTTAGCGGTGGTTTCGATCACTCAGCTATTGGACAGTATGACTGGAGGGCTGGAACCTTATTTGAAGACCTATAAATATCATTAAAATTGCGATAAAACGTGGCTTGTATTTAATCTAGTTTAATGTAGTAGTAGCCACTTTTTTACTTTGAAAAATGAAATTATCGATAATTCAAGAATTTTTCCCCTTCTATTGCTTTCTCAGGCTGTCACAAATTGTGACAGTCACCGTATGGAGAATTTCTCACGACTTCGAGCATTATTCGACAATGTTGAGACATCTAGACTAAACATCTGAGACGTTTAGGCAAAACTACTCAAGCGTTTTAAAGTAAAGTTCTGCGTAATTAAGGAGGAAATAATTTTGCGGACAAACAAGTCATTTTATACCTATCACATCCTTTATCTGCTTAGCTTTCTTTTCATGGTTGCTTGTGGTGGAGGTTCTGGGGACGGCGGTGCCACTATCACTCATATCGTAACAGGTGATGCCGACTCAGGAGGAACCATTTTTCCGTCCAGTGTCTTGGTGGATAATAGTGACACAACCAGTTTTACTCTAAGTGCAAATGTGGATTTTGAAATTGATATGGTCACTGGTTGCGCGGGTAGCCTGGTTGGAGATATTTATACCACAGGTGCCATTACCAGTGATTGTACCGTAACCGCCAGCTTCAGCCTGATCAGCTCAGGGGTAGTACCGGTCACCGCAGCTTTACCTATTTTAAGCTTTTCAGCGGTTAAAAATTTCCGCTTCGATTGGACGGATGTGAGCGATGCGACTCACTACAGGTTAATGGAAAACCCAGATGGTGTCAGCGGCTTCCTACAGGTAGGCAGTGATATCGCTCAGGGTATGGAGGGTGTTGATCATGTGGTTCCATTATATAAACGTTTGAATGCTGTATATATTTTACAAAGTTGTAATGCCTCGGGTTGCATCGATTCAGTCACCCTTGCAGTGAGTGCTTCATTAGTATCAGCGATTGGATATTTTAAAGCCAGTAACACTGAAGTTGATGATGCTTTTGGTGTGTCTGTAGAGCTGAGTGGAGATGGTAATACACTGGCAATCGGAGCTATTTTTGAAGATAGCGACGCCACCGGAATCAATGGTGATCAGGGTAATGAAAGCTTGTTATGGAACGAAAATTATAATTCGGGTGCCGTTTATGTGTTTACGCGAGATGGTGTTAACTGGAGTCAACAGGCTTATGTTAAAGCCAGTAATACTGATATCGGTGATCGTTTTGGTTGGGCAATAAGTCTGAATGATGATGGTAATACGATGGCAGTAGGAGCCTATGCTGAACACAGCGATGCCGATGGTATTGATGGTGATCAGAATGATGAATCGGCCATCGAATCGGGAGCTGTTTATGTATTTACCCGTAGCGGAAGTGATTGGAGCCAGCAGGCTTATGTAAAGGCCAGTAACTCGGATACTCAAGATCGCTTTGGTTATGCACTAAGTTTGAACGGGGATGGCAGTACGCTGGCGGTGGGCGCTTATGCTGAACGCAGTAAGGCTATGGGTATCAATGGTGATCAGGGTGATAATACGCTGAGTTCTGGTGCAGTATATGTATTTACCAGAACAGCTGGTAACTGGGCACAACAGGCTTATGTCAAGGCTAGCAATACTGGCATTGGAGATAATTTTGGCTGGGATGTCAGCTTAAGCGGAAACGGTAATACATTGGCGGTTGCTGCCAATAGGGAGGCCAGTATGGCTGCCGGTATTAACGGTGATGAAACAGATGATTCTACACCAGGTGCCGGAGCGGTTTATGTGTTTACCCGAAACGGTACAGTCTGGGATCAGCAGAGCTATATAAAAGATAGCCGCATTGGATGGAATATAAATTTTGGTTATTCGGTCAGCCTGAGCGGTGATGCAACTACCCTAGCAGTTGGAGCAAAAGATGAAGCCAGTAATGCTATTGGGATCAATAACGATGAAAATAATAGTCTGGCTGGCGGCTCGGGAGCTGTGTATGTGTTTACTTTTAGCTCGGACAGCTGGGCACAACAGGCTTATGTCAAAGCCAGTAATACCGGCACAGGTGACCAGTTTGGGTTCAAAGTTAGTTTGAGTAACGATGGCAATACACTGGCAGTAGGTGCAGGGAGTGAAGGTTCTAATGCTATCGGGTTTAATGGTGATGAAACAGATGATTCAGCGATTATCTCAGGTGCCGTTTATTTATTTGTGCGCAGTGGTGGTATTACTAGTGGCGCGAGCTGGCAGCAACAAACCTATATTAAGGCAAGTAATACCGGCGCAATCGATTCCTTCGGTTTCGTCGACTTGAGCAATGATGGAAATAGTCTGGTTGTAGGTGCGGGTTCTGAGGGTAGCGACGCGACAGGGGTCGATGGCGATCAGGGTAATAGTATTATGGGTTCAAATTCCGGTGCGGCTTACTTGTATTGAGTGCTGAAAATACTGAATTTGAGAATACGAATATTTTAGAAAGAGTGGAAAATGAAAAATTTAAAAATCTATCTGAATACCATATACGCTAGTCTAATTCTTTTAATGTCAGTTATGCCGCAGGTTAATGCGACCACTGTATTACAAGGCTTTAAAGACAGCACAGAAAAAGGAGAATATAAAACCGAGTTTGCAGAGCTAGATTATGCAAAATCTGCCACTAAAAAGTCTGAGATAAAAACAGCCGTGGGAAAGTTATATAGTCGTGTTTTGTTGAAACCGAAAAGCAAAAGCAATCTGGAACTTTTTCGCAGTTATCAGAAAACACTTAAAAAAGCAGGTTTTACTATTTTGCATACTGCTACACCTAAATCTAAAAAAAACAATCCTAAATTGCTGATTAAAAACCTTTACAAAAATAATGGATTAAGAAAACGTCAATACAAAAAAACTAGTGGACAGGTTTCCCACAACGACCTTGACCGCATTAGATTGTTTGGTGAATATTACCTTTCGGCCGTTAAAAAAACGAGTGAAACAATATTGTATGCCGTTGTCGTTTTAAGTAGCGAGAGAAACTTGTATTTGATTGACGAGCTGACTGCTGCCGGTATGGAACAGGGCACCGTTTTACTCAACCTGGATGCGATGAAAAGCTCAATCGCTGAAACTGGAAAAATTGCGGTATACGATGTTTATTTTGAAACGGGTAGTGCAAAAATTACAACAAGATCTGACCATGCAATGAAGATTATTGTTGATTATTTGAAACAGGATAAAAGCAGTTACTACGTTGTTGGTCATACAGATGATACCGGAAGTTTTAAGCATAATATGAAACTCTCTACGCAACGTGCCGAGGCCATTGTGAAAGCGCTTGTTACAAATTATGGGATAAAAATTAAGCGTCTAGAGGCGCAAGGTGTGGGGCCGCTCTCACCAGCTTCAAACAACACCAGTTCAGCAGGAAAAAAATTAAATCGCCGAGTAGAAATAGTCAAACGATTAAAAAATTAATCATGAAGGATTAAAAGTAAATTCTACCTAGGTAAACAAGCAAGGATACTGAGTTTTTGAAAAAATTATTTAACCCTGCATTTTAAATCCAGAACAATGGATCAAAAAATGCAAATTATAATATTTAGGAAGATTAAACAAAGGAGCTTATAGAATGAAAGTTTGTAAAAAAAACGTGCGTTATTTGGTGATTACGGGTCTATTTTTTCTATTAGCCGCTTGTGGCGGCGGTGGTGGAAGCAACCCACCACCGACTTCCACAGCGGCAAATAATTGGGATGAAATGAATTGGAATACAGGACAATGGCAATAGCAAGTTACTGCAACCACTCAATGGATTTAGATAAAACCATTCCCGCAGATAATACTGGAGCATTCTGAATTTGTGTTTATGCGGGATGACAGTATTCATCTCGACAGAAACACAAATTTAGAGTGTTAGACAAAGAGTATTTTATTGGAAAAAAAGGAAAAGGATGATGCAACAGACAAGGTTATTTTTGATATTACTTGGCGGTTTATTACTAACCGCTTGCGGTGGCGGAAGTAGTAGCCCACTAGCAACACAAACAACGCTTACGGGGGTTTTTATTGATGGCGCAGTAGAAGGTCTGCACTACGAAACTGCCACTCATTCGGGAACCACCGATGTAAATGGTCGCTTTGAATATTTTAGTGGTGAAACCGTGACGTTTTCAATTGGTGGCATTACTTTAGGTTCGGCAACGGGGGCAATGCAAATCACCCCATTTGATTTATTTGCTTTAACCCCGCCTTCTACTGAGCTGGCTTTGCGAAAAGAATTAGGCTCTAACAATAAGGTCTCTGATTTTGATCGCGTTGCTAACATAGTACGTTTATTGGTTTCACTTGATAATGATGGCAATCCAGATAACGGCATTGATTTAGCTGGCTGGGATGTTACTTTAGCTGATGCCAGCCTCAGTTTTGATGTCAACCTTTATCGTTTTAAAGAGGATGAGTTTTTTGATTTTGCGGTTACCTATGGTGTCAGCCGTTCATCCAGTCTTACGCAACCGTTGATTCATTTGTATGCTTCTTTAGGTCTTACCATACCGGCTAGTGCATTATCACTGGAAACCACTGATTCAGGTAATGACGGTAGCATCGATGGACGTAAAGAAGCAACTTACACAGCTCAAGGGCTACGAGAAAGTTTTCAAGTTGACAATGATAACGATGGTCATTATGAGTTCATTAAAACTTCCAGCTATGATATAGCGGGTAATCTGCTTTTTAATATTGAAAATGATGATAATAACGATGATGGTGTGGTTGATAACATTATCAGTACCACTCGAACCTATGATGCTAATGGTGAAGTGTTAACTTCTTTAGTCGAGAAAGACACTAATGGAGACGGCGTGCTTAATAACATTACTCAATCTACTTTCACTTTCGATGACAATGGTAATAAGTTAGCTATTTTGCATGAGTCTGATTTCAATGGAGATGGTACATTTGATTCTGCTACCAGTACCACTAATATTTATGATAATAATAACAATAAGGTCACTTCTTTGAATGAGACCGATAGCAATTTAGATGGTACGCCTGACAGGAGCACCAGCACTACGAGCACCCATGATGCTGATGGCAATATATTAACTTTTTTGTTTGAGCAAGATAATAATGGAGATGGCACACTCGATTATATCGGTCACAGTGTTTATACCTATGATGCTAATGGCAATGAGTTAACTTTTATAGTCGAGCAAGATACCGATGGAGATGGTACACCTGATTCAATTAGCAACACTTTTCGTACCTTTGATACCAATGGTAATCGGTTAACTTTAGCGCATGAGTTTGACAACAATGGAGATGGTACAATTGATTCCGCCGACATCAGCACTTTTACCTATGATGCTGATAGCAATGAATTAACTGATCTGTTCGAGCAAGATGATAATGGTGATGGTGCACCTGATAAGATTATCGCCAACTCCTCTACCTTTGATACTAATGGCAACCAGTTAACTCTATTGACCGAACACGATAATAATGGCGATGCTGAGGTTGATAAAACCGACAGTTTGATTTTTACCTATAATGACAATAATGATGTTTTAACTTCTTTGCGTGAGATTGACGAAAATATTGATGGTTTGCCTGATTCAATTGAGACTCAAACACGTACCTATGGTGCAAATGGTAATTGGTTAACTTCTTTGATTGAGAAAGATACTAATGGTGATGGTACGGTTGATATTTCAACCTTCACAGAAAATAGCTACATCACGATTAATGACGGCTTGTATTTTTTACTTGATTATTTTCATGCTCAAATTTAGCAGAGTAAACTGGATTAAGTAACGAATTTATCAAATTATAAAATTACAGATGATGGCGGGCAGGTATCTAAGTTCGCCAGCAAACTAACGCTCGGGCATAAAAGAATATTATTAAACAAGGGATTTATTATGCATAAAAAAATACCAATGCTGATACTGAGTTTATTGTTTTATAGCTCCACCGTCGCAGCTTTAAAATATGCACAAACATCAGAAAACGAAGTATTTACTTATCAGTTACACCAACTATCGCTTTCTATGACAACCAAAACGGCAAGGAAAATCCTTGAAGAACAAGGGTTCATAACAACCTATAATCATCAATCAAAAAAAGCACAAAAAACTTGGCAATATTCAAATGGGCAGGTTGAAATAATTTTTTCTAAAAGTATTCACAGCAATAATTTAAATATGATTGACGTTAAGCAAAACGCTGCAAAGGGCAAGTTCTTTGATCTTTCTGATTGGGTAGAAAAAATATCGGCTCGTTGGAGAGCGTCAAAAAGCGAGAGTAAAGCGCTAACAAATGTATGCTTTACTCGCCATAGTGCTAGAAGCAAAAATAAACAAGTTGTTTATGCAGAATGCTTTATTAAAAATAGCGCCTCAGCTTCACTCGGGTATCACGGTATATTGAACCCAACACAAATACATCAACGTTTACTCCGAGCTGAGCCAATTTTGTAGTACTAGCACTAGCACTTTGAACATAAGCACAACATCAAAAGGTTTTCGACCGGCGTTACTTTTATGAGAGTTTTCTCGCACTTTGTTCAAGCTCGCCCAGAAATTTTCTCAGTCGAGCAATTGGTTTAAATGAACCAGCGGCTCTTTTTTATCTAGTTTTTTGAATCGGTCTTTAAGATCAAAAAAACCAGATTGAAACATCATTAATTTCTTTTTTGATTACCTTGGGAGTACTACATCAGGAATGCGCTATTTTTAGAGATTCCCATAAGTTTAACTCGGTTTACCAAATTAAAATCTGGAGTTTTACCAAACAGCATCATAAAAATGGCCATCGTAACTTAAGGTTCTAAAAACATATCGATTAATTAGAGCGCGTAAGAAAAATATGTTGTAGCTGACATTAAGCATTACAACCTAGAAAGGTTGCATACGGGCAACGATAATTTATCACCAATTAGCGATGAAGGTTTTTTGAAAAATGTATCCGGTTGGACTTCGTTAGAACAAAATTACGCAGACAAAATTAAAGCTTCTTTCGAGAATTACCTCGTTTACCAAAGATCAAAAACTCTTGCTACTAGAATGAAAACTCATGATGAAAAAAAGGGGGGTAGGTGAAATTTTTCGTGTTGTGGTTAAAAGCACTAGTCAGTTTATATAAAATATAAAGTTACTTATATTAGCAAAAGCTTGGGTAGCGTTGAGGGTTTAGGGAATCATCCCGCAATAATAACTCATGTATTAGTGCTGAAACAGAATCGTAAAAAATTAACATTTCAGATAATTTGATAACGCTATCTTTTAATATCGAAGATTTAATTGATAACATAAGAAATATCTTGGAACAGCTATAAATTTAGGATTACTTTTTAGTTTCAGTAAAGCTTTGGGTTTTACTCAAAAAATATTTACTACAGATTCTCTGCGCGAATAAAAGTACTATTTGCATTTGACTTGTTTTTTGAGAAAAAAAATATATAGTCATTAAAATGATGGTTTGAACGAAAATTTGTGAATTAATTTACTTGCCTCTACTGAAATAAAGCCGTAGTATATTGGTTGTATATTGCCAACTGTGTTAGGCGGGGGCTGCAAGTTCTCTAGATGAGATATTTTGCTGGCGGTGGCGTATAACAATAATAAATAACTAGAATAAATCATGAATATTATAAATATAAATCGATCAAGGAGCTGATCATGGATAAGAGAGTCATCTTTGAAAGTCTTGTGGAGCAAACTAATAAATTCAGTTTTGGTTTGTTCAATGAAATTCCTATAATTACTGCCGATACCCACTTTACCGATTTGGGATTGAATTCATGTGATCGTGCAGCTATTGCCGCTGATACATTAAAGTTATTCTCATTGAGTGTACCTTTGATAGATATTCTCACGGCAAGTACCTTGTGGGAAATGGCGGAATTAATTTATCAAGGAACGATGGTCAACAAAAAGATTGCCTGTTGAACCGAAAGCTTTTGCTACTTGCTGAGGGGCGGTGAGCATAAGCTAGCTAAAATAAAAAATGACGGAATAATAAAATAATAAAATAGTAGAATAATAAAATAAACCGTGGATGAGTGTGTCTAAAATAGTCTGAATTAGTGTCACTAGTTTAGAAATCCTTTCGAGTTAAATTCTACAAAATTTATTTAATGAGCGACCTGAATGTACATTCAGGTCTTGACCTTGGGCGTGTTTGTAGATAATTGAATTATGAAAATTTGGTTCGTTATATATTGTAAATCACTTAAAGATAAAACTGCGGAAGCAGGTTTATTTCGTAAAGGCTATGAAGTATACCGCCCGTTGTTAAGTGAGACAGCAAATGATGGCAAGCAACCGAAGGAAAAAGAATCTCTATTTCCGCGATACTTGTTTGTTCGTGTCGATCCTGAAGAGCAGTCGTTGGATGGCATTAAATACACGCCTGGAGTTGTTAGTTTTGTGAAGTTTGGAGATAGATACTCCGTGGTTAATGAATCAGTTATTGCAGAAATAAAAATGTGCGAGCAAAAGATGCTCACTGCAGATACACCAGAAAAAGAACTATTTACTAAAGGCGAATCCGTTTATATCAATGGCAAGGGCTTTATTAATATTAAAGCGACATTTTTAGAAAAGCGCAGTGATAATAGAGTAGTCGTTTTGTTAAATATGTTAGGAGGCATGTCTACTGTATGTGTGTCTTCTTGCAGTGTTAGTCGAGTCTCCTCGTATTAAGAGAATTAATATTTTTCTATCTTATTAAATGAAGATAGAAAATAGCGTTTAGAGATATATGCAAATTAGCTTGTATGGCGGAGCCTTTCTCTAAGAAATTAATTGTTACTTCTTGCTAATCAGATTTTAGTTTTTATCGTTCAAAAAAATAAACTAACAATTAAAAATCAAGTATGATTTGCAGATCAGATTGCTTGTCGATTGAAGTTGCTAGTTCGTGTGCATTCAGCTTTCAACCAGATATTATTCGGAGTTTTAATGGATATAGCCATTAACAAGAAAAAAAGCTCATTGCCTTATCGTAATATTCTATGGGGAGTTGCCTTGGTGGCAGCCTTTTTTATAGTTAAGTATCTTTGGTATTTAGGACAAAGTGATTATAGCGTTGATAAGGATTCAATTGTTTCAGATGTAGTTAAAAGAGGTGATTTTGTTGTTTCAGTGCGTGGTAATGGCGTTTTAGTTCCAGACAAAATCCAATGGCTATCAGTGAGCGTTGAAGCGAGAGTTTCGCAATTAGTATTAAAGCCTGGCAACGTCGTTCAAACGGGTGATTTAATTGTGGAATTAAGTAATCCGCAATTAGTTCAGCAGCTTGCGGAAGCGACTTGGGAACATGAAGCTCTAGATGCTGAGGTCATGGCAGAACGAGTCGCACAAGAGTCCTTAATCCAACAGCAAAAATCTCAACTACTTAATGCTAAATTAGATTACGAAAGCGGAGTGAATGAGTTTGAAGCTCGAAAGGAATTGATTGAGACTGGCGCTGTTTCTAAATTGGAATACAATAAAGCTCGCATAGAAATGGATCAATTCAAACAACGTTGGCAATCTAGTCAGGAACAACTAACTAAAATGCAAGAAAACTTAGTTGCCCAAAATATCGCAAGAAAAGCTCGTTTAAGTAAGTCTCAAAAAAGCCTAGAAAGAATTCAACAACAAGTTGACAGTTTACAGGTTAAGGCGACCATGGACGGTATGGTATTGGAACTACCTTTAGAGTTGGGGCAAAGGCTGACCATTGGTTCAAATATTGCTAAGTTGGCGGAGAGAAAGTCTCTGATAGCGGAACTTCAAGTGCCTGAATTACAGATCCGTGATGTTGCGATTGAACAAAGAGTTATCATAGACACTAGGAATAATAAAATCGAAGGTGTGGTGACAAGAGTCGATCCTGCAGTAGTTAATGGCAATGTTCAGGTTGATGTAAGACTTTTGGGCGATTTACCGAAAGATGCACGAGCTGATCTAAGTGTCGATGGAGAGATAATTGTGGCTGAAATTGCCGATGCACTTTTCGTTGACCGCCCGCTGTTTGCGCAAACAAAAAGTAGTTCTGGGTTTTATAAAATAACCGAAGGTGGAAGCTTTGCACAAAAAGTCCAAGTAGAAGTTGGTGATGGTTCAATCAATCAAATTCAAATAGTGAATGGATTGCAAGAGGGAGATGAAATTATAACTTCTGACCCATCACGTTTTGAATCCTATAATAAATTTCGTATCAATTAAAATTAATGACAACAGGCTAATCAATCAAGGGGAAAAATTATGAGCGAGATCTTAATAAATCTAGATAATATCAGCAAAATATTTTATACCGAAGATGTTGAAACTCACGCGTTGAGCAACATTTCTTTAACAATAAAAAAAGGTGAGTATATTTCGATTTCAGGACCCTCTGGTTGTGGTAAGTCGACGTTATTGTCATTACTCGGCTTGCTCGATACTACTACAGAAGGTAATTACACACTCGCAGGTCATGATGTTTCAAATATTGCAAAGAATGAAAGAGCAAGAATACGAAATCAAGAAATCGGTTTCATTTTTCAATCGTTTAATTTGATCAGTGATTTAAGTGTTGAGGAAAATGTAGAGTTGCCTTTAACTTACCGCAATGATTTAGCTAAAGCTGATAGAAAGAAAATGGTTAACGAGGCGCTAGAAAAAGTCGACATGGCTAATAGAGCAAAACATTTTCCATCTCAACTATCAGGTGGTCAACAACAGAGAGTCGCTGTCGCTAGAGCGATAGCCGGAAACCCATCGATTTTGCTGGCCGATGAGCCAACGGGAAATTTAGATACCAAAAATGCTGAAGCCGTTATGCAGTTGCTTGATAAACTGCATTCTGAAGGTGCTACGATTTGTATGGTGACTCATGATCCTCGTTCTGCTTCACGTGCTGATCGAACCATTCAAGTACTTGATGGAAAGATTGTTGGGGATGACAGCTCCAGTAGTGCAGCTTCCTCAATTGTCGAAGACATGGTTGCTAATGCAGAAGACGCTGTGGCGACTGAGGAGTCAGCGTCATGATGCTGATCAGTGATTTGAAATATGCCCTTCGGTTAATGTCAAAGAAATTAGCATTTACGGTACTAACAACACTGGTAATGGCTGCGGGCATCGGTCTGAGTATTTATTTATTTTCTTTTTTTCACACCATGGTATTCAAAGAATTACCATTTAAAGATGGCGATTCTTTAGTGCAAATTAGTTCATCGCAAAACGGGTTAAAAAGTGGTGGTGCACTAAACTTAAATGATGTTCAAGAAATTAGAGAAAATTTAAAAGGGTTATCTGAGTTTGGCTTGTACAAGATCAGTAGTTTTACGGTTTCTGGACGCGACGGCGCACGTCGGTATAGTGGTGTATCTGCGGAGCCAAATATTTTTAAGGTTACCAGAACTGAGCCAGTATTAGGACGCACATTTAGGCAAGAAGAAAATAGCTCTGGAGCGGAGAAAGTCGTTGTCATTGGTTATGATGTTTGGCAAAACTCATATGCCGGAAGTGATAAAGCGATAGACCAAATTGTCCGTATTAATGGCGAAAGTCATCGCATTATCGGTGTTATGCCAGAAGGTTATGTTTTTCCAAACAATACAGAAATGTGGTTGCCTATAAGAGAGAGTGCTGCGCAAGTTTCAAGAGAGAAGGCTAGCAATGTATTTGGACTGGCGCATGTAAACGAAGGCGCATCACTTGAAGAAATCAATCAGCAATTAAAACTGGTCATGCAACGAATTGAACAGCGTTATCCTAAAACAAATAATGGAATTAGTGCTTACGTATCTTCCATTCCGATGGCGACTGCGGCAGATGGTTTACCGGTTATTTATACGGTTCATATTATTGCTATTTTGGTGCTGATTTTGGCTTCGATTAACGTCGGAAATCTACTTTTATCAAGAGCGATTGAGCGTGGTAAAGAAACGGCAATCAGGGTTGCTTTAGGTGCGCCACGTTCTCGCCTAATCGCACAAATGTTATGGGAAAGTATTATTATCTGTAGTTTTGGTGGCTTGATTGGACTTTTAATCCTGATGTGGGGATTGGACGTTACTGAGGTTGTTACAGCAACTTTTAATGTCGACAAACCGCCGTTTTGGTGGCAATTTGGAATCGATAGTTTTACCGTGAAATTATTTATCTTTTTTGTATTATCGACCATTGTCCTGACTGGATTGCTTCCAGCTTGGAAAAATTCCGGAGCGGATTTTAACGCAGTGTTGCGAGATGGAACTCGAGGCGCGTTAGGTAAAAAAGCTGGACGATTAAATCGTTTCTTGATTATCAGTGAAATATTTGTGTCAATGACCGTATTAATCACTGCAACGGTATTAATGGTAGGTAATTTTAAAGCGACTAAAGCTGATTACGGTGCAGATGCCGAAAATGTGTTAACGGCAGAAGTTATTTTAACTGGTGAAAAATACAACTCGCCTGAGAGTAAGACTCAATTTGCAAGAACACTACAGTCTCGCTTGGAAAATACCAGTGGTATCGGTGAAGTTATGATTTCTTCAGCATTACCAGGTACCATTTCTTCTACTCCAGCGATGGCGTTAGAAGGCAAAGAGTATGTGAAAGACAAAGGTTATCCTCGTGCAAACTATATTGTCGTTACACCAGGTTCGCTCCAAAAATTAGGCGTTGAATTAAAACAGGGACGCTATTTCAATACGAGCGATGAAGGTATTACCAAAAATGCAGTAATCGTGACGGATAGTTTTGCTGAACGTCATTTCCCAGATAGTTCTCCTGTTGGTAAACGAATTAGGACGGTAGAACTGGACGGAGATACGCCCAACTGGTTAACTATTGTTGGTGTGGTTGAGCATACCATTCAAGGTCCGTCGTATCAGGAAAGTGGAAAAATGCCATCAGTATTCAGGCCTTTTTCTCAAGCGCCACGAGATCAGGTTACTGTCGCAATGCGTATGAAGTCTGATAAAGCCGCAGTTACCAGTTCTTTACGTAAAACATTGGCTTCGATTGATGCTGAACTTCCGGCATTTAGAATTGAAACTTATACTGATAGCTTTTCTCGTCATACCGATCCAATGTTATTTATAACGACCATCTTTTTGTTATTCGGTGTCGCAGCGATAATTCTTGCCAGCACTGGTATTTATGGTGTTATGGCAAACACTATCAACCAAAGAACACAAGAAATAGGTGTTAAATGTGCTCTGGGAGCTACCAATGAAAGGATCATTAAAGACTTTTTAATGACAGGAGTAAAACAATTATTGTGGGGCGGTATACCGGGTTTACTCGCTGGTTCAGCAATGGGCTTTGCAATGTCAACTATGTTAGGCATAGGTAGTGCTGATTTAGTCATGGTAGTCATCGGATTGACTGTTGTCATCAGTGGTACGGTGCTATTGGCTACTTACCTTCCAACCAAAAAGGCATTGGAAATGGAACCAAGCGAAGCATTGCGCTACGAGTAGTTTGCTTCTTAACGAGAACGAAGTTAGTCGCTTTAACTTTGTTCTCGCTTCTAAAATTATTCTTCAAGATAAAACTATAAAAGATAAGTTATCGTATGAAGATTAATTTCAATTGGTATTAAATTTTTTACCCAAGCTCTTTATCGTTTTATGTTGACGCTAGGTGTTAATAACTAGTCGTCGAGCTAAATTTTGACGCATCTAAAAAATTTATGATAGAAAATCTAAAAGAAACTCATGAACGATTACTTGATATAGAGTCGAGTAGGCTACTTCTTGAAGAAGATGGAATCGCTTCAATCACTTTTTATCAAGGTAATTTAAAGAGTGCGATAGAAAAACTTAAACAAAGAGCTGCAAAGGTTGTGCAAGCTAATCCATGGTTAGTCGGCCGACTAGTAAGAGATAAACGAAAAGATAAGAATGTGCAGCTAGTCTTTCCTCAGGACGCTTCGGCAAAAGAGTTAGTTGATTTGATGTTTCATCCGTCTCCTGCAAGCGTTCAAGTTGGATCGAATATGCCTTACAAGCAGCTGTATCAAGCAAGTGAATCAGCGGTGATAAAAAAGGGGATTAAGTCGATTAATCAAACAGATGTGATTTCGCGGCTGACCATCGTGCCTGATAGAGATAATGAACAAGGCTTTGTTTTAATTTTTTCTATTTCTCATATAGCAGCGGATGGATATACCTACTATAAAATTTTTAACTCATTATTCTCAGAAAACCCAATAGAAAAATTACGACCTAAGCGGCATTTGCACGCAGATAAAGCGATTCGAACGGCAGTTGGAGAAAAGCAATATGATTATTTATTCTCTCCAGCTTTTATCTTGAATGCCATTAAAGGGGCTTTATTTGGACAAAAAGCAAAATGTTTGGCTTATTATTTAGACACGGACAAAATAGCTGACGCAAAATCAAAAGTGATTAAAAAGAATTCGAAGATTAATTTTGTTTCGACTAATGACATAATCACTTCCAGCTTTATTAAAACAACACAAGCGCGGTTAAGTATGACCGCAATCAACCTGAGGAACCGAGTTGACAATATTAGTCCAGAGGACGCTGGAAATTACGAAGCGGCATTATTGTTCGATCACAAAGTAGGGGCGAGTCCTGAAGGTATTCGTGAAACCATTTTAAATGGTCCAGATTTTAAGCCAACAGTTGAACCATTGCCTAATTTTTTTACGGGGTTAACTTGTAATGTTTGCATCGTTACTAATTGGGCTGGTTTTACGGGAAACTTGTTAATACAAGGTTGCGAACAGCAACTACACCTGCCTCTACATGCGACAAATTTAATGCCATTTGATTGTGCAATTATTTTTGAAGCGAAGCCTGAAGAGTTGGCAATGCTTGTTTTTGCAAAGCGAGTTAGCAATGATGCGCTAGAATCTGGTTGTGAAGTTGGTCAACCAGTCTCAAATAAAATATTTAATAATAAATAATTAACAATAACACTTAACATTCTAGCTCAAGCGACCAAGCGTGCGAGCGAAAAACTTGAACAAAAACATTCCTCAATTCAGAGTTAACAAAAGCTGAAAAAGTTTGCAATAACTGGATTGAATTATATTTTTGGTTGTGTTCTTTTAAATTAACTAAGGGAATCTCTCATGTTTGCAGAACAACAAATCACTAAAGCGAAAGCAGAAAAACAGTCAATAAAGTGTGTCGTTTGGGATTTAGACAATACCCTTTGGCAGGGAGTCTTGTTGGAGGACTCTGAAGTCGAGCTCTTTGAAAGAACACGAGCAATTTTACAGACTCTAGACCAACGGGGAGTACTGCAAGCAATTGCTAGCAAAAATGATCATGACACGGCTATGAAAAAACTAGAAGTATTCGGTATAGCTGAATATTTTTTGTATCCTCAAATAAATTGGAATTCTAAATCATCGTCAGTTCGGGCGATAGCGGAGTCATTAAATATTGGTCTAGATAGCATTGCTTTTATAGACGATCAAAGTTTCGAACGGGAAGAAGTATTATTTGCACTCCCTGAGGTCATGTGCATTGATTCACTCAATCTTGAAGGTTTGCTGGATATGGCTGAATTAAAGCCGCGTTTTATAACGTCTGAGTCAAAACTAAGAAGACAAATGTATCTTAGCGATATTAGACGTAAGGAAATAGAAGACTCATTTGTTGAAACAGACGAATCCTTTTTAGCGACACTCAATATGGTTTTTAGTTTTAAACCAGCAGAGGAATCAGATTTGCAGCGTGCAGAAGAACTGACAGTTCGTACTAATCAGCTTAATACCACAGGTTATACTTACGATTACGACGAACTCAATCAGTTTCGTTATTCAGACAAGCATCTTTTATTGACAGCAACCTTAGACGATAAATATGGAACCTACGGTACTATAGGATTAGCGCTAGTTGAAATGAATGATGAAATTTGGACGCTCAAGCTATTGTTGATGTCTTGTAGAGTGATGTCTAGAGGTGTCGGCACGATTATGATGAGTCATATAATGAATAAGGCTAAAGATGCGGGTGCTCGTTTGCAGGCGGAATTCTTGCGTACAGATCGAAATAAAATGATGTACGTTACTTATAAATTTGGTGGTTTCAATCAAATCGGTAAGCGCGGTGACTTACTCGTTTTAGAACATGATTTAAACCGAATTCAACCATTTCCAAAATACGTAAAACTAAATATTGAAGACTGACTTTAGTCTTAGTATTCCTTAAATTACTCCTAACTAGACTAGTGTTGCATTCGTTAAGTCTCCCAGGCTTACATAATTGCGAGTTAAAAAATGATTGAGCAAGAACAATTATTAGAGTTTACAGAATCTTATCTTAAGTCTGAAATTTCCCAGGTTGCCAATAGCTTAACTGAGAATTTTGATTCCTCAACTTCGTTTGGAGAGTTAGGGATCGACTCGTTCTATGTTTTAAAAATTATAAAAGTTCTCGAAGTAGATTTTGGTTCTTTACCAAAAACTTTACTTTTTGAGCATTTCAACATAGTCGATTTAGCGTTGTATTTTGTTAGTGAGCATCAGCAAACAATTGTCGAAAAAATGAAGATGAACAATAATAGTTTAACCCTTGAATCTTCTGAAAATAAAAACTCAACCAAACCCAATAAAGTGTCGGCGGGCGAGTCTGATGCAAACTCAACAGGCGGCGCGATCATTATATTAGAAAAAGATGCGAAACAAGACCCAGAAATTGCGCCACTGGTTAATGAACTTTTCGCCCAGTACAAAAATGAAACATCGGTTTCAAGAGGGACTCGAAATATCGCTCCCTTCTTATTTATCGGTGAAGATAAAAAAGGATATTTTAACTTTAGTCGAAGTGGGCAGATTATTTTAGTTTACGCTTACACTGGTTTGACTGATTATTTAGAAACTCTAACTCAGGAGTTTCTAAGCTATTGTCGAGGTAACGATTTTGACTTTAATATGTTTTCTAATGAGCAACTTGGGTCAGTAGGAGATATAGCGTTTTCAGCGACACCATTTGGGGTAGTGCAAAGAATTTTAAATCTATCTAGTTTCACATTAAAAGGTGGAGCTATGAGGCGTTTACGCTACCAAGTTTCAAAGTTTGAAAAAAATGGAAGTTGTCATACTGAAGAGTACAGCAGCGGAACTGATTCTTCGACAGATAAAGCCATCGTTAGAATAATCGAGCAGTGGTGTGACGCTAGAACGATGGTTAACCCACTCATTCATATTGTTAAAAATGAAATATTAGCGGGTGAACTGAATCACGAACACCGTCTGTTTTTAACTTCTATTGATGGCAAACTACAAAATGTGATTCTGATTTCCTCTATGTCCGGAGAACAGAACGGCTACCTGATGGATCTCGAATTTTATCCTAAAGACATGCCGCTGGGAGGTTTGGAATACGCAATCGTTAATATTATTGAACAACTGGTATCGGAAGGTTGTGAAATGTTAAGCCTTGGCGGGACTTACGGTTGTAAATTAAACGGCTCGTCAAATGCAGATCCGGCGCTTGATCGGGTTCTAGACGAATTGCGTGAGCAAAATATTTTTAATGATTCTGGTAATCTACAGTTTAAAAATAAGTTTCGCACCGAAAACGAAACTATTTATTTGTGCCGGGAAATAGCGAAACAAAACGCAGATAATGTTATTGACATTATTATGATGATTGCCGATCCATCAAAAACGGAACGGCTAAATACCGATTTCCCAACAACCAAAGTATCCAATGTCTTACAACATAAACAGAATACTCACAATTCCACTTATGGTTCTAGACCTATATTTGAGAGTGGTAAAGTGGTTATTGAAAGAGAACCGCGAACAGTACTTTTAGCTGACAGTGGTTTTAATCCTTTTTTGATTAATAATAAGCAAATTGATTTTGATTTTAAGACTGATTCCTGGGCGCAGTTAGAAATGCCAGCCATTAGGAATCAGATGAGTAATTTAAAGTCTAAATTACAACAACCGGTTGATCTTCAAAGCAGTTTGCGAGAGCTATTTCCCCACTCGTATTTTGTTATTACTCGTTCTGGAAGGGATGCGGAAAAAGCTTTTTATAAAGCGTGGGAAAATAAAGGCAAGGTCTATCAAAATCTATTGTTTCCTACGGCAATCGCTCATCAAATTGATAACGGATTTTCCCCAGAAGAAATTCCGGAACAGAGTGTTTTTAATCTAGATAGTAGCGAAATATTTAAAGGTAATATTGACCTTGAGCAGCTGAAAGAAAGTTTGCGACAACATTACACTTCTACTTCGCTAGTTTGTATCGAAGTTAGTGATAATGCCGCTGGCGGTTATCCCGTTTCAATACAACATCTAAGGGAAATAAAAGAACTGCTTAAGGAATATGCAATACCGCTCGTGATTGATGCTACTCGTGTTGTAGAAAATGCAATGTTCATAATTAAAAACGAGCAAGGCTATCGAGATCAAGATGTTTGGCAAGTGGTAAAAGAAATACTATCCTTTGCAGATATTGTTATCGGGAGTTTAGCGAAAGATTTTTGTATAAATACCGGTGGTTTTATTGCTACCAATGATCAACAGCTCTTTAGAACACTTGAAAATGTAGTTTCTCAAGAAAGCATTGGTGTTGATATTATCGACCGAAAGCTGATAGCCATCGCGTTACAAGATAAACAGCAAATTGAAAAATTTTGTTCGGATCGGATCGGTAATGTTCAATTAATTTGGCAAGCTTTACAATCGAACAGTGTACCGGTGGTTTGTCCCGAGGGCAGCCACTGTATTCTCGTCGATGTAAAACAGATGCCGGAATTTAATCGATTTGAGATCCCCGTTGCAAGTTTTATTGCCTGGTTATATCTATCAACAGGTATTCGCGCTGGTGCACACAGTGTTGGAATGCAACGTAATTCTAAATTAAGTAACTTAGTTAGGATTGCTATTCCAATTGGACTTTCAAAAAAGCAAGTTGAGGAAGTTATACTAAGGCTGGCTACAGCTTTTAAAAATATCACGAATATTCCTGAGTTATTAAAGATAGATGAGGCAACGAGCTCTTATGGAGAGCTAAGCGAGCGCTATAGATTATCTCAATATCATAATCTGACTAAGCCTGTTATCTCACGTAATTCATTGCCTGATTCAAACGTGGCGAATACGGTCAATGATAAAACTGTGTCGGAGAGCGATTTCCAAAAATTTGTTAGATCGCCTCGAAGCTCCGGTTCTAATCTAACCATTAAGTCTGCCAGTCAAATGGACAATGTTCAATCGTATAAACCCGTAGCAATAGTGGGTATGGCTGGACGTTATCCTAAAGCAAAAAACCTGGATGAAATGTGGAAAAATTTAGTGCAGGGTGTTGACTGTATTAGCACTATTTCGAGTAATCGTTTTGGCAAACGAAACCAATTAGAAAACGCGGCAAAATATCAGGGAGGCTTTATTGATGATATCGATAAGTTTGATTCGCTATTTTTTAATATTTCTCCGAGAGAAGCCGAAACTCTAGATCCTCAAGAACGCCTCTTTTTAGAAGTTGCATGGGAGGCACTTGAGGATGCAGGTTATTATCCTGAAGTTTTTCAACAGAATGACAAACAAGATGTTGGTGTATTTGTAGGCGCAGTTTGGACCATGTATCAAATCCTTGGTGCCGAAGAAAGGCAGCAAGGCAAAGAGGTTGTTGCGAATTCATTCCTGTGGAGTATCGCTAATCGAGTCTCTTACTTTATGAACTTTAGTGGTCCAAGCATGACAGTTGATACGGCATGTTCTGCGAGTTTAACTGCAATTTATTTGGCGAACGAAGCGATCCAAAAAGGCGAATGCAATAGTGCAATTGTGGGTGGTGTTAATATTGATGCTCATCAATGTAAACAAGAGATAACTGTCGCAGGAGGATTACTGTCTGATGATGCTCGTTGTCATACTTTTGGCAAAAAGGCGAATGGTTATGTACCAGGAGAGGGAATAGGAGCAATTTATTTAAAACCTCTCAAGCAAGCGGAAAAAGATCGAGACAATATTTATGCCGTGATTAAAGGTATCAATGTTAATCATGGTGGAAGGACAAGTGGTTATTCTGTACCAAATTCTAAATCACAAAGTGAACTCGTTTCCAAAGTTCTTGCTGATGCGAATGTTGACGCTCGCAGCATTAGTTATATTGAAGCGCATGGTACCGGTACAGAACTGGGTGACCCAATAGAAATAGCAGGATTAACTAATTCATTTAAAGAATACCAAGCTGAAAAACAAAGCTGTGCTATTGGATCGGTAAAAACCAATATCGGTCATTTGGAAGCTGCTGCAGGTATTGCTGGTGTTTGTAAAGTTCTGTTGCAAATGAATCATGAACAACTCGTTCCCTCTCTTCATTCAGCTGAATTAAACGAACACATTGATTTTGAAAAATCGCCTTTCTGTGTACAACAAGTGAGTGAGAAGTGGCAGGGCAAAACAGTTGATGGTGTTGCCTATCCACTCAGAGCCGGTGTTAGCTCCTTTGGTGCAGGAGGAGCAAATGCACATATCATTTTAGAAAAATTTTCACCAAGTTCACAAAATTCGACAGATGTTTACCAATCTTCAAATAAACAAGAGATCTTTCGTATTGTTCCACTGTCGGCAAGAAACGAAAATCAACTTCGAGAGACTGCCAAAAGATTGAAAGAATATCTACACTCGAGAGTTGATTTAGCTGAAACAAATTTGTTTGAACTTTTTCAGAATATAGTTTATACGCTACAAATTGGTCGAAAGACATTTAGTCATCGGTTGGCAATTGTTGCTAAAGACCCACTCGGTCTTATTGATAAATTATCTTGTTTCATTGACGGAAAAAGTGATGAAAATATTCTTAGTGGGAATGCTACTAATAATGATGGGATCAGCAAATTACTAAATCAGAAAGAAAAAACAGAGTTCATTAATTTATTAGTGCAGAGTCGAAATCCGTTCAAACTTGCTCAGCTTTGGATAGACGGTGTTTTAACCGATTGGCAGGGAAATCAATCAAATGAAGTAGGGCGTAGAATATCACTACCGACTTACCCTTTTGCTGATAAGCGTCATTGGTTAGCGAGTGGAAATAAAAACATATTAAAGACTCATGAACAAGTCAAAATGCATCCAATGATTGATTCAAATGAATCGACTTTTGAAAGGCAAGTGTTTAAAAAATTATTTAATCATAATGAATTTTTTATTTATGATCATTTGGTTTCGGAAATTCCAACTTTACCTGGCGTTGGTTATTTAGACTTTGCGAGAAAGGCTGGAGAGATTGCCGCTGGAAGAAAAGTCCAAAAGATCCAAAATATACTGTGGGTTAGTCCTCTTACCGTCGAAAACTCTAAACCGAATGAGGTCTATATTGAATTAAAACCGGCAGGCGAAACGGTTCAATTTGAAGTATTTAGCGAACGTGATGATAAAAAACAACTTTATTCACAAGGGAAGCTATATTATTCGACTAAACAAGACGCCGAAGTTGAATCGGAGTATGTTGATATTGACAGTATTCAATCACGATGTGTAAAAGTTATGGATGGTAAGGATGCCTATCCGTTGTTTAAATCTCTCGGGCTGGACTTGGGACCGAGTTTTCAAGTTCTACAAGAAGTTTATAAAAATGATAGTGAGGTATTAGGGCGACTGGAAATACCAGAGATTCGTGAAGCTGATTTCGACGACTATATACTCCATCCATCCCTGGTTGATGGTTCTTTTCAAGCCGTGATGGGAGCTCAATTAGGTGGTGGGGCAGAAGGAGGTATGGTTGTACCTTATTCATTAGGTGAAGTAGAAATCCTACATCCATTAACAAAAACCTGCTACAGCTATGTAGTTGATGCAGCTAAAGATAATAAAGCCGATTCCAAACTATCTAAGAAAAACGTATTGATCTTGGATGAAAATGGAAAAGTTCTGGTTAAAGTCTTTGATTCGGTTGGGGTTCCATTGACCGATGTTCATGAAAAGCCCACACAACAGAAAAATGATGGATTTGATAAGCTTTACTATTCAACGGAGTGGCAGAGATCATCTCAATTAGCATTATTAGAACCTGATGAAAAACTGCCGTCGATGATACTTTTTGATACCGACGAAGTATTGTTTGACATATATCAAAAAAGACTTAAAAGCAGTGGCGCAGATACAGCAAATATTGTCTTGGTAAAACCTGGTAGTCAATTTGAAGAAATAAATCAACATAGTTATACCCTTTCACCTGAAAGCAAAGAAGATTTTATTCAGTTCTTCGATGCTCTGGATAAAAATAATATCGCCATCGACCGAGTTTGCTTTGCCTGGTCCGCACTGTCCTCAGGTCAATTGAACGGTCAAAACAGGCAAAGTTTTGAAGGCTCCTTGGAACGAGGAGTTTATTCATTTTTATATCTTTGTCAGACTGTTATTGACAAAAAATTGGAAGGGGATATTGAACTTGTTTATTTGTATTTAACCCGCGATGCAACCACAGATGCAACTAACGAAGCAATCAACGGCTTTATTAATATCTTAAGAGCTGAGAGTCCGAAGTTTAGGTGTAAAAGTTTAGAAATTCAGTTACCACATCCTAATATGGACGAAGGTGTGCTCGAGCTTATTTTTTCAGAGTACCAAGACGATCAAAATATTGCGGCAGTTCGATATAAAGATAACCATCGCTATCAAAGAACCATTAAGCGTTTTGAGTTAGAGTTTGAAGAAAATAGCGTCGATGAAAAAGGCGGAACCCAAAAACAACCTTTGCAACAGAGTGCGGGATTAAAACATCAAGGTGTTTATTTAATTACCGGAGGTGCGGGTGGTCTAGGTTTTATTTTTGCTGAGTACTTGGCAAAGGACTATAAAGCAAATCTAATTTTGACTGGACGCTCTGAACTTTCTGAAAAACAACAAACTAAAATTAGCGCTCTAGAATCATTGGGGGCGAAAGTGTTTTATTGTCCTGCGGACGTTTCAGATTTAGAGAGCGTAACTAAACTGATTACTGAGAGCAGAGCGAGATTCGGTCAGATTAACGGTGTTATTCATAGTGCAGGTGTACTCAGAGACTCATATATACGTAATAAAACTCGTTCTGAAATGGAAGCCGTATTTGCTGCAAAATTATATGGCACACTCAATCTAGATCAAGCGACAAAAAGCGAGCAGTTGGACTTTTTTGTGATGTTTTCTTCGCTAGCGGCACTAGCAGGGAATGCTGGACAAAGCGACTATTCCTATGCGAATCATTTTATGGATTCTTTTGCTGGCACCCGGCTGCAATTGCAACAATCAGGCCAAAGGTATGGGAAAAGTTTAAGCCTAAACTGGTCCTTGTGGGCTGATGGCGGAATGCAACTCGATGAGCAAACGGAACTGTTTTTTAGAAAAAATTTAGGGATAAAAGCCTTAAGTATCGACACAGGAATAGAAGCTTTCGAAAAAGGTTTGAATAGCAATCGCGCAAGTTTCGCTGTGATTGAAGGTGTGCAAGAAAAGATCGAAAAAGCTTGGGGTTTAATAAAGGATGATACGCCGAAAATTGAAACGCAAGCTACCGAAGAAAATCAAACGTCAAGCGATTCTAAACAACCAGACAGTGAATTAACCGGTTTGGTTCAAGCTGAGCTATCAAAAATTGTGATGGAATTTTTGAAACTTGATGCCGAAGACGTTGATATCGATACGATTCTTTTGGATTTAGGGTTTGACTCAATCGGATTAACAACATTCGCCAATGCGGTCAATGAAGTCTATCCGTTAGATGTTACGCCTGTTCTATTTTTTGAATACCCTAATATTAGAGAAATTGCTAAATATATCGCCGAAGAAAATTCCGAAGTTGCTACTGCGTATCATCCGATAGCAGGTGGTGGTAGAAAAATAAATGAGCAATTGCCAAACGAAGTCGTCAGTGAAAAGTCATCGGTTGATTCTATTCGTATTTCAAAAGGCTGGCGGCCTGAAAGCGTTAACGATAAAAGTGAGTTGGCAGAAATTCAAGTTGGTATTTCCCCTGAAAATCGTTTTGTACAACAGCCGATTGCGATTGTCGGAGCGGCTGGTGTGATGCCACAATCAGAAGACTTAGAAGAATATTGGTACAAGCTAAGAAACGCTGAAAATAATATGGTGACGGTAGTACCAGAAGATCGTTGGAGCTGGCAAGAGTTTTACGGCGATCCTTTAACGGAAGAAAATAAAACAAAATCAAAATGGGGCGGCTTTATGAAAGAAGTCGATAAGTTCGATCCACTTTTTTGGGGGATTTCGCCTCGAGAAGCTGAAATGATGGATCCCCAGCAGCGGATCTTTTTGGAAACTGTCTGGAAAGCGATAGAAGATTCCGGTCAAAAAGTTTCCGAGTTATCCGGTACTAGAACAGGGTTGTTTGTGGGCGCTTCTACTCGAGATTATATCGATTTAATGGCGGCACAAGGAGCAGAGCTAGACGGTTATTCCGCCTCGGGAACGTCTCACGCAATTTTGGCGAATCGGGTGTCTTTTTTACTTGGTTTACATGGACCGAGTGCACCACTCGATACAGCTTGTTCAAGTTCTCTGGTAGCACTACATCGCGCTATAGAATCTATTCATACGGGCAGTAGTGACATGGCGATTGTCGGTGGAATTCAGGTTATGCTGACACCAGCCGCGTTTATATCATTTGATGCTGCCGGGATGTTAGCAAGTGACGGTAAGTGTAAAACTTTTGATAATAGTGCTGATGGTTATGTCCGAGGGGAAGGCTCCGGTGCTATTTTTATTAAGCCCCTGGCGATGGCGGAACAAGATGGAAACCACATTTATGCGTTAGTTAAAGCCACTGCGGAAAATCATGGCGGACAAGCAACGATGTTAACTGCGCCTAACCCCAATGCTCAAGCTGACCTATTAGTTGAAGCTTATGAAAAGGCGCATATTGATCCGACGAGTGTTGGTTATATTGAATGTCATGGAACGGGTACACCCTTGGGTGATCCGATTGAAATTCAGGCGATGAAAAAAGCTTTTTCCCGGCTATATAAAAAGCATGATAAATCTCCTACAGATGTGCCGCATATTGGTTTGACTTCCGCAAAAACAAATATAGGACATCTTGAGACTGCGGCGGGTATCGCTGGCATTCTAAAAGTCATACTGTCTATCAAGCACCAGGAAATACCCGCGCTACTTCATTTTGAAGAACAAAATGAATATATTAATCTTAAGGGAAGCCCTTTTTATATGGTTGATAAAACCAGACCCTGGGAACAGATTAAAGCAGAAGACGGTACCTTATTTCCGCGCAGGGCAGGTATCAGTTCTTTTGGTTTCGGTGGAGCAAATGTTCATGTTGTTATCGAAGAATACCAGGATTTAAAATCTGTGCCGCAAGATTCAGATAAGGAAGACCATTTAATTGTATTATCTGCAAAATATCAAGACCGGTTAATGGCTTATGCCCAGGAGATGATTGAATATCTTGAAAATCATCCAGTTAATTTGGCGGATTTTGCTCATACCTTAAGAGTTGGAAGGGATGAAATGTCTGAAAGGTTGGCGTTAGTTGTTTCCAATCCTGATGAGCTTAAACAGAAATTAAAGCTTTATGTAGGCGAGCAACAAAACATCGAACATTTCTATCACGCCAATATTCGTGATGGCAAAGAACAATTAAAACCCGATAGCGAAATTAATCTTCTCTTAAATGATCATGAGCTTTCCAAATTGGCAGAACAGTGGGTTTATGGTCAACAGATTGATTGGAGCAAGTTAAAAACAGTTGGGCAGAATAAACGGATTTCTTTACCTACTTATCCATTCGCTAAAGAGCGATACTGGTTTGCAAGTTCTAAACAAAAGCCGAACAATGAAAATGCTTCAGAAAACGCTTTGCATGCGGCGAGTTATATTCATCCGCTTGTGCAACAAAATACTTCTACCTTATCACAGCAGAAATTCGAGTCTTCATTGACGGGTGAAGAAGAGTTTGTAAAACGTGATAGCAGCGCAGCCCGTGAAATTCTTCCCTGGGAACTCTATCTGGAAATGAGTCGTGTTGCTGGTTATCAATCACTAAAATCCTCTGTAAGGCGAATCCAAAATATTCGTTTTGAAACGCCCATCAACTTCAGCAATAGAGCTCAAACACTTGAAATAACTTTAGTTCCGAAAAATAATCAGATAGAAACCAAAATAATTTCTCAGGACACTTTTTCTGATGACAATAAAGGCATCAATAAGCATTTTACAGCGTCTTTAGATTATTTGAGTGAAACTATAGCACCGCAGCCGTGCAATATTATTCAACTTACCCAGCAATGTGCTGACAAAAATCTATCTCAAGAGCAAGTTAGTTCAATCTTAAATGGACTTGATATAAAACTAGATAAAGAATCTCGATTGATAGAGAAAATTAGTTTAACTAAGAATGAATCTTTGACTAGTTTGCGAGTTGACGAAAGTGCATTGGCTTGTTATCAACAATTCGAGTTTTATCCTTCGATATTGGACGCTGCGTTTCAGGCAGTCTTAATTAATATGACAGAACTGAAATATGCTTTCAATTCTGCAGTTTCTCCAGTTTATATACAAGAATTATGGCATTACGCTTCATTAGCGCGCGCGCGTTATGTGTATGTTCGTTTAGATGATAGGGAGTTAAATTCGGAAGATTTATATCCTAAAGCAACCGTGAAAATATTGGATGAGCAAGGTCATGTATTGTTGGCACTTGAAGAAATGCTAATAGCGCCTTTGAGCCAACAGCGTGTTGGGCAGAAGGCCAGCGAAAGTAATACACAGGAATATTTAAAATCTTTCGAACCAATCTGGGAGCTTGCACCCCTTTCGAGTAAGTCTGACGATAAAGTCAAAAAGGAAATAAAATTATTATTACTGGGCAATAACGAGAGTCAATATCAGTGGCTTAAAGTTTGTTATCCAAATTCAGAGTTGCTTCAATTACCTGATAGTGCATCTATTGAAACTATTCAGGAGAAATTAAGAGACTACGATTTCGAACAATTAGTTTGGATGGCTCCTAATGTATCTCAAAATCATAGTGAGGCAACATTTGATCATGATGTTTTAATTTCAGAACAAAAACAGGGTGTTTTATCTTTGTTTCGAACCATCAAAGCGTTGTTAGAACTAGACTATAAACACAAACCGCTTAAATTAAACGTTATTACTGCAAACACTCAGGATGTTATTCAATCAGATATAACTGAACCAACCCACGCTGGCGTATGGGGATTCGTAGGGAGTCTAGCAAAAGAGCAAGTCAATTGGCGAATCAGGCTTTTGGACGTCGACTCTTTATCTAAAGTATCTGCCGCAGACTGTTTGTCACTGAGTTGGGATTCAAAAGGCGATGGACTAGCTTGTAGAAAAGGCGAGTGGTATCGCAGAGGTCTTGCCACTGTAGATGAGTTGCCCGCCAACGAATCACAGCCAGTTTATAAACAAGGAGGAGTTTATGTGGTGATTGGTGGAGCTGGTGGGCTTGGAGAAGTCTGGTCTCAGTATATGATTGAAAATTATCAGGCCAAAATAGTCTGGATTGGTCGGCGTAAATCGGACGAGGATATAAAAGAAAAACTCGCTAGATTGGGTCAATTTGGTGAGTCACCAATCTATGTTTCTGCAGATGCGACAGACTATCGTGAGCTATCGAAAGCGCTGCAATCGATTAAAAACACCTACCCGTCAATTAATGGTGTTGTACATTCGGCGATAGTACTTAAAGACCAAAATTTAATGCAGATGGATGCAGAACAATTTAAAACGAGCTTGTCTGCAAAAGTTGATATCAGTGTGAATATGGATCGGGTATTCGGACAACTTAATCTCGACTTTATGCTGTTCTTCTCCTCGATTATTTCTTTTATGAGAACGCCGGGGCAATCCAATTATGCGGCCGGTTGTACTTTTAAAGATAGTTTCGCAAAACAGATCGAGAAACTGCGCCCTTATCCAGTAAAAATAATTAACTGGGGATATTGGGGAAGTGTTGGAGTTGTTGCTGATCAGTCTCACAATGAAATGATGAAGCACCTTGGTATCGGTTCAATTGAAGCCCAGGAGGGTATGGACTTTTTGCAAAGTGCACTCAATTCGGCGAAATCACAGATCGCATTAATGAAGTATTATAACACGCGCTATTTTGAAAATATCCTTACGATGGAGGAGCAAAGTCTAAGTCATAAAATTTCGCAAAAGAGCGGCGCGTCAGACAATTCAACTCCGACAACGAAAGAGTCAGTGATTCAAATTGACGAGCAAGCGAAATTAGATTATGTCAAAGATGTTGTAATAGATGAACTATCGGCAGCGCTCAAGATTGATACCGCATTAGTAAGAAATGAAGCGTCATTTTTTGACTATGGAATTGATTCAATTGTTGGTGTTAATTTAATCAGAAGTCTCAACGAATCATTAGAGATTGATCTAGTCACGGTAAACTTATTTGAACATAGTTCTGTGGATCAGTTAACCGATTTTATCTGCTCGAATTGGTGCGAGAATGTCGAACGCTTGTTTGCGCAAAATAACAAAGAACAGAACGATAGTGTTGATTTGGCGGATAATGGCTCGTCGATAGCTGAAGAGTTAATAAGTGAAGAAAGTATTTTCACGGATAAAAAGGTTGATCCGCGAGATTTTCGTATTCGAGAAAATTCCTTTTCTAGCAACCAGGGTGGAGCTGTCGCGATTATTGGTATGAGTGGTCGTTTTGCTGGTTCGGAAGATTTAGATAGCTTTTGGGATAACCTAAAACATGGACGAGATTTAATTAGTGAAGTGACTCGATGGAAACCTTCTGAGTGTGTTACCGCCGGATTTAATGGACAAAATTATTGTAGTCAAGGTGGATTTATTGACTCGATCGATGAATTCGACGCTTCGTTTTTTGATATTTCAGAACAAGAAGCACTGCAAATGGATCCACAACAAAGACTTTTCTTAGAAGAGGCGTGGAAAGGTCTGGAAAATGCTGGTTATGCAAATAAAAAATTAGCGGAAGTTGATTGCGGCATTTATGTCGGTTGCGGTCGCTCAGGCTACGAAGAGTTAGTCTCTCAAGATATTCCTGTGCAATATCTTTTTGGTGGTATCGAATCGAGTATCCCATCCAAAACGGCTCAATTTCTTAAGCTACGAGGTCCTGCAATTGCCGTCGATACGGGAAGTTCGAGTTCTTTGGTTACTATTCACCTTGCCTGTCAGGGTTTATGGTCCGGGGAAACTGAAATGGCGCTGGCTGGTGGTGTTTGTTTACAAGCAACGCCAAAATTATATCAGGCGGGAAACCATGCCGAAATGTTATCGACAAAAGGGCGATGTTATTCGTTTGACTCAAGAGCTGATGGGTTTGTACCAGCTGAAGGGGTTGCTGTTGTCATACTAAAGAGTTTGGAAAAAGCTCAGCAAGATGGCGACTATATACAAGGCGTTATTACAGCGACAGGTGTTAATCAAGGTAGCTCAAATAGAACTGCGGTTGATGAGTCCTTGACAGCTCAACAGCAATTATTAACATCGGTTTATGAGCGTTTCCAGATTGAACCTGAATCAATACAAATGATCGAAGCGCATGGTAATGGTAATTCTTCAGACGATTTTGTTGAGTACAGCGCTCTTAATAATTGTTTTAGAGAGCAAACAGATAAAAATCAGTTTTGTTCTATTGGTTCGGTCAAGACCAATATCGGTCATGCAGGAACCGCCGCTGGCATCGCGGGATTAATGAAAGTGTTGTTGGCGTTAAAAAATCGTCAGATTCCGCCGTCGTTAAACTTTGAAAATAAGAGTTCTAAAATCGATTTTGAATCAAGTCCTTTTTACCTAAATACCGAGTTACAAGATTGGAAGGTTGACAAGCATTTTAAACGCAGAGCTTCAGTCAGTGCCTTTGGCTTAAGCGGCACCAATGCTCATCTGGTTGTAGAGCAAGCGCCAAACAATCAAACCTTGAAAGGTTTACGCAATGAACAAATTGTTATGCTATCAGCTAAAACTAGTGAACAGTTAACACAAAGAGTTCAAGGCTTATTAGTGTTCTTACAGGATTCTCCGCAAGTTTCAATGAACGATCTATGTTTTAGTTTGTATACTGGACGCACTCATTTTTCTCATCGTTTTGCTTGTATTACTCACAATCAAAAACAGTTAATTGAGCAGTTACAAGTTTGGTTAGAAAATGGAACATCGAAACAAATATATTGTTCTGAAGTCTTAGCAGATGATAAACGACGACAAGTAGCGTTAACGAACTTTGGCAATTATTGTATTCAACAACTAAATGATAATGGAATGGGTCATATAGGAAACAGTCGCGAACACTTACAAACGTTAGCCGATCTTTATACCCAAGGTTATGAACTACAATACGAACGGCTTTTTGCAAACCATTCTAAACGTATGCCTTTGCCATCTTATCCTTTCGCTAAAGAAAGCTATTGGCCAACAGGAATTCAGAAGTGGCACAAACAAAATAATCCAGATTTAAGTCGTAAAATTGTTACCAGAACTGGTTCTAAAGATGAAGACTTATTAGTTAAAAAATCTGTTAAGGAATTAGAAAGTACAGCACTTGAAAGCAATTTGGTTGATAAGGCATCGAACTCTGATGTTAACCAATTTGGCGATTATCATATTCTCATTCCCATGCAATCAAAGGGCAAAGCGCAACCAATATTTGCGATACCTGGAGCTGGTGGAAGTGTTATGTCTCTGCAGGAATTGAGTAGGGCATTGGGCAATGAACAGCCTTGTTATGGTTTACAGGCGATAGGTTTCGACGGAAAAAATATACCTCTAGATAGTAATAATAAAATTGCCAGAGCGAATATATTAGCAATGAAGAAAATTCAGCCAACCGGACCTTATTCGTTAATCGGCTACTCTCATGGCGGTGTGGTTGCTTTTGAAATGGCTAGGTTATTATTAGAGCAAGGAGAACAAATTGAATCAATGGCATTGATAGATTGCCTTTGTCCTATTTATCAAGTGAATGATGTCGTAGAAGAACTTGTAGAAATATGTAACAAGTTAATGAGTTCGCTTGGAGCAAAAACCAACTTAGATGTAAATGCCCTGAGAAAAGTACCTGAAAGCGAACGCTGTGAATATTTGTATAACATTATGTCTGCACAAGGTTTTCATTTAAACCGCGAGCAGTTTACGACGAGTTTTAATGTTTCAACCGCGAATGATCAATGCAACCGAAACTACAAACCAAAAAAATTATCGAAAGATATTAATGTTTCTTTGTATCGGGCGACTGACGGTTATTATCAGGAAATGCCAGATGATTTTGGTTGGAATCAGTTTTTATGTTCGCCCATAAAAATCTACGATATTAAGGCAGACCATCTGACAATAATTGAAAAGTTACCAATTCAGAAAGTTGTAAAACAGATCAGAGCATTGTCTGAAGATAATAAAGAACTAGATACGAATAAGTAGCCATTTATAGCTGGACTAGAATAATAATTTTTGACTCTATTTGATGAGAACCATCAAATAAATAAGGTTTATTTTTATTTATGAATAACACTTCCCACACTAATGAGTATGATGTCATCGTTGTAGGTTCGGGAACTTGTGGTGCGACTATAGCAAGAGAACTTAGCAAGCAATCGAAAAAAGTACTGCTATTAGAGCGTGGTCAAGATAATGAGTTGAAGGAGAGCTTTCTAAGTGCCGCTTCTATTGCCAATGCTGTTCCAGTCAGTGACAAACTCGCGACTATGAGAGCGATTACAACGGGTGGTTCAACGGCGCTTTATTTTGCAGTTGCTGAACCTCCTTTACTCGATACATTTAAGTCGTTGGGCGTTGATCTTGGTGATGCTTACGAATCAATCAAAGCTGAGCTGCCATTGGCAACTTTGCCTGATGAAGTATTAGGAGAGCAAACAAAGCGATTAAGAGAGAGTGCGATCGAGTTAGGTTACGATTGGAAAAAGAAGTTGATGCTGATCGACCCTGAAAAATGTACCGATGGTTACAACTATGATGCAAGATGGAAAGCAAAAAGTTTTGTAAGCGAAGCGGTTGATAATGGTATTGATTTAGTGACTCGCGCTACCGTAGAAAAAGTGATAGTGGAAAATAATAAAGCCGTAGGCGTTGAATATCGAACAAGAAAAAACTTCATGAATTCTGAAGTTATCCGAGCCTACGCCGCGAAAACGGTTCTCGCCGCCGGTTCGCTCGCTACACCTATGATTATGAAAAATAGCGGTCTTAAAAATACGGGTAATGACGGTTTTTATTGCTGCCCTAATTTTGCGGTTTTGGGCTTTGTGCCAGGGTTGAATGGTAGTAATAATTTTGTTGGTAGTATGAGCGCAGAACTTGATGATTCGACAGTAATTGGTGATGCGAATCTTTCTCGTACTTTTTTTAGAATGGTAATGTTAGCGGAGTTTAAGTGGTCAAAGCTTTTTTCTTATTCCAATAGTATTGCAGTAGGTGGTTCGATTCGAGATGGACTCGGTGGAGAAGTGAGTGACGAAGGTCGTTATTATAAAAAACTATCTCCAGAGATCTTTCAAAAGTTACGCAAGGGTGAAGAAGCCGGTATTAAATTACTTGAAAATGCTGGAGCAAAACAAATTATGAGGTTTGGTTATGCATCAGCAAATGTCGGTGGACTGGTCAGAATAAATGAACACGTTGACGAGAGCCTACAATCAGAAATTATCAATCTTCATATTTGTGATGGCTCAGTGTTACCTGAAAACTGCAGTCTCTCGCCAACGCTAACGTTAATCTGTTTGGCGAAATATTTGTCCGAAATTTTGATAGCTTCAACCTAGCATACTTGACATATTGTTGTCAGGGATGAACTAATACCCACACAAGGTTTTTATAAGACTAATTATTAATTTAACAACTTGATAGGAAATAAAATGAAAAATAATACTATAGCTAAACAGCCACGAAGTAAGGGGCGAAAGCTCTTGTTGTTTGTTGTGTTCCCTCTAATTGCCATCACTGTTTTATCTTTAATTGGTCACGAGATTTGGAAACAGTCGGGATCTAATGCATGGGAATTAACAAGGGATGAGGATGGAGTCAAAATTTATACCAAAAAAATTCCTGGTGATCCGCTACTTAAAGTCAGAGGTATAGGGAAAATTCGCTCGAAGCTTGCTGGAATATTTAAATTGATGCGCGATGCAGAAAGTTGTGTAGACGCTGGTTGTTACGATGCTAGTGTATTAGAAACGATAGACTTCCCTCATATCGTTTACTATAAATTTACCTACCCGCTATTTTTTCCATTCGAAGATCGAGAATATATCGTGGTGTCCGAGTTTATACAAGATCCCGTGACAAAAGAAATCAATGTCGACTACGTGGCAAGGCCAAATAAGATACCTGCGGATGATTGTTGTGTTCGAATTACTCATATGGATAACAAGTGGCGTTTTACTCCACTCGAGAATGGTGATGTTGAAGTTGAATTTGAACTTGACACTAGTTCAGGTGGTAACTTTCCAGATTTTGTAATAAGCATGGGAGCACCTGGTCTAGTTCATTGGGCTATTCAAGACTTTCAACGAATTTTAGATAAAGAAAAATATACTACTGCAAAGGCTGAATTTGTCGATGAATTTATCCTGGATACCAGTGTGGTTGAGGATAAAGTTGAAGAAAGCGAAAAAGAGTTAGCACAAGCAGAACAATCAGAATAGAAGCTTGTTCAACAGATATTCGGTGCTTATAAATTTGAATATGCAGTGAGTTTGTTTGTCTGCGTGAAGTAAATAAATTAGGAGGGGAAATGGATCTCACAGAAGTAAAAATTAAAGTAGATGAAGCCATTAAAGAAATTGCAAATCAACAAAAGATAAAACTGCCAGCTTTGCAAGGACACTTAGAAATAGTCGATGATTTAGGCTTTACTTCTTTGTCAGTTGGTTTGTTAATTACGCGCTTAGAGGATGTTTTTGATGTTGACCCTTTTGAAGATGAAGATGTCATGATAGATGATATGAGAAGTATTCAAGGTATTTACAAAGTTTACCAAAGTTGTTTGGAGAAGAAAGCTCATAGCATGAGTAATTAAAAGTCCTTAATTACTTCTCTATCACCTGCGAATTAAATCTAAGAAAAATAATCAATGAATAAAAAGCACAATCAAATCGCCGTCATTGGTATGTCGGGTAAATTCCCTGATGCCAACAATATTTCTCAGTTTTGGGAAAATATTTGTAACGCTAAAGAAAGTATTAGTTCGCTTTCAGATAGCGAACTTGTTTCCGCTGGTGTTACAAAGGATGAGTTTAGCGACGAAAATTACATCAGAAAATCTGCCAAACTGGATGGAATCGATAGATTTGATGCACCTTTTTTTAAAGTCGCGCCGATTGAAGCCGAATTAATGGACCCACAAACGAGACTGTTATTGCAGTGTGCCTGGGAAACATTGGAAGACGCTGGTTATGCGACGCTATCACCTCAAAATGTTGGCGTTTTTGCGGGTTCCGGTGGTATGACTACGAACTATTACTCGCATTTTGTTAATCGTAACAAGCGTTTTGAAAAAACCTTAGCAAGTCCAACTCATTTGGGTAATGACAAAGATTATTTATCGACTTATTTGTCATATAAGCTGAATCTAACGGGACCTAGTTTAACTATTCAAACAGCTTGTTCAACATCTTTAGTCGCAATACATCAGGCATGTTTGAGTCTAACTAATAACGAATGTGATATGGCGATGGCTGGTGGTGTCAGGATTGCTGTGCCACATGCTCAGGGTTATCAATATCAACAAGGGCATATTTTTTCTAAAACAGGACAAGTGAGAACTTTTGATAAGAGTGCTGACGGTGTTGTTTTTGGTAGTGGACTTGGTTTGGTATTGCTCAAAAAGCTCGAAGACGCCATCGAAGATAAAGACCACATCTATGCGGTCATAAGAGGCTCCGCAATTTTAAATGACGGCAAAGAAAAATTGAGCTATGCGGCAAGCAGCGCGAAAGGTCAAATCAAGTGTGTAAAAGCCGCACTTAAAAATGCAGATGTTGAAGCAAATTCGATTGGTTATATTGAGGCGCATGGAACTGGAACCCTAATGGGTGATCCTGAAGAAGTCAAAGCTCTTACTGCTGCTTTTAAAGCATTTGGAGGAGCTGAACACACTTGTGCAATAGGTTCTGTGAAACCAAATGTTGGTCATCTTGACGCAGCTTCTGGAGTGACTAGTTTTATAAAGTCTGTACTCGCCGTTTATCACAATGTACTGCCGCCGACACTCCACTATCGTCAGCCAAATCCAAGAATTAAGTTCGATAAAACGCCTTTCTACGTTAACACCTCGACAACAAAGTGGAACAATGAAGGTAAACCAAGAATTGCTGGTGTTAATAGCCTAGGAGTAGGTGGTACCAATGCTTTTATTGTTTTAGAAGAATATTCCAACGAAGAACAGAACACAACGAGCTTACCTTTTGATTCGTTTATCGTACCATTGTCTGCTAAAGGACAAAATAATCTGTTAGGTAATGTAGAATCATTATTGAAGTTTATTGCTTTGAAACAAGAAGAACAAGCAAGCATTAATCTTGATGAGCTTGCTTATACACTTCAAGTTGGACGTCAATCAATGGAGCAACGAGCTGCATTTGTCGTTTCTTCAATAGCGGAGTTACAAAGTAAACTAGATACTTACTTGAGCGAAGTTCAAAGTAGTCTGGATGAAAGTATTTCAGAAGAACAAGCTGCTGATCTAAATCAGTCTTATGAAGATTATCCTACACTAATTAAACAACAGAACTGGGGTGAATTGGCTAATTTATGGAGTCAAGGTTTTAATATTGATTGGCAACAACTTTATGTCGACATAAAACCTAAAAAATTAAGCTTGCCAACTTATTCGTTTAGTAACAAACGTTATTGGATCGACGAAGATATTGTTGATAGTGAAGATACTACCACGGAAAAAGAGAATCTTACTATCGCTAAGCTACCTGCGAATAAAGAATTAATAGAACGTGAAAACAAACAGAAAGAAACTCATCAAAATGAGTCAAATCAGGAGCTTGCATATTCGTGGGATGAAAAAAGCTACTTGGCCAAATGGGAAGAACGTTTATCGAATGATAATAAGGAACAGAACTATCATAAAAACGTACTGATAGTTTGTGCAACTGCTCCTTGTGAGTTTCATGAAACAATCCTATCTTACTATCAACAAAATACTCAGGTTAGCCTTACTGTAATCCAAATTGCGGACGAAACAAAAGCAGTGTCGAAAGAACACTGGTTGGTTGATTCAAATGACCCACAAGCATTCCAAGCTTGCTTAGCTGAATTAAAGCAAATAGATGCTTTGTATTTTTTGTCTTTACCACAGGGATATGAAGGGTTTTTTTCTCTAGCTGAATTTAATAAAAGTCAACAACAAAATGAGATTCAATTAATACGTTTAATAAAATATTTAAAACAAAACAACAAAATACAAGAAGCAGTTGATACTTATATACTCACCCAGGATAACTACAGCTTAAACCAATCGAAAAATGATTATCGTGGCGGAGGATTAACTGGGATAGCTTATTCTCTCGCTCAGGGTAACTATCAATTTTTAGTTCGTAATATCGATTTAAGCAGCGATGATCTCAACACCAGCAATCAGCGTACGAATTTATTTTTGCAAGTAATTAAAGAGACCGCATCCAATCGAGGTGAAGTATTCAAGTTTCAATCAGGTAAAGTATATCAGAAAGCATTTATCCGGTTGGATTGGAATGAGTCACAGTCACAGGTCATCAAACAAGGAGGCAACTATGTCATACTAGGTGGCAGCGGTACTGTCGGTAAGATTTTCACTCGAATCTTAATGAAAAAATATCGAGCTAATGTTATATGGCTTGGGCGAAGTAGCCAAGAAAGCGATAATATAAAAGCAATGCTTGCTAGCTATCAAGATTTGCCCGCTGTATTAGATTACGTACAAACTGACGTGACCGATTACGCGTCTATGCAAAATGCGGTCACCACAATAAAAAAGCGATTTAATAAAATTGATGGTGGATTTTTTGCTGGTCAAGTCATCGACTACGAAAACTCAATTGATCAAACGACGGAGGAAACCTTCAGAAATATTCTACAAGTTAAGTCTCATGGAAGCTGGAATTTTTATGCTGCGTTAGCGCAGGAGAATTTAGATTTCTTATGTTATTTCTCTTCAGGGCAAGCTTATTCCTTTTCTGGAGCAGCAAAACTCCTGGGTTATGCAAGTGCTATTACCTTTTCTGAAAGCTTGCTTCAATCAATGCAAACTAGCGCTAATTTCCCCATCGGCATTATTAACTGGGGATTTTGGAAATCAACGATTAATAGCATCGCCGATAATACCAAAGGGGTTACCGCTGAAAATATCGATGCGCTAGGAGATGAAGAAGGTTTTGAGTGTTTTGAAAAATTTCTGAAGGAATTGCAATCTGGACGTTTACAGCAAGTGCTTTGTATGAGAGTGCCTAAGCAGATGACGTCGCTTGTTAATTGCGATAGCGAGCAAAATATTTATCTTGCGGATGAGAAGTTGCATGATCCCTTGAATGATTTTTCTAATAAAATTTCGTTACCTACAGATAAAATTAAAGCCTTAATTAAAGCGCATAAAGAAAATAATTTCGACCAATGGTTATTACAGGCGCTATTTGAGCAGCTCGATTTATTACAAAAAAATAAACAAATCACATTTCCTATCAGCTTGTCGGGCTTTCGAGAGCAATGCGACATTTTAGATAAATACACCGGATGGTTAGATGAATCCACAAAAATGCTCGCGCGCAATAACTATATAGAGCTTAAAGATGCTGTGATTCAGTCATGGAACCAATCTGAAATAAAATCTGATCCTAATTCGTGGCAGTCACAAAAAAGAAATTACCAGCAAAATGCTGATTACAATGCGATGGCGTCATTGGCGAGTGATTGTTTTTCAAGTTTGCTCGCAATTCTTCAGGGAAATACTCTTGCAACCGATATCATTTTTCCTAATGCATCAATGGAAAAAGTCGAGAACGTTTATGCAAATAATTTAATTTCTGATACCTATAATGAAATTGTCGCCAATGCTGTCGTTACTTATGTGCAGCAGAGTCAAGATATCGATGTCGATAAGAAAATAAGGGTGCTTGAAATAGGAGCGGGAACAGGTGGAACCTCTCGAACCATCTTTCCTAAATTGAAACCCTATGCTAGCGCAATAGAAGAATATTGTTATACGGATCTTTCGATGGCGTTTTTGTTCCATGCGGAAGATAACTATATTCCAGAGAATCCTTATGTCAGCTGTAAGCGTTTGGACATATCAAAGGATATTGCTTCCCAGGGAATTAAAATTGGGAGTTATGATCTGGTCATAGCGACAAATGTTTTACATGCGACCGACAACATTAAAAGAACATTAGCAAACGCCAAAGCAGCGCTCGCTCGAGATGGTTTTTTAATATTAAATGAACTTAGCGAACTAACAGTTTTCCATCACTTAACCTCTGGTTTATTAGATGGCTGGTGGTTATTTGAAGATCCTGAACTGAGAATAAATAATTGTCCGGGTTTGTCGCCTGGTATGTGGAGACAAGTTCTAGAGCAAGAGGGCTTTCATTCTTGTGGATTTCCTGCCGAATCAACTCATCAAGCTGGTCAGCAAGTAATCCTCTCGCAAAGCAACGGCGTTATTCATCAGTCGAGACAGACAATAGCAAACAAAAAAATTGCTCAAGAGAGCAGTGGAGAGTCTACTAAAGAGCAAGCGCAGATTGAAAATAATCAGAATTCACTTATTAAATCATCGAATAGTGCAACAACGAAAAATATACAACAATATGTGAATGATGCAGTTGTAGAATGTTTGTCATCGACTCTAAAAATGTCTGGCGATGACATTGAACCCCAGATTGCGTTTTCTGACTATGGACTAGACTCAATACTTGGAGTGAACTTTGTTGACCAGATTAATAAACAACTTTCGATTTCTTTAAATACAGCGATTATTTTCGACCACTCTTCCGTTGAACGTTTGAGCGGACATATAAGTAAAACTCGCGCGCAAGAAATAGGGACGCAATTATCAACGGTTGATGTTTCAGACGAGATTAATGGCGAATCAAATACCGTAAATAATCTAATTGCTGAGAAAACATCTGCTGAAGGAATATGTTTAGCTTCTGACTTAACTGAAATAGCTATTATCGGTTTGTCAGGACAATTTCCCAAAGCAGAAAACATCGACGAGTTTTGGGGTAATTTAATCCACGGTATCGATGGTGTTGATGAACTCCCGGAAAATTATTTGAATCCGGGTTTTTACAGCGAAAATAAACAAGCGGGAAAAACTCGCTGTAAATGGGGAGGAGTCGTTGAGCACCGTGACTGCTTTGACCCTTTGTTTTTTAATCTTTCTCCAAAAGAAGCTGAATCGATGAACCCTCATCAGCGTCTGATTTTGCAGGAAAGTTGGAAATCAATTGAAGACGCAGGTTACAATCCTAGACTTTTATCTGGTAGTCGCACAGGTATTTTTGTTGGCGCTGAACCGACAGGTTATTATGGAGAAACATTTACAGGTTATTCAGACGCGATAATAGCCTCCAGATTATCTTATATTTTGGATCTAAACGGTCCAGCTTTTGTTGTAAATACTGGTTGTTCCTCATCGGGCGTAGCCATTCATTTGGCTTGCGAAAGCTTAAAATCTCACGAAACTGATTTCGCGATTGTTGGTGGTGTTAACGCTTGCATGAATCAGGGTGTTCAAATTAGCCTAAGCGAAATTGAAATGCTTTCACCCAGTGGGCGTTGTGCAACATTTGATAAGAATGGTGACGGTACTATTATTTCTGAAGGAGTCGGTGTTGTTGTTTTAAAACGATTGCAAAATGCTATCGATTCCAATGATAACATCTACGGTGTGATTTGTGGTTCCGGAATGAATCAAGATGGTGCGAGCAACGGTATAACTGCGCCAAACGGAGCGTCGCAAGAGCAGTTAATATTGGATGTCTACCAAAAGTACCAAATTAATCCCGAAAAAATAAGTTATATCGAAGCTCACGGTACAGGAACTAAACTCGGTGACCCCATAGAAGCAAACGCGTTAGTTAGAGCATTTCAACATTTTACTGACAAACAAAATTACTGTGCGCTAGGAAGTGCAAAATCTCATATAGGTCATACTGCGGCGGCGGCGGGAGTGGCGGGATTAATCAAAATTTTGTTGTCGATGAAGCATCAAAAATTTCCTCAATTATTAAATTTTGAGAATATTAACCCACTCATTGAACTCTCTGATTCACCATTTTATGTTAACACTGAAAAATCAGATTGGAATTCCATCAGTGAGGTTCCAAGAATGGCCGCACTTAATTCCTTCGGTCATAGTGGAACAAATGTTCACTTAGTTGTTAGAGAGCACCTATCCAAACAAAATACTAATATTAATCATAGCGTTAATAATGAAACGATCATCCCGCTATCTGCTAGAACACCGGAGCAATTAAGACAAAAAGTGATCGACCTGTATCAGTTCATTGAGGTGAACCATGAAAGTGGGGATAAGTTTAAAGAAACTGATTTTATTGACATTGCGTATACTTTGCAGATAGGCAGAGAGTCAATGGATGAACGGCTCGGCTTTTTGGTCAATTCAATCACAGACCTTAAAAGTAAGTTGAAAGCTTATATCAATAATGAAAAAAATATTCGTCATTGTTTTCAAGGTAGCGTCAATCGAAATAATAAAGAAGCTAAAATATTTAATCAAGACGAAGATATGAAAGAGGCGATTGAAAAATGGATCGCTGCTCGGAAACAATCAAAGTTGCTCGCCTTGTGGGTCAAAGGTTTGAATATTGAATGGGAGAACTTTTATTCGGGTGAAAAACCGCAACGTGTTAGTTTACCGAGCTATCCGTTCGCCAAACAACGATACTGGTATGATGGTGCTTTAGCCGGAACCATGGGACAACAGAATGTATCGAGCCGAGAAAAAACTAAACTCCATCCACTCGTGCATGAAAATATATCGGATCTTACTCAACAATTGTATCGTTCAAGATTTACCGGAGAAGAGTTTTTTCTTCGAGACCATCAAGTAAGAACGGATGATCATTCCGCACAAAAAGTACTACCTGGAGTAACTTATCTAGAAATGGCGCGAGCTGCGGCGGCGCTGGCGCTGCCAAAAGAAAATGTTGATATCGAAATTCGAAACTGTGTTTGGGTTCAGCCTATTCTAGTCGAGCAGGCAACTGACGTGATGATTGCTTTATTGGTTGGTGAACAAAATCAAATTGAATTTGAAATTTTTACCTATGACGAAGAGTCTACCGATTCACAAGGACAGCGAATACATTGTCAGGGTCAAATGATTTTTGTGCAGTCCGCAGCATCGAAAAAATTAAATTTGTCTGAGCTGAAATCCCATACAAATATTGCTGAGTTTGAAGGGAATTATTTGTATCCACGTTTTGCAAATATGGGACTAAATTATGGTGCCTCTCATCAAGGAGTTAACAAAATTAATCTGGGTGAACGCCAACTCGTCGCTGAATTGAATTTACCCAAATGTGTAATTTCTTCCATCGATGATTTTGTATTGCATCCAAGCTTGTTAGATAGCTCGCTTCAAGCCACAATCGGATTGATATCAGATCTAAATGAATTGCCAACAACACCTTCTTTGCCCTTTGCTCTTGATTCGATAAAAATTCTCTCAAACTGTACCCCTAATATGTTCGCCTGGGTTCGTGATTCCGAAGGAAGTGATGGTAATCAACAGTTAATTAAGTTGGATATCGATCTATGTGATGAGCATGGAAATGTTTGCGTGCAATTATCGGGTTTCAGTTCCCGCTTGATCAAAACAAGTGTTCATGATGAATCGTCTACAAATTCCCATATTACAACGAAAGAGTTTCTCGCCAAACCGGTTTGGAAGAATTGCACTCTCGAAGATTCTCAAGCCTTAAAGTTAGCCTATTCTGAACGTCATATCGTTATTTGTGAGCGAGCCGATATAGAGTTAATAAGATTGAGAGAGGCGACAGGAGCAACTGAATGCTCGAGAGTAAACGGAATAGCTGACGACTTAGCCAGGTCTTATACCCATATCGCTTGCTCGTATTTTAAACTTATTCAAAAAATCTTAGTAGCTAAACCACAAGGAAAGTGTTTATTTCAGATCGTTATCGAAACGAGCGGTAAGAACGAAATCTACGCTGGTTTGATGGGCTTATTAAAAACAGCACATTTAGAAAATCCCAATTTTATTGGTCAAATTATTATTACGGATACCAAAGCAACGGATGTGCTTGCCACACAATTGCAAAATGAACTAACCAGACCCCAGGATGGTTTTGTTAAATATTCAGAAAATACCAGAAAAATTCGGCAATGGCAGGAGGTCGAGCCGCAAAATGTTCGAGCTAATGCGGGACTTGATAAAGGCTACGTTTTTAAAGAAGATGGAGTTTACTTAATTACTGGTGGACTGGGAGGCTTAGGTAGCCTGTTCGCTAGGGATATTTTACAACACACTCGTTTCGCAAAAGTTATCTTATCAGGACGTGCAAAACTAAGTCAGTCAGACTGGGGCGATAGAAAACAACAGATTCTCGCACAACTACCAGGTAAGCAGAATCAGCTCTATTATAAAACAGTCGATCTTGAAGATGAAAAGCAAGTATGCCAATTGATATCTTCAATCGAGCAAGAGCATAAGCAGTTAAATGGGATCATACATAGCGCAGGTATGATTTTAGATAATTTTATTTTGAAAAAGACGGAAATAGAATTCAATCAAGTATTGAGTCCAAAAGTGACAGGTACCTGCAATTTAGATATTGCTAGCAAAAATACTCAACTAGATTTTATGGTGTTATTTTCTTCTGGTTCGTCGGTCACAGGAAATCTTGGGCAGGCTGATTATGCTACCGCCAATGGGTTTATGGATCAGTTTGCGGTGCATCGTAATAACCAGTTGAAAACTGGTCAACGTCACGGTTTTACTTTGGCAATCAATTGGCCTTTATGGAAAGAAGGTGGCATGGTTGTCGATTCGGCTAGTGAGCAGCAAATGCGAGAATCATTGGGTATGTATCCAATGGAAACCGAAGTGGGCATAAATGCGTTGTGTCAACATTTGAATATGGAAAATTCACAAGGCTTGGTGATACAAGGTGATCTCAACAGAATCAGAGAGTCGCTTTATTCCGCTCCTGATTTCGCACAGAACGCATTAAATGAAGTTGCAAGTGAGGCTTCTGAACCAGTGTTAAAAATAGAATCGGAATCGTTAGTTGAAAACACGTTATCTTATCTCTGCAAACAACTGTCAAACTTGTTAAAAATACCAGCCAACGAAATTGATCCACAAGCGCCGATGGAAAAGTACGGTATCGATTCCATTATGGCGATGAGTTTGACGAATTCATTAGAACAAGATTTCGGTTCTTTGCCAAAAACCTTATTCTTTGAATATCAGACAATAGAAGAATTAAGTGATTATTTTATTCAATCCTTTGCACAGAAACTTGCGCAATTATTTGACAAGAAACAAGCCCCTGAAAAACAGGTTCAAAAAGTACAATCAGAAGCGATAACCGTTGATAGAAGTTCAATTGCTCGTATTTCAGAAGGACGTTTCAAATCTAAATTAACTTTGGATTCTTCGCCTAGACCAGTTAATAAAACAGAATCAATAGCGATCATTGGTCTTAGTGGACGCTATCCTCAAGCGAATAACATGGGAGAGTTTTGGCAAAATTTACAAGAAGGTAAAGACTGTATCAGTGAAGTACCTGAACAACGCTGGAACTGGCAACAGCATTATAGTGAAGACCGTGATCAGTCGGGAGCTCATTTTAGTAAATGGGGTGGTTTCATAGATGGAGTTGACGAGTTTGATCCGCGTTTCTTCAGTATATCTCCGAGAGAAGCTCACTCGATTGATCCGCAGGAGAGATTATTTCTACAACACGCATGGATGGCAGTTGAAGATTCTGGTTTTACTCGTGATAGTTTACAAGTTCCTGATGAGTTAGATCTCGATGCTCAAGTTGGAGTTTATGTTGGCGTTATGTACGGTGAGTATAATTTATCAGGAAGTCTTGCCAGTATTGCAAATCGTGTTTCTTACGTACTTAATTTGCATGGACCGAGTATGACGCTTGATACCATGTGTTCGTCATCTCTCACGGCGATCCATGTTGCCTGCCAAGATTTAAAACAAAATATAACTAGCCTGGCGATTGCTGGTGGAGTCAACGTTAGTATCCATCCCAACAAATACCAAGTGTTAAGTGACGGACAATTTATTTCCAGTGATGGACATTGCCAAAGTTTTGGAGAAGGGGGAGATGGTTATATACCCGGAGAAGGAGTTGGTGTTGTCGTACTAAAGAGATTATCTGAAGCAGTTAATGACGGTCACTATATTTATGGTGTCATTAAAGGAAGCGCTATAAACCATGGTGGTAAAACGAATGGATATAGTGTGCCGAATCCACAAGCACAAACAGCTGCGATTAGTAGAGCGATCAGAGAGGCTGAAGTCGAACCTCAGGATATCAGCTATATCGAAGCACACGGAACGGGAACTAAATTAGGTGACCCGATTGAAATAGCTGCTTTATCTAAGGCGTTTAATCGTTTCACTAAAGAGACGGGTTTTTGCGCGATTGGTTCGGCTAAATCAAACATAGGACATTGTGAATCAGCAGCGGGGATCGCTGGGTTGAGTAAAGTTTTATTGCAAATGAAACACAAAAAACTTGTCCCGTCGTTGCATTCAAAAAAGTTAAACCCTTTTATTGATTTTGATAGCACTGCGTTTGTCGTTAATCAGTCAACTAAAGAATGGCAAACTGTCAAGCGCGAAGGTAAGCAATTACCTAGATTAGCTGGAATTTCTTCGTTTGGAGCTGGGGGAGCGAATGCTCATATAATTGTGCAAGAATACCAACCTGCGCAAGTTAGTTCTTTAGAAAAAAATAATCAGGAAAGCCCTGTAATTGTTCCTTTATCAGCGAGAACTTTTGAACAATTAAGGCAAAAAATTATTGATTTTAAAACTTATATCGCTGAGCAAGCGCACCTTCAAGCTGAAAAAATAGAACAACATGAATTAAAAGATATCGCTTATACGCTGCAACTTGGTCGTGATGCGATGGAGTATCGGGTGGGATTTATAGTTAGTTCTCTCACCGAATTGCTAGAAAAACTGAACGCCTATTTAGATGATGATGCTGACATAGTAGACATTTATCAAGGACAGGTAAAAACCAACAAGGCGGGCATCGCTATCATCAATCAGGATGATGATATGAAAGAAGCGATAGAGCGTTGGATAAGGCGTAACAAGTTGTCAAAAATCTTAGATCTTTGGGTTAAAGGATTAGCCCTAGACTGGCGAAAATTTTATCCTGAGCAGAAACTTAAATGGGTCAGTTTGCCTGGTTATCCGTTTGCTAAAGAAAGGTATTGGAATGATGAACGTGCTGGTAGTTTACCTATAAATACGAATAATCAAGCGCCTGCGATTCATACTTTACTTCATAGCAATCACTCTGATCTCACTAAACAACTATACTCTACTTATTTTAACGGCAATGAAAACTTTCTCAGGCACGACCGTTCAGCTGAAAATTCCGTCTTGTCAACGGCAGTTTGTTTGGAAATGGCACGCGCAGCATTGGAGCACGCGACAACATCTTTAAAAGAGTCAAAAATATTAGAGTTATATAATGTCGAATGGGGAAGTGTGGAGGAAAACAAATTACCAAAAGAATTGTCGATTGCGTTATTTGCAAGAAATGAACTTCAAGTTGATTTTGAAATTTTCTCTTCCAGAGAAGAAACTAATAAGCAGTTGGAAGATGATATTTACTGCCAAGGGACAAGTCGCTTTATTCAACAGCCTTCACCTCCAAAAATAGATCTTGATAAATTAAGGAAACAAGTTTCAGCTGAAGAAGATGTTCAAGGTGACGACGGAGTTTACCAACGCAATGGGCAAATACTTGTAAATTGCGAAGGAAAGATAGAAGATAATGAGCCTGCAGATTTTATTCTATCGCCTTCGGTTATTGACCGACTATTACTTTCTGCGAATAGTCTTGTTTCGGATTCAAAAGATGAAAGTCTCTGGCTACCTGAGAAAGTCGAATTTATACGTATTATTTTCGCCTGTCGCGACAATATGTACGCGTGGATTCGACCTTGCATAGAAAAAAATAATTCCAAATCGTCTCAAAAACTCGATGTTGATTTATGTGATGAACAAGGAAATATTTGCGTGCAACTTCATGGTGTCAGTTATCAACAGGCTAATCGAACTACTGACGCGGAGGAGCAATCACTAACTGCTCAATCTGCGAACATCGAATCAAGTAGTGCGCCTGTTAAAACGCCAATTGATTATAAGTTAAAAAGAAAAATTTCAAATGGCGGTGAAGGTGAGGATAAGAGCTCAGAAAACCTGCCGATGCATAAAAAGCCTTCAGGGATTATTTTAATGGGGGTTGATAGACTCTCAAATGATATTTCACTCTCAAGAGTCAAACCGGATCAAATTTTTTTACCAGCACTGAGTACACGAGAAACTCTAGATGTTAGTCAGAAATCCATTAGACTTGATTCGCTTCTAGTTCAATTGTTTGATTTAGGTGATGGGCTTTACTCAATCGAGATTTGTGCCGCAGAAACTAAAAATTATCTATCTAGTGAGCTGATTGATCAACTCTTACAGGGGTTGCGTTTTCTCAAAGAGAAAAAGTCTCTCAAAGCGTTGTTGATTTTTGGAGATACGCAAAATTTTATGTGCGGAGACCAAAACTCTATAGATGAATTGGTGCGGAAGCAATTATTAGATGAATTGATTTCTTTCCCACATCCGTGTATTGCGGTCGCAGAGGGTGATGCGGTTGGTGCAGGCTTTTTGTTTGCTTCGTTATGTGATTTTTTCATTGCTGGAAAAGAATCAAGTTATGATTTTAATCAGCATGAATTAGATATAAAACTTTCAACGGAACTAGCTGAGATATTTTCTCTACGATATGGTCGAGAATACATTCAAAAAATATTGAATTATCCTAGTAGTGCCACAGATCAAGAATTATTAAACTCTAGTTGCTGTTATCCCATAGTCGATAAGAGCTTAGTAGAAAATTATGCGATGAATCTTGCTAAAGAAATTGTGAACAAACCGCAGCAAGCACTGAGCTTATTAAAAGGACATTTGTCACGCAAGGTGCGCGAACTAGTTGTTTCCCTTGGCAAAGCTACACAGACTACTGACGCTGTAAATAACGACAAGATAACTAATAAAAACATAGCGATTAAATCGAAATATTTTTCTATTTCTAACGAAGAAGAGATAGCTATAGTTAATTTTGAGGAAACGATCAAGAAACCTAAATCCCAAGAATTATTCAATGACATCAAGTCATTCTTTTTAAGCTTGAATCATTCTCCTTATAAAGCGGTTGTTTTAACTAGTCGTCACGAGAATTATTTTCCGGTTAATAAGGTTTCGTCAAAGTTAATATTACAAGTCAAAGAGCTTATCGAAAGTGCCTCACTACCTGTGGTTTTTACGGTCAGTGATAAATACGATGCGAATATCTGGTTAAGCGCTTTATCTGCTGATGGCGTGATCTACGAAAAAGGAGCTAGTTTTTCTGCGACAAATATTCTTAAAGAACACGATTTAATGCAACATGCTTGTGCAATCTTCAGTGATCAATTTGGAGAGCAAAAAGGCAAAGAAATTTTGTTTTCTGGTAAACAATATCCAGTAGAAAAGTTATGTAAACTCCATCCAAATGGTCATGAGGCAAGTGGTAAGCGAGTTTTATCTGAAGCAATGAAACTGGCAGCTTCTTTTTCTCGGTTATCTATGCATCAATTACGAAGTTATAAATTAATCAAACGAAAACTTAGTCAACAAAGTTTTGAGCAATTTAGTTGCGCTCCATATTTCGCACAGAAAGCTGATAATCAAACAACAAAGCCTGTTGTTACTTCTCCAGAAGCGATCGAATTAGAATCTAAGGTGATTGAAGCGACAGCTTATAACGACGGCATCATCGTTATAAGTATGCAAGATCGAGAAGCCAAAAATATGTTTTCTAAGGCTTTTATCCAAGGGATGAATGAAGTTTTTGAACATATTAATCGCACTCCAAATTACAAAGTCGTGATTATTCAAGGTTATGCGAGTTATTTTGCTTCAGGTGGAACTAAAGAGAGTCTTGAATCAATCCAACAAGGAACAGAGAAGTTTACCGATGATAAAGTTTATCAGTTACCGATGGACTGTAAATTGCCTGTTATCGCAGCGATGCAAGGTCACGGTATTGGTGCTGGCTGGGCATTAGGAATGTTTGCAGATTTCGTAATGTTTAGCGAAGAAAGCCACTACTTTAGTCCATATATGAACTATGGATTTACCCCTGGAGCAGGCTCAACCTTGATCCTTCCCGAAAAAATGGGATACGATTTAGCAAGAGAATCATTAATGACCGCAAAAGAGTATACCGGAGCTGAGTTAAAGAGACGTGGTTTAGGTTTTCCCGTATTGACTCGCGAAATAATGTTTTCTACGGCTATGGATTTGGCGCAACAAATTGCGCGTTCTGAGAGGAAAGATTTAATTGCTCTAAAACAACATTTCAATTCCAGGTTTGCACAAAATATTGACAAAACGTATCAGCAAGAACTAGAAATGCACCAAAAAACCTTCGTCGGTCAGGCGAGTATACTTGAACAGATAGAACAGCAGTTTTCGATAGAAAATACTTCTTCAGAACATATAGAGCGACAGGAAAGTAAAGTAGCCTTAGTAAAGAACGATAGAAATAAGAACGTTAGCGCAAACAAGACTAATTCCTTTTCGTCAATTTCTAACAAATTAAGAGAACTATTAGCGCAAGAGTTATATCTTGAAACATCTGAAATTGATGAAGATACCCGGTTTGTCGATCTTGGTTTGGATTCAATCACTGGAGTGACCTGGATACGCAAGATCAATGAGTCTTACGATACCAATATTGAGGCGACCAAAGTTTATAGTTATCCAACCTTAAAAGAGTTAAGCCGTTATCTTGAAGGAATCATTACTCAGTCAAAATTAAGTGAAGATAGTTTGCCTGTTTTACACAGAGAACCTGATATTAGTGAACAACCAATAAAAAGTTCAAATAATGTAGAAGGCATTGCAGTAATTAATCAGAAACTTAAAAAATTATTAGCTGCGGAACTTTATATGGAAGAAAAAGAAATCGATGAAGATTCTCAGTTCGTCGATTTGGGATTGGATTCGATTACGGGAGTCACTTGGATACGTAAGATAAATGAACATTATAAAACTTCTATCGAAGCAACCAAAGTTTATAGTTATCCAACAATTAGTCAATTGGCTCAATATGTGGCTAAAGAAACTGCGATTGAAACCTCTGCGGATGATTCGGTAACAGGTCGCGCAAATCCTTCTCAATCGATCAAACCGAAGCGACAAACCTTGCAACGTTTGCCTGTTGAACAACAACGGTCTAACGTAAAATCGTCGAACAAACGGCTAACCTCATGGCGCGCTGACACGAGTCATGACGCTACCAGTAAAAAGATGATCAAGCAGCAAAACTCTTCTATTGCTGTGATTGGTATGGCTGGACAGTTCCCTAAAGCAAATAATCTCGACGAGTATTGGCAAAACCTTATTACGGGTAAGAATTGTATTAGCAAAATACCCGATGATCGCTGGGACGTTGATAAACATTATCAACCTGGTGAGCCTGTCGCTGGTAAAACAAACAGCCAGTGGATGGGGGCATTGCAGAATTATGATCAATTCGATCCACTGTTCTTCAATATTTCACCGGTTGAGGCAGAAAACATGGATCCTCAACAACGTTTGTTTTTGCAAACCTGCTGGCACACAATTGAAGACGCGGGTTATAGTGCTAAAAGTTTTTCTGGTAGCCAGTGTGGGGTCTTCGTAGGTTGTAGTACAGGAGATTACCAGCAGTTTTCTACCGAGAAGCAGCTAAGTGCTCAAGGTTTTACTGGCGGTGCGGCGTCAATCTTAGCCGCACGGATATCCTATTTTTTAAATTTACAAGGGCCATGTTTATCCATTGATACCGCCTGTTCCTCATCGCTGGTCGCTATCGCGAATGCTTGTGATAGTTTGGTTGCTCAAACAAGTGATACAGCACTCGCTGGAGGCGTTTACGTAATGTCGAGTCCAGCGATGCATATTAAAACTTCACAGTCAGGCATGCTTTCGCCAGATGGTCGTTGTTATAGTTTTGATAATCGTGCCAACGGTTTTGTGCCAGGCGAGGCGGTTGGAGCGGTTTTACTAAAACGATTACAAGATGCACAAAATGATAATGATAATATCTACGGTATCATTGAAGGTTGGGGAGTTAATCAAGACGGTAAAACGAATGGGATCACAGCGCCAAATCCACAATCTCAGACGCGCCTGCAACAAGATATTTATAAAAAGTATCAAATTAATCCTGAAAATATTCAGCTGATCGAAGCTCACGGAACAGGTACAAAACTTGGTGATCCGATTGAGGTAGAAGGTTTAAAAGCAACGTTTAAAGACAATAATCAACAGACAAACTACTGCGCACTGGGTTCGGTAAAAAGCAATATTGGTCACTGCTTAACGGCCGCTGGCGTCGCTGGTGTTATTAAAGTAATGCTAGCTTTGAAATACAAACAGCTACCACCAACCACCAATTTTGAAAAACTTAATGAGCATATTGGATTAAAGGATAGTCCTTTTTATATTAATGAACAGCTCAAACCGTGGGAAAATAATAGTAACAGGCAAAGACTTGCGGCAATCAGCTCCTTTGGATTTAGCGGAACCAACGCACATATGGTCGTAGGTGAATACTCCTCAATGAGTGATAAAAGCGTTGCGGTTAATCTGGTGAATCAATTGGGCGGACTCATTATTCTGTTATCGGCAAAAACTGATGAGCAATTAAAGCGTAAAGTCACAGATTTAGCTGAGTTTATAAAATCTCAAACAAATCAAATAGAGTTAATCGAGTTAGCCTATACCTTACAAGTCGGAAGAGAGCCAATGGAACAGCGAGTTGGTTTTTTAGTTGAATCGGTTGATGAACTCATTATTGCACTTGAGTCCTTTGAATCAGGAAAGGTGAATGGCAAAAACAGTCTCCAAGGAAGAATTGAAGATAATAAAGAGAGCTTGCGTATTTTAGTTCAAGACCAAGATATGAAAGAAACGGTAGTCGAAAAATACCTACAACAGAACAACTATTTTAAGTTATTGGAATTATGGGTTAAGGGACTAAATATAGATTGGGATAGTTTTTATGGCGATACAAAACCGAAGCGTATTAGTTTGCCGGGTTATCCATTTGCGAACGAGCGATATTGGAATGATACGAATTATTTGATTGAGCCTAAGCATGTAACTTATGAAAAACAGCCGAGTGATGTTGATTATATTCATCCGCTGGTGCACATTAATACGTCAAGTTTTTCGCAACAAAGTTATGCGTCGAAATTTAATGGCAATGAATTTTTCTTAGCAGATCATCAAGTCACAATGGACGGTGGTAAACTAAAAAAAGTTCTTCCTGGAGTTGCATATCTGGAGATGATACGAGCTAGTATAGAACAGGCGAGCTCCTATCAAGAAGACGGGCTTGTTTTAGAACTTCGTAACGTTGTTTGGGCACGACCTGTCGTGCTGGAAAATAAAATCCAGAAACAAGTTTCCATTGGGCTACTTCCTGATCAGGAACAGCAAATAAATTTCGAAATCTATAGTCAAAAGCAATCGGGCAGTAATTTGTCGCACGAGAAAAGAACTGAAATGATAGTTCACGCTCAAGGTCAAGGAGTAGTATCTCAAGCGAGTGTTCCTGCAAAATTAGATATTTCTAGAATAAAAAATAATCTGGAATTAGGGAGCGTTGTTGCCGGAGAAATTTACCCGATTTTTGCGCACAGAGGACTTAATTACGGAAGAGCTCACCAAGGAATTACGAAGCTTCATTTAGGAGAAGGGCAAGCACTCGCTGAGTTGCAACTACCAGGTGGGATTGATAATACTTTAGGTGATTATTGGTTACATCCGAGTCTAATGGATAGCGCGCTGCAAGCTTGTATAGGAGTCGGTGGTGAATTAAGTTTAAACACAAGTAAAGCTTCCTTGCCATTTTCATTAGAATCGATTCGTATTTTTTCACCTTGTATCAACAAAATGCTGGCTTGGGTTCGTTACTCGCAAGATAATTTCTCTGCGGATAAATTACAAAAATTTGATATTGATATATGTGATGAACAAGGAAATATTTGCATACAAATTGTAGGTTTTTCAAGTCGAATTTTAGAATCTAGAAAAAACGCCCAGTCAGTGACAATTACGGACGATGATGAAAAAAGAAATTTACAAGATACATCACATGACGATGATTTTTACAGCCAAGTGATAGAAAGCATTTTGGATGATGAGATTTCTGCAGAAGAAGCGGCAGAACTAGAGTAATGACGCACATGAAAGAAAAACTAAAAAAAATATATCACGATTTATCTCAAGGCAGGCTTACCAAAAGTGACGCTTTGGATAAAATCAGGCAGATCAAAAATAATCAGCAACTCGCATCTGTTAGTTCGTTATTTGCGGGAAGGGTTTGGCAACAAAAACCAATAGATGATGACAAGATCTGGACGTCGTCGGAAATAGCCAAACATGTTTTTGTTATTGATATGCCTAATGTATTAAGTTCCAGTCTTGATAATTTGCTTGAACAAACAACTTGTTTCTCTTTTCAAGGTGATTACGAAAGCATTGCAGAAAATTACAAGCAAGTAGCCTTAAAATGTTTTGACAGTATTAAAGCTATATTGCGGCAGAAAAATAAAGGGAAAATATTATTTCAAATAGTGCTCCCTGATTCTAATGAAAAGAGTTTATATGCAGGGTTGTTGGGACTCGTAAAAACAGCAAACCTTGAAAACCCTGAATTTATCGGACAAATCATCCTCTGCAATCCTGCACTAGATAGTGATTCATTAGCCAAGCGACTTGTTGTTGAAGCGAAGCATATAGAAGACTCTATGGTTAGATACATAGAAGAACAACGGCATGTCTTTACTTGGAAAGAGATAGCTTTCTCTTCTAAAAAAATCGCTAATACGATTAAGGAACAAGGTGTATATCTTATTACCGGCGGGTTAGGTGGTCTGGGAGTATTGTTTGCAAAAGAAATATTACGTTCATCGGGCAGAGCAACTGTTATATTGACCGGACGCAGTGAAATAACTTCGGACAAACAAACGATATTAAATGGTCTGGTTACGGCGAGCACGAAGATAGAATACAAACAGCTTGATCTGGAAAACTACCAACAAGTTGAAAGCTTGCTCAAGGAAGTGGTTAATAAATACCAGAAAATCAACGGAATTCTTCACTGCGCGGGAATGCTGTCCGATAACTTCATTATAAAGAAGTCATCCACAGAATTTGAGAATGTATTAACTCCAAAAGTAGTTGGTTGTTATCATTTAGATCAAGCTTCTAAACACTTAGAACTAGACTTTTTTGCGCTTTTTTCATCTCTAGCATCTTCATTAGGAAATATAGGGCAGGCAGATTACGCTAGCGCTAACGCGTTTATGGATTTTTATGCGAGCTATCGAAACGGGCTTGTCAAAGAAAGTGAACGCTCTGGAAAAACCATCTCGTTCAACTGGCCATTATGGCTAGAGGGTGGAATGCAAATAGAGGAAAGTAATCTAGAAAATCATAAAAAGAAAACAGGTATTGTTCCTTTGCGAACTTCTACAGCGATGGATGCATTTCATCGCAGTTTGTTATTAGAATATGATGAAGTTTTAATAGTGGAAGGAGAGATAGAAAAAATCCGGAAAAGTTTACTTTCATCACAAATCAGAGCAACACAGCTATCTGAGACTAATAAATTTCAAGACAGCATTCAAAATTATGAAGAGTTACCAATTTCTAGCGGGGAGAAATCTAGTTCGAAAATTCTGGTAGAAAAAACCCAGATCCTTATAACACAAGAATTTTCGCAGTTCTTAAAGCTGTTAACTCATCAGGTCGATATAAAAGCGCCGCTTGAAAAATATGGAATTGATTCCATAATGGCGATGAATTTAACTAATCAACTAGAGGGAATTTTCGGTTCGTTACCAAAAACGTTATTTTTTGAATACCATACGATTGAACAACTATGCGAATATTTTGTTGAGTCATTTAGCGAATTATTAAGTGAACGTTTTACGAAGGTTGATAAAAACAAAGTTGAAGAAAGTAAAATCAAGCAGCATTCTTTTTCGAATTTAAAGACAAACTTTCGTTTAAACAAAGGGGGCGTAGCTAAACATCCGTTGCGGCTCGAAAGTCGACAACTCAATTCGTCCGTTCAGAATATTTCGATTATTGGTTTAAGTGGACGATATCCAGAAGCCAATAATATAGAAGCGTATTGGCAAAATCTAAAAAAAGGTAAAGACTGTGTTAAGGAGATTCCGTCGGAGCGCTGGAATTGGCAAGATTATTATAGCGAAGATCGAACACAAGCAGCTCATCATTATAGTAAGTGGGGAGGTTTCATTGAAGGTGTAGATGAGTTTGACCCTCGATTTTTTAATATTTCACCCAAAGAAGCGGTTTCAATCGATCCGCAAGAACGATTATTTCTTCAACACGCCTGGATAGCCATGGAAGATTCTGGTTATACCCGTGATAGTTTGCAGATTCCAAGGGAGCATGAGCAGTCTGGTCAGGTTGGTGTGTATGTTGGGGTTATGTATGGTGAATATAATTTATCAGGTAGTTTGGCAAGTATCGCCAATAGAGTTTCTTATGTATTAAATATTCATGGTCCAAGTATGACTTTGGATACGATGTGTTCGTCCTCGTTAACAGCAATCCATATCGCGTGTCAGGATTTAAAACAACATCGTACAGACCTAGGGATAGCTGGTGGGGTTAATGTCAGTATTCATCCAAATAAATATCAAATGCTGAGTAGTGGACAATTTATATCAAGCACTGGACAATGCCAAAGTTTTGGCGAAGGTGGTGACGGTTATATTCCTGGTGAAGGCGTTGGTGCTGTTATTCTCAAACGTTTGAGTGAAGCAGTACAAGACGGTGACCACATCTACGCTGTTGTAAAAGGAAGCTCATTAAATCACGGAGGAAAAACTAATGGTTATTCAGTTCCTAACCCTCAATCTCAAACTGATGCAATAAAACAAGCGATACGGGAATCGAAACTTGAGCCGAACCACATCAGTTATATTGAGGCTCATGGTACGGGGACTAAATTGGGTGATCCGATTGAAATAGCGGCTCTCAACAAAGCCTTTACTTCGTATTACGCAGATAAAAATTTGCCGAAGTCAGAATTAAATAACTGTGTCATTGGCTCGGCGAAATCAAATATTGGTCACTGCGAATCTGCGGCGGGTATAGCGGGTGTTACGAAGGTGCTTTTGCAAATGAAACATCAGCAGATTGTGCCTTCACTACATTCAAATCGATTAAATCCACATATTGATTTCGATAAAACCCCATTTGAAGTCAACCAATCACTTAAATCGTGGGAGCAGCCAAAATTAGAAGGAAAAATCATTCCGAGAATTGCAGGGATTTCATCTTTTGGTGCAGGAGGTTCTAACGCCCATTTAATATTAGAAGAATATATTCAACCGGCTAATTCCTCGAAATTAGAATCAGAATGTATTATTCCACTGTCGGCTAGAAACCAGGAGCAACTCAAACAAAAAGCGGTCGATTTATTGGCGTTTATACAAACAGAAAAAGCTGCAATCGATTTAGCGACTGTTGGTTATACTCTTCAAGTAGGTCGTGAAGCCATGCTATACAGGGCTGGTTTTGTCGTTGACTCCATTGAGCAGCTTGAGGAAAAGTTAATCGCTTATAGCAATGACGAACAAGTCATTGAAAATTGTTATCAAGGAAATATAAAAAGCGAAGGTGACACTCTTAATTTATTTACTACTGATCCAGACCTTCAAACAACCATAGAGAAGTGGATTATGGCTGGTCAGTATAATAAATTACTTGAATTATGGGTCAAAGGATTAGATTTAACATGGAACAACCTATACTTCGGCGATACACCACAGCGAATAAGTTTACCGAGCTATCCATTCGTAAAACAAAAATTCTGGACACAACCAATTGGAATTTCTGAAAAAGGAAAAACTGAACTTATTCACCCATTATTGCATCAGAATATTTCGCAGATTAACTCGCAAATGTTTAGTTCTATTTTTAGTGGAAACGAAGTGTTTGTTACTAAAGGAGCGAACAAAGAAGACAATTATCTGTCATTGCTCACTTGTTTAGAAATGGTTCTAGCTGCGATTAATCAATCAGTACCAACTGGTGAGACTTCGAAAACCATTGAACTGGTCAACTGTGTTTTAGGTGAAAGAATTTTATTGAATGGTAGCGATGAAATTAAAATAGCACTACTTAACAAAAATGAAGAAAACATTGGTTTTGAGATTTTTAGCCAGCACCAAGCAAATGAAGAGCCTCTTGTTGAAAAAATACATAGTCAAGGGGAAGTTTTATTTAGAGACTATGATATACCAGAAAGAATAAATATTGATAACCTCAAGGTCAACTCTAGCCAAACAAACCAGCAGCTTGCTAATGCAAATCTCAATATTTATTCTAATCAAAATGAATTGATTGTTGATATCCAGCTCGACGAACAAAACGCGCGAGAAATTGACTTGTTCGTGTTACATCCGGTTATTTTAAATAGCTTGGCATCTACAGCGACAAGGCTCTTTAATGCAGACGCAGATACTGACTCCCAATTTCAGACGATGTCTTTGGATTCCGTCAAGATTTTTGCTAAATGCCAAAGTTCGATGACCGCTGTGATTCGTTCTTCAGAATCTGACCAGCATGAAGCAAAAATTGATATAGAGTTAATGGATCGAAAGGGTAATATTTGCGCGCAAATTAAAGGTATGCTGTTTGAAAGGTTGATCACAGAGACAGATAATGATTCAGCGGTGAATAAAATACAGTCGGTCGAGTCATGGTCAAGCTCTGATGAACTATTAGCAGAAGGAAATAAAAAAGAACCTAAGCAATTTGCTCCCTATGAAGTTGCTTTGCCTAAATTAAGGCAGACTCAACCGCAATCAGTAAAAGTTACCCGAAAACCGGCTAGTGTTAGTTTGCTGGCAACAAATAACTCAATCGTTACCTTCGCACAAAAGACAATTAAAACCAAGCCAGAAAATGTCTTTCTGGCAAGCGCTGTAAAACAGAGCAATATTGTTGGGCAGGATGCACCTGATAGTCAGGTTAAACTGTTTAACCACGGTGGAGGTGTGTTTGCAGTTGCCTTAAATAACAATAATGACGATACAAAGCTTTCGATAGTTTTAATTGAAGATTTAATATTGATACTCGAATTGTTGCGAAACGATACCAGTATAAAAGCATTAGTGTTTTTAGGAAATAACAAACATTTTTTGTCCGGAGGACGAAATGAAATTAACTCCTGCATAGAGCAAGAGTTGTTTCAAAGACTTGTTTCTTTCCCTTATCCTACTGTCGCAGCGTTACAGGGCAAGGCGAATGGTGCAGGTTTCTTATTTGCAAGCTTGTGTGATTTTATGTTTTGTGCAGAGACGTCAATGTATCAGTTTACCGATACAAAAAATAAACTTTTCCCCAGTTTTATTGAACAGAGAATTTTTCAACAACGATTTGGGAACTGTCGAGCAAGTGATTTTTTATATTCATCCAACGTTGTTTCCGGAGAAGGCATGCGAGACAAGAAATGGTCTTGTCATGTAGTTTCTGAAGGTGATGTGGTTAGTTTTGCCACAAAGTTAGCTGAAAAATTATCGGATAAATCTCAACAATCTCTCAAGCTTTTAAAGCTGAACTTATCAAAAGCGACAATAGATTTAGTTGAACAACTCCGAACGATTGAGCTAGTTTCAAGTGAAGAATCCAGCAAAGGTAATGTCAAAGATGTGATTTCATCAGCCGACTATATTGAATTAGTTGCACCGTCTGATGATGTTCTTGTCATTAAATGGCTTAATACAAAGAAAAAATATGGGGTTAAAGCATTATTCAATCAGCTCAGTAAGCTATTTAGCCAAATCAATCAACTTCGAGTCTATAAAGTTGTTGTGATCGAAAGCGAGCACGATAATTTCATTCCCGAATCAAAATCTCGAGTCTCGGATAACGTGGTTTTAGATTTTACTAAGCAATTAATGAGCTTATCTATCCCAAGTATTGCTGTTTTGAATAAAAATGCCAATGGGATAGGATTGTTTATTAGTCAGTTCTTTGATATTTGTCTTTACAATAAAAAAGGAAGTTATTCACTTTCGGAACTTGACCAAAGTCAAACTATCTTACAGCAGGCTGCAGATATTTTTTCGATTCGCCACGATAAATATTTCGCTCAATCTTTACTGTTAGCAACAGGACGTTTGCGAGGTGAAACTCTAAATCAATACGATGTTTCACTGCTAACAGGTGAACCTGGTGAATTACTGCCGCAAGCTACTTCTATAGCTCAATCGTGGTCAAATTTGTCTCGCCAAAGCCTAAGTGATTGGAAAAAAGAAAACAGCGAAAATATTATTGCACGAATTACTAAACCGTCTAGTTGGTTGAATGAAGAAGAGCAAACCGAAAACGATACGGAAGAGTCGTTCGCGGGAGTGTCACATGATATCCCTTTAAAATCTAATGTGATTTCTGCGACGGTGCACCAGAAGAATATTGTTGTTATCAAAATGCAAGACATAGATGCAAAAAATATGTTTTCCGAGGCATTTGTTGATGGCATGAGGGAAGTTTTTGAACATATCGCTAACTCTCAAATTTATAAAAGTGTCATCCTTGTTGGATACGATAATTATTTTTCTTCTGGCGGAACGAAAGATGGTTTATTGGCAATACAAGACGGCAAAGCAAAATTTACCGATGTCAAAACCTATCAATTGGCGATGGATTGTAAAGTGCCTGTGATAGCTGCAATGCAAGGTCACGGTATTGGCGCGGGTTGGGCGTTAGGTATGTTTGCAGACTTCGTTATATTTAGCAAAGAAAGTCGTTATGTCAGCCCATATATGAACTATGGTTTTACACCCGGCGCAGGTTCAACTTATATTTTACCTGAAAAATTAGGTATCGAACTGGCGAAAGAAAGTTTACTAACCGCGATAGAGTTTTCTGGCGAAGAACTGGCTTTACGAGGAATTGTTTATCCGTGTGTCAATCGTAAACATGTTCTGCCTAAGGCGATGGAACTTGCAAAAGAGCTGGCAAGAAATAGCCGTTCAAAATTAATTAATCTTAAGCAAAAGTTAAACCTTGGCATTAAAGATGTATTAGATGATGTTTATCAACACGAATTAGACATGCACGAAAAAACCTTTGTTGGTCAGCAGCGCACTCTAGAACATATACAACAAAAATTTCAGGGTGAACAGTCTTCCACTAAGGAAAGGCATTTCAAACAGTCAAATGTGTATACACCAGTTAGCACACACAATAACGAATCACTCGAATCAATTGTAGAAAACCTCAAAGTATTGTTAGCTCAAGAGTTGCATATGCATCATGATGAAATAGATGAGAGTATGCAATTTGTTGATTTAGGCTTAGATTCAATCACCGGTGTCACCTGGGTACGATTGATTAATGAGAAGTACGGTTTGTCGATCGAAGCGACTAAGGTCTACAACTATCCAACCTTAAATCAGCTCGCCAGTTATGTGAAAGGAGAACTCAATAAAACAGTTGAGCAAGTCGATGTTGTCGCTAATAAAAAACAGAACCCCATTAAAAATGAAATTCAACCAGTCAAAACGAAACTAATTAACAAGAATCAAAACTATGTCAAAACTCAACAAATTACTGAGAAATTAAGACAGTTATTAGCTGATGAATTACACCTTTCAGCTGATGAAATAGATGATACAACTCAGTTTATTGATTTAGGGCTCGATTCGATTACTGGTGTGACCTGGATTCGTAAAATTAATCAATATTACAAAACGGCAATCGAGGCAACTAAAGTATACAGTTATCCCACGATCGAACAATTAAGCCGATTTGTCAAAGAAGAAGCGGGGCAAAATGATGAAACTACAGACACGGCGAGCGAAGTTAACTCAGCCAGTAAAAGTGAACTAAGAGAGCTGGAGAAAAAGGAATCAAAAACAATAAGACTTAAAGCTGCTTATGCTTCAGCTGTTAAGAAGCTCGACTCATGGCGAAGTATCACTCCAAATAATAATGCGCCGATTGAAGCGCCAAAAGGGATTGTCGATCCTATTGCTGTGATAGGTATGGCAGGGCAATTTCCACAAGCGAATGATCTGCAAAGTTTTTGGGATAATATCGCCGAAGGTAAGAATTGTATATCCCAAATTTCTAACAAACGTTGGAACATTCAACAATATTATCAAGAGGGCGCAGCAACAGAAGGAAAAACGAATAGTCGCTGGATGGGTGCGCTCGAAGAATACGATTTATTTGACCCATTGTTTTTTACCATTTCGCCGATAGAGGCAGAAGCCATGGATCCCCAGCAACGAGTATTTTTACAAGCTAGCTGGAATAGTATCGAAGATGCCGGATATAACGCAGATTCACTTTCTGGCAGTCGTTGTGGTGTATTTGTGGGATGCGCTGTGGGAGATTACAATCTTATATCAAGAGAACAACAGATTAGCGCTCAAGGATTTACTGGCGGTGCGACGTCTGTATTAGCGGCTCGCATTTCTTATGTGTTGAATTTACAAGGACCTTGTTTGTCGATCGATACAGCATGTTCTTCATCTCTTGTAGCTATTGCTAACGCGTGCGATAACTTGAATTCAAATAACTGCGACATGGCACTTGCTGGCGGCGTTTATGTTATGGCAGGTCCTGAGATGCACATAAAAACATCTCAGTCGGGTATGCTTTCACATACGGGAAGCTGTTATACGTTTGATCAACGAGCCGACGGTTTTGTGCCTGGTGAAGGAGTCGGTGTTGTGGTTCTTAAACGATTAAAGGATGCTGAAAAAGACAGAGATATCATTCAAGGTGTGATTCAAGGATGGGGCGTTAACCAAGATGGAAAAACCAACGGCATAACCGCACCAAATGCCGAATCACAAACACGACTGCAGCAAGATATTTATGATAAGTTTAGTATTGATCCTGAAGAAATCCAGTTAATTGAAGCACACGGTACCGGGACGAAGTTGGGTGATCCAATCGAAGTTGAGGGATTGCAGCAGTCCTTTAAAAAATACACACAAGAAAAAAATTATTGTGCTCTTGGTTCGATCAAAAGCAATATTGGTCACTGCCTGACAGCCGCAGCAGTGGCGGGTTTTATTAAGGTAATGCTTGCCATCAAACATAAAAAACTGCCACCTACCGTTAACTTTGACAAGCTAAATGAACATATATCGTTAGATAACAGCCCGTTTTTTATTAATACCCAACTGCAAGAATGGCGAGTCAAAATTAATGAAAAACGCCAGGCCGCGATTAGTTCATTCGGTTTTAGTGGAACCAACGCTCATGTTGTGATATCTGAACATAAAACGGCTAATGAAAGTGAACAAGGTGATTTTTATAAGCTCAATCAGACCGACTTTGTTATACCATTATCAGCAAAAACTGATAAACAACTAGAGCAAAAAATATCAGACTTATTGACCTTCATTAAAGCGAATAAAAATGAAGAAATTGGCGTGGCGGAAATCGCTTATACGTTACAAGTCGGACGCCAAGAAATGGAAGAGCGTCTTGCATTAATAGTAAACAGTTTGCCACAGCTCGAAGAAAAATTGACGGCTTACCAACAACAAAATACTGACGCGAATGGTATTTTCCGGGGACAAGTTAAGAAGAACAAAGAAAGCATGCGCATTATCGGCCAAGATCAGGAAATGAAAGACTTGATTGTTGAACGATGGATTAAAACTGGCAATCTGAACAAGCTGCTAGATTTATGGGTAAAGGGGCTGACTCTCGATTGGAACGCTCTTTATTCTCACGAAAAACCAAATCGAATTAGCTTGCCTGGCTATCCATTTGCCAAAGAGCGTTATTGGATTGAACCTTCAAAAAATTATGTCACACCTGTTAAAACGAGCGCTAGTAAAAACGAGAATAAAAAATTACATCCGTTACTCCATCGTAATGCCAGTGTTCTAAAGGAGCAAGGATATGTCGTTCATAAATCAAAACAGAGTATTATCATTGAGCAAGGCGATAGTAAAGTTGTTAAGCGGGTCTGCCTGCCCACTTATCCTTTTGCGAAAGAAAGGGTATGGATTGAAAAAGTTACTACGGCACATGATAGGAATGATTCTTTAGATAAAGAAGAGCCTCAATTGTTAATTAATAAGCAAAAGTCGATAGAAGAAATCATTAATAAAATTGATGAAGATATGATCGAAGCGAGCGAAGCCGTGTCGCTGTTAAAAGACTTGGCTTAATAGATTTAGGTTCTAGCTAAAAAATAAATAGATAAAGAATCACAACGAACAAAATTATTGTATAGAGAAAAATAATGATAGATTTTATCGAATACATCGTTTCTGAATTAAAAAGCAAACGCCTTTCTAAAAGCAACGCGTTGGGCTTGATTAATCAATTTTCACAGCGTCCGTCTAGATCAAAGAGTTCATCGATTATTCATCCACTAGTCGAAAAAAACACTTCTGATTTAAGTCAGCAAAGTTATCAGACATTATTGACTGGCGAAGAGTTTTATCTAAACGATCATCGCGTCGCAATAAAAGGTGATAATGGTATATGTACTTTGCCAGGTGTGGCTTATTTGGAAATGGCTAGAGCAGCGATTGAAGATGCATTACCGGATTTAAACAAACAAAAAGTACTCGAACTCTATAATGTTATGTGGTTGCAGCCATTAATGGTAACAAAACCCACAAAAGCCAAAGTTGCGCTTTTTGCAAGCGAAATTCAAGGCGAACAATTTGAACAGATTGAGTTTGAAATTTATACCGATGAGTCGCAAGATATCGTTCACTGTCAAGGTCAAGCTAATGTTCGTCCAAGACCTGAAGATGTTGTTCTTGATATTGCGAAATTAAAACAACAAATGACTAGCCGTGAGATATCTGATGAAAGTGTTTATGCGGCTTTTGCGAAATTAGGGTTGATTTATGGCTCAGCTCATCAAGGTGTAAAAACTATTTTTGTAGGGAAACAAGAACTATTGGCCGAATTGGAACTACCCAAAACATTAGAAGCCGAAAGCGAACAGTATTTTCTTCATCCAAGCATACTTGATAGTGCGCTGCAGTCGAGCATTGGATTGCTTTCAGACTTAGACGACTTACCAAATCAACCATCCTTGCCATTTGCAATCGAATCCTTGCGTGTACTGGGTCGTTGCAGCAACAAAATGTTTGCATGGGTTCGTTATTCTGCTGGAAGCCAAGCCGACGATAATATTGTGAAACTAGATATCGATTTATGCGACAGCAGTGGCAATGTTTGCGTTCAGATTAGAAGTTTTTCATCACGAGTATTAAAGCAATTGCCCAATTCTAGTGGGAGCCTGATAGAAAATCTGGAGTCGGTATTAGCTACACCAACATGGGTTGAGATGTCGGGAGTTCAGAATGTTTCAACTAAATTGGATAGTTCTCAGTCGTGCAAATTATGGTTGTTAGGTTTTTCTGACCTTAAAGCGAAAAATTTAAAAAAATTAGACTCAACAATTGATAGCCATCACTTGAAAGTCCACTCAGGTGATATAGCGCTGCAATATACTGAAGTCGCAAAAACTTGTTTTGATATGTTGCAAACGGTCATAAAAGAAAAACCGAGCAGGCAAGTTCTTATTCAGTTAGTTATCCCCGCGAATCAAGCAAATTATATTTACTCTGGATTAGTCGCAATGTTTAAAACCGCGCGATTGGAAAATCCAAAGGTGTTCGGTCAGGTTATTTTTGTAGAATCAGAAATTACGAGCCAGCAACTAACTCGACTGTTACAACAGGAGCGGTCAGTTAATGACCAACTGATAAAATATATTGATAATAAAAGACTGGTTTTAGCTTGGGATGAGATCACCAATTCAGAAATCTCTACAACTAACTTGCTGAAAGAACAAGGAGTTTATCTGATTACTGGTGGTTTGGGGGAAATAGGTAAAGTTTTTGCCAGAGAAATTTTGAATAAAACAGGCGGCGCTAAGGTCGTTTTAAGCGGACGTTCATATCTTGATGATAAACAATGGCAAGAAAGAAAAGCCGCTCTTTTGGATGAGCAATCTTCTGATATAGAGCGTTTAGATTATCGCCAACTCGATTTGTCAGATACAAACGACGTGAATCAATTTATACAGAGCATCATTAAGGATTATTCTCAACTAAACGGCATTATCCATTGTTCGGGAATGACCTCAGATAGTTATATTTTAAATAAGTCATTTGAGGAGTTTTCTCAAGTCTTATTACCGAAAGTATCAGGTTCGTTCAATTTAGATAAAGCCACCAAGGATCTTGATTTAGATCTTTTTGCATTGTGTTCGTCAGCAGTATCCGTAAGCGGCAACGTTGGTCAAGCAGACTACGCTGTTGCCAATGGATTTATGGATTTTTTTGCAGAATATCGTAACTATCAAGTTAAAGCCAAGCATAGAACGGGGAAGACGGTCTCTTTTAATTGGCCTTTATGGCAACAAGGAGGAATGAAAATAGATCCTCAGTCCATGGAAATGCTTAAACAAGCTGCGGGTATTTATCCGATGGCAACTAATTCCGGTTTGAAAGCTTTTTATAAAGGTTTGCTGTACGCAAACAATCAGTGTCTGGTCGCTGAAGGGGACGGCGATAAAATTAGAAAGGTACTTTTAGATCAGAGTAGCGATGAAACTGTAGCACCCAGAATAGAAGCAAATATCAAATTGGATCATCAAGGTGAAACACAAACACTTTTAGAAAAAAACGTTCTGATTGATATTGAAGACAGCCCTCAAGACAAACTCGATATTCAATATGATTTAACCGATGAAACTCAGCAGTTTCTTCGTAAGCAGCTTTCTCAGGTACTAAAAATTCCAAGTACAAAGATCGACGTAAAAGCACCACTCGAGAATTATGGTATAGATTCAATTTTGGCTATGAATTTAACCAGTCTGCTCGAAAAGACATTTGGCTCTCTTTCGAAAACTTTGTTATTTGAATATCGTTCTGTTCTTGAATTGGGTCAGTATTTTATCAATGCTCACGCAGCTCAATTAAAAAAAATGTTTAGCGACAGACTTAATAAGGTTAAGCCCACAGATCATGTTGTTGTCAATGAGAAATCATATCCGAGCAAGGAAAAACCAGCCGCATCAGTTCCACAAAATAGTGTCAGAATAAAAAGGCGTCGAGGGCTGGTAAAACAATCCAGCGTTACCTACCCATCAAATTGGTTATCTACTAAAAACGAAGCGATTGCAATCGTAGGAATTAGCGGAAGATATCCTAATTCGGATGATCTTGGCGAATATTGGACAAACTTGCAGCAGGGGCGCGATTGCATCTCAGAAGTACCTGATAGTCGTTGGAATTGGCGTGATTTTTATAGTGAAGACAGAACACAAATCGGACGTCACTATAGCAAGTGGGGAGGGTTTATCAATGGTGTTGATGAATTTGATCCTAAGTTTTTTAATATATCTCCTAGAGAGGCCGTGACCATTGATCCACAAGAACGATTGTTTCTTCAATTTTCCTGGAAAGCGATTGAAGACGCCGGTTACACTCGTGAAAGCTTACAAATTGCTCGTGAAAAAGGTCTTGCCGGACAAGTCGGTGTTTACGTTGGTGTTATGTATGGCGAGTACAATCTTTCAGGAAGTTTAGCCAGTGTTGCCAATCGAGTATCATCGGTTTTAAATTTACATGGTCCAAGTATGACTTTAGATACCATGTGCTCTTCTTCGTTAACAGCTATCCACTTAGCGAGTCAAGATTTAAAAAATGGACGAACTGATTTAGCGATTGCGGGTGGAGTCAACGTCACTATTAATCCAAGTAAGTATATGATGTTAAGTGCTGGTCAATTTATTTCCAGCAGTGGTCATTGCCAGAGTTTTGGAGACGGGGGAGATGGTTATATCCCTGGAGAAGGCGTTGGCGTTGTCATCTTAAAGCGTTTGTCAGAAGCCGAAAAAGATGGTCAGCATATCTACGCCGTTATTAAAGGTAGTTCGTTAAATCATGGTGGCAAAACGAATGGATATACGGTACCTAACCCTCAAGCTCAAGCAGATGTGATCCGCGAGGCGATAGTCGAATCACAAGTTCCTGCGCATCATGTAAGTTATATTGAAGCACACGGAACTGGTACAAAACTAGGCGATCCCATCGAAATCGCAGCGCTCAACAGCGCATTTAATGCAAAGAATAATGATGAAACATTAAAAATAAATAATAAGACAGTTTGTTTGGTTGGCTCAGCAAAATCAAATATTGGGCATTGCGAATCCGCCGCGGGGATTGCCGGATTAAGCAAAATTATTTTGCAAATGAAATTCAAGCAAATTGTTCCTTCGCTGCATTCAAAGCAATTAAATCCTCACATTGATTTTGATCAAACCCCCTTTGTAGTCAACCAATCGCTTACTGAGTGGAAGCAAGGTCAAGAACAGAATAGTACTATTCCAAGAACTGCGGGTTTATCGTCATTTGGTGCGGGCGGTTCAAATGCTCATTTTATTATTCAAGAGTATCCGTTAAATTCTCATCTTGAGAACCAACTAAGCGAAATAAACGGGGAAGTCATTTTACCGATATCGGCAAGGACGATTGAACAGTTACAGCAAAAACTGGTTGACCTTAAAAGTTTTATTGTAAGCCAGCCGGAAAATCTCAATTTGCATTCTATGGCTTATACGCTGCAATTGGGGCGAGAGCATATGACTCAGCGGATTAGTTTTGTCGTATCTAGCGTTAAGAGTTTGTTAGAAAAAATTTCTTCACATATTGATGGTGAAGAGGGTGTCGAAGAGGTGTATTCGGGGCAGTTAGAAAGTGAAGCTTCCGGCATGAGTCTTATCAGTGATGATGAAGATATGAAGCAAGCTATTGAGCGTTGGATCGAGCGCAAGAAATTTTCTAAACTAGCCGACTTATGGGTGAAGGGACTCGAATTGGACTGGAATAAACTTTATTTATCTGACCGCCGTCCCAATTTTATGAGCCTTCCTGGTTATCCTTTTGCCAAGGAAAAATATTGGATGGATACCTCGACTATGGGGCCTCTGGCAGTACCTAAGACGAGCTCAAATGACAAACTTAGCGTACAACTTCATCCGTTAGTTCACCAGAATACCTCAAATTTTGAACGACAAAGTTTTTGTTCGACCTTTAATGGTTTAAATCCATTCGAAAGTATTTTATCGGACAATGCTGACTCGTATCCAGGATTATTATTATTAGAACTGTTAAGAGCTGGTATTACACTCTCAACGCCTTCACATAGAGAAAGCGCAAATCAATCAACCATCGAATTGCGTAAAATGAAATGGGGGCAACCTTTCTATTTTAATAGTCAAGACTCATTGAATCTTGAGCTTTTTAATCACGGAGAGTTAGCTAAAAATAATCCGTATATCGAATTTGAAATTTTTAGTGGAACGGCTAATAACGAATTAGTTCATTGCCAAGGGGAAGCTTTAACTGGAATAACTGAATCCCCGAGTCACTTTGATATCCTTCAACTTAAGAATGAATTGACGGCGATAGATAGTCAGGTAGCTGGTCTTTTTAATGGCGCTGATGAAACTGGTTCAATCTATCAAGGTGAAAATCAGTTGTTAGCCTTTTTACAAGTGAATAATTTTGATGAAGAGGAACAGACGCATTACTTATTTCACCCGGCGATTGCGCTAAAAACATCTACCCTAATCGACACCTTTTTAAAGCTGATTACACAAGAAGAAAATTCTAGTTGGGAAGTGGTCTCACTCGATTCGGTGAAGTTTATTTCAGCATGTAATAAAAATATGAGTGTCTATATACGCTATTCTGGTGCGACAAAAATAGACGAGCAAACAGAATTATTGGATGTTGATATTATAGACAGTAATGGTCGATGTTGCATCCAAATGCGCGGGCTTGCTGTCGCGAATATTGTTGAAGAGGCGTATGTAGCAGAAGCGAAAATATCAAAGGCGATAACTTTAGAAATGCCAGCGATTGATAATATGCGTCCAAGCTTAATTCTGAGTAAACCTAAGGGGATTGGACTTGTTAACCTACAAAAATTGGATAAAATTCAGTCAGATTTATTAAGGTCGACACTAAAACAAAAGTTATTAGTCGATCCAGAGTTAGTTCGAACAAAGCCTATCGAACAAACAGAAAAGCTAACCGTTATTGATACTCCAGCGGGTGAACGAACAAACAAAGCCGATAATAATAAAGTTATCGCCGCGCCTAATCCATCAAAGGGATTTAGTTTAACTGAACTTCAGCAAAAACTACAAACGAGTCTTGCTGATGCGCTATACATGGAACAGTCGGAAATCGAATTAGAAAAATCCTTCATCGATTTAGGTTTAGATTCCATTGTTGGTGTTGAATGGGTCAACGAAATAAATAAGCAATTTTCTTTACAAATATCCGCTACGCGAGTTTATGACTATTCTAATATAAAAGAGTTGGCAGGTTTTCTACAACAACAGTTAAATAAAGTGTCAGAACCTTCGCTATCTAATATGAGTGCGTCAAAACAGGAGTCTAGTGCAATAGATTCTCATAACTTGGTCGTTGAAAAAACTTTGCCAGAGGAAGTGAAAATCCTCCAAACAACTATTGCTGACTTAGAGAAACAACTAGGTCAAAGTTTGGCCGACGCCCTATATATGGAAGTCGAAGATGTTGATTTGAACAAATCATTTGTTGATCTAGGATTGGATTCAATCGTTGGTGTTGAGTGGGTGAATTCGATCAATAAACAATATCAATTAGAAATTTCAGCGACACGAGTTTATGACTACTCGAACATCAAAGAGCTAGCGATATTTCTAAAAGGTGAGGTGGGTGGCGTTGTTGAAGCAACAACCGTTCCTTTGCAGAAGTTCGAAAACGAATTACAAAAATCTCGACAGATATCAATGTCAGATCCTGTTTTAGCTGAGCCAAATTCGTTTAAACGTAACCAACAAAAAGCATTCTCTCGTTATCCTCAGCTTGTTCGAAAATTGAATAAACACAAGGCTAAAGTAGCTACTCATCCTAATCTCATAGAACAGGCTAAACAAAATACTCAATACTCGGGGGGTGCTGACGATAAAGTGGCAATAGTCGGCATGTCTGGTCGATATCCCCAAGCGGAAAATCTTGATATCTATTGGGAAAATTTAATTAAAGGCAAAAATTCAATTTCAGAAATTCCAAAAACACGTTGGAATATCGACTCTTATTTTGACCCAGAACCAAAGCAGGGAAAAGTTTATTGTAAATGGTTAGGGATGCTAGATGATATTGATTGTTTTGACCCTTTGTTTTTTCAAATATCACCCTCAGAAGCAGAAATGATGGATCCGCAGCACCGGTTATTTTTACAAGAAAGTTATCGTGCATTTGAAGATGCTGGTTATTCAAGTGAAACTTTGAGTAACATGAAGTGTGGTGTATATCTCGGCATTATGAGTAGTGAATATTCATATTTGTTAGCCAAAAGTAATGATGTTTCTGTCGAAACCACAGGAAATAGTTTTGCAATTGGTGCGGCAAGAATTGCCTATTATTTAAATTTGAAAGGTCCTGCTATTCCGATCGATACAGCTTGTTCATCTTCGTTAGTTGCGATCCATTTAGGAAGGCAGGCACTATTAAACAATGAAGTAGACATGGCGTTAGCGGGCGGCGTCAGTTTGTATGTGATCCCCGAATCTTATGTTGGTATGTGCCGGGCTGGCATGTTGTCACCTGAAGGACAGTGTAAAACATTTGATAATTCTGCCGATGGTTTTGTTCCGGGAGAGGGTGTTGGAGCGGTTGTATTAAAACGTTTGCAAGATGCGAAAAAAGATAAAGATTATATTCATGCGGTTATTCTAGGATCAGGAATTAATCAAGATGGAAAAACCAATGGTATAACAGCACCAAGCGTCAATAGTCAAATTGAGTTAGAGCGCGAAATTTATTCTAAATATAATATTGATCCTAAAACTATTAACTATGTCGAAACCCATGGTACTGGTACTAAACTAGGCGACCCCATCGAACTCGAAGCACTAGCGACTGTTTTTAAAGAAAAAACATCGCAAAAACATTATTGTGCACTTGGTGCAGTAAAAAGCAACATTGGACATACTTCGGGCGCTGCTGGTGTTGCGAGTGTGCACAAAGTTTTGCTGTCGATGCGACATAAACAATTAGCACCAAGCTTGAATGTTGAAAAGGAAAATATTCTCTTCAATTTCGCCGACTCGCCATTTTACATCGCTAAGCAGACTCAGGAATGGCAGGCAGCAGTCGGAAATTTAAGGCGTGCAGCAGTGAGTTCCTTTGGCTTTAGCGGAACAAATGCTCACTTGGTTGTTGAGGAATATACCGATACAGAAAAAGATAATCAAATAGTCAATATGCCATCTCCGGCAAATGTCGTTATTCCTTTATCTGCGAGAACTCAAAAACAACTGCACCAAAAAGCAGAGGAGTTGTCAAGATTTTTACAGGATAGAATAAGTTCAGACAGTAAAAAAATTGATTTGCAATCTATCGCTTATACCTTGCAAAAAGGTAGAACGGTTATGAAATATAGAATGGCTTTTGTGGCAAGCTCGATCGAAGAAATAATCGAAAAACTCAATCAATTTGTAATGCTAGCCGAACAAGCCGAAGGAGTCTATTTGGGACAAGCAACCACAAACCAGGAAATATCACCTTCATTAAACTCCGAACAAGAGCTAAAAAGGATGCTCACTCAATGGGTAAAAGACAAGAACTATCATGAGTTGATGATGTTGTGGGTTAAAGGTGGAGAGATCAATTGGGAAGAGTTTTATCAAGCAGGTCGACCCAAACGAATGAGTTTACCAAGTTATCCATTTGCAAAGGAGCATTATTGGGTTGATGTGCAAGAAGCCGAACAAGGAGTTATTCATCCAGAAAAAATACTAGCACAAAACAATAATGTTCAAGTGCAAAAACAAAGAACTTATTATAGACCTCAGTGGAAAAGTCTATCGCTACCAAAGTTAAAGTCAGATGTTGAGTCTGAAAATATTTTAATGGTTATTAATGCGAGTGATATTTTTGTTACGGAGCTTGAAAACCAATTGCAAGTCAATCACAAAAGAACGAAACTTATTCAGTTGGTCATAGGGGAATCTTTTAATAAGGTTTCGGACGCTATTTACTCTATTAATCCCAGAAGTGTAGATGACTTTTTCTTGCTGCTTGAAGAGTTGAAAAATGCTAATAAAATACCAACTCAGATCGTTCATTTGGTCAATAAGCCTAGCCAAGATATCGAAGAAGTAAGGATGGATGTTGTTGATGATATAACAGAGAGGCTCAATTCAAGTTTCTATTTATTGTTTAACTTGACTAAAGCAATGTTCAAGACAAAAGTGGTTAAACCAGTAAAGGTTATTTCGGCATTTTATTCGGATGAAATTCACTCTTCAGCCACTAGCGCCGCATTGGGTGGTTTTGCAAAATCCCTCACCCTGGAAAATCCAAAATATGCGTGCAAAATTATCGAGTTAAATCTTTGTAATTCGAAAGATTTAGATACTTCTGAAGCAGGTTCCGAGCTTATTGCTGCTAGCTTAGTCGCAGAGCTAAATGAGAATGATTGGTCGGCAGCCGAAATACGCTACCAGCAAAAAAATAAACAAACTATTTCTCGTTCGGTGCGAGAATTGACTCATTATGATTCGAAATTAAATAACCAGTTAGAAATCCCGCTAAAACATCGTGGTGTCTATTTGATTACAGGTGGATTGGGAGGTTTGGGAATAATATTTGCTAAATATCTTGCAAAAAACTTTAAAGCGAAACTTGTATTATTAGGACGTTCAAAACTAAGCCAAGAGCAACAGGTTAAAATACGCCAATTAGAAAGACACGGTGCGGAAGTCCTTTACTTGCAATCGGATATTTCCAAAATGAGTGAGACCCGTAAAGCAGTTGAAAAAAGCAAGCAACGTTTTGCAACTATTAATGGCGTGATTCATAGTGCTGGTGTTAATCATGACTCATATATTATAAATAAATCCAAACAAGACGTTGATGCGGTATTTCAGGCAAAAATCTACGGAACTGTAAACTTAGATTATCTAACCCGTAACGAGCCTTTAGATTTATTCGTCGTATTTTCTTCAGGCGCTGGAACATTAGGCAATGCCGGTCAATGTGATTACGCTTATGCCAATCGTTTCCAGGATGCTTTTGTCGAACAACGTGAACAACAAACTAATAATAAACAAAGATACGGTAAGTCCTTGTCCATCGGTTGGCCATATTGGGAACAGGGAGGCATGCAAGTGTCGACCGACATTCTTACAAAAATCGAAAATCAAACCGGCATGTCGCCGCTGCCGACACACGAAGGTATTCAATATTGGGAAGACTTTATAAGGTCAGGATTGTCGCAAGGTTTAGCTTTGTATGGCATTCCGACTTTAATTGCAAGACATCTGGGGCAATCTTCAGAGATGGAAGAACAAGCTATATCAAGCGATACTTTTACCATAGATTCTAAAAGCTTATTGAAAAAGACCAAAGCTTATTTAGTGGGATTGATTAGTGATGAAACAAAACTGCCAGTGGACTTAATTGAAACCGACGAGCGATTCGAAGCTTTTGGTTTCGATTCGATTATGATCGGGCGGTTTAATACGAATCTGGAAAATGACTTTGGCGCTTTACCAAAAACTTTGATGTACGAATATGAAACTGTGGATGAGCTTGCAGGCTATTTATCGGAACACTCGAAAAGCCAGTTAATAAAACATTTTTCTTTGAAAGAACGGTCGGCGAGTACACATGAATTGGAATTGTCTGTAGCGGGTGAAGAGTCAGTACCCGAAAAATCCAATCATTCGAATGAGCAAATTTTTGAGGTTTCCCGAGATCAACTTAGTGTAACGGAAGCGATAGCGATTATAGGCGTTGACGGAAGTTATCCCCATTCAAAAAACTTAGATGAATATTGGGGAAATCTAAAAGCTGGAAATAATTTGATCGATTTAATTCCAGACAATCGCTGGGAACATCAAGAGTTTTATCATCCAGATCCTGCTAAAGCTAAAGAAGGAAAAACTTACAGTAAGTGGGGTGGTTTCCTGGAAGACTTTGATAAGTTTGATGCTGGATTTTTTAATGTTTCTAGTGATGAAGCAAAAGACATGGATCCTCAAGAGCGGTTATTTTTATCTTCGGTTTGGTCTTCGATCGAAGATGCCGGTTACACCAGAGATAGCTTGAAAAAACATTATCCGCAAGATAAAAGCGCTAATGTGGGTGTGTTTGTGGGAGTAACAAGTAGTTCCTATCATATGTTAGCCGCCGATGAGTGGCATCGTGGTAATAGTATCACGCCAAGTGCAATGCCATGGTCTATTGCCAATCGCGTGTCCTACTTTTTTGATTTTCAGGGACCGAGTATGCCGATTGATACGGCTTGTTCTTCTTCATTAGTGGCGATTCATCTGGCCTGTGAAAGTTTGATGAACAGTGAGTGTCAAATCGCCATTGCAGGCGGCGTTAATTTATATTTGCACCCATCAAAATATCAATCGTTTTGTAATCGGGGAATGCTAGCAAAGGGCGCTAAAAATCGTAGTTTTGGCGCTGGTGACGATGGTTTTGTTCCTGGAGAAGGGGTTGGTTCGTTGGTATTAAAACCGCTTTCTAAAGCTGAGCAAGATGGTGATCATATTTATGCGAGCATAGCTGCGAGCGGTTTTGAACATAGTGGTCGCTCAAACGGTTATTCCGCACCAAACCCAAATGCTCAAGCTTCGTTAATTAAAAACACCTTAACAAAAGCGAAAATTCAGGCAGAAAGCGTCAGTTATATAGAGGGACACGGTACAGGAACTCAGCTTGGAGATAGTCTTGAAATAGCGGCATTGAATCAAGTTTTTAAGAGCCAAACTAGCAAGACGGGTTTTTGTCCCATTGGTTCGGTTAAATCAAATATTGGACACTCAGAATCGGCCGCAGGCATTGCAGGTGTCGCTAAAATTTTGTTGCAGTTGAAGTATAAACAGTTAGTACCATCAATCAATGCGACGCCATTGAATCCCAATATAGACTTTGAGCATTCACCATTTTATTTACAGCAAAACCTCAGTCCATGGAAGCCATCGCAAGGTAATGTCCGAAGAGCGATGATTAACTCCTTTGGTGCTGGTGGAGTCAATGCTTGTTTAGTGATTGACGAATACCAAAATTCAAATGTTGAACTATCTAATCCAGAAGCTTCAAAATGTTTATTTGTTTTATCCGCAAAAACTAAAGTTCAATTATCAAAGTATATTGCTCAAATGGTTCGAGCTTTACAACAAAATTCAAGCGTAAATTTAAGTGAACTTTGTTATACCTTACAGGTCGGGCGTGAACCGATGCCGGTTCGAAATGCCATTATAACATCTAGCGTGAAAGATCTTATCAATCAACTAACCGCGATCGAGCAACAACCAGAACATATGAGTTCGTCAACATCTGGTATTTTTACTGCAAATCTTAACAAGGGTAAAAGTGTAAAAAGGTTTCTGGACAAAGAAGAAAAAGAAAAGCTCAATTATGCCTATGCACAACAAGATTTGAATCAATTAGCGACTTATTGGATAGCTGGACAAAAATTAGACTGGGATAAAATTTACCCAAAAGGTAAGCCAAGAAAAATTTCCCTTCCGGGTTATCCTTTCGCTCAGAACCGCTATTGGGTCGCTGATGGAATGCCAAAATCTAAAGCTGGTAAAGTTGAGGAATCAACCAGTCAATTACATCCATTAGTTTCTTATAACTCTTCGACTTTGCAGGCGGTCAGGTTTAGTTCAGTTCTGGAAAATAATGAGTTCTATTCAAGCGATCATTTAGTCAACGGGCAAAAACTATTTCCAGGAGCTGGCTTTATAGAAATAGCGAACATTTCTGGAACTATCGCCGCAGAGCAAAAGGTGCAGAAAATTAAAGATGTTGTATGGATGGAACCGCTAGTTTTTGAAGAAGGTGAACGAAATGTGCAAACCTTGTTAAAGACAATAGGCGATGCGACTGAATTTGAAATCAGCTCTCTCGATAGCGATTATCAAAGAGTGGTACATTCTGAAGGGCGGTTAATTTTTCAGGATGATGAACATCCGATTGAATTTAAAGATGATAATGTTTCTGTTCATACGCTCATTGAGCAGTGCTCGGAAAAACAATCTGGAGTTCAGCTGTATCAGAAATTTAATAGTCATGGTTTTAACTACAGGGAAACATTTCAAACAATTAAGGATTTTTACGCAAGCCCATCGTTTGCTTTATCGAAGTTACAGCTGTCGAGCTCTCTAAATGAAGATTTTTATCGATATTTATTACATCCAAGCCTGATTGATGGTGCGCTACAAACCGTGATTGGTTTGCTAGGTGCTGGAAGCACAAATACACCTTATTTACCGTTTGCGTTAGATGAGGTCGAATTATTTCGTCCGTTGACGCCAACCTGTTATGCCTATGTTGAAGCTGCTGACGGTGAAGATAATACCCAATCAGAGATCAAAAAATTCAACATTAAAATACTCAATGAGAATGGTAACCTTTTACTAAAACTCAATAATTTTTATGTTAGGGCGCTTAACACAGTCACTAGCCATTCTAAAGTTATTAGCTGATGTAATTACATGCGTTATACCAATAAATAATTAGAAAAAGATTTTACAGGAATCAGAAATGACCCAAGCAATACTTAGTTCGAACACTAATGATTATCCCATCGGTGTTTTCACTTCGGAATATACCGGAGAAGAAGCTTTTTTGGCGGATCATATCATTCAAGAACAAAAGATTTTACCAGGTATGGCTTACTTAGAAATTGCCAGAGCGGCTGTGGCAAATTCGATTGATATCAGCGATGACCAAATGATTGAGTTAACCGATAGTATTTTTGTTAACGCGTTGTTAGTCGCCGAGCCACGGGAAGTGGATGTGAAAGTTTATCCGGGAACAAATAATCAATTTGGTGTTGAAGTAGTTACGGAACAAGGTGTCCACTTTCAAAGTAAGGTAACTGTTCGCGAAAAAACATCGCTAAAGCCTATCGATATTCATGCACTGCGCACCGAATGCCCTAAACTTGGACCTAGCAAACAGCAGTTTTATGCGAATTTTAGAAAAAGAGGAGTCAATTTAGGTCCAAGCCATCAAGGAGTCGAAACGATTCAACTGGGAGATGGAAGTGCATTAGTTAAAGTAGAAATATCCGGGGCGAGTGAACAAGGTATGGCACTTGATCCTGGCATGTTAGATAGCATCATCCAGGGTGGTGTTGCGTTAGCGAGCAATCCGCAAGCGAGTGTCGTTCCTTTTGCGGTAAAGAACACGCAAATCTTTTCTCAACTTGATGATCTGATGTATGTTCATATAGTTAAAACTGACAAAGGTTGCGATTACAAGGCATTTGACGAAAATGGCGAAATCAAAGTTATTATCAATGATTTTATGACGAGAGAAATTGATCTCAATGCGCAACAAGAACAACTGGTTTATTACAAGCCTACATGGAAAAACTATGAACTAAAGGAAGTTGTTAAACCTGAATCAGTAACGATTATTAAGCAACAAGATACTTATCAAAATTTAGTGACTAAAGTATTTGAAACGGCGCAAAATTTGATTAATGATAAATGCGATCAACATTGCATTGAAGTTCATCTAGATGAAGATAGACTCGCATGGCGCGGTATAATTGCGATGTTGAAAACCGTTAGTCTTGAATATTCCAAAATTAATTTCCGGCTTAGGATTGCTAATGACTATGTAAGGTTAGACTACGCCCCGATCAATTTGAGTCAGGACTCCAGTTTTCAATGGCAGGATAATAAAACAGTACTTATCACTGGAGGTCTGGGTGGATTAGGAAAAGTATTTGCTCGGGATATGGCCAAAGCAACAAGTGGCGGGTGCTTGATATTAGTGGGTCGTAGTGAACTCGATAATGATAAAAAAGAAACTATAAAGCAACTTGAAGCGCTCGGAAGTCAGGTTAAATATATTCAATGTGACGTTAGCAACTCCAAACAAGTGAATCAGCTGATTAAAGAAAATACCGGAATAACAGGAATTATCCATGCCTCAGGAATTGCCGATGACAGCGTTATCGTTAAAAAGAAAATCACTCAAGTTAAGCGCGTGCTTGCAGCAAAAGTGAAGGGGATACGGTTGCTCGATGAAGCAACAGCTCAGCACAAGCTTGATTATTTTATCGCGATTTCGTCTATCGCGGGTACGCTCGGTAATGTTGGTCAATCTGACTATGCAGCAGCTAATGCCTATATGGACGGATATATTGCTCAGCGAGAAAAGCAAGTCTCGAATAATACCCGTTCGGGTCGAAGTATCAGTGTTAATTGGGCTTTATGGGATAGTGACGGCATGCAGATGGACGAAGCGAGTAAACAAAATTTATCGCAAGTTTATAAAATAAAACCGTTACCGAGCAGTCAAGGATTAATCGCATTAAAAGATATCATTGCTAGCGAACATCATCAGCTGGTTGTAGTCTTCGGCAATAAAAAATCCATTAGCCCGATGTTTGAAAAAAGCGGAGATGTTAACGATAGTTCAAAACAACAAAAATCCACCAAGAAAACTGCAACTAATGAAAAAGCCGCTAAGGAAACCAGTCGCCTGACACGTCAAGTTGCACAAGAAGTAAGGGAACAAACGGCGGAACATCTTAAAAGAAAACCCAACCAACTAGACGAAAAAGCTGATTGGGCTGAGTTTGGTCTTGATTCTATTTTACTTTCAAGTTTTGTTAATAAACTTAACACGCGTTTTAGTTTAAATTTAATGCCCACAGTTTTGTTCGAAGCAACCAATATGCAGTTATTTACTCAATACCTCATCGATAATCATTACGCTGAAATGGAGCGTGAATTAGGTTCAGACGATATTGCAACAGCAAAGCCAAAAAAGGTCGAGGTGGTCGCTCTTGACAAAGAGCAAGTTGTCGAAGAACCTGAGCAAAATATTAATGCCTTTGCACAAGGTTTTAAGAAATCCTATCGAGAAAGTGTTAACTATAGAGAAAAAGATGTTGCGATTGTGGGGATGAGTTGTCGTATCGCTGGCGCACGTAGTCCGCAAGAATTCTGGGATATGTTGGATCAGGAAAAAGACATGATCTCTGAAATTCCCCAACGGAGATGGAATTGGCAAGATTATCCAGGAGTGAGTAAATGGGGATCTTTTATCGATGACGTAGATGAGTTCGACTCCTTGTTTTTTGGTATTTCGCCGGCCGAAGCCATCTACATGACGCCCGAGCAGCGATTAATGATGCAATACGTGTGGGAATGCATTGAAAATGCTGGTTACGGCGGTGAAGATGTTAAAGGCAACAATACCGGCTTATTTATTGGTTGTGGACCGAGTGGTTATACATCGATTCTTAGTGATTCTCCGGTAGAAGCATATTCCGCTACGGGCTCTATCTCCTCTGTCGGCCCCAACCGAATTAGTTATTTAATGGATTGGCATGGTCCAAGTAATCCTATTGAGACAGCCTGTAGTAGCGCATTAGTTGCGGTTCATCGAGGTGTCGAAGCGATCCGTGCAGGTCATTGCGAACAAGTTATTGCTGGTGGAGTCAATCTACTTTTATCGCCTGAAGGTTATATCAGTTTTGCGAAATCAGGTATGTTGTGTGAGGATGGTCGCTGTAAAACATTTTCAGATAATGCCAACGGTTACGTGCGCGGTGAAGGGATTGGAATGTTAATGTTAAAATCATTCAAATCAGCGATTCGTGATGGCAATGTTATTCATGCACTAGTAAAAGGAACGGCTGAAAATCATGGCGGACGAACCAATTCATTAACCGCTCCAAACCCTAAATCTCAAGCTGCTGTAATCAAACGTGCCATTGAAGATGCTGAAATTGATTTCAGCCGAATGGGATATATTGAGTGTCATGGTACCGGAACATCTCTTGGTGATCCGGTAGAAATTAAAGGGTTAAAGACTGTCGCTTCAGAGTTATTAAGTGCCAAGGAAATTAATAATAGTCATTGCAAACTTGGCAGTATCAAATCCAATATTGGTCATTTGGAATACGGCGCAGGCGTAGTTGGTCTAATTAAATTGATACTACAAATGAAACATAAAAAAATAGCCAAGAGCCTTCATTGCGATAAAATTAGTCGTTACATTGAATTGAGTGATTCGCCTTTTGAAATAGCGCAACAAGCGAGTGACTGGAAAGTAGCTCCCGGTAAAACACGAATTGGTGGGGTCAGTAGTTTTGGTTTTGGTGGGGTTAATGCACACGTCGTGTTAGAAGAATACCGTGAGGATGTGGCAACAAATCAAGTTGATAGCAACAATGAACAAAATCAACAATCACAACTGTTAGTGATGTCAGCAAAAAATGAAGAGCGATTAAATGATTACGTGTCTCAATACCAAGCGTTTTTAAAAGATCCGACGTCTAAAAGTCTTAACTTGCAGCGCGTTGCATATACAATGCAATTGGGGCGAGAAGAAATGCAAGAAAGGTTGGTGTTTATTGTTAGTTCAATTGAAGAGTGGCTTGAAAAAATTAACAGTTACATACAAAATAACGGAAATATATTTGATCGATGTATCTATCGAGGTGTTGTTAATCAGAGTGCCGCGAATAATATCGAAATAGGTGACACTCAGGCTGGGGTCGATTATATCAAACAGCTAATCGCTACGAGAGAATCGGAAAAAATTGCAGAACTATGGGTTAAAGGAGCCAAAATAGACTGGCGGCTTTTACATAATTAATCTCTGTAGTTTTGGTACATCCTTATTAAAAAAGCTCCAGCATGGCTGTGAGCAAAAACTAAACAAAAATAAAATTTAAATGAATCTTAGTTATCTAAATAATGCATCCAAAGCAAATTCGGTTGATGTCACTGTATTAAAAATGCAGTATAAGTATATGATCAATTATAATTATCTTGTCGTTGATCCGAACACGCGGCAAAGTGTGATCATTGACCCCGCATGGCAAATGGACAAAATTGAAAATGCTCTCGTTAAAACGCGTAGTGAACTAAAAGGAATTTTATTGACTCACTCACATCCGGATCATATTCACTTAGCTAAACCATTGGCAAAAAAATACAACTGTCCGATATGGATGTCACACGAAGAGATTAAGTATTCTGGTTTTGACGACGAACAGTTAATTGCGATTGGGAAAGACGCTTGGTTTGTCGGACAAATGAAGATAGAGCCCTTATTGACGCCTGGTCATACTCCAGGGTGTATTTGTTATCACATTGAAGATAACTTATTTACTGGTGATGTATTATTTGCTGAAGGCTGTGGCATGTGCCCCGACGAACGAGCAGCCCATGCGATGTATGATAGTTTGAAACATCTCAAAATGATGCTAGCGCCAAATACACGGATATTTCCAGGACATTCTTATGGCAGGCAACCTGGCAGAGTATTTTCTAGAATTTTGCAGGAAAATATTTATCTTCAGTTTAGAGATGAGCATTCGTTCGCCGCTTTTAGACTAAGAAGCGGGCAGAACAAAAAGAAATTTATTAACTTCAGTTAGCCTGAGAATAAAATCCGAATATCATTTTACTTACTTAACTATAAATAACTTTATTCTAATAATTTAACACTAGGAAAAAACTATGACTGTAGTCGGAATTGAAGCAATGAACATTTTCGCGGGGAGTGCGTTTTTAGACGTACAAAAACTTGCGGAGCATCGAAAATTAGACACCACTCGATTCGAAAATCTTTTGATGAAAGAAAAAACAGTGGCACTGCCTTATGAAGATCCTGTCTCTTTTGCGGTGAACGCTGCAAAACCACTAATTGATGCATTAAGCGAAGAGGAAAAAGATCGCATAGAAATGGTGATCACCTGTACGGAATCTGCGTTTGACTTTGGTAAATCAATGAGTACCTATTGTCATGATCTTTTGGGGCTAAATCGCAATTGCCGTTTGTTTGAATTAAAAAATGCGTGCTATTCAGGTGTCGCAGGATTACAAATGGCCGTTAATTTTATTCTTTCACAGGTTTCACCTGGCGCTAAAGCTTTGGTTATCGCAACAGATGTGTCTCGGTTTATGGTGGAAGAGGGAGGAGATGCGTTAACTGCCGATTGGTCCTTTGCCGAGCCAAGTGGAGGCGCTGGTGCGGTGGCGATGCTTGTCAGTGAAATGCCTTATGTTTTTCAGATCGATGTTGGCGCAAATGGTTATTATGGTTATGAAGTGATGGATACTTGTCGACCACTTCCCGATGCAGATGCAGGCGATTCCGATCTATCACTATTATCTTATTTAGATTGTTGCGAAAATGCTTTCTTAGAATATAAAAAACGGGTTGAGGGTGCAGACTTTGCTGAAAGCTTTTCTTATATTGCGTACCACACGCCATTTGGCGGAATGGTCAAGGGTGCTCATAGAAATATGATGCGAAAAATGGTGAAGGCAAAGCCACAAATGATAGAGCAAGATTTTGAAGCGCGGGTTATTCCCGGATTGCTATACTGCCAGCGAGTCGGAAATATTATGGGAGCTACGGCTATGTTGTCACTTGCGAGTACCATTGACCATGGTAATTTTGATTCGCCTGCAAGAGTAGGTGTTTTTTCTTACGGTTCAGGTTGTTGTTCGGAATTTTTTAGCGGCGTTATTACGAGTGATGCTCAGCAGCGGTTGCGTGCGCAAAAGATTAAGGATCAACTAGATAGTCGTTATGAACTCTCGATGCAAGAATATGACGATTTATTGGTCGGTAGCAACGCAGTTAAGTTCGGAACTCGTAATGTTACTTTAGATTCGAGTTTTGTTTCAAAAGCCAGGAATAGTCATAGTGGCTCGACTTTATACCTAAAAGAAATCAAAGAATTTCACAGGGAATACGAATGGATCGGCTAGATGAAAATAAAAACTATCAAACCCTTAAGTTAAAAATACAACAAGATATTTGTTTTATTCAAATCAATCGTCCGGAAGCGAATAACACAATCAACGAGTTGATGATTGAGGAGTTTTCGGAAGTTCTTAGCATCTGTGAAGAATCAATGAAAGTCGTCGTATTAGAAGGCTTACCCGAAGTGTTTTGTTTTGGTGCTGATTTTCAAGGTATCAGTGACGAGCAATCTTCTTCAGCTGCGGAGCGAAACCCTCAACAAAATCCAGAGCCGCTCTATCAGATATGGTTGCGGCTAGCGATTGGGTCATTTGTTAGCGTCGCTCATGTGAGAGGAAAAGCGAACGCTGGCGGTGTTGGATTTGTCGCCGCGTGCGATATTGTACTTTGTGAGGAGGCAGCTGTTTTTAGTTTGTCTGAGTTATTGTTCGGATTGATGCCCGCTTGTGTATTACCGTTTTTAATTCGACGAACAGGTTATAGCAAAGCAAATTACATGACGATGATGACTCAACCTGTTTCAGCAAAACAGGCGCTCGAATGGGGGCTTGTAGACGCTTGTGAAGAAAATAGTAGTAACTTGTTGAGAAAACATTTATTGAGACTCAGAAGGTTATCGAAATCAGGTGTGTCGCGATATAAAAAGTATATGAATTCACTGGATGATCGTTTGGTTGCTGCCAAGCCAAAAGCGCTTAAAGGTAATCAGGAGGTGTTTTCAGATCCGCATAACTTAAAAATGATCAGCCGTTATGTAGAAACTGGAAAATTCCCCTGGGAAGGTGATTAACTAATGTTAGAAAATGTTGTTGAATTGAGCGAGCTCGGTGAAGGGATCGTTCAAATAAAAATGCAAGATAAAGTAAACAAGAATACTTTTTCTGATGAACTTACTACGGGTTTAATCGAAGCGTTCATAAAAGTTAATACCAATGAGGAATATAAAGTAGTCATTCTGACTGGCTATGATAGCTATTTCGCCAGTGGCGGTACTCAAAATGCATTGCTTGAACTGGCTGATGGCAAAGCCAAATTTACCGATAAAGATTTGTATAGTCTAGCCTTGAATTGTCCGATACCGGTGATATCAGCGATGCAAGGACATGGAATCGGTGGTGGATTAGCGATGGGATTATTTGCAGACTTTGTTATTTTTAGTCGAGAAAGTATTTACACGACTAATTTTATGAAATATGGTTTTACTCCTGGCATGGGCGCAACTTATATTTTGCCAGAAAAGTTAGGAATTGCTTTGGCAGAAGAGATGATGCTCTCAGCAAAAACCTACCGAGGAGAAGAATTACAGTCTCGTGGAATTCCGTTTCCAGTGATACCTAGAAATAAGGTAATGGATTACGCGATTGATTTAGCTAAAAGTGTTGCTGAAAAACCGCGCGTATCGCTGGTCACCTTAAAAGATCATTTAGTCAAAAAACTTCGCAAGGAGTTAGCCGAAACCATCGAACAAGAAGTTCAAATGCATGATAAAACATTTCATCAACCGGAAGTTAAACAACGTATAAAAGAATTTTTTGGTCACTAGTTTTTAATTAAATAAATAAAATATATTAGGAGTAATCAATGAACAAAGTACAAGTATTTGAGTTAATCACTCGGCATACCTGTGAGGTTTTACCTGAGCTGGAAAATCATGAATTCAAATTTGAAGATTCATTACGAGATCTTGGTGCCAATTCAATTGACCGATCAGAAATCGTTATGATGACTCTCGAAGCGTTATCACTCAATATTCCTATGATCACCATCGCAAGAGCGGAAAACATGGGAGAGCTGGCAAGTATACTTCATGAAAAACTATGAAAACAACTCGATAATCGTTAGCGGTATTGGTGTTACCAGTTCCATAGGGCAAGGTAAAGATGATTTTACTAATGCGCTGTTAGCGGGAGAACATTATTTCGATGTAATGAAACGTCCCGGTAGACAATATGTACCCGATTTGAATAGTGAAGAAAAGGATAACTTACAAGCAACGTCATTTTTGGGGGCTGAAATTCCATCTTTGATTATGCCTGAAAGCATTCCAAAGGGGCTACTGCGAACGGCTTCTTTCTCTTCGCAGGTCGCACTTGCCACACTCAATGAAGCATGGAACGATGCTAGTTTAGATGAGATAGATGCAGAGCGGATCGGTTTGGTAGTTGGAGGATCTAACTTTCAGCAGAGAGATCTAGTACAAACTTATCAAGCATATCAACAACGACTCGCCTTTGTTCGTCCTACCTACGCGATGAATTATATGGATAGCGATCTGTGCGGACTTTGTTCTGAAGTTTTTTCCATTAAAGGTTTTGCTTATACACTAGGCGGGGCTTCTGCTAGTGGTCAAGCGGCCGTTATTCAAGCAATTCAAGCGGTCGAATCGGGGCAGGTTGATGTTTGTATCGCGATGGGAGCATTGATGGATCTGTCTTACTGGGAATGTCAGGGCTTTCGCGCGATTGGAGCTATGGGATCTGATAAGTACGCAAATAACCCCGAGTTAGCTGCAAGATCTTTTGATGAAAATAGAGATGGTTTTATTTACGGAGAGAACTGTGGCGTAATAGTTATAGAAAAAGCACAAATGCGGCGAAATAACATTACGCCTTATGCTCGTTTGACTGGATGGGCTATGGGGATCGACGGAAACAGAAATCCGAATCCATCTTTTGAGGGTGAGATGAAGGTCATACAAAAAGCTTTGCAAAAAGCATCATTGAGACCGACGGATATTGATTATATAAATCCCCATGGAACCGGATCGACTATCGGGGATGTAACCGAATTGAAAGCGATCCAGGCTTGCGGTATTTCAGATGCGCGGATTAATACAACTAAATCAATTATTGGTCATGGTCTAAGCGCAGCAGGTGCAGTGGAAATAGTCGCAACCTTAGTTCAAATGCAAAAGGCTAAACTTCATCCATCTAGAAATTTGGAAAACCCAATAGATGATGAATTCAATTGGGTGAAAAATAAGAGTGTTGATCACCAAATGGAGTGTGCTTTGAATATGAGCATGGGGTTTGGCGGAATGAATACCGCTGTGTGTTTACAACGCATTTAAATTATTTAATACAACTTTAATACATAACAATTATTATATAGGGGATAACAATGAAAACATTTATGTTTCCAGGGCAAGGATCACAGGCTAGAGGAATGGGAGCTGATCTATTTGACGAATTTGCAGAATTAACAAAAAAAGCAGATAAAATATTAGGTTATTCAATTAAGGAGCTTTGCCTTGAAGATCCCAGGCGAGAGCTAAATAAAACCCAGTTCACCCAACCTGCTTTGTATGTTGTTAATGCGCTGTCTTATTATAAAAAAATTAAAGACACCAATGAGAAACCCGATTATGTAATTGGTCATAGTTTAGGGGAGTTTAACGCGCTACTTGCAGCGGATTGTTTTGATTTCGAAGCAGGATTGAAATTAGTTAAAAAACGTGGTGAATTAATGAGTCAGGTGAAAGATGGAGCGATGGCTGCGATTTTAAATGCATCAAAAGAAGAAATTGAAAACATTCTTACTGAAAATGATTTAACAAACATTGATCTGGCTAATTACAATACGCCGTCGCAAATAGTTATTTCGGGGCTTTTAGATGAAGTCGCAAAAGCAGAACCTTTCTTTCAGCAGGGTAAGATATTGTACTACCCCCTAAATACGAGTGGCGCATTTCATTCCCGGTTTATGCAACCGTCAAAAGAAAAATTCCAAAACTATCTAAAAAGGTTTAAATTAACGAAGTTAAATATACCTGTCATTTCCAACGTAATGGCACAACCTTATGACAATAAAAAAATACTAGAAACTTTGTCGAGTCAGATATCGAGTACCGTAAAGTGGTCTGAGAGCGTCGAATATTTGATGGCTCTTGCGAAAGATTCGGCAATGGAATTTGAAGAGATCGGTCATGGTGATGTGTTAACGAAAATGGTTGATACGATTAAAAGAGAATCCGGCGTAATAACTAAAGTTGATTCGAAACAAAGTTCTGATGACCAGAAGGTCGGTTCAAGAAAATCACCTGTTTCCCAAAGTACAAATGCGAAAGACAAATCAACGGTATCGAGCGAGAATTCATTCAAAGACGAAAAGCCGCAAGCTAACAATGATGCTAAAAACTTAGTTAGTGAATGGAATTTGAAATATCCTATTGGAACTAAAGTTAAGTCTACCATTATGGACAATGATGAACTAGAAACTCGGACGGAGGCCCTAGTGCTTTTTGGTCATCGTGCGGCTGTTTATATGAAAGATTATAATGGCTATTTTGACTTAAATGAATTAAAGGCAATCTAGTTTTATTATGAAAAAACCAGTCGTTTTTATGTTCTCTGGGCAGGGCTCACAATATTACCAAATGGGAAAAGAGCTTTATCAAAAACATCCTCGATTTAAATTATGGATGGATCATTGTGATGAAATAGTTCGACCAAAAATTGGTCGTTCGTTAATGGAAGTTATCTACCATGACGAACACTCAATCAGTGAACCCTTTGATCAACTACTTTATACCAATCCTGCATTATTATCAATTGAGTATAGCTTGGCGAGAATATTAATGGAGATGAAAATAACTCCAGATTATTTGTTAGGATATAGTTTAGGCGAAATTACTGCTTCGATTGTTTCTGGGGCTGTTTCTCTAAATGATGGACTAGAGCTAGTGATTGAATATGCAAAACTAATCAATCGAAATCAGTCACAAAGAGCCGGTATGTTATCTGTATTTGATTCGGTTGATCTTATGGAACGATACCCTGAATATTTTAATGGTTGCAGTTTTACTGGAAAAAATTTCCCGGGTAATTTTGTTGTTTGTGGTGATATTGATAGAATTAAACAACTACAGGTGGAGCTTAATAAGAAACAAATCGTTTCACAACAATTAGCCGTAAATTATGCTTTTCATACGCAGGAAATGGACGTGTTCGAAAATGATTTTAAACAATTGGCTTTGAACATTAATTTTTCTTCGGTTAGAACGCCAATTATCTCCGCATCTTTTTGTCAGGAAATAGATGAGGTTTCAGAAGAGTTTTTGTGGCATGTGGTTCGTCAGCCCGTTGAGTTCGAGTCAACTATTCAATCGCTAGTTGATAAGGGGGATTATACTTTTATCGATGTTGGGCCAAGTGGTTCATTGTCTACCTTTGTTAAATACATTAAGCCGAAAGAAAGCCAGTCGTTACATCTGGAAATGATTAACCAGTTCGGACAAAATTTAAAGTCACTAGAAAAGTTGAAGCTGCAAAGCGAACAACTCTTGTTAGTATCTTAATAAGATTAGATAGTATAATAATGAGAGTGTTTGCGGTTTCGGATATCCATGTCGATTATAGAGAAAACAAAGAGTGGTTGTTTAGTCTTTCGTCAACAGACTATTTAGATGACGTGCTGATAATTGCCGGAGATTTAACAGACGACCTTAAATTGTTAGAAAAATGTTTTATTGAAACATCAAAAAAATTCTTGAAAGTGTTGTTTATTCCCGGTAATCATGAGCTTTGGGTCAATCGTGATAAAGTAGTTAATTCGTTCGAAAAATGTCAGCAGATTTGTGATTTAACTTTAAATACAGGCGTGTCGATGCGACCGGCTCATTTTGATTCGTTATCCATTGTTCCGCTTTTTAGTTGGTATGATTATTCGTTCGCTAAGCTTAATGAACAATTAAAGAACACATGGATGGATTTTAAAGCATGTATTTGGCCTGACGAGCAACAACTTGAAGAAGTCACAAGATATTTTTTAAACAAAAACAAGCCGCACCTGAATATAGAAAATAAAACGGTGATCAGTTTTTCTCATTTTCTTCCGAGAATCGATTTGATGCCGATATATATCCCACCGGCTTATCACTATTTATACCCTGTTTTAGGCAGCGAATCGTTAGAACAGCAAGTTAGACAATTGATGCCTGACATTCATGTTTATGGTCATAGTCACGTTAATCGTAAAGTGACCATTGATGATATTCAATATATTAATAACGCTTTCGGCTATCCTGCAGAAGATGGAATTACGGTCAAAGAATTAGTTTGTATTTATCAATGCTAAGCCATTGTGCCAATTATGATGAGGAAACCTCAATTGCAAACGATTACCGAAAATCAAATAGACCTTTGGTTTTGCTACGATGAAACTATCACAGAGCCTGCTTTATTGAGATGTTATCATGAGTTACTCAACCCAGAAGAAAAGAAGCAACAAGCGCGTTTTCATTTTGCAAAGCATCGTCATCAATATTTAATTACTCGCGCAATGGTTCGCTCGGTACTATCGTTATATGAAAGTCATATTGCTCCGCAAGACTGGCGTTTTGTAAAAAATGAATATGGTAGACCTTCCATCGATAATGCTTCGTTAAACTTACCTCTGAGTTTTAATTTATCTCATTGTGAACAACTAGTGGTTATGGCCGTGTCTTTGGTAGAAGAAGTAGGGGTTGATGTTGAATATTTGCCTCGCTTGGGAAATCCTTTAGAAATTGCAGATCATTTTTTTTCAAAAAGTGAATTGGATCAATTATATCAATTATCAGAAGGCGAAAGAACTAACCGCTTTTTCGATTTGTGGACCTTAAAGGAGGCCTATATAAAAGCGTGTGGTATGGGGTTATCTATCCCGTTAGATCATTTTAGTTATTGTTTTGACGAGCAACAACAAATTGATATTACATTTGTAGACCAACGAAATGACGTTTCGGAGTTATGGAACTTTTGGCAGGTGAAGCCTGCCATTAGTCAAAAGACGTCTCTGGCGTTGAAAACAAGTGTACCGATGCAGGTTGACGATATTTCTATCAATATGCATGAAATTATACCGCAAGAAAATATAGAGAAAGTTTTCTATCCAATTTCTAAGGGGCAACTAATTACCGATGAATGATTTATTAGTTGAAGGCAAACAAATACTCGACTCGCAAACTTTCAGTAAACTACTTGGTGCGAAATTGGTTGCTTTATCGAAGAAATACGCGGAACTTTCTTTACCGATCAAAGATTCATTCAAGCAAAACTATGGATTTGTTCATGGTGGAGTCATTAGCTATTTGGCTGACAATTGCCTTACCTTTGCTGGCGCTTCAATTCTTGGTCACTGCGTTACCTCAGAATATAAAATTAACTATTTAATGCCTGCGATGGGCAAAGAGCTCGTTGCTAAGTCAACCGTAGTCTCCTTTTCGTTGCGTCAAGCTGTCTGTGAATGTAAAATTTATGCAGTTGATCATTCGAAGGAATCCTTAGTCGCAATTGCTCAAGGCACCATAGTTAGAATCGATATGGAACAGTTAAAGTAAAATTAATTATTTCAAATAACCCTAGGAGAAAATAATGTATTTTTGGAAAATCAATGATTTAGTAGAAGATGTAAAAAATAAAAAACTTGAGCAAAAAGATCAGCTAAAGTATGTAATCGCTTTTAGCATCATTATGATCTTTTCATCTGATCCAATGATGACAGTTGGTTTGCAATATTCGACTTTAGATTCCGTTTCTACGGTTTTAACATTAGTAATTGCATTGATTGGGATCTACTGGTGCTATCAAGAGAATCAAAAAGCTGACGATCAAGATTTTATCTTGAGATTTTTTACTGTCGGATTACCTGTTGCAGTAAGATTCACAGTAATACTTATCCCGGTAGCGATCTTGTTAGGCATGTTGGAAGTTATTCTAACAGTCGGTTACCAAGAAGCGATGGTCAAAACCTCCTCAATAAAACACACTAGTCTTTATCAGGTGATCTTTTTTGCTCTAGCTCAACTGATATTTTACCGCTATTATTCCTCTCAATTTAGATTATTTACTAAGTCATAAGAAGAACTAAACGATGGATGCGACCATAAAATCACAGAACACTATGAAAGCCGTGGTTTGCAGGGAATATGGTTCTGCAGATACCATAAGTATTGAGAAAGTCCCAATCCCCAAGACTTCTGCAAATGAGGTTTTAGTTAGAGTAAAAGCAGTTTCGATCAATCCATATGATCGTTATTTAATGAGAGGGGAGCCTTATCTCGCTCGAATACAGTTTGGTTTATTTAGCCCTAAGGCGAAGGGACTTGGGCAGGATTTCTCAGGTATCGTCGAAGCTATCGGAGATAGTGTTACGGAGTTTAAGGTTGGTGACGCGGTTTTTGGTGATGTTAAGCAATTATTTTCTAATGTTGACAGAGCTTTTGCTGAATATGTTCCGGTAACTACCGATTCTATCGTACTAAAGCCTGAAAACATAGATTTTATGCAAGCGGCGGCTATTCCTATGGCTGCTCGAACCGCGCTGCTTGCAGTTCGTAATCACAAAAAGCTAAACTTTGGCGATAAAGTTCTAATCAACGGAGCGTCAGGTGGAGTCGGTACATTTGCGATACAAATAGCGAAATCTTTCGGGGCAGAAGTGACGGCAGTGTGCAGTACAGAGAAGCAGTCTTTGGCTCGTTCTCTCGGTGCCGATCATGTGATTGATTATACTCAACAGGATTTTATTCGTCTGGAAGAACAATTTGATTTAATTTTAGACGTGGTTAGCTCTCGTTCTTTTTCTGATTTTGGGGATCTGTTGGCTAAAGATGGGGTATATGTTTGGGTTGGGGCTTCTCATGTAGGTGCTATGTTTGGACCACTCTGGCCATTTATAAAAATGTCGTGGGTTTCAACCTTTATGAAAAATCAAACAATGGTACAGGCGATTACTCCGTTGTTAAAAGAAGATTTGATTTATATCAGAGAGCTTGTCGAACAACAAAAAATTATTCCAGTAATCGATCGCGAATATCCTTTTGCAGAGTTAGCGAAAGCAATTAATTATCTTGAAGAAGGTCATGCGAGAGGAAAAGTTGTTATTTCGATTGATGAAGGCGTTAATGCAGAGAAGTTAGAATAAAATATGCGATTAAGAATAATTGATATCCCCTGTTCAGAAGAGGGAGAAAATCGGCTGGAGCTAGTTTTTGAGAATCATGAGGAGAAGCATGGTTTTACTACGGAAATCTATTCATCACCCGTATCTCCAGATTTCTATAACAAGCTGTTTTGGTATTTTAATGAATATCCTTTGCAAGTTTCAGAGCAAAGTGACCAAAATATTGCAGAGAAACTGATTAAGTTTGGTCATTATCTTGGTGATGAGTTATTGGGAGAAGATCACCAGCTAATTAAAATAAAAGAAACTATTGAGGAAATTGGGTATCAATTTCTGGATGTGCAAATTGAATCAAAACGCCCGGAGTTTTATAAGGAGCTTTGGGAGTTGGTCGTTTTATATGAGTCCAAATATATTCTTTCAGCAGTGGTCAAGAGTTTTACAAGACGCTTAGTCGGCGAAGGATTAGCAAGAAATTATCCAGAACTACGTTATGATTTAAACTACATTCCACCGACGCTAGATATTATTAATCAGGAACTTAATGCTTCTGAAAAAACCGTTGATACCACATCTAAAGAAACAACTCGTCCCCTCAATATTTTATACTTTGTTTCTAGAACAAAGCGAGTTGAACTGCAAAATAACCAAAGTAATTCATTCAATTTGTGCTTAAACGCTGCTAACTCGGGTGGCGCTATGGTCGTCGAAATATTCGATGGAATAGATTGGCAGCAGTTGCAAAATCGGTTGAGTGATAAAGAGAGACCTGTCCATATTTTTCACTATGATGGTCCTTTGATGATTGAAGAAAATGACGTCTCCATACCTTTGCGGTCAACGAATGAGTCTGATTCATCGATTGAACTATCGAAACTTTGTAAACTATTAGCCGTTCAGAAGGTTGCTTTGCTAGGTATTGATTCAAGAGGCTACTTTAGCGAAAACCAGCTTAAATCATCGCAGATGGGTTTAGCTCAAGCGGCCATGATTGCTCATCAACAAGGTCTTGGTAATGTGGTCGGTTTGACTGAGGTAGCATTACCCTGGGTTAGCGGACAATGCTTCGAGGCTATTTACAACCAGCTGGTGAAAGGGATTTGTTTGTCACAGGCAGTGGTAGAAGCTCGAAAAGAATTACAATCGAAAGTAGAAACATCTTTGTTTACCTCGTCACCGATCGCGTTCCAGCCTTGGTCTTTGTTAGTTCACTACGCTCAACAATCGGTTTATTTTTTTGAGTCACAACAGGCTAATTCTGAACAAAATGCCTTGCAAGACTTCTCAGACAAACTCTACGGATTTGACAGCGCTATGCTACCACCTCTAGTGGCTCATTTTGGTGAGCGAGCATTCTTAGAGCTAGTTACGAAGTTGACAAACGACTCGGGATTCAAGGCAAGTAATTGTGTTTTATTAGACGGTGAAGTCGGGAGCGGTAAGACTCATTTAGCTCACCTGGCTGGATTCTATTTTGTGCAAACTACAAAAGTCGATTATGGGTTTTATTTTGACTATAACCAAGGATTTTATTCGGAAAAAGATATTCTTGAGATGATCGCGCCTATATTTAAATTAAAGGTCGAACAAAAAGATGAAGTAGCTAGAAAACTATCAGAATTAAGCTGTTATTTTGTTTTTGATAACTTTCCAAATGAGAGACTACTCGACAGTGAATTATTGGAGGAGTTTGGTCGGTTAAAAAAATATATAGAGTTGTTAATTGCTCAGGGACACAAACTCTTGTTGATAAAAACAGCAAAAGAAACACCTTTTTGGTTAGATTGTTACTCTATAAATGTTGAACCATTAGGGCACACGGAGCAGCGGCTGCTAGCCGCTAATTTACTTGTAAACCATCAGAATCAACCGACGTGTAAGGAAAATATATCTGATGCTGATTGGAGAAAACTAGTCGGCGATTTAAGAGGTAATCCATGGCTTATAAAGAAAGTAATGCCATTGTTATATACGTATAAAGTTGCAGATCTACAAGCGCAAGTAGCTCACAATCTAATCAATGATAAAGTTTCTGTTGTCGAGCAATATTTTCAATGGCAATGGAGTAATCTAAAACCAGTATGGCAACAGTTCTTATTACTGTGTACTGAAGTAAAGGGTTTATTGTTTGAAATGCTGATGGTTGCTGACCAACAAAGAGTAAGGATCGAACCAGCAAAAACTCTTTTTGAATTGCTTGGAGATCCCGAAGCAGATATTGCTGTCGGCTTAGACAAGCTTGAAGAATCTGGTTTTTTAATTCGCAAACCTCACGGTCGTTGTATTGATTCACGAAGCCTGGAGTTTTTACGAAATATTAAATTAACGCAAGAACAAAACGATAACAGTGACTTGATCGAGTTGTCTCTTAGTCAACTTATCACCGAAGGTGTTAGGCTTTTGTCTCTCCATGTCATGAATCAACCTAATCCTAGTATTTCAAATAATCTGTTGTTGAATAGGCGAACTTGGGTTGTCAACTTAGAAAATCTTTGGTTTAACGGTGATTATAAAGGTTTTTTTGGCGCTAAAACTGCTTTTGAGCAGCTTTTATTGCAAGCAAAATTAGGCAAAGAAAGCAACGCTTGGATTCTTGATTTGGTTAGCAGAACACCTATACAAATTAATGAGAATGATGAAAGTATAGCAGCACAGATTGCTTGGCTGGGGCTGGCTACAAGTATTCTCGGTGTAGAGGAATCTATCGACAATCATTCAATATTTGATGCTGCGAAAGTTTGGAGAGAGTGGTTTGATCGTTTATCTGATTCAGAAATACAAAATTCCTTAACTCTTTATCATCAAGTCGTTCGCTTCTTAGAACTTTATTATGCGAGTCAATCAAATTGGCAAGAAAGTATTCTAATCGCGCAAAGTGCATATCAAATTTATGAACAACATAAAGCTTGGAAAAAGGTACTTAAATCACTTAGTGCGCTAGCTAACTATTATACCCAGTTAGCGCAAGAAGAAAGGGTTTTATACTATGAAGAAAAAATCTTAATGGATGTACCATACGAGGATGCGCCTCCTGGTTTTAAAACCCAGCAAATGCTGGACATAATTTTAGCTCGTATCGCTAGAAAAAATCTTGATAAAGCACAAAGTTTATTGGATGAAACTCGTGGTTTAGTGGATGCTGTAAAGTTAAAGGAAGTTCTCGATGGCTGTCAGTGTGATATCCATTATCTGACTGGCGATTATTTGGCGGCATTACCGCATTATTGTAGATTATGGATTGCGGCGCTGTCGGCGGGTCAAACAGTTCAAATTAAACAGCTTCAATCGCGCATGTTTGAGTTAGAAGAAAAACTGGGAAGTAATATTTTTAATCAAAAATTTTCTGAAAATGTTTCTGAGGGAACGATTTTACCCAGAGATTATACCGATTAAATGAATATAGAGAAAACTGGCTACTGACTATTGCTAGTAGACGAAATAAGATACTGAGAGCTACTGACTATTGCTAGTAGAGGAAATAAGATACTGAGATTATGTTTTAAACCAACCAACTAGCCCAATTTATATCCGACAACTTGAACAACGGCGCTTTCTCCTTGGTGGTATTTACCTTCCGAAATATTCCTTTTCAGCTCTTGAGCGATTTCAAGTTTTAAATCTTTTAACTCCGTTTTTAGTTCTGCGAGTGACATAAACAATTCTTTTTGTGATGGGGGTGGTCCACCAATTCCACTAGTTTGCAGATTATCTTCGGTGTAGGCTTCTAGAATTAAAACGCCGTTATTTTTAAGTGCACTGGATAAATTTGCATGAAGGCTTTTTCGTATGCCCGGTGGTAGGTGAGCTGAGATCGAAACCACTCCATGCCATGAATCTTGTCCAAGATCATAGTCGTTTAGATTCGCTACTTCTGTCTTGATAGTAACGCCATTTTTAACTGCTAACTGCTGGGCTTTCTCGAGACCAACAGCAGATTGATCAACAGCGGTGACCTGATAGCCTTGTTTCGCCAGAAATACGGAATTTCTGCCTTCTCCTTCAGCTAAGCAAAGAACTCGACCACTCTTTGGAATTCTTGAATATTGAGTTCTTAGAAAATCATTCTCATCAGTTCCATAAGCGAAACCTGGTTCATTGTATCTTTGATCCCACATATTAATTTGCCTATCGATTTCAGTTTGTGAATACAAGTCAATACTTGATTTTGTATGAGGTTTGAAACTCAAATAGTAATAAACCTTACAGGAGCTTATTTTGTACCGATCGGTTATCAATTGCAATTGGAAATTTTAATTTTGTGTAAGATAAGAAAAAATTGGTTGTTCTGATCTTTGTCAATGCTTACCTTGAGGATTTAGAACAGAATGTAAACAGGGAGTTGCAATGAGATAAACTTTATTAATGGGAGATGATTTTCTCGCTAGAAAGTAATTTAAGCTAATGATGGGGTGATCTTATGAGTATTACTAAAATAGTTGTTTGTTGCATTATTGTGCTATTTGCAGTGCTAGGGCGAGCTGCGTCAATACATGATGATCTTATCAGTGGCGATGTGAACCGCGTTCAGAGTGCTTTGAATCAAGGAGTAGAGGTTGATTATCGCTATCAAGGAGGTTTTACAGCGCTGCATTCTGCTGCTGACCAGGGCGATTTCGCGGTTGCTAAATTGTTGCTAGAAAGCGGTGCAGACGTCAACTCAGTCGCTGATGATGGCACAACCGCGCTGCATACGATTAACGTAAACGCCTATTTGAAGAATGTTAATCTATTCAAAAATTTCTCTCACGAAAGAATGATAAGGGTTGATGAGTCAGATGGACATATAGCAGTGGTAAAGTTATTGTTATTAAAAGGGGCTAAGGTTGATCATCTTGACTCGTTTGGTGTGACGCCATTGTATTTGATGGTGCAACGAGGAATGCTGAAAGTTTCAGAAATACTTATTTTAAATGGAGCCAACCCCTGGATTGCAGATAAAGATTATAAAGTAGCGCCGCTGCACCTAATGGCGGATCAGGGTTATAGTCAGTTGATTGCGTTAGCATTTAAGAAGTGGCCAAAAGGTTCCGCCAATATTCTCGATTCAAATGGTTTTAGCCCATTAATGCGCATAGGAGACAGTGCATTTTTAGACGCGCAACAAAGTGCAGAGTTAAGTGCCATGTCAGATGGGTTTGCTATGTTGGGTGATGCTTTAGATGGTAAGGAAATAGAAAAAACTGAAATAAAAACTCCCGCAGCTGAAATTAAAGTTTCCCATTTAGAAGCACTACGTATACTCGTAAAAAATGGCGCAGATGTTAATGCGGTTCAGGTCATCGAAAATGGCAATAGCTGGTCTGTGACTCATTTGGCGGCTTATCGCGGTGCAGCTCCAATGATAAAGGAATTAATAAATCTTGGTGCCGATCCAAACGCTAAACTTGGTTCTGGTCACACCGTTTTAGAGGTTGCGATAGAAAACAAACAACAAGAAGTTATAAAAATTCTTAAGCGAGCAAAAGCTAAATAAAAACAGTTGTTTTAAATTGGATGGACATTTGATCTAACCCACTAAGCTGAAATATTAAATTAATCTAGAGTTTTACTTGCGATAATCCTACTTGCACCGTTGTTAAAAATCTAGCAAACTGAGCATTCACCTGGTATTAAAGGAAGCGACTTGATGTTTGGTTTGTTCAAAAGGAAAAAACAGAAACCAGTTTATACTCAGATTGATCGAACTAACATTGAGAAAGCTCTTAAAGATTTTAACTTGTCTTTAAATAAGACGTTGGACGACAAAAAAGGTCTATCGATATCGGATGTTGTAGATCAAAACATACGGATTGAAGATAACTTCCCGAGAGTTAACTGGCAAGGGATCATTGATGTTTTGCAAGAAGAAGTACAGAATTCTGATCTTAATATTTCAGCATTTTGGAGCATGGTGGTAAAGGCTTGGTTAGTGCAGATGGATGAATATTTGGACGACGCTCACGCTATTTATGAGTCTGAGCATTTTTATATTTTAAGTTCTGCATCCGATAATTATCTTGATGTTTTTGTTAAATATCTCGAAAGTGTTCAGACTCGAATACACCGCGCTTTAACAGGGATTGTTCAATATAATGAACGTGGAAAATTTGTTGTATTGCTACTAGACAATATCGAATTATATTACGCTTACATCTCGCATTATTATCCTGAAAACGGCGAATTTTCAATGAGTAGTGGAGTATTTCTTAGCAGTGGTTATGGTCATTTTGTCGTTCCTCATAATGAATTAGATCATGTCGAAGCCGTTGCTGCACATGAGCTAACTCATGCGATGCTAGCACACTTACCAATCCCTTTGTGGCTAAATGAAGGATTGGCGGTAAATATGGAATCGTCGATTACAGGGTATTCCTCCTATCAATTAAATCCGCAAAAGCATAACAAACATTTAGACCATTGGAATGAGCAAACCATCCAGAAATTTTGGTCTGGTGAATCATTCCAGCATGCGGGTGATGCCGTTGAGTTGAGCTATCATTTAGCTCAACTCATCGTCCAGTCATTGGCTGAAGATTATGAAATACTACAACAGTTCGTTAACCAGGCTAATTTTATAGATGGTGGAGAAGCTGCTGCAATTGAGGTATTTGGCGGAAGTTTAGGAGCGATTATTGAGCAAATTTATGGTGAAGGAGATTGGTCGCCTAAGCCTGATTTGTGGAGCTAAACCTGATTTTAAACGACTACATGAAACACTCTATAAGACCTGTTGTGCTATCAGAGTCCGTCACCAGCTTTTTCAAAAATAGGATCGTTCGCAACAGTCTCATCAATAAATTCTTTCGCTTTTCTACTTTCTTCTTCCCTTTGAGCGAAAGTAGTGCATCGCTTATGCTTCATCTTTGAACCTGTAGTCTTAACCCTTTCACAGCGATATCCTATCGCTTTTTTTGCCGCAGCTAGTGTTTGTGGATCAACTTTTTTTCCTTTGACCAGTTCGTGAGATTTGTCGGTTGACATACACCCTGTTAGCATAAAGCTAACGCCAATTACCAATATAAATATTCTCATCAAAATATCCTTTTTAATTGTAAAGTTAATGAAATATGGCGATCTAGACTACAACAAGCCTTACAGGCAAGCAATGCAGCAGTCGCTAAAAAAGATTGAATAAATGTTTAAACTTTTGAGTGGTATTTATTAAAAGAATTTATCTAAAGATTTTTGTATTGATTTTCTAGCAGGGCGAATAACATATCTTTTAGAGTTTGTGAGGCGTAATCGGAGGGCATTAACTCTGGCGCAGTCGATGCCAGTTGGTAGCAGCCTTCAATGCTACTGTAAACTAATGCTGAGATATTTTTAATTGTTTTTCGGGCTATTTTTTTATGCTGATGTTTAACGAAATTCATAATTAACGATTCAAGTTCATCAAGATTGTTACTGACTACTTTTTGATAGATTACCTGAACTTCTTTTTGTTTTATCGACTCGGCCGCAATCATTACCCAAGCTGTAACGGCGTGTTGGCTTGAACCTTTACCTAATGCGAGCGCAGAATCAATAAAAGCACTTAACGCTTGTTTGGGATCACCAGCGTCCGACTTTAGTTCTGAATATCGCGCTTGGGCTATTCCATCTAGTAAATCTACTAATTCGATTAAAATGGCTTGTTTATTTTTAAAATGATAGTGAACTAACCCTGGTGCTAGACCAGCTTGCTTTGCAATAGCGCTGATCGAAGCACTTTGGTAGCCCGTTTGCGCCATCACCTCTAACAAGGCATCGACTATTTGTCGTTTTCTTTGAGCTTGATTTGATGGTCTACCCATGTTTATTTAATCTCATTGAAGTGAAGATGCTTATTATAAAGATATTAATTGGTTATTCAACCAATTTACTTGACATGAGCCATTTGTGAAGCTAGAGTATATTGGTTGCTTGACCAATATACAGTTGATCAGGTTAAAATTTGGTAGAGAGTGGAGGGGAAGCAATATGGATTCATCTAAATTAGAAGCAGACTGGATGGAGGTCTGTAGCCAATGGAATTGTTCTGCGAGTATGGCAAATGATGCATTTTTGGATCTCTGTCAGCGATACCAGCATAAAAGCCGTTTTTATCATACGTTAGTGCACATCGAAAATATGCTGTCACTGGCTGAATATTATCAAAGCTCGATTGAAAGTTTGGATGCGATGTTTTTTGCAATCTGGTTTCATGATTCGGTACAAGTGATAGGCAAAGATAATGAGCAACAAAGCGCTCTATTAGCATCGCGTATATTAAAAGATTTAGGCGTTCCCGAGGAGATTATAAAGAAAGTATATTCGATGATTCTCGCAACCAAAAAACATATTGAACGAACAGATTCGGATACTAAATTATTGATCGATTTTGATCTTGCTGTTTTGGGTTCAGATAGAGAGACGTATCGGAAATATAAGAAAAATTGCAGAAAGGAGTATGCTATACCAGATTGGATCTTCAAAAGAGGGCGGATGAAATTTTTAAGAAAGCTTTTAGAAAGACAGTCTATTTTTCAATCGATGGTCTTTAAAGAACGATATGAAAAAACAGCGATTGAGAATATCCAACGAGAACTCAATGCTTATTAAAAATAACCCAAGGATGGAATGTTATGGGAGTTGATTATACGCAATATGGGTTTCAAGATGTTGTAGACCTTATTCCGAATTCAGAAAAAACCTGTCTACTGTTAAGAAAATGTTTTAGTCGGGATTATTGTCATGAGCTTTTGGCTAGCGTTCATAAGCAAGGATTTCAAACTGCTAATGATAAATATCCAAAAACTTATCGTAATAATGAACGATTTCAACGGGACGACACTGATCTTGCAGCTGAGTTATTTGACCAATGTAAAAAACTCTTACCGAAGCAGCTGAAGATTGATAATCGCGATTTACATCTGGCAGAATTGAATTCTAGATTGCGTTACTGCAAGTATTCCGTTGGACAGAAGTTTTCAATTCATCAAGACGGTGTCTTTTATAAAAATAAGCGCCAGTATTCAGTATTGACATTTTTATTATATCTGAATGACTCAGATAAGTTTACAGGTGGCGAAACTAAATTTTATTTGGATCAACATGGAAAATTATCATTGGCGAATTACCGAGCAAAGACCGGAGATGTGTTAGCCTTTGAACATGATATTTGGCATAGCGGAGGAGAAGTTGAATTCGGAAATAAATATATACTGCGTAGTGATTTTATTTACGAGGATGTTAGTAACAAACAAACGGGTCAAGACAAAGAGTTAGGGAATACAATTTCAGATTCTGACAAACATCATCGAGGTTATATATGGAAAATCGCTAGCTTACCAAATCAACTAATAGCGACGGCTTCGAGAGATAGAAGTATAAAAATCTGGAATTATAGTCTTGAACTGCAACAAAGGCTTGATTGTCACGAAAACTCTGTGCTGGATTTATCACAGAATCTAAATGGTGATATTTTTGCAGTTTCTAGAGATGGCTTTATGAGTCGATGGGTAAAAACCAACGAGCAATATCAGTTAAATTTTAAGGTGGATACAAAACATCCTTGCGCGTTGAGTATTCATGTTTTGAAAGATGGGAATATAGTTACAACTGGTTCAGATAATATTATCAAACTTTGGAATCAAGAGGGAAAAGCATTAGTAAGTTCGCAAGTCACGAATGATTGGCAGTGGCAAGTATTTGAACTTAACAACGAACAATTAGTAAGTGTTTGTGCGGATGGATGTGTTTATTTTTGGAAGTTGAGTGATTTGTCATTAATCAAAATTGTTAATCTAGATCTTGGAGCGGCTCGATGTTTTGTAGCCAATAAAAAATATTTATTTGTCGGTTATGAAAATGGATTGCTAGCGGTTATTGATTTAACTGATTTTAAAATCATTAAGAAATGGCAAGCACATAACGGTACGGTGAGAGATATTTTACTATTTAACGATTCACTGTTTAGCTGTGGTGAAGATAATATGGTGAATCGCTTTGATATTTTTGGAAAAGTGAAAACAACATTATGTCATCATAGTTCATTCGCTACATCGTTAACGAGGGTTAGAAATAATATTTTTTCAGTTTCGTATGATGGGCGTATTATTTGTTCTAGAATTTAACTTAAGTGAAGTTTTGAAATGCACTTTCACATCGAAATGCGGATGTTTTCTGCAAATATTAAGCGAATAATCTCCCTCTAGAAAATGAGGGAGATTTTAGATGATAGATTAGTTATTATCCATCTCTGATGTAGGTTCTTCAGTCATGTCTGCTTCAGTCGGCGCGGGTGTTTCTTCCATTTTTTCTGGCATTTCATCCATAGCCGCCATATCAGATGCACATTCCCATCCCCAACCTTGCTGTTTTTCTACGAAGGCTGCGGCTTTTTCGACACAGTACTCTTTATCGAAGTTAGCGCTCCATAAAACTTGCATATCATCACCTTTGGTGTATTGAACTTCACAAGCTTTGTCGCTTTCTGGATAGACGACTTCGATTTTTCGTTGCTTGTCACCATGTGTACAAGTAGTGCTATCTGCCTGTACAGAAAATATGGATGTGCCCACAAGAGCTGCTAGAATGAGAGGGTATTTCATTGTTATTCTCCTAATTGATTGTTAGTTTATTGGGTTATAGTGGCTATGTACCTTTTGCAAAGGGCTGTACCGCCCAAGTAAGCGTAATTCATAGGCAAATTAACTATAGCTCCATTTGGTCAAGCAATCGTATTATGATGGTTTTGTATTAATGATACAAATTTAAGTCCAAATTTAGCAAACTAGTTTGTATTATTTGCAGTTTTACAATATTTTATGAAAAAGCTCGTTGAGAGTGGCGTAGCTAATTTTATGATTCAATGAAGTACCCTGATAGTTTTCAAGACGTTCGAGTTGCTCTTTAATAAACTGATTAATGATTGGAACAGTAGGCGCTATTTCTTTTTCTAACGCGAGCTTTTTTCTCGCGATCAATTCGGTAATCGCATTATTCAGTTCAACATCTGTCTCAACTAAAGCCCGCAACTTATCAAACTCGATTGGTGCTGGCTTACTGTATTTTTCCATCCATAAAATTGAAAGAAGTGGTCTTAAAACGTAAAAATATTTTTTCAGAGGAACCATATCTTTTCTAAGATACCCACGGTAATTTGTTTTCGCCATACTGCGATAATGATAGATGCTTTTTTCTATTGAGTAGCCTGATGCTAAAATTTCTCTAGCTGAGGGTGCAAATATCCCATCATCACGATAAATAATTGGTGATTGTAACCATTCGACAAAAGATGGGTTGGACTTTTTAAAAAGTCTTAAAGCCTTACGTACATCCCAACCACTTATATCGATATCATCAACAATTGGATATTCAATAACATCTCGTTTTTCTTCTAAATCGACTGCAACATACCAATCTTTTGGATGAGCGTAAATAAATCGAATATCATAGTCACTGTTAGGTGAAGCGAATCCCCACGCACGGCTTCCTGATTCGACTGCGTATAAGACTTTTACATCATGTTCTTTTTCTGCGTCAGATAGCCTTTGCAATATTTGCGTTTCTAATGTTTTGGGGATCATAGCTCGCCCCCTTGAGTTTTGGAGACGACTCCTATTTTATCCAAGTGGTACATATCCAAATCGTTAGCTAGAAATAAACGACCAGTGTAATAATTCTTTGCTTCACTTTCGATATCAAATATTGAAGGTGTTTTATTTTTGTCCTCCTGATAGCGAGCGCTAAAATGAGTAAGAATCAAATTTGCTGTTTTGCTTGATTCTGCGAACATCGCGATGCTCTTTGCGGAGCAATGCTGAGGATCACTCCCTATTTTTTGTGCTTTCTCTTGTGTATAAGTTGACTCATGAACGATCAAATTAGCACTAATTGACTCTCCTTTTAATAGAGATGGGTCGTCGTTGTCACCACAAATAATAATTTTTCGTGACATAGCTTCTGGTAAATAACAATCAGTTGCACTAATTGTTTTTCCGCTATCTAATTCAATGGATTCACCTTTCTGCAATTTCCCCCAAAGTATTCCTCGAGGAATATTTAACTTTTCCAATAATTTGGTGTCTAGTTTACGATGAGTAATAACTTCAGTAAAAGAATAACCAAAAGAAGGAACTCTATGTGAAAGCTCAATTGCCGAAACTTTGAACTCGTCAAACGCTATACTTGAGTCAAGGCTGTTTACGTCTATGAAGTTGAGCTCATAGCTAAGATAAAGCTCACTGGTTTTTATGACAGCATTAATAAATTCATGAATGCCTTTTGGAGCAACAATAGTGAGGGGGGCACTTCTATCAGACATTGCGGTTGTTGCTAATAAACCTGGTAAACCATAGCAATGATCACCATGAATATGGGTTATAAAAATTGCTGTCAAATATCTTAAGGATAATTTAGTGTGGAGCAATTGGTGTTGTGTACCTTCCCCACAATCGATCAAATACCAGTGCTTACTGGATTGTTTTTGTAACGCAAGTCCACTGACATTGCGGGTTTTGGTTGGGACTCCTGAAGATGTTCCCAAAAATGTTAATTTCATAGTAAATAATCATTATTAGTGAAGGACGAAACAATCGGGTTTAAGCAAAACCAGATTGTTTCATATTTTTAGAAAAGCCTTTAGTCAAAAACTCCATTTGATCAGCAAGAATATTTCTATTGGCTAGTGCCAAATATTCAGACTTATTCGGACGGAAGGGAACAGCAAGTAATTTCATTCCGGCTTCTTCAGGAGTTCGACACCCCTTGTGATTATTGCATGATTTACAGGCAGTCACACAGTTTTCCCATCGATCTCGCCCACCTCGCGCTTGAGGCATTACATGATCACGAGTTAATAATGAGCGACTAAATGTCTTGCCACAGTACAAACAAAGTCCACCATCTCGTTGAAACAAAGACGCATTACAAAGACTTGGTGTTCGTATGTCTTTGGCGCTAATTATTCCATCAGTTGCTATAACCGAAGCGATATCTAAGATAGAACGCTCGCCAGAAAGTCGTGCGATCCCACCATGTAAACGAATAGATTGCTCGCCGTAAGTCCAGACGATTTGCTTTTTAGAATATAGACAAGCGGCAGTTTCAACACCAATCCAATCTAACGCTTGTCCTGCTTTATTTAGTCGCAAGATTTGTGCTTGCATTACTTTTCTCCTTGTTAGAAGCATCTTGATATAAACAGAATGCAACTATTTTATTAAAAAATCAACTAATTGGTTCTCGTATCTTAATTCGTAAAATTTAAATTATAAAAATATGGAGGAACGAGCCGGAATTAAACCGGCCTGAATCAGATTTGCAATTTGATACATAATCACTCTGTCATCGTTCCAGAAAAACGTCCTTGTTATTACCAAATTGCGTTGGTATGCCTCCAAATGCCGATCTCAATTGCTGAGACCAAATAAACTCTTGATAGAGCTAGACTGAAATTTTATCTAAGCCGATGTAATCGTTCGATTGAAAAAATTCCTTGTTCCATTCTTTTACGAGCAGCTATGTTCGCCGAGTGGACTTTTATTTTTGGAGGAACGATCCCATAATCAACTACCGCTCTTTCTAGCCAGATAATTACATCATAGCCAGTCCCTCGCTTATCATCGCCTAAATCGTGATCTAAACTTAAATTGGTCACAGCTCCAGTCATTAACAAACTGATTGCTTCCTGCGGCCATCTAACCAATTTCCATCCTTGCGGTGCAGGACGGATATCATCTAAAAAAATTTTCATGTTACGTCCTCCGTACATAAACCTATGGAAGCCCTGACTGGGTTCGAACCAGTGATGCAAGAATCAAAATCTTGAGTGTTACCAATTACACTACAGGGCTAATTAAATATTGAGCTATATAAAATATAAAATAAAACTAAAAGGTTGAGAGTTACACCTTTTACACAAGCACTTTTGAGACATTACGAAAACTGTTGCGACACAGTTTCTTCTTCTCTACTCCGCTTCTCACCAACTTTTGTTGCATAAGTCGCACGCTTGCATGACAGCCTTTTTCTAACGAGTGGCGTTTCTCGTACAACAACTGATTTTTCTGCGTTTGTTTTTCCGTCTGCCTTGCGGGCAATAAAGTAGCGACAACTACACCGTGCAAACTTGCACAAACCAAGTCTCACCTTGCGAGTTAAACTTGTTCCTGATTCGCATAACGTCAGGACACTTTCGTCATTTACTTTCAGTCGCTTGAGGCGTCTTAGCATTTTTATGGTTTAATATACTGGAATTGAACCAGTGACCTCTTGTTTATCAGACAAGTGCTCTACCAAATGAGCTAATATCAATAACCAACTAAGAAGCGCGCCTCATGTAGTTTCATTATCTTTTGGATAACAAAATGCTACGCTCCTTCTGTCGTTTCCCTCGCTAAAGGTACTTTTCGATCATGCTTCAAGATAACGTTTTTTAACCGTCACCTGTCACATTGAAAGAAAGCAATTGGCGGCTGACCTCTCACACTCTTTCTACCCTTTTGCTTACTTAGTTCACGTTGTTTGCACCTGGTAGTTATTTGCAAAATAACAATAAAAAACCCAGTGTTACCCAGTTTTTTATTTTCCCAGCAAAGCTTGATAAGTTAATCCGACTGATCGAATTATTTTAAGCATTGGCTTGCATGAATTGACCTTTTCTACCCGAAGATAAAACCGGCGATAAGCTGTTGGAAGCTTACCTTTGACCGTCTTGCAACGGCTGTCAGTGTCATGCCACTAAATTTTAATTTGGCTTCACAAAAAATATTATTTTAAATTTAGCACCCTCGGCAAGACTCGAACTTGCGCGTCCTGGTTTCGAAGACCAGAGCTCTTCCAACTGAGCTACGAGGGTTTTATTAAAAACTAAATTATTACCGAGTACGGACTTTCACCGTCATAAATGTATCATCACACCTCGGTTTATGATGTTGAGTATTTGGTGGGTCGCCCGAGATTTGAACTCGAAACCTTCCAGTTAAAAGCCGGATGCTCTGCACAATTAAGCTAGCAACCCAAATAATGATTTGATCGAGTCGGACTTTCACCGTGATGGGTCTGTAGGGCAAAGCCTCGATCAACTTTGCCATCGTCATATATAATTGGCGGGCACAGAAGGACTCGAACCTTCAAGCCTTCTGCTTAACAAGCAGCCGCTCTACCATTGAGCTATGCACCCTTAATTTGGTCTGGGATGAAGGATTTGAACCTTCGACATCTCCGTTCCAAACGGAGGACTCTTACCAGACTGAGCTAATCCCAGATAATATTTTGCTAGCAATGACTGGACTCGAACCAGCGACTTAACCCGTATGAAGGGTGCGCGACCGACAAGGATGTCGGAAGTGCAGGATATGCAGGAGCAATTTCCTGCCTCTGCCAACAGAGCTACATTGCTACATAAAATGGTTGCGGGTGACAGATTCGAACTGTCGATCTAAGGGTTATGAACCCTTTATGTTAACCACTACACCAACCCGCTAATGATTTTTCTAAAATAACTTGGAGCAGGTATCGAGATTCGAACTCGAGCTTTTTGGGTGGAAGCCAAACGTGCTGCCGCTAGCACTACACCTGCTTTGGTGGATGATCTTGGAGTCGAACCAGATATACTTTCGCGTCGGGGTTACAATCCGATTGAGATCCATATCTCCCGCCATCCGTATTTTTTACAAGCATCAAACAGACTGCTCGTATTTTTTTGAGAACCAATTTGTTAAAGAACGTTGCCCGCTATTGAGGCATAAAAAAACCCGAGGATTTTATCTCTCGGGTTTTAATTCAAAACTCAAGAGAAACTTTTTCGTAACTCTCAAGTAAAAACTTTCTAAGTTACATCGGCGCACCTCTGGCACCTTGTTGATCATTACTATTAAAAACCTTATACATGCGATCATTTTTCCCATGTTCGGGACGCACATCATCGCACCAATAACCTACCGGTTTGGTAATCTGTGTTTTTATTTCAATAATCGTTTTCATGTGGTTCTATTTTTATTACCGAGCAAGTTAAACTTACTTTTTATCAATTTGGTAGCAGCGCCGAGACTCGAACTCGGATCAGCCAATTATCTGTTGCTACGGAGTATAAACCCGCTGTTTTACCATTAAACTACGCTGCTAGAAATCGTCAGCCGCGTTTATCTCTTCGCGACTATAAGCCGCTTAATATTCGTTTAATCATTTTATTCATCCAAAAAAAAACCGGTTAAGCACTTGTCTCAACCGGGTTCATTTTCCCTTCGAGACTTTTTAAAAGCCCCGAAGAATTTCTTCGAAGCTTAATCTAAATTTGTATCTTCAATTCTGCCTAGCAAACCAGCATAACAATACTTACTCGGCCATATTGATCCTTGGTGTTTTATGCGTATATTGTTATTTATCATTTTCACTACGTTTAGTTCTATTTTTAAATTTTACTGCGATGTGACTCGATGATATTTTCTATAATTTCTTTTTCTTATCTTTAATATCAAATGATGTCACTCATTTCTTGCTGTGCATTTAAACATCTGAATTTAAGTTCGTCAACACTTTATTTTACAATTTATTGTTTTGATTCAATGGTTTACGAGGTTTTTGGTTGAGCGGAATCCTTCACCTAATATTCAGTGAATTCCCTTAATAATATTTGAAACAGACCCATTCAATTCCAAATCTACCACGTTAATATTTGAATTTTAGTCGTCAATTATTTTCCTTTTTTATCATGTTTATCCTAATTTTAATTGGTACGCCGAGAGAGATTCGAACTCTCAAAACCGAAGGCTTAAACCTCGTATGTATGCCAATTCCATCACCGGCGCGTTAAAATTTTAAACTGGTACCCAGGGAGAGATTCGAACTCTCAATTAACGGAATCTAAATCCGCCGCGTATGCCAATTCCGCCACCTGGGCTCTATATATTTTCAATCATCATTGGGGTGACCAGTCGGCATCGAACCGACGACTTTCGAGATCACAACTCGAAGCTTTACCAACTAAGCTATGGCCACACCAATAATGACTAAAGTTATTATTCTATATTATTCTTAATCTTCCCTAGCACCTCTTTGTTAAAAGAGGATAATTAAAGGAGCGAACAATTTTTCTTGAGGCATAAAAAAAGCCGCAAGTTTTGGCTTGCGGCTTAGAGAATACAGGTTTAGTTGAATTCATCTTATCCGGAAGCCTGTGCTTCCAAATAAGGAAGCGGGCTAAATCAATAAACTATGCTGATGCCCATCTATTGATTCTTTTAAAGTAACAATTAATAAACTGAGAAGCGGTTTTTCAAACACAATGCCACAGGCAGAAATATTTTCTACTAGTTGGTTAAATTGTATTGTTGTATTTGAAAGCATATTTTGCTCTTTCTAAAACTAAAAACGAATTGCGTGCAAGTATAGAACTATTTTTATATTCGTCAACTAATTTTTTTTCATATTAAAAAACTTCAGATGATTGGCTACAAAAAGCAGCCAAACGTTTAGCTGGGAATATTTCCTGTAATTTTAACCATGTCTTTCATGACACCTTCAAGTCCATTGTAAACGGTCATGTGATCAATTTTACCAGTCACTCTTTCTAGCACTTCCAGCTCTTTCAGTCGCATTAGTGTCTCGTTACCTTCCATAACTTTTGCAGTGTTATGTAAAGAGCGTGTCGCTTGAGTTTCTTCGCGACGTTTTATTAAGTTTGCTTCAGCACATTTTTGAGCTTCAACAACTTGATTTAAGATACTTTTCATATCACCGGGTAGAATAATATCTTTTACTCCTACGTCCAAAATGTCTAATCCGTAATTGAGCGCTTTGGATTTTATTCGCTCTTCAACAACCTGGTTGACTACATCTTTATCTTCCAAAATTGAATCTAAAGTACGAGTCCCAACGACCTTTCGTAACGCGAGCTGAAATTCTCGATACAAGAACTCGGTGTGGTTCTTGAGTAAAGTTGCCACTTTCTCAGTGTCTGCTATCTTATAGCTGGCAGACAAATTAATTCGCAAACTTACTCGATCCTTGGTCAATATCTCTTGCCCGCTTATTTCCATTGTTTGTAGTCGGCAGTCTAAATTTTGTACTTTTATATTTCTATTGAACATCCAATAGCCGTAATTACCCGGTTTTAACAGCTTGCTTAGTTTGCCGTCTATGGTTAATAAACCCATGTGATTATCAGGAACTTCAACATAGCTTATTTTTTTCAACACTTTTATACCCATTCCGTTGTTTTCATTGAGTATTAGCGGACCCAATAACTTGTGTTCAATGTTGAAATTTTCACTAATATCGATGATTGTTACTTCCACCTTTACAGCGATATTCCAGTAGATTTTAAAAGTGTTTGGGGGAAGTATATCAAACACTTTACCATCTAGATAAACAATCCCGACTTGATGTTCTTTGATATCAAAACTAATAACGTCTTCGCCAAGAGATTTTTGGTAAGCCGTTATTAAAAAACGCCCCAAGTGGTGATTGAGCTCAGCTTTAGTAATGTCGTATCGAAAAACGGATACTTGATCCGATAGGTCTAATACGCTGTAATCTCCAGGAGTTAAGATTTTTTCAAATCGATTTTTACGAAACAATAACACTCGCTCGTTATCAGCAACGTTTATTTTTTTGAATCCAAACATTTTCTTTTCCTTTTTGCTTTGTTATATATTCTTTTGTAAATATATTGTTAGATGGACTTCCTGCTAATAATTGGCAGTTATTATTTAAGACTAACAGGAGAGTAGGGTGAGCGGTTTCACTAGAATGAAAAATCTGATTTTAGTCTAACCAATCAGTTTTAACATAATATTGCAACGTCACCCTAATCTCGTATTAATCTAACCTATAAAAAATGGCCATCATTAGCGGGAAAAATTATTAGACTTAGATAAGCTTAAAAAACATCTCACCCAAAACCCAATAAATTTTCCAGAAGTCCGGTTTTCAACGGGGATTTGAACCCCAGCCTTACGGCTTATCCAATGTCTTCTTCTCTTTTTACAGAGTCCTAGTCGACGGTTACTTAGGTCGGAATCGAACCGACTACAGATTGATTCAATATCAATTGCTCTACCAAATGAGCTACCAAGTACATTGGTGTTCAGAATTAATAAGCAAATTTGGTACACAGTTGAGCAAAGCTGCTGCGCCAGACTGATCTGATATTTTACAATCAGCAACCAGAACCGCTAAATTTGTTATTACTTACTAAACTCTTTTGGAAGAAACAGAGTTCCAGATCTATTTCCTCGCATTCTTTAGGTAATTCCATTCACGTTAATTTTTACCGTATCATCATCTATATCGGTGATGGAGATTGCGCCATTTATGAATTGGTTAATCACCTCAATATTCGTTTTTACATGGTCACTCATTGAGTGGCAAATAAAACTACCTCCGGTATTTAATGCCATCGGTAATAATAGTTGGTCAGCTAAATACTCACCGACTACCGCGTTTGAATCTTGATAACGCTGCAGTTTTCTAATTGCGTTCCCAGCGACTTTTTCTGCCTTTAGTCCTCTTTGGGCGACTTCGTCAAATATTTCCGTAGTATTTTCAAATGCCAATTTGAGTGAAACTAAGTTTCCAGGTCCAAAAGAGTCCACTTGGTTTTCCACCAGTTCATCGGCATTCCAATTCAGTTTTTGAGATATTTTGTTCAGTTCTCTTTCACTCACATGCAATGGGAGCTTCGAGGTAAAAGTTGTGGCACTCCTTGCCACTAGATCACCTCTATCTAAAAGTTTTAATCGCTTGGGATTAAATGTTGGTTGGATATTAGCCGACCACTCACCACCGCCATTGGGATAAAATCCGTACCTATGTAAGTCACAGTTCACATAAATATTCATTTTTTCCAGAGTCGGCACAAAGCATTTTGTTAAGAATTCGAAACTAGGTGCTTGCATATTGTGAGTGCCACCTTCCAGCTGAACTCTAGATTTTTTTTCCGCTTTTAATAACGCTGGAAAAATTGTTTGAAAAACTAAACTGGTACTTCCAGCTGTTCCAATTGCAAATCGATAGTTTCCACTTTTGATTTCATTGGGAATAAATTCAATTTCTCCAGAACCCAACTCATCACCAATGACATTGGCATCGCAAATTTCTTTTGCAGCACGCACACAAGTCAAATGTTGACGAAGCAAACCGGTCTTTTTTCTACCTGCTCGAATATTCTTAACCCGAATCGGTTGATTTAAACACATCGAAAGTGAAAGGGAAGTACGGAGGATTTGTCCACCGCCTTCGCCCTGACTGCCGTCTATTTGTAATACGTTGTCTTTCATTATTTTTCCGCTATCTAAAAAAATTATCAAATCTCCCCTAACCCCTCTTTGCAAAAGAGGGGAATAAAATTTCCACCTTTAAAAAGGGGGACTAAGAGGGGATTTGAAAATTAAAAAACTATCCCTTCACGCAAACTACTTGTTTCAAGGTATGCACTATTTCAACTAAATCACTTTGTGCTTGCATCACTTTATCAATATCTTTATAAGCTGATGGAGTTTCATCAATCACTGCTTTGTCTTTTCTACATTCAACACCTTTAGTTGCCTCTAGATGCTCTTCCATTGAAACTTCTTTTTTTGCTTGCGTTCTGGACATCACACGTCCAGCTCCATGACTACAGCTACAAAAACTATCCTGGTTGCCCAGTCCTCTCACAATAAAAGATCTCGCTCCCATGCTTCCGGGGATGATCCCCATTTCACCTTCCCTGGCTCTCACTGCTCCTTTTCGAGTAACGATGACATTTTTTCCGAAATGATTTTCGCGTGAAATATAATTATGATGACAATTTACTGCCGTGATTTTTGCTTCAAAGTTAAGTTCTACACTCGACTTAACAGCCGCGATCACTCTTTCCATCATCACTTCTCGGTTGATTCTGGCGAATACCTGCGCCCATTCAACCGCTTCAACATAGTCATTAAAATTTTCACTTCCTTCTGGTAAGTAAGCCAGGTCTCTATCGGGTAAATTAATATGCCAACGCTGCATATCTTTTTTTGCCATTTCGATAAAGTGCGTGCCGATCCTATTTCCGACTCCACGTGACCCGCTATGTAACATAAACCAAACTTGATCGCTTTCATCTAAACAAATTTCGATAAAATGATTCCCGGTTCCCAACGTTCCTAAGTGGACAGCGTTGTTGGTATTTTTCAATACCGGATGCTTTTCGCACAAATAATCAAACTGAGTTGATAGTGTGCTCCAGGCATTGCTCACATCAATCGGTAAATCATTCCATGCACCTTTATCTCTTCCTCTTCTTGCTCTTGCAGAGCGTCCATGAGGCACTGCTGTTTCAATTGCGCTTCTCATTGCAAATAAATTATCAGGAAGTTGGCTCGCGTTCATGCTGGTTTTCACTGCCATCATTCCGCACCCAATATCAACTCCAACCGCCGCTGGAATTACCGCACCTAAAGTTGGTACTACACTTCCGATAGTCGCTCCTTTTCCTAAATGAACATCGGGCATTGCGGCAACCCATTTATGGATAAAAGGCAGTGATGCGATATTCTTTAGTTGTTGCCTCGCTTGCTCTTCAAAAGGTACGCCTTTTGTCCAGGATTTAATTGGAACGCCGCTAGACATCATTACTTCATAATTTTCTTTGGTTGTATTTATGGTTTCCATTGTTTTACTGCCTTTTCTTCTTTTTTATATGCTCCCTCATTTTGTAAGGAGAGAGCAGGGGAGAGGTCTATTTGACCTGCATATATATTTCTATACATAGCGAATGGCGTGCCAGCTTTTATTAAAGTGTTAAATAATTTTTAACTACTTGTATTTTAAGGAAAATTTAGATACATCTCCAAACCTAATGATTTTTAGATGTTTATTGAAGTCGATTATTATATCGAGTAAGATATGAAACTATCGTAATTAGTATGGTGGGCGCTATGAAAACCACAGTTTTCAGTATTTTGGGCACAAATTTAGACAGGCGAGGTCGAAATAGCAAACGTTGGGATAAGTGGCGACCGAATGTTTCGCTTTGTCAGCAAGAAGATTTGATTGTTGATACTTTAGTTTTACTGCATGAGGCAAATTTCAAGCGGCTTGCCGAGCAAGTCAAAGAAGATATTGCGGTTGTTTCGCCGGAAACATCAGTGGAATTTTACGAAGTTGATTTTAACGACCCTTGGGATTTTGAATCGGTTTATAGTCAGCTGTTTGATTTTGGTCAGAATTATCAATTTGCTCCTGATGAGCAAGAATATTTGATCCACATCACCACAGGAACTCACGTCGCTCAAATCTGTTTGTATTTGCTTACAGAAACAAATTATTTACCAGGTAAACTGTTTCAAACATCGCCAGGTAACAAACAAAACCCGACGGTTGGCAAATATCAAATTATCGATTTAGATCTATCACGTTACGATCAAATTGCATCTCGTTTTAATCAACAAAGTGTGACGGGTGTTGATTATTTAAAATCGGGTATTCAAACGCGAAATGTTAAATTCAATAAGATGATAGCCCAATTAGAAAAAGTCTCATTACTTTCTAAAGAACCAATGTTGATCACCGGCGCGACTGGTGCCGGTAAAACACAACTAGTTAAACGAATTTTTGAACTAAAACATCAGCGCGGTCAGGTGACTGGGAAATTTGTGGTAGTGAACTGTGCAACTTTGATGGGTGACAAAGCTATGTCGACTTTGTTCGGACACAGTAAAGGCGCTTTTACGGGAGCGACATCGGTAAGAAAGGGACTTTTGCTTGAGGCGAATAGAGGTTTACTTTTTTTAGATGAAATCGCCGAACTTGGTCTGGATGAGCAGGCAATGTTATTGCGTGCAATAGAAGAGAAAAGTTATTTACCTCTTGGTGCTGATAAAGAGGTTCACTCTGATTTTCAACTAGTTGCTGGTACTAATAAAAATATGAACCAAATGGTAGCGGATGGAAAATTCCGAGAAGATCTTTTGGCGAGGATTAATTTGTGGAGTTATCAATTGCCGTCTTTAAAAGATCGTATTGAAGATTTTGAACCCAATTTGGATTACGAACTTGAGCTGTTCGCAAAAAGTGCGGGTCATATGGTGAGTTTTAATAAAGCGGCTCGCGAAAATTATATGAAATTTGCAATATCTTCTCAGGCTTTGTGGAAAGCCAATTTCAGAGATCTAAACTCGAGTGTGACTCGAATGGCAACACTATCAGAAGGGGGGCGGATTTCGGAAGATATTGTAAAAGAAGAAATTTCACGATTAATTGAATGTTGGCAAAGTGGGACTAATGATGATTCGAATCCGAAATCATCACTTATCGATTTGGTTGGTGAGAGAGGTTTACAGGAGTTAGATTTATTTGATCAATACTCGCTGATGGGGATTGCGGAAGTTTGTAAAACCTCGAATTCAATGGCTGATGCAGGGAGGAAGTTATTTAATGTTTCTAGGTTGCAAAAGAAATCGACTAATGATTCACATCGATTGAAACAGGTTTTGGCTAGATTTGGGTTGGGTTTTGATGATTTTAAATAGGGTGGTTGAACTTATAGACTCAAAAGGTAGTTGAAGTTACTACCTTTTGAGTCTAGTCAATCCAGTTTTTATTGTGAGCCCACCTAGAGTACCAAACCAAAAACACCGCCACTACCACAGGCATTACAATCATCAAAATCAAATCTGGCATTCTAAAATTAGCGATGGAGTTTGCTACACCAATCGCATGAATCATAGTCAAAATGACTCCTAATAATGAAAGGATAAACAAATAAAAAGCGACCGATTTTCTGAGCAACAGTAACAAACAGCCAATCGTTCCCCCAAAGACAGCGAACGCAAAACCAATGGTAGCCCAAACGGGTCTATCATTGATTATTGCTCTATGAGAGTCAGGGAATGAAGCGACTATTTCCGGATTCATTTGCACGAAAAAATTCAACACTCCCATCGCATTCCAGACAAAAGCAAGAGCGGATATTAGCCAGAAGCTCCAATGAATCTTGATCGAATTCTGTTCGGTCATTTGCTTATCCTTTTACCTGTAGATCAGCAAGAATATTATCCATGATGGCATATCCGCTGCCCCAACCACCGTCCATACCAGCCATTTTGGCGGCAAAGCAAGTTGCTTCTGCTTCCGTTGCGTCGATGGGTAGTTGTGATAACTTAACACTGGTTTGCTCGCCCATCTCTTCAAATAAAACCGTGGTTAGAAGAATGCTTGGCCAATCAGCCATCATCGGATTTGGGGCGCTATTCCACTCAGAATCGGTGGACGAATAGTGATGCCATGTCATTTTTTCTGGTGGGGTAACTTTTTGAAAAATAACTTTTTGATAAAGCGACTTATCACCCCATCGCATTTCATTAAGCCATTTACCACCGGGTTTTAAATCAAATTCATGAATAACGGTTTCCGCTCCTGGACCATACCATTGATGTAATAATTCGGGATCTGTCCACGCTTGCCAAACCAGCTTACGTGGTGCGTTGAAAACGCGATCTAATTTATATTCGGGTGAATTATTCATTATTTTCTTCCTTTTGATTGGATAGTTTCATATCGGAGAGGACGTTATCTAGTTGATCAAAGCTCGTCCCCCAAAATGCTTTAAATTCATTCAGCCAACCAATAGCGATTTTCATATTTTTGGCTTTTAATCTCACTGGGCGGCGTTGTTTATCTATTTCTCGCTCTACGAGTCCGGCTTTTTCCAGAACTTTTAGGTGTCTAGATATCGCTGGTTGGCTCATTTCAAATGGCGCAGCAATCTCATTGACAGAAGCTTCACCTTCGACCAACCGAGATAATATTTCTCGGCGGGTTGGATCGGCTAACGCCGAAAAAATTGCATCGAGTTGTGAGGAGTTTTTTATATAACCAGTTTGTTTCATAACTATATTGTTATATAGTGGGCGGCCGATGTCAACGGTTCTTACTAAAATGGCTAATTTTGTACGGTTAGTTTTGCAAGATTAGGCTTATTGAGTTCCAGGGTTATGATTGATCCAGTAGCTGATCAATTTTTTCAAAGGCATTATGGAAAGCCTTTAAACCCTCTTTAGCTGCGGTGTAACTTTCATTTTGATATTCCAACAATAACAAGTGTGAGATTAAGCAAACCTTATCATAAGCTGTAGAAACCTTTTCGATCCAGTCTGGAGTGAAGTAGCCTTCTTGCTTGGCTCGCTTAATCCAGTGACCAAAATGGTTGTATCGAATATCGATTACCGGCCAATGTTCTTCAGATTTCGGAGGTGCACAAATATTTTCTTCGAAGTGTTGTTGCCAGTGAGAGTTAAGCAGTTTGAGTAGTTTGATTCGACGAGATTTTGTTGTTTTGTATTGGCTATTACTGTCAATCCATTGCTGTTTTGGCTTAAACGTTTCTAGCCAATTCGGAACTTCATTGGCTGGCATAGGGTTTTCAATTGCTGAACCTTGAATGTTATTGCACCCCATAATAATCAACATCGATCCTTGAGCGTTGGTGGTGACTCCTTTAGCGATTATATTTCGGTTAAAGGATTTCGCCAATCCAATAGTCCCTTCTATAAACATGAAATCGCTCGGTACTTCCAGCATGTGAGCAATAAAATATTTATCAACTTTAATCGTATTGGCTGAGCTGCTATGTAGTTGACTTAAGGAGGTATTTCCAACGCCAAAATGATCCCATGCAAAACTTACTCCCCAACTATCATTGCAGGTTTTAATGATCTTGCTGAGAGAGTAATTCTCTCGTGAATGAGCGCTTTCCAGGATTTCCATTTGCAAAAGTTTTGGTTTTGCTTTGGGGTGGTTCTTTAATATATGCCTAAAGTTTTGGTAGAAATTTTCGTCCTGGAGCACTGCGGTTGAAATATTGATGCTGATTTCTAACTGTATATTTAGCTCTTCCCAGATTTCGAGCTGTTTAAGCGCCGCAGATATAGACCAATAGCCAATTTTCAATTCTATATCAGAATTTTCAACCAGGTGAGCGTAGTCTTCCGGTTTTAACTTACCTTTCTGCGGATGATCCCATTGAACAAGTGCTTCAAAACCGAAAACTCTTCCTTGAGCAATATTGACCTTAGGCTGGAAGTATAGATAAAAATCATCGCTGAGAATCGCTGTTCTAATCTCTTGCAACTGTTCTTCTCGATTATTGCTGGGCTGACTACTCTGATCGTCAAACAGCCGGTAGCGGTGTTTGCCTTCAAGTTTTGCTTGATACATAGCGTTATCTGCCGCACGCATTAATCCGTCGATATCCGTCTTTTGGGATGGATAAAGGGCGATACCTATGGACGCGGAAACGCTATGAGAGTTTTCTTTGATGATAAAAGGTAAGCCTATTGCGTGTTGGATTCTTTTTATCGTTTGTTCACATTGTGCATAAGATTCCAAATCACTCAATAAAATAACAAACTCATCTCCACCTTGTCTTGAAACGGTGTCTTCTTTGCGTACGCTCTTTGTTAGGCGTTTACCCACCTCGATTAGAAGCTCATCTCCCACATCGTGCCCAAAATTGTCATTAATTGGTTTGAAGTCGTCCAGATCTAAAAAACAAATGGCGAGTTGAGTTTCAGTTCTCGAACTATGTGCTATCGCTTGATGAAATCGGTCGTTGAATAGGCTTCTATTGGGGAGGCTTGTTAACGCATCGTAATGAGCGAGTGTACTCAGCTTTTCCTGGAGTTCTTTTTTTTGGGTTATATCAAAGAACAGACCAACATAATGTGAGGTCTTATGTTCACCGTCTTTTAATGCGGTAATGGTGAGTTGTTCGGCGTAGAGTTCACCATTTTTTTTGCGATTCCAAACTTCGCCGCTCCAATGCCCATGTTGAAAAACTGAGCGCCACATTTTTGCGTAGAACTCGGGCGATTGTTTCCCTGAGCTTAAAATTCTAGGATTCTGTCCAATGACCTCTTCAGAACTATAACCAGTTAAGTTGCAAAATGCCTTGTTAACACTAATGATATGTCCTTTATTATTAGTGATTACCATTCCTTCACGAATTTCACCGAATATCTGAGATAGTAGTGTTAGTTGAACGTTTGAACTGGTTGTCGATTCCGTTAATTCCAGTGACTCAATTTGCTTTATGGCTAATATAATTAGCAAAGTTAGAACTAACAGAGGTAAAATTATCATCAAAAACGGCGGTAGATCGATTTGGGAATAATGTTCAGCCATAAAAAGCTCGAGAACCAGCCAACTTGTCATAATTAGCGATAGCGCACTCGAAAGCACCAAACAAGCAAAAAATAGGAATTTTAAGTTTTTATCGATTTTTATCATTAACCCTATAGACCACAAATCAACGGATTAGCTCATTTATACCATCAAAATCATATGATTATTGATGGGTATAGCTATTGATAATCATAGACTAAAGAGGGATATTTATCTTTAGATTGTTAAATAACGAGCTATTTTATAGTTATTATTCGAAATAAGCGTTTTTCTGGGTTTAATCAGATTTTTATTAGTAAGTTATTTTCAACCATTTTGGAAAAATTAAAGTGTAGCTAAGAGAATGAACACTAGACCTCCTATTCCGCTAATATACAGAGTTTTAGTTTTGTAAAGAGGTGAAGTCAAGCCCAAAAATAATCCACTAATTAAAATCAACATCAAACCAAAGCTCATGATTTTTTGCAGAACCTTAAATGCTGTTGGACCATGCCCTTTATGTAGCTCGACAATTGACTTAACAAAGTTTGGCGTTTGTTTGGTGACAATTAACAAGTCATCTTTAGCCGAGAAAACGAGGTGTTGTTTGGACGTAGGTCGAGTGTAATAAGTATTACCGCTTCCTTTGACATATTCAAACTCATGTTCGATATTATTATTCTGGATAAATTGACGAATTTGCTGTTGCATATCCTGGGTCGCAAAATCAAAATCACTGATTGGTTCTTGATAAATTACTTCTTTAACAACTTCGCCTTTTTCACCGAACAAATAAAGTCCGCCGGAAAGTCCTGTGATAATTAGCAGTGGTGCGAAAAATGCGGCAAGAGCTAAATGTAATGTAACAATCTGTTTTCTAGACATGAGATAACTCCATCAATGGGGCTTATTGTCGATTTTTCACAGTATATCACTTGTTTATTAAATAAAAATTAAGCGAGTAACAATAAAATCATCACACTAGAGATGATCAAAGCCATACCAAAGTATTCTCGGAGCTTAATATGCTCTTTAAATACTCGATATGTAATAATTAAAGTAAAGAAAAATTCTATCTGCCCAAGCGCTTTAACATAAGCGGCAGTTTGCAAACTCGCAGCGGTAAACCAACCGACTGAGCCAAGCATACTACTAATTCCTACAAAAGTACTTAGACGCCAATTACGCATAATTAATCTAAGCTGTTTTGGGTCTTGAAACAACAGATAAATAAATACCAATCCCGTTTGCAAGCTAACCATAAAAGCTAAAGTAAATGCAGCACTTAATATTAAATCAGTTTGCAATGATAGGCTTGCGTTTCTGATCCACAAAGTTGCCAAAGCGAATCCCAGACCTGCAGCGATCCCATAAATGGAAGCAGGGTTTTTAAAAACAGATTTTAAACCAGCATCCGTTTTACTCAAAATTAACACTCCAGTCACTCCAATGATGACTGACAACCATCCGAAACCAGAAAGTACAGCGTCGAAAAGCAAGACTCCCATCAACGCAGTTAATACCGCTTCGGTTTTTACAAAGCTGGTTGCAACGGCGAAATTTTGATAGCGAAAAGCTAAGATAACCAAAGCAGTTGCTATGATTTGCGCTAGTGAGGCAAAAATTGCGGATTGAATAAAATCTGGATTGATAGTTGGAATGGGTTGTTGACTTAAATAGCTCATTAAAAATAGATAGAGCCAAACAAAGGGTAGCGCAAACAAAAAACGAACTAAAGTTGTTGCCATAGGGTTAAGGCTTAGAGAGAGTTTTTTTTGACCAGCGGTTCTTACCGCCTGCATAAAAGCCGCTAGAACTGTAAAATAAATCCAACTATACATGTAGTTTGCTCTTCTTCAACGACAAAATTAAATTTGTTATAAGTGTCGTTGCTGTCTTGTCGATTGTTTTTTTTGCGTAGCCTTTTGTTGTGAACTAATCCTGATTAGTTGTAAACCTTTAAACGAGCCTTTTAATTTTGATCTCAAATAATCCGCTTCCATTGCTTCAACTAAGTCCTGATAGTTTTTCGGGAATAATTCCTGGCAAGCTTGAGCAACGAGCTCGTATAGCCTTTTCAAATTTATTTTGTGGGTTTGCTCAGTGGTTTTAAATAACCAGTCGGTTAGTTTTAAAAAGTTAACAAAAGGTTTGTCGTTTAATAGAAAGGGGAGTGTACTTGAAAACCGTCCAGAGTTAGCGATCATATCCCAATAACGAGCAAATCGATTAACCCTTTGCATAGTCATAAAATCAACGCTATTGGTGCTTAAAATACTATAAGGAGGAAGCGGACTAAAGCGCAGATCAAAAGCTTCGGTGTGTCTGATAATTGGGCTGCCTCTCAGACGTTTTAGAATTCCCATTTGAATTTCGTGTGGGCGACAAATATATAACTGATCAAAGCTGTCCGAAAACGACTGTAAAGTTTCTCCAGGTAAACCAAAAATCAGATCTGCGTGAATGTGAGCGTGAGTGTTTTCTCGAAGCCAGGTTAAGTTATCTTTTGACTTTTGATTGTTTTGCTTACGGCTGATGTTTGTTTGAACCTGTTGGTTAAACGTTTGAATGCCAGCTTCAAACTGCAAACTTCCCTCTGGAAACAGTGTGAGTTTGCTTTTTAGTTTTTCTGGAAGATGGTCTGGAATGACTTCAAAATGTAAAAATAAATCATCGTCCATTCTTTCCAGAAAAAAATCTAAAATAAGTAATGTTGTTTTTATTTTTAGATTAAATGTTCGATCAACAAACTTAAAGTGTCGAGCTCCTCTTTGATAGAGTTTATCCATTTCAGTCAAAAACAAATCTAAATTAAACGGATAAGATGTTTTATCTAATGCAGATAGGCAAAATTCGCATTTAAATGGGCAGCCACGAGATGCTTCTATGTACATGACTCGCTGTTTTAGATCTTCTTCGTCATACAAATGATAAGGTAATTGTAAATCTTTGAGTTCGATAGGCTTTGAGAGGAGGATCTTTTTATTAGGCGGGTTATTAGCTAAAATATCTTTACAGAGTTGGTAAAAACTTTTATCCGCAGCTCCAGTGATCACATAGTCAGCATTATCAAAAAGTGTTTGAGAGTCGGTCTCATAACTGATTTCAGGACCGCCTAACACGATAATAATATCCGGAGCGATTCTTTTTAATTGAGAAATGACTGCCAGGGTTTCCTGGCTATTCCAGATGTAAACACCAAATCCGATAATTTTGGGGTTTTGTTCGAGCAATTTCTCCACGATATCAATTGCACGAGTATTAATGGTGTATTCGCAAATTTTCGCCTGAGTCTGTAAGTCTTCGAGATTGGCGTACAAGTACCTCAAACCTAGGCTTGCGTGGATATATTTTGCGTTGAGTGTTGAGAGGATTATCATGGCGCGCAGTTTAGCATCACTGTTGGTTGACCGATAGTGAGATGCCTGGAAATTTAAGAAGATCCACTATTTTTTGATAGGGCTTTTTCGGTTTGAAAAAGTAGTAGTTGTAGCAAAGCTCATCTAAAGGAGCATGATAAAGACTTTGTTATGAATCCAACAAAGAAATTTGAGTGGTCAGGAAGTCTCAGGAATGACGGATTAGTCTGTATTGTGTAATTTGACTTTTCGGTAAAATATTCTATTTTTTATAGTGAAGGTTGGATTTTTGCATATATCAATGGTCAGGAAAGCCAAGTTAATCATTTATTGCTTAATTTGATTTTTTGATGCTCAAACTGAAATTCAACAACCTGAAAAATCTAACTTGAAAGTTTCCCCACAGGCGATGAGTTGAAAATGAAACTACTACATTCGATTGGCAATAGAATGGTGCTAGCTATCGCGCTCACCTTGGCTGTTTTACAAACCGCAAATGTGCTAACAACTTTACACGAAGAGAGAAAGATTGAAGTTGAAGCGGAACTTAAAGATGCGCGCAACCTGATACTTATGGCTGAATCGGTTCGTCAGAATATGGAAAGAAAGTGGGAATTAGGGTTATTTTCCCCAGAAATGATAAAAAATATCCCGTATTCAAGCTCCGAAGACCGAAAAGCAAAAATTCTCGCAACGGTGCCCGTAGTCACGGCATGGGAGTCTGCAAAAGCTAAAGCGAAGGAAGGTGGGTTTGAGTTTCGTACTCCCCGTAACGGTGCGCGTAATCCGGATAATGAGCCTGATGTCGTTGAGCAGACAGCTCTCCAATATTTTAAGAATAATCCTCAGTCACAAGAGTACCATGTGATGGACGAAGAATTGAATTCGATCCGTTATTTTCGCCCCGTCAGGTTAGGGGCTGTCTGTATGAACTGCCACGGTGACCCAGCTAATGCAGAACAAATTTGGGGGACTACCGGAGGACTTGACATCACAGGTTTTAAAATGGATAACAAGCGAGTTGGAGATTTACATGGTGCTTTTGAGATTATCAAACCTATGGAAATCGCCGATGCTCGATTGTTCGACGCCGCAATGGTTTCGGTTGCTGAAACTGTTATTGGTTTGATTATAGCGGTCATTGTGCTTGTGTACTTTATTAACCGGGTTATGGGCAAACCTATTAAAGCCGCATTATCGAAAATTGCTTATGCCGAAAAAAATAACGATTTGAGTGTGCAGCTTGATGAAAGCGGTTTTGGTGAGGTGACAGATATTTCAAAAGCCTTCAATCGATTTACTAAAATAGTAAGTCACTTCATGAAAGATATTGTTAACGCTTCGATGGAAATGTCTAATTCATCTAACGCTCTTTCAGATATTACCAGAACAGCAACTGAATCAGTACACGCGCAAAAATTAGAAACCGAACAAGCTGCAGCGGCGATGAACGAAATGACAATCACTGTTGAAGAAGTTGCGCGTAACGCTTCAGATGCGGCGGCGGCGGCGAGTTCAGCTAATAATGAAGCCAATACTGGTAGTGCGGTGGTTACAGAATCCACTAAGATTATTACTCAATTGGCATCTGAAATCAGTAATGCCAGTGAAGTTATTCAACAGCTAGAAAAAGACAGTGAAGCGATTGGCACGGTGCTTGACGTGATAAAAGGTATCGCAGAACAAACCAATTTACTTGCTCTGAACGCAGCGATTGAAGCTGCACGAGCAGGTGAACAAGGAAGAGGTTTTGCTGTTGTTGCGGACGAAGTGCGATCATTGGCGCAACGCACCCAAAAGTCTACGGCAGAAATTGAGCAAATAATTGTTCAATTACAGACAGGTTCTCGGAATGCAGTTGAAGTTATGGAGCGTGGTCAAGCAAAAACTGAAAAAAGTGTCGAACAAGCAAGAAAAGCCAGTGATGCACTGGCGTCTATTGCCTCTGCAATAACAACAATTGATGAAATGAATACTCAGATTGCGACGGCATCAGAAGAACAAGCCACTGTCGCGGAAGAAGTAAACAGAAATATGACAAATATCAATATGGCTACGGAAACAACTTCAGAGAATACGAACCAGCTTGCATCTGCCGCCGGTCAATTGAAGAATATGTCAGATAATCTCCAGAATGCAGTTGCTAAATTCAAGCTGTGAATAACTCTTATTTTGTTCCTCCAACAGTCGCTACATGAGCCTCTTTCAAAGCATTATGAAAAATTAAAGAGATACGCATAAATTCATATTGATTTCGTGGTCTGTACATTCTAGGATCAATATATCAACGCTTACATCATAACTTGGTTAGATAATGGATTTTGAGTGGGTCGCAATAGCTCTCGGAGACGTCACCTGGATAACACTCGCATTTGTGATGGGCTTCGCGGCGCGACTGATTAATCTTCCACCCTTGGTTGGCTTTTTGGCGACTGGATTTATACTTAATTATTTCGGCGTAGTCAGTGGAGAAATGCTACAAAAGCTAGCGGATTTAGGGATTACTTTACTACTGTTTACCGTTGGTCTTAAGCTGAACTTAAAAGTCCTCATAAAACCGCAAGTTTGGGGAGTGACTCTTATTCATGTTTGCATGGTAACGATACTTTTCGGGTTACTTATTTTCGCACTTGCAAATTTGCATCTTCCTTTATTTTCACAACTCGATTTGAAACTGGCTGCGCTGCTTGCCTTTGCTTTTAGTTTTTCAAGTACGGTTTTTGTGGTTAAAGTGTTAGAAGAAAAAGGTGATATGAATTCGTTGCATGGTCGTATTGCCATAGGTGTTTTAGTTATTCAAGATTTAGCTGCTGTCATATTTTTAGCAGTGTCTACGGGGAAAGCGCCGAGTTACTGGGCCTTGCTATTGATTTTATTAATCCCTATGAGGTCAGTATTTCACTATCTGCTGAAAAAATGTGGGCATGGTGAATTGTTGGTCTTATATGCGCTGGTATTAGCCTTGGGCGGGGCGGAGTTATTTGAATTAGGCGGTATAAAAGATGATTTGGGGGCGATATTTATGGGGGTACTTATTTCAAGCCACCCTAAATCGAGTGAAATGGCGCGATCAATGCTTGGTTTTAAAGACTTGTTTTTAGTAGGTTTTTTCCTCTCCATCGGTATTTCAGGTAATTTATCACTCGAAGCATTATGGATTGGATTGTTAATGGTTCCTTTAATATTTATCAAATCATCACTGTTTTTCGCGCTAATGACTCGCTTTAGGCTGCGTGCCAGAACCTCCTTGATAGCATCAATTAACCTGAGTAATTATAGTGAATTTGGTTTAATTGTGGTCGCGATTGGGGTGAGTAACCAGTGGATTGCTGCCGATTGGCTGGTAGTTATGGCTATTGCGCTATCTGTCTCGTTTGTTGTCGCTGCACCGATCAATAGTTACGACAATAAGATTTATGGTCGTCATCGTAAATTTTGGAGAAAGTTGCAGTTAAAAGAAAGGTTAGCCGATGATCCCTTAGTTGATATTCAAAATGCCACCATTGCGGTTTTTGGTATGGGGAGAATAGGTAGTGGTGCTTACGACAAAATGTTTGAATTGCATGGCGATACTGTAGTCGGAGTTGATTTTGATTATGATAGAGTCGAGAAGCTTCAAAAAGATGGTAGAGTTGTTTTACACGGCGATCCTAGTGACGCTGATTTTTGGGACAAAATCGAGAAAAGCCATTGCCTGGATCTGGTGATGCTGGCTTTACCCAGCTTTCAAGCTAATATGGACGTTCTGGAACAAATGCAAGAGGTTGCGTTCGATGGCAAAATTGCGGTGACAGCGAGATACCAAGATGAAGTCGAGCCATTACAAAAAGCTGGGGCTACTGCTGTATTTAATATGTACCGAGAGTCAGGTTTAGGGTTTGCCAATCATGTTCAAGAGCAGTTTTGAGTTTTGAAACTTTCTATAATTAACTCTGTATAGTTTTAGGTTCGAGATGTCTGGTAGCGCTCAGTGAGATCTCCTGAAAGTAATATTGAGTCTATGTGTGGCTGATGGATCGAGCGGGTTAGCTTTTACAGTTTTTACTCCGTGATAGACCATTCTTGCAGTATTTCCCCATACCATGACATCGCCATTCTGCAACTGGTATTCATACGCTTTACCTCCACGCTGAGAACCAAATATTTGAAAGGTTGCGGATAAACCAATCGATACCGAAACGATCGGTTGAGAGAAGTCAATTTCATTTTTATCTTGATGTGATCCAAGTTTAGTGCCGATCAAATATTGATTGATCAAACAAGCGTCAGGTTTAAAATTATTGTAACCAACTATTGATGCTGCACTTTCTGCGAGGTGTATAAAACTATCAGGCATTGCTTGCCAAGCACGACCTGTTAATGGATCGGTATTGGAATAATAATAACCTTTTTGACTGGATGTCCATCCGTATTCACCACAATTTGTAACGGCTATTCCAGTATAGTGTCCCATAGGTGTCATCATTTTTCGAAGTGGTGATAATTTGATTATTCGATTGGCATCTTCCAACAAGTGAGTGGTATCAATAAAGTTTGCGAGTACAAAAACATCGGGATAAATTTCTTGCTTTTTTGGACGTGTATTAGAAAATAAATCTGGCATAGAAAAAGGGACAGCTAAAAATCACATGTAAAGAGTTTATCACAGGACAAGTAGTAGTCAGGCTAGTTTTCCTGTGAAATTTTTTCTAATTCAGCGAGTAAAAAATGAGTTTTTTCGATAGCGATAGTCACTTTTTCTTTGTTAATAGCCAGTTCGATATCTTTGCCAATCTTGGTAACTCTATCAAATCCAAACTGCGAGGCGGTTCCTTTTAGCTTGTGCGCGATACGCTTAAGGCTGGCTAGCTCATTGCTTTTTAATGCTCTGTTTAGTTTTGAGATAATGGTTGGAATATTAGTTAAGAATCGTTCACGGAGTTGTTCCAATTTTTGTTGGAATACTTGATCATCGCCAGTATGATTTAAAGAGTGGTTTAAGTTGTGTTTATTTAAAATGTCTTCAATGTCTTCTAGCTCAACAGGCTTTGCGATAAAATCCGTGAAACCAGATTCAAGTAGTTGTTTTATTTTCCCTGGCTCATCCTCTGCGCTGCACGCAATAATCGGTGGTTCATAACTTAATTCACGCAATACGCTAGTTGCCTCTAATCCGTTCATTACTGGCATATTTAAATCCATAAAGACGGCGGCATAGTCAAACTCAAGGGCATGTTCAACAGCTTGTTCGCCGTTTTCCACTTCATCAGTTGAAAATAAGTGCTCTTGCAGCATGAAAGACAACATGAGTCGATTTGTTTCACTATCATCAACGACCAATATTTTATTCTGTGTACTAGTCATTCAGCTTTTTTATTAACGACAGGATTTTTTCTGGAACGAAAGGTTTAACCACGTACCCAAATGCGCCAAGGCTAACGGCTTTCTTAACGGTCTCTATATCACTACAGCCTGTTACCATAACCACTTTTGCTTTTGAGTCGGATTGTCTAATTGTTTTAAGTGTTTCTATCCCGTCAGGCGCAGGGATATCGATATCGAGAAAGGTAATTTGAGGCTTATGTGCGGTAAAGTATTCGATTGCCTGCTCGCCAGTTCTTGCTGTTTCACAATCGAATATTCCTGTATTTTTTAGGATGCTGGTCAGAATTTCCAGGCTGTCAAAATCGTCTTCAACGACTAACGCATTGAGTTTTTTTGTTACTGGTTTTGGCATGGATATCCTCCAATATACACATGAAACGGAGACGGCGTTATTATTGAGTATAGTTGAATATGTCCCGATTGCTAGACGGCTTTGCGTTTGAAGTTGAGTTTCTTAATATCGCTTATTTATCAAACTATTAGCTCAGTTTTTGCTCCCTGATCAACTTGTTTTGAAGATGTTTTCATAGGTGCTTTTACTGGGCTGAACAGTGCTGTAGGTCAACTATTCGTAGACTTTCGTTAAATTAAGTTGTAGTTTGAGCCAATTGAGTAAAACCTTATAGAGGAAATTCTTTGAAAACATCAATCTTGATACTAGTAAGCAGCTGCTTTTGGCTTGTAGCATGTACAGACCAATCGATAGAAGATGATCAACTGACGAATTCAGAAAACGCATTTAGCGAGCAAGGTGCAAAAATTGACTACCAATTTAAACCGAGAGCTAATCAAGCTGCTTTAAGTCAGGAACAGGCTGAATATCGAAGTCGCCGTGTTTCCAATGTCAGTTATCAGCTGGATTTTCAGCTGACAGGACAAGAAAAATTTGGCAATATAAGCAAGCTACGGTTCGATTTATCTGACGCCTCTCATCCATTGACTTTGGATCTGAATAACGCGGAAATATCCTCCTTAAAAGTGAACGGTGTTGATGGAAAGATCGATTACAACCAATGGTTTATCACGCTTCCGTCTGAGTTGTTAAAACAGGGCGAGAATGAGGTAGAAGTTAAATTCAGCCGACTTCATAGTACTAATGGGGAAGGATTGCACCGGTTTGTGGATTCAGTCGATAAACGAGTTTATCTCTATTCGCATTTTGAGCCAGCTGCCGCCCAGCAAATGTTTGCTTTGTTCGACCAACCAGATTTAAAGGCAACTTATCAATTGACGGTTAATTCGCCGAAAGATTGGTCGGTGGTTTCTGCGACAAAAGAAAACAAGATTATTGAAAATGAGAATAGCAACACTTGGCATTTTCCAACAACCAAAAAGTTAAGCCCTTATAATTTTTCGATGCACGCTGGTCCCTACAAAGTATGGAGTGACCAACGAGGAAAATATCCCATGCGGCTTTTCGCAAGACAATCCATTGCGGAGAAAATAAAACCTGAAGACTGGTTTAGATATACCGATTCGGGGTTAAAATTTTTCGAAGACTATTTTGCGATCGACTATCCGTTTGAGAAATACGATCAATTGATTGTTCCTGATTTTATTTACGGTGCTATGGAAAATGCAGCGGCAATCACTTTTGCCGAGAGAGCATTTGTCAGTAGCGCGGAAATGACAGAATCACAGAAACATCGATTAGCCAGTGTAATCATGCACGAAATGGCGCATCAATGGTTTGGCGATTTAGTGACCATGAAGTGGTGGAATGGCTTGTGGTTAAATGAAAGTTTTGCATCATTTATGGGAACCTTGGCAACGGCAGAAGCGACCGAATTTGATTATGCCTGGCGTAGTTTTTATGCCAATAATAAACAAGGCGCTTATATCCAGGATCAGCGAGTGACAACCCATCCAATTGAAGTTCCTGTGCCAACCTCTCTTAATGCGTTTGATAATATCGATGCGATTACTTACTCAAAAGGCGCATCTACTTTAATGCAATTAAGGCATTTGTTAGGAACAGAAGTTTTTCAAAAAGGCGTGCAAAATTATCTGAATAAGTACTCTTATAAAAATGCTGAATTGGATGATTTTATAGGTAGCCTAGCTGATGCGGCAAATAGAAGTTTAGATGAATGGAAGCAGCAGTGGCTTTATCAAGCTGGTGTGAACACGATTAGCGCTCAATATGAATGTGATGTGCACAATAAAATTAGTGAATTAACATTAAATCAAACAGCAGATAAAAATTATCCGGTTCTACGTGAGCAGAAAGTTCAGCTAGGGTTATTCAGTTTGCACGACGGAAAACTCAAGTTAAACAAATCGATGCCTATTATTTACAGCGGGAAAAAGACCCATATAAAAGAGGCTATCGGTTCTGTATGTCCTGACTTAGTTTATCCAAATTATCAAGATTGGGGGTTTGTAAAAGTTAATTTAGATCAACGTTCGTTCACAACCGCAAAAGATCATTTGAGCAAGGTTTCTGATCCACTATTGCGTTCAATGCTTTGGCAAAGTTTATGGGATAGTGTCAGAGATGGTAAGTTAGCATTGAATGACTATCTTGAAGTTGCGTTAGCTAACGTATCATCGGAAAGCGATTATACCATCCTGGGGCAATCATTGAACGGGATCGCAAGAGCGATTCAGTACACTAAGCTAATTGGTGATAAAGCAGCTACATACCGACAACAGGTTCAACCAAAACTGGAATCCATTTATTGGCACAATGCAGTGAATAGCGAACTCGAACCGAAATTTCAGAAACGCTGGTTTGCGAACTATCTTTCAAGAGTTGAAACTACCACAGAACTATCAAAATTAGAACAAATTTTGGATGGGAAAATTACTATTGATGGAATTAGTTTGAATCAAGATTATCGCTGGAAAATAATTCAACAACTCAACAGATATAATTTCAAAAATAGTAAGTTATTAATCGAAAAAGAATTACTAAAAGATAACGGAGATTCGGGGCAAAAGCAATCATTAGTTGCGCAAGCCGTTCGTCCAGATGCAAAAGTTAAAGCTGCTTGGTTAGACCAGATCCATAGCATAAAACCAGATCTACCCTTTCCAAAATTAAGGCGAGTCATCGGAAATCTCTATACCAGCGAGCAGGCTGATTTAGTCGAACAAACTGCCGATGAAATACTGGCTAATTTACCATCGCTGGATGCAAAGAAAGGACCTATTTTTATGCGAAGTTACGCAGGCAGTTTAATTCCTGCAACTTGTAATGAGGCGAGTGTAAAGCGCCTGAAAAAAATGATTAAAGATAACCCTAATTTGTCAAATATTTCTATGAGAGCATTATTGGTCACTCACCAGGAAGATGAGAGATGTGTATTGATTGGAAATACATTTTCATCTAAATGAAATAATATTATATGACATGAAATGTAGTTCAGCTAAAGTCTGAGCTACTGCTCATTTACATCGAACTATATGAACGTGATTTGGATGGTTTATTCAAGTTTCGATTTCCAAACAGTGCTACCTGCTATTTTTTTCATTTGGATAAATGGTAACCGCGTTTGAAAATAACCTTAAGTCCCCAATTATTTTCGATGACTCAGAAAGAAACTCATCTCGACTATCAGCAAAAATGAATAGTATTAGACTGCAGTTATTGTATGATCTTAAATCAAACAACTTCACCAATTACTCTTATAGAGACACCCCAGCCATCAAATATAAACAACACCCTAGTGCCCTTCAACGTCTAATAATGCAATAGAATTTATCAATTTTAACCTCGGTTAATGATGTCCTTTGGTTTCGCTTGTAACCTATTGTTGGTTAATATGAGTGTGATAATTTAACTAAACGTGGAACGGAAAAAATTAATTATATTAAATAAAAGTCGAGGAGAAGAGTATGAGAATGTTAACAATTATTTCATTATGTATTTGTGCTATGTTGAACGCCAATACTTTACAAGCAATTGAAGTCAATATTGAGGTAACCGATATAGAAGTAGCACGAGGAGGTAGCCTTTCAGTCATGATCTTTGGTAAAGCAGGTTTTCCTAAAGTGCACAAAAAGGCATTACTTATTCAAAAAAGTAGTGAACTGCAAGAAACCATGAACTTCGTTTTTAATCTTGATACTAAAGAGTTTGCTATTAAGGTATGGCATGATGAAGATAACAATGAAAAAGTAACTAAGAATTGGAGTGGCGTTTATCCAAGTGAAGGGCTTGGTTTTTCTAACGGTCAAAAGGTCAGTTTTACAGGAGCACCTGGTTATAAGAAATCTAAACTTCAAACCAGTCAGTTAAGTTCAAAGTTACATATTCCAGTTTTATATCCGTAAATAAGATAATTATTTACTTATTTACCAGCGTTTGATGCAAAGCAAGGTTTCATTTTTATGCGGAGTTATGCTGGTAGTTTAATTCTTGCTACTTGTAATGGAGAGTTTAAAGCGCCTGAAAAAACGATTAAAGGTGCTCCTGACTTGTCAAATATTAATCTCGTTACTTCTCGTTAACACTCCTTCATTATAAAAGGGGAGTGAATTCTTGCTCTTTGTAAAACCTTTGTAAATAAAGCATCTTGTTCCTTTTAGATGCTTGTTACTCTTCTTTAATAGTGCGAATATTTCAACATAGATTAAATACTCCTGAAAAATTAACCCGCCATCAATTGTTGTTGCATTAGTAACAGGATAAGGTTTTTCTTTTTAGTGTGGGCATGATCCGAGCAAAAATAAATGACAACAAGGAATTCGATACTATGACAATTTTACGCAATATTTATATGACCGTTATTTCAGCTTTAATGGTGGTGCTGGTAGTGAGTTGCGCATCTTCGGACAATTCTGAACAAAGTATCGCAGAGCATGATGAGGTAGCATCGTCAGCAGAAGAGGATTCGTTTAACAAAGCTGTGGTTACAGGCTCTCGAATTGCGCAAGAGGAAAGAGTACTTGCTAAAAGAGCCAATCGTTCTGAAAGAGAATCTCGTCAAAGAAGAGCCGAATTAAGTCGAGAGCTACAGTTAGCAGCAAAGGCTGATGCTGAAAGAAAGAAAAACACCGAAAAGATTGTTAGCTGGAAGCCTTCAACTCAATCGAACAATAATGCAGTCATTAAACTTGGTCGTGATGAAAAGTTAGAACCAGAGGCGCTAGATATTTCGGTACAAATTGATGGTTTCAGAGCGCGAGTGGTGATCGACGGTTTTTATACTAATCCGCATAATCGTAATTTAGAAGGTTCATTTAAATTTCGATTACCAAACGGAGCCATACCGTATTTTTTCGCTTTTGGTGAAACTGCAACTTCCTTAGAAAATGATTTTAAATCGCCAATAGTGTTTGATGATTCGAGTGAGAATAAATTTAGATTCACCCCAAAGGCAATTATGGATCAACGATCAAAATACTGGCGAGCACCAAAAGAAGCTATTATGGTTTCAAAGGAAAAAGCCGCGTTTGCATATAACGACACGATCGCTCGTCAAGTCGATCCCGCATTATTGGAATGGGCTGGTGCGGGCATTTTTTCAGCTAAAGTTTTTCCACTACAAGCCAAGAAATCCCATCGAGTGGTACTCGGTTACGATATAGATTTACAACGACATGCAGCCGATTTAATGCTCAATTTACCATTTAGCAAGAAGTCAATTCCCAAGCGAGTTAATTTATTTGTTAATCAAAAAGGTGCAGAAAAAATTGTCCTTAATCGTATTGTCAACGATGAGCTAAAATCGCCAATAGTCATTAGCAAAAACAACGAGCTAGTAAGAGAAACTCTTGAAGGCACTGAGTTAAATGGTATTCGAGTTACAGTTAAGCAACACGCGAACGTTGTTTTGCTGGGAGGCGATGATTCAGGCGATTATTTCGCTAAACAATGGAGGGTTGATCTGCCAAATGATGCGATTAAATCACAACCTAAAGCCGTGTTCGCCTTAGACACTTCCTTAAGCGCGTCACCCGAGAAGTTTCACTTATGGGTGGAGTTGATTAATAAAATATTAACGGTTAACAAACAGGAAATACAAGAGTTCTCTTTGCTTACATTTAATACCGACAGTCATTGGTGGCAAAGGTCATTCGTAAAAAATACTCAAAAACAACGTGAAAAGCTACTTGATTATCTAAATAATCTAATTTTAGAAGGCGCGACTGATTTAGCATCCGCACTCGAACATGCCGTAGCGCCTGAATGGTTAATCAATGCGGAGGAGAGTAGTCAATATGATTTATTTTTATTGAGCGACGGTGCGATAACCTGGGGAGAAAAAGATCCATATTTTATTTCGGAATCTATAAAAAAGAAAGCCAGTCAACGTAACACGATAAAACAAATCTATAGCTATCGTTTAGGTCAAAGTGGTGAAAATTCGGCGATGCTGACGCATTTAACAAGGGAGATTGGTGGAGGTAGTTATCAGTTAAATGATGATAATCAGCTTGTACAACTGGCAACAGCACACAAGAAAGTCCCTTGGGAAATAAAATCATTAAAGCTTGATGGCGCTGAGGATATATTAATTGCAGGACGTCCAAGTGCGGTTTATTCTGGACAATTGCTTACACTTACCGGACGTGTTTCAACCGAAATAGGCAAGCAGATGAAGTTAGTCTTCTTTAAAAATGGAGAAAGAAAATCAGTCATCGTGCCTATGGAGGATAAAATAGACTCTAATCTTACTCCGCGCGTATTCGGACAAATAGCTGTGGCTCAACTGGAATCGATCGCTGCGTTAGAACAAAAAGTAGCCTCTGCTTTTGCAAACCACTTCCGTGTGCCGGGAAAGTCCAGTTCATTGTTAATGTTGGAAAGTGAAGCTGATTATCAGCGATACAATATTAAACCAACTGCCGATGCTTACGTCGCTGGACACAAGCAAGTGAAAGATATTTTTAATAAGCTGAATGCTGACTTCGCCAATGATCTCAGCGATCCTAAAAAGCGGTTGATTAATCAAATAGCGAAACTAGATAAAATAAAAATACTCAAATTTTCTCTGCCTGATGCAGTGTCTATATTGCTTGACGATATGCCAGAGTCATCTTTTGAAATTAAGCAACAGCACCTAGCCAGTGAAAAAATTGATAAACGCCGAATACCCAGTAAATATTTAAAACAATTACAACCAGAAAAAATAAAATATGATGTTTTACAAAACGAAGCTAATAGGCGTCTTAAAAAATATAGCCAACAGGACGCGCTTAAGGTATTGAGCTCTTTAGTAGAGCAAGCGCCTTCGGATGTAGCAATTATTCGTGACGTTGCTTTTGCCGCTGAAAGTTGGGGGCTTTATCAACAAGCGTATAATTTACATTTAACCGCCGCACGTTTACGTCCTTATGAACCCCAGTCTTATACTTATCTTGCCAAGTTAGCTTCTCAGCTAAATAAAAACGACCTTGCAGTGATTTATTTTGAAATCGGTTTAGCTAGTTTTTGGTCTAATCGTTTTGGTGATTACGCGTTAATACATAAAATCGATTACGCCAATTTTCTACGTAAGAGTTTAAAGGGGCAAACTAAGGACAGATTTTTCTCCAAAGATTATGCGGCACTCAAATTAAAATCATTAAGTAAAGAGATTAATTTAAAAGGCAGCGATTTGATCATAGCTATCTCCTGGAATACTGATCGCACTGATATCGATTTGCATGTGATTGAACCGAGTGGTGAAGAGTGTTATTACAGTCATAATAGAACACGCTCTAATGGCTATATTACACAGGATGTTACCCAAGGCTATGGACCTGAAATGTATGTCAATAAAGACGCACCAAAAGGTAAATACGATCTTCTGGTTAAGTATTTTTCAAGTGATCGAAATAAGCTCGGGCTTAAGACTAAAGTCTTGGTTAGAACGATTAGGAATTGGGGGACAAGTGATGAAGTCGAAGACGTTAAAACGGTTGCATTGGAAAGTCAACAAGAAAAACAGCTGATATCAAAGATCAAAATATAGAATTAATTTTTGGATTAGCAATACTTTGGAGGGCGTGATGACAAGATATTTAGCGGTAGTGATTATATTATTAACAACGGGATGCGCGGGTGTATCTACTTTAGATAGACCTGGAGACTATTATCCAGCAGCCCAAGTCAATGATAGTAAGGCGTCATTATTTCGAGGTATAGATAATCTTCTTTCGGACAAGGAGATTGAACGTATTCTTAATTTTCAGCTGAAAATACCTAAAATGAACCGAATTGCAATATTGAAGCTTTCCCATGATAGGTATTGGCAGAATTATTCTCGAGACTTTAACTATTTAACTGAATCTGTCGCTACAGATTTCGTTAGTAAACTAAGAGATTCTGCCCGAGTCTATGACGCATCATTTTTACCTGGTATGTTGATTCCTGAAAAACGAACAATTCCGTTTCTTCGTGAAGCGGCGGCTCGTTATCAGGCAGACCTTTTATTAGCTTATCGAACAAATTGCCGGACGTTCGAAAAATATAAGTTCTTTAGCGCTAGCGAGACGAAAGCCTATTGTTCTGTAGAAGTTATATTGCTCGATGTGCGTTCAGGAATTGTTCCTTTTACTGCTTTGGTAAGTAATGAATTTGAGGCAAAAAAGAAGAAAGATGATGTTAATTTTCATGAAACGATCAAAAAGGCAGAACTAGTTTCTATCTCGAAGTCTCTCAAGGATGTTGCTGAACGGATAAATTCATTCTTAGATAATGTTGGTGAATTATAAAGTTGTGTGAAACAATATAAAAATAAGTGACTAAAATCGATTGTTAACGTTCTAGTCCTACCATTATTGGTTTTGTTTTTCTGATACCACTTTTACAGAAATCTAGAATATTACGAGAAGGATGATACTGCTGAGAATCTTGATTATGAAAAATATCGAAGGCTTTAATTTCAGTATTGGAAGTTATACGAGATTTTCGACTAGAGCGGTTATGTCAGCTTTAAAGAAATAAACATCATTTTACGATGCAACCGAGCTCTTTTATTCTAGTGGATTTTTATTTTAACATCTTGGAGAAAACAAGAACTCCTGATAATTTTCACCATTTGGGAGGGTTCCTAAGTAATAGGCGGCGACGCGATATTGTGGCAACAAATGCACTAAATCTCTGGTTGTTTTGATCGCTCTGGGTTGTTCACCATTTATAGAACCAAGCATTTTAATTTCTAGACTTTCTAATTGCGACTCAAAATAAAATTCGGTCGGGTTGAACGGAGCGCCACCCGTACGTGCTAACACTATGTGAATATGGCTTTTTCTATCAAGGTATAATGCTAGTCTTTCGCCAATTTCAATAATTTGCTGAGTTGAACAAAAATTAAATAGATCCCATAATAAAACAAGATCAAGTTTAGTTTTAGCATCAAAAAGGAGCGTTTTTTGACCAAGGCTCGAATCTCGGTTAACCCCGGTTTTTTTTAACCAGTTTAGTTTAGTATATAAATCTTGCTGAATTAATTTATTTGTTATCTTAGACAGAAAGTTTGTGTGGCTCGATTGGCTGGGAGTTGCATCTAGAATACTTGAGGCAGGCATTTTTTTAAATCGTTCAAACTGTTTGTTCAGATTAGGTAGTTCTATTGAGCTTGATTGTTTTGCCAATGATTTCATTAGATCAGCGGCTTTTCCTTTTTTTGCTACTTTATTTTTTGTAGAATAACTACCCCCACTACATTTCAATAAAAATTCGGTCATACCTTTTTCCATGCCAACACGATCCATTAGTGTGTTATCTAATTCAAATTTTTCAATTTGCATCAGAAGTTTAACTGTGGGATGAGGGTTGTTAGGGATATTTACAACATTCTCAGCCGAGAATCTTTCGTAACTAAAGTCGGAATTAAATTTAAATATTGCGGGGCGACTGGAAATGTAGTCTCCTGTATATCGCATGGCATGCAATAAGGTGCTGGATTTTATTTTGTCACTAAGTAGTTTAAATAATATACGAATAGAATCTAAACTTAGGTAATGAAAAAGATCCCAAACAAGAATGACATCGAATTTCACATCTTGGTCTAGCACCATTAAATGTTGTTTAAACGCTTGTTCTGAGGGGGCTAAATTGGATTCGTTTAGCTCTTCGATAAGTTCAGGAATATCTTCAACAAAACAGCGACATTTTTTTTTCAAAAAAGCTTCTGTGGTACCTGAAGCGAAAGGACCTAAATCAAGGATGACATCTTTGGGAGAAACATTCTCTTGTAAAACATTAGATAGCGTTATTGCTTGGTATTGACTCATTGATTGTAATATCCTTCGAGGAAATTTAGCTATCGTTCCCTCGAAGGTTTAAATTTACTTATTTGTTTTTTTGATTTTTGTGCTCATTTTTTTTATGTTCTTGTTTATTGTGATTTTGAGAGGGTTGAATATTTTCCGGTTTACTAGAAGCTACCGGAGCACTTGATTTTTCATCTTTGGCACGGTTAGGTAGGTGCGGATGTATCAGTTTCTCCTTAAAAGATTCTGTGCGCTCCTTTTTTTCCTGTTCGTTGTCTACCATATCCATTGAACCACGGAACTTTCCACCGTCATCTAGCTGAATTCTGGGAGCGATCAAATTCCCTTTAACCTTGGCTGTCTTTTTAATCGCAATTAATTCGTCGGCTAACACATCACCAGTTAGTTCGCCATTAATAGTAATGTTACTGGCATGGATATTCGCATTGAGTATGCCTTCAGAACCTACTGTGAGGCTGTGACCTTCCATAATGACCGTTCCTTCGACCGTACCTTCGATATGAATATCTTCAGTACCGATTAATTCTCCACGGAATTTTATATTTCCGCCAATAACTGACTTGTTTTTTGGGAGAGGTGGTGGATTAGTTAAGCCTTGTTCGCTATTTGAGATGTTTTCGTTATTTGGGTTACTAGAAAGACTGTCTGTGGAAGTTGGTGGTTTCATTATTTACCTCGGTAATTGTTTGATTTTTTTACAAATCGCGGTTTAAATACACAAATAATTGCTCCCTGATTCATGTTAGTTGCTGCTAATCAACAATTCAATTAAAGCTGAGTCTTTTATTTGGGTTTTAGATTGTTTTGTGACTAGGCTAACACTTTATTTTTATTACTTGCGATTGAACAAAGCTAAGCACTTAGACCGAGTCGATTTATACGTCAGAAGTATAAGCTTAGTCGATGAATTTCTGGTTTGCTTAAAATTGTCAACTGAATGTAGATTATATTGGCAGGTTACTTATTTTTTGTAGTCTTTTCATTAGCTTAAAGAGCTTCTGCATTTTTTATAGGTTTATTTATGGAGAAGTTATAAAAATCAGAAATTTGTGCATAAACACCATTTTTGTCCTATATTTTGTGTAAGTAAACAAATCCCAACTTGCATTTCATTGATCTATTTCTGCGTTTTGCCATTGCGAATTTGAATTGATTATCTAAGTGACTACTTCATGGTAGGTAGGAGAGGCCTCAGAACTTTGACAAGCTCAGAATTTAATAAAGTTAAGAATATTACTCAAGAATCTTCTGCTAGCCATGAAGAGTGTGACGCGTTAGAGCTTGCTGTCGACTCCCATGCGTTAGTGAGTAGAGCGGACAGTTGCGGAATTATTACCTATGTGAATGAAAAGTTTTGTAAGACCAGTCAATATACCTCCGATGAATTAATTGGAAATTCTCATTCAATTATTAATTCAGGATACCATCCAAAATCATTTTTTAGTGAAATGTGGAAGACTATTAGTACTGGAAGTATTTGGCATGGTTTAGTATGCAATAAGAAAAAGGATGGCTCTCGATACTGGGTAAATTCTACTATTTGTCCTATTCCGTTTATTGACAATAATAAGAATATTACCAAGTACAGCTATCTTTCTATTCGTACCGAAATAACAGATATCGCACTCAATGAAGAACGCTTTAAGCGAGGTCAGCTTTTTGCAAATATAGGCACCTGGGATTGGCATATCGAAACGGGCAAGCTCTACTGGTCTGAGCGGGTCGGTCACTTGTTTGGTTATGGCGAATCAATCACAGAGTTTAGTTATACGGCATTTATGAATAGTATACATCCTGATGATAAAGAGTCAGTAACAACCCACTTGAAAGCATGCGTGGAAGGCGTTGCTAATTATAATATAGAACATCGAATTGTATGCCCAAATGGTGAAATAAGGTGGCTGCATGAACGAGGTGATGTAGTTCGAGATGCGCAAGGTAAAGCAATTCAAATGCTTGGGATAACGCAGGACATTACAGAGAAAAAACAAGCAGAGCTCGCGTTGCAAATATCCAAAGAATCTGCGGAAAAAGCTAGTGTCGCCAAATCTACTTTTTTGGCGAGTATGAGTCATGAACTACGCACCCCGTTAAATGCCATCATGGGATTTGCTCAAGTATTACAGATGGATGAAGACTGCTCACTAACAGAGGAGCAGTCTGCGTACATTACAGAGATTTATAATGCAGGAGGTCATCTCTTAAATCTTATAAGTGACGTCTTAAATTTAGCTGAAATTCAATCTGGCAAGGTAAATTTTAATCCACAAAGCGTTGATCTTGGTGTTGCTATTTCAGAATGCATTACTTTGTGTGACTTGCGCTTGTCGGATATGAAAATAAGCTTGGACATTTATCTTGATAATCAGTTAATTGAATGTTCAAGTTTAAAAGAGTTGAAAATACTTGTCAGTGCAGATATGAAGCGCTTAAAGCAGGTGCTATTTAATTTATTAAGTAATGCTTGTAAATTCAATAATGAGGAAGGAGTTATACGGATAAACTTAACTCATGATAATGAACAGATAAAAGTTGAAATAAAAGACTCGGGTGTTGGTATAAAAAGCGAACTGCAAGATGATATATTTCAACCATTTAATCGCCTAGGGGTGGAGCAGACTAGTATTGAAGGAGCCGGTATTGGTTTACTGATTACAAAGCAACTGGTTGAAGCTATGGGAGGCACGCTTACTTTTGTCAGTGAGCAAGGTAAAGGATCGACTTTCTGTTTTACATTACCTTTGGAAGTGTCAGGACAAAAATAGGAAACATTTATGGCAGAAAAAATTAGAATATTAGCGGTTGATGATAACTCCACGAATGTATTGATAATCGTTAAAGGCTTAAATAAGTTCTATCAAATTGACTCGGCAGAAGGAGGTCAACAGGCCTTAGATAAGTTAAAGGAAAATGAATACGATATTGTATTGCTTGATGTAAACATGCCGGAAATGGACGGCTACGAAACTTGTGAGAAAATTCGGAATGGGGACAGAAATGCTCAAGTGCCAGTTATTTTTATTTCAGCATTAACTAAGCTTAATGACAAACTAAAAGGTTATGCCGCAGGTGCTCAAGATTATATTGAAAAACCCGTATTGCTTGAAGAACTAGCACAAAAAGTAGAGCTTGCGGTGGCTCAGTCAAAGCAAACAGAATCCCTTGACAAACAAGTTAAATTAGCGACTCAAACAGCGATGACCGCAATGAGTAATAATAGTGAATTGGGAGTCATTATTAACTTCATGGAACTAAGTTTTCAAACAGATTGCAACCATGAATTATTGAAAGCGGTAGCTAGCTCTGTAGCTAAATATCAGCTCGATTGCGTGGTACAGATTAGAACAACAACTCACCCTATCCACATTTCATCATCATCGGTAGCTCCCTCTCAAATAGAGCAAGACTTATTGGAAAAAGCTAAAGATGCAAATCGCATTGTAACACTTGGGAAACGCGGGATTTTTAATTCGCCACGAATTTCATTCTTGGTTAGAAATATGCCTGTTGAAAACAAAGAATTAAATGGTCGTTTAATTGATCATTTAGCTGTGATAGTTGTCGCTGCAGATGCGCGCTGTAAACATATCGAATTGCAAGAAAAAAAATTAGGAACTCGAAATAAAACCCTCGACAGTGTCGTTGAAATTGCCGATGAAGAAATCGAAAAAATCCAACATCAGTTCCTACAATTTAGGACAGAAACAAAACGAATTATGTCAGAAATGCACATAGATATAGAAGAATCTCTAGTAGAATTCAACTTGTCGAATGAGCAAGAAGATCACTTTTATCGAATTTTAGGTCAAGGGGAGCGAGCTATGGATGATTTATCTGACTGGGGAGTTGTTGTAGAAGATTCGTTGAGTAGAATTAAATCCACTGTCATCAGTGCAATTGAAAAAATGGATTGATAGCGGAAATAGTGAATAAACCAGAATTACAAAATTTAGGAGTAGTGAAGAACGATTAAATAATAATATGGGACATGTGATTATTAGATTACAGGCGTAGCTCATAACAGTATTTTATTTGATCATATGACACCAGTAAAAAGCAAAGGTATACTAAGCCGTGTTTAAGACAACTGATATGGACAATGCGAAAAGAATCAATCAATCGAAGCATTTCTCAATTAAAATCAATATTTGGTGACAGTTTATCGACATCCCTATCTGACCGTGAACATCACGGGCGTGATCCCGGGCATGAGAACTCCGTTCCACCCGACGCAGTTGTCTACCCAAAAGCAACTGAGCAAGTTGCTGAAATAGTCAAAATTTGTGCGAAGAATAAAACCCCAATTATTCCCTATGGTGTCGGCTCATCTCTTGAGCAGCATGTGGTTGCTCCCTATGGTGGAATTTGCGTTGATCTTTCTAAAATGGATGAAGTCATTGAGATAAATTCTGAGGATATGGACGCACGGGTACAAGCAGGAGTCACCAGAGAATCGCTCAACAGCTATATTCGAGATACCGGCTTATTTTTTCCAATTGATCCTGGAGCCAATGCAACTCTAGGCGGGATGGCATCTACTCGTGCCTCGGGCACTAATGCGGTCAGATATGGAACCATGCGAGCCAATGTAATAGGGTTAACGCTTGTCACTCCGCAGGGCGAGATAATTACAACTGGAAGCCGCGCAAGAAAGTCATCAGCCGGATATGATCTAACCGCATTGTACGTTGGATCAGAAGGAACACTCGGAATTATCACGGAAGTATCAGTAAAACTTCATCCCGTACCAGAGAAAATTGCCGTCGCTGTGGTGGCTTTTGATAGCCTGGATAAAGCCATAATGACCGTGATAGAGACACTGCAATGCGCCGTGCCTATCGCGCGGGTCGAGTTGTTAGATCAAGTACAAATGATGGCTATTAATAAGCATTCTGGTATGAACTGCAATGAATTACCGACGTTATTTCTTGAATTTAACAGCGCACCGGAAGCAGTAAGCGAGCAAATCGGAATGATAAAAGAAATTGCAGCCCATAATGGAGGGCACGAGTTTATGTGGGCAGATAAACCAGAAGAACGAAGCAAACTATGGAAGGCACGGCATGAGGCATATTATGCGAATCGAAATTTACAACCCGGTGCCAATATGATGACCACTGATGTTTGTGTGCCAATATCGAAGCTAAAAGATTGTATATTAGAAACTCGCAAAGACCTTGACCGAACAGGGTTGATATCACCGATTATCGGTCATGTTGGTGATGGAAATTTTCATGTGATGTTGTTGTACACCGATGATCAAGTAGAGATTGCAAATTTAGCCAATGAGCGACTCGTTTCACGCGCGTTAAAAATGCAAGGAACTTGTACTGGCGAGCACGGCATAGGGATGGGCAAACGAGAGTTTTTAATACAAGAACATGGAAAGTCAGTGGAGCAGATGAAAAAAATAAAAATGGCATTTGATCCAGATAATATTATGAATCCAGGGAAAATATTTTTGTAGAAGAATTTAATACCTCGCCACTGATAATATGAGAACAAATAATGTCTGATTGCTGCTCCACTGAAGAACAAGAGAACAAAAAAAAATCAAAGCTCGAATGCCCTAAATGTGAAGAAAAATGCATATTGGTATCAACAAAGACTATTTTGCACCACCTTGTTGAACCCTGGACAAAGGTGTTGCCGGATGAAAGATATTATTTTTGTAGAAATTCTAAATGCGAAGTGGTTTATTTTTCTGAAGAGCAAAACGTAATAACTACATCCGAAGTGAGAACCGATATTGGATTAAAAAACAACTCGGAAAATGGACTAATTTGCTTTTGTTTTGGGGTTGATAAAGCTGAAGCACTGAATAATCCAAAAGCTAAAAAATTTGTAGTCAAAATGACTAAAGAATCAGTATGCTCTTGTGATACAACTAATCCATCGGGGCGATGTTGCTTAGGTGATTTTCCTAAATCAAAATAAAAATTAGAAAGAGAGGTTAACATGGAGCTATTAGATATTGTTAGTTTTTTGAAAATGATCCCTGTTTATATTTGGGTCATCTTTGCAATAATTATAGTCATTATTTTTGGTCAAAGAAAAGTATGGGAGTTTGAAGCTAAATTTTTTTCCAATGGAATTGGTCGAGGTGAAGTAGAGATAGAGTGTACCAGTAGTAAGTTTAATAAAACGGAAAATTTAACTATTGAAGTAGATTTGAGCCTAGAACCCGATTGGCGTAATAAGGTTTATGAAGTATTTTTGAATGGCTCAAACATACTCAATATTTCAGCAGAAGAAAGCTATAAATCAATGAATAGGATACGCCGAAAATACCGTGGGGAAAAACCGGAACAGAATGATCTAGTCGAAATAAAGTGTGAGCAAGAGGTTGTTTTCTCGAGCAAATTATATAGAGATTAGCTGTAACCTATCTTGAATCCTGGTGTGTACTACACTGAAGAGTAATGTTTACCTAATTTTTACAAAGCTTTGTCGCTATTTGTTGGTACTTAGAATAAGCTATTAAAATTCATTTCTCTAGAACTGAGTTATTTCGTTATGAAATATTTTCTGATTATTTTTATTTCAGGCTTTTTAATAGTGTTTTCCTCTAAAAGCCTTAGTTGTTCTTGTGCGAGTTCAATATCTCCAATGCAAGGGTTTCAGAATTCAAAAGCGGTATTTTCAGCACGCGTCGATAAATATCAACCAGGTAAAAATGGTAACAACGCAGTCATTCGGTTGAAGGTTGATCAAGTGTGGAAGGGGGACATTGATGGAACGCTAGAAATTGATATGGGAAAATCAGGTTGTCAATATTGGGCTTTCAAAGAAACCGTTGATTATTTAGTTTATACCTATGCTTTCAAAGACAAAAAGCAAAATGAGCAGCATCAAGTATCAATGTGTAGCCGCACTAAACCACTAGTAAAAGGACAAATAGAAACTCAGTACCTAGATGCGATAGTTTCTGGTCAAGACACGGAATCGATTACTCGTTCGTTGCCATCCATTCTCGCAGATGATAAGTTGCCGATTGATTACCGAATAGAAGCAGCTAAGTTAATAACAGAATCCGTCTACCCTAATCCAGAAATCCTAACTCAGGAAACACTCGACGCTTTTATTCAGGCATCTAAAAGTGAATTTGACGAACTAAAAATATTGGTTGCGAATTTTTTTAGCAATCAATTTTATGGAAGGGCAAATGTTAAAAAAGTCTTACTGGAGCTATTAAAAGATGAAAGTTATCAGGTTAGGAATTCAGCAGCGAGTGCCATTAACCGTGCATTGGAATATGAGCAACGCATTTTTGAAGCTCTTCATCAGAACTTGAATGATACGATAGAAGCACATTGGGTTGATCCGATAGAAAAGCTAAGGACGGTTTCACATTTGAGCATATCACTTTCCAAATATGCGGTAACTGATTATGAGAAAGAACTAACTGCTCAGATTTTACAAAATTTAGTTAGCAAAATTAATGAACCATACCAAAAGGTTTCCGTCATTCAACACCTAGGTTTTTTGAAGTACCACGCAAATAAAGCGATTGGTGAACTGCGAGAAGTTTTGAGAGCTTCAGAGCATGAGCATGTTAAAAAATACACAATATCAGCATTAGCAGATCTAAGCGCAACTGTTGCGCTCGGTGAAATTAAAAGTTATCTCAATGATCAAAGTTGTGGCGTATCACAGTATTCAATATTAGCAAGTCAAAAAATTGATCCTAAAGGTTTTGATGGTTATTTAAAGAACAAGGTAATGACAGAATTCAAGAGTCGATTCGAGCAATGTCAACTAGAATATATAATGGTAATACAAGAACTTGGTGAGCAAATGAAACCCTTAATTCCATTTCTTATGGAACGGTATAAAGAAATGAAGAGCGAAACATGGTATAAAAATCAGCTCGGTAAAATACTAGCTAAATATTGAAGTTATCCGATTAAAGTAGCTTCGCTGTTCAAAATTTGATGAGTTACTGGCGTGTTCAATCCTATTTTTTCTTGTTGACTTAACTCAAAAGCCGTTGTTTGCACCATGGTTTTACAATCGATCATACGATATGGATTCTTTACATAGTAGAGTAGCCGCCAAGTGACAGCATGATCGCCATTTTCAACCACCACAACTTTCGGTTTGGCGTCACAATTGATTGCTGATTCTTTATCTGATGACTGTTTCCATACATTTTCTAGAAACGTTTGAACCGATTCTGGGGACTGATCGTAACCTATTTTAAAATCTAAAAAATCTCGAAAACCATTTTTACTGGAGTTGGAAATTGTCTCTACCGTAGTGTTTCGTAATTTGGAATTGGGAATGGCAATTTCATGCTTTTGCACGAGATCGCGTATAGTCGTTTGCGAAAGGGTTATTTGCATAACTACGCCGACGATACCAAATTCATTCACACGAATCACAGAACCGGCTTCAACGGAACTATTATAATGCATGATTAAACCGCTGATCATATCACCTAGAAAATAATCTTTCGATGCAAATAAAATAATCAGTATTCCACCGACAACTGACGTCGCTTGCAGCCAATTATTTAACTCCCAAATATTAATAATAACTAGAAATGCAATAGAACTAACGAGGATTAGACCAATTAAGCCAACAATCTCGCTGGCATAAGAGTCGCCACGGAATTTTTCGCCGTCGATTTCTTTTTCCTTGCCAAAACGGAGTACGATCCAGTCTTGAATATAGTGCAATAAAATATAGGCCACTAAAATGGCGAGACCGGTTTGTGATATTTGTTGTAGTTGAGAAATTTTGTAGTTAAACACGACTTCGACTAAACCAGTCAATGCGTAAATCAAAAACAAAGCGAGATTAATTGCTCTTAAACCTAGCATTCGATTTTTTGTGGAGGAGGTATTTTTTGCTTTAGGTGACTTTCGGATGATAATACCGGCAAATAAGAAAATCAGCAGATTAAATCCAATGACCACATAGTCAAGGACATGAAAAGGCAGCTTGCTAAATAACTGCTCTAGCCAGGGTTCTATCATAATCACAAATTCCTTGATTTAAATCAGCATAAATGAATAGCTTCAATCATATCATTATACTATGATGTTCGGAATCAGATATGCGCGTGTTCCGAAATGTGACGTTATGTTAGAAAGGAAATAATATGACAGAAATAGCCGCTGCCAGCTTTAGAACTCAAGGATTAACCAAGACTTACCTTTCGGGTGAGACTAAGATCCATGCATTAAGAGGTGTAGACATTGAGATCCCAAGCGGGGAAATAATCGTCTTACTTGGGCCCTCTGGCAGCGGTAAATCAACTTTTCTCAATATCATTGGTGGACTTGATCAGGCAACCTCAGGTCACGTTTTTTTTCGAGATCGTGATCTTGCTGATTTTAGCAATCATGAGTTAACCTATTTTAGACGTGAAAGCATTGGGTTTGTGTTTCAAGCCTATAATCTTGTACCGAGTTTAACGGCGCTAGAAAATGTCGCTTTAGTCACTGAAATCTCACCCAATCCAATGGAGCCTCTGGAAGCTCTTTCAATAGTGGGATTGAAAGACCGCGCAAATCATTTTCCAGCACAACTATCGGGTGGTGAACAACAGAGGGTTGCTATTGCAAGAGCATTAGCAAAGCAGCCCGAAGTTTTGTTATGTGACGAGCCAACAGGTGCTCTTGATAGCGAGACAGGAAATGTCGTTTTAGAAGCACTAATCGATGTAAATCAAAAATTTAACACCACATCAATCATTATCACCCATAACGCTTCGATAGCAGAACTAGCTGATCGCGTTATTTATTTCGTCGATGGAAATGTTGATCGTGTTGAAGTAAACGAGAAAAAGAAATCGCCAAAAGAAATAAGCTGGTAGAGATAAATCTTTTTTAATCTTTTATACTTTTAATTTTATGATCGGAGCATTAAACAAAAAACTAATCCGTGATCTTTGGAATATCAAAGGTCAAATGGCGGCTATTGTATTGGTAATGAGCGCTGGTATTGCCGTTTTTGTGATTATGTTTGGTGTGTTAGATAGTCTTCGGTTAACCCAAACAACCTACTATGAGCGTTATCAGTTCGCAGATATTTTTGCTTCGCTTAAACGTGCACCTGAGTCTGTAAAACAAAGAATTAGCAATATATCTGGTATTTCCACCCTTGAAAGCAGAGTAGTTTTTGGTGTAACTCTACAAATGGAAAATATGAATGAACCTGCAACAGGAAAAATCATATCGATGCCAGATGTTCGTGAGCCGTTACTAAATAATTTGTATTTGCGCTCAGGTAGATTGTTATATCCCAATGAAGAAAATGCTATTTTGGCGGATGAAAGTTTCTTTCAAGCACATCAACTGGAACTAGGTGATAAAGTTTCGGTGATCATGAATGGATTTCGTAGGAAATTAAAGATCGTAGGTGTTGTTCTATCACCCGAATATGTGTACAGCATTGCCCCGGGGGCATTGATCCCAGATAGCAAACGCTTTGGTATTTTTTGGATGGGACGTCGCTCCCTTGAAGCAGCTGTCAATATGAAAGGTGCATTTAATGATCTTTCTGTTAAAGTCGAAAGAGATGCTAATCTGGCAGAAATAAAAAAAAATATTGATGAAATTCTAAAGCCATACGGTGGGCTAATTTCTTATTCACGAGAAGATCAAATATCGAATTTTTTTGTAGAAAGCGAACTCACTCAGCTTGAATCGTTTGGTCTACTAGCGCCTATTATATTTTTGAGTGTTGCAGCCTTTTTGATTAACGTGGTGATGTCCAGGCAGATCGCTACTCAACGTGAACAAATCGGAATGTTGAAAGCGGTTGGATATAGCAATAAAGAAATTTCTTTTCATTATTTAAAAATGGTGTTAATTATTACCGCTTTGGGTTCGGTCATCGGTTTATTGTTAGGAGCATGGATGGGAGTCGGGATGACCAAAATTTACGCGACCCTTTATCATTTTCCAATTCTTAAATATAGCTTTTCGGCTGAGGTGATGATTTTCGCGGTCTTGTTTTGTACGATTGCTGCGGTATTAGGGACTTTGCTTGCAATTAGGAGTGCTTCAAGTTTGCCTCCTGCGGAAGCAATGCGACCGCAAAGTCCAACATCATTTAAGCGAACGCCTTTGGAAAAACTTGGTGTTCATCAGCATCTGTCATTTTTGAGTCGTATTGTACTGAGGCAGCTTGAACGCAGACCAATAAGAGCTTTTCTTTCATCTCTTGGGATGGCTTTCGCGTTGGCGATTTTAATATTCAGTTTTTTCATGGAAGATTCCATGACTTATTTAATGGATGTGCAATACGACTTAACACAACGGGAAGATGTTAATATTGCTTTCGTTGAACCAAAACCAATTCGCGCGTTGGAAGAAATTAAAACTATTCCTGGGGTGCTTAATGTTGAGCCTGTCAGGAACGTCGCGGTCACCCTGAAATTTAATCATTACCAAAAACGTGGAGCGATAACGGGCTTAATACCTAATACCGATCTGCGTCGAATTATCGACGATAAATTACAGCTAGTAGCCATGCCGGAACAAGGGATTATTTTGAACCAAAAGCTGGCGGAAATCTTACATATTGGTGTGGGTGACTTACTTGAAGTGGAAGTATTAGAAGAAAAAAGACCCACACTTTTTATTCCAGTAGTTGATGTGACGCATGAATTTATCGGTATGGGGGCGTTTATGAATATTCGCGAACTAAGTCGAATTTTAGATGAACAGCCAAAAATCAATGGTGCTTCGATTTCGGTTGATTCAAATCATAGCGCAGTCTTGTACAAAGAATTAAAAGATATTCCTGCGGTAATCGGTGTCAATATAACAACTGTTTTACGCCAAATATTTGAGGATATTCTTGCAGAAAACATGCTTAAAATGGTATCGATTAATATGCTATTTGCTAGTTTTATTAGCTTTGGCGTTATTTATAATACCGCACGAATTGCACTGTCCGAAAGAGGAAGAGAATTAGCCAGTTTAAGAGTTTTAGGTTTAACCAGAAAGGAAGTCGCATATATTCTCTTTGGAGAACTAGGTTTGATTACTCTAGCTTCTATTCCTTTTGGGTTCTGGCTTGGCGAAACTATGGTGTACGCTATGGTTGCTTCGATGGATAGTGAATTATTTCGTATTCCCACTTATTTGAGTGATAGTACCTATGGATATGCGTCGGTAATTGTTTTAGTGAGCACGATTTTATCATTTTACCTAGTATGGCGACAAGTTAACAGTATCGATTTAGTAAGCGCGCAAAAAGGAGTCGAATAGTGAATGCAAAAAAAATAAAACTGGTTATTAAAGTTATTTTAGCGGTGATCGCTTTAGGGTTATTAGTTTTTGCGTTTATCCCTGAGGCAATCAAAGTAGACCTGGCTATAGTTGAAAAAGGAGATATTCTTATCACTTTAGACGGTGAAGGAAAAACTCGAATTCATGATATTTACGTTGTATCAACGCCCGTTGACGGGCGGGTAACCAGAATAGAAAGTGAGCCGGGTGATTTTGTGACTGCAGGAAAAACCGTCATTGCTAATATGTATCCAGCCAATCCGCAGTTTTTAGACAAGCGCTCAGAAACCCAGGCAAAAGCAGACGTAGATGGAGCGCGGGCGGCTTTAGCATTAGCAAATGCTCGGGTAAAACAAGTGAACGCACAGTTAGAATTTGATACCGCTGAACTTAAAAGAATACGCGAGTTATTTGAAAAAAAATCAGTATCAAAATCTGGTTTAGAGCGTGCTGAACTAAGCCTTAAAACTCTAAAAGCCGAACTAGAAACAGCTCAATCAAACTTGCAGGTAATGGTTTCAAGGTTAGACGCCGCAAAAGTGAGATTACTCCAGCCCGAATCGAGAGAGTTGGGAGTCGGAAAAAATGATTCTCACTGTCAGATCTGTATTCATTCGCCAGTGGATGGAAGGGTTCTAAGAATTCTGCACAAAAGTGAGAGTATTGTTCCGGTTGGAACAGCGTTAGTTGAAATCGGAAACCCAGAAGATTTAGAGGTGAATATCGAAATGCTTTCGACCAATGCCGTTCGAGTTAAAGTAGGTGACGAAGCAATTATTAAACGCTGGGGCGGTGCAGAAGATATTAAAGCAAGGGTCAAATTGATCGAGCCTTCTGGCTTTACCAAGATCTCAGCCCTTGGGGTTGAGGAGCAACGGGTAAATGTCATTCTTAGCTTTGTTGATCCTATTGAAAAGTGGAAAAACCTTGGCGATGCATTTAGGGTAGAAGCGTCGATAATTATTGGTCGTTCTGATGATGTGTCGACAATACCTTTATCCGCGTTATTCAGAGAAAATGAAGTTTGGTCTGTTTTTAAAGTGGTTGAAGGCAAAGTTGAATTGCAAGCCGTAAAAGTTGGTCAACGTAATGATCGTCGAGTGGAAATTATTGAGGGTTTGAGTCTTGGAGAGCTGATTATTACCCATCCAGGTAATAGCATTGAGGAAGGTGTTCGGGTCAGGGAACGGTGATAGTTTAGAAAATAAAAATTCTAGTTTTTGTTTGAGTATTTTGAGAATATTCAACAATAAACTTAAAGTCACGTGCATAAAAGATATTTAACTCTCAATATAACCTTGGAGAAAAGAACTTATGTCACTCTTGGTAATTATATTTGGTGCGGTAACCTTGTTGGCAGGGTTAGTCATTGTAGTAAGTCCTGAAGTTATTTTTGGGTTCTTGAGAAAAAACTTAGATAAATCTGGACTTCAGGTTCTCGCTGTAATACTCAGACTGATACTTGGCTTTCTACTCATCTATCAATCTGATGCATCCAGATTTCCACTTACAATTGAAGTTCTGGGATGGCTCTCGGTTGTCGCTGCAGTATTTTTTGCTGTAATGGGACGTGGTTATTTCAAAAGATTAATGTCGTGGGCTTTATCATTATCAACACCCTTTGTCCGTATTGGTGGTGCTTTTGCCGCTGGCTTTGGTGCATTTCTTATGTACGCTTTTGTTTAGTTGCCTGACCACTTCTTAAACATAAAGGTTTATTTGGGATTTTCGTTAAATATAACGTCCTTCATTCGCCAAACCCAAACGCCAACATAGCCTGGAATAGCGTATACAATGCTTAATAATGCAATGACTACCAAAAAATAAAATAGCCACTGGTATTCAAGGAAACTAGTAACAAATATCAGCAGCATACTTATGATCGAAACTACCGTTCCCGAGGCGAGTCTTTTTACCTGAGCTTTTGGCGAGTTTGCCATTTGTTTAAGGTGATTTCTAATTGTTTTTTTTAGCGACATCTAACTTATTCCGATTTAAACGAAATAGGCAATACGCTAACGGACTTAAACATTGCGAACACTTGCTGATCGATTTTAAGATTTAAAGTCGTAAAAGATTTTTTGGTAATGAAAGCTATTAAGTAAGTGTCTTCAAAAGCGAGTTTAATAATATATTGATGGCGTGATATTTCTTTAAAGTCCACAATTTTAACTCTGAGACTGTTTAAAATACTGGTATCTGTTTTTTCACCTAGGAAAATTGAAATATCTTGCGCTCGCACTTCTAAATTGACTAAACTACCCGTATTTAATGGCTGGTATCCTGCCCATAACTGGTGATGTGCAGTTTTTAAACAATTAACATGATTCTCTATTTCGAACTCAACCACTTCAGCTTGTATATGATTAATCGCATCGCTCATTTGAGAAAAATTACCATTGATGTCTGTAGATATTTTTTCATAAGTTCCAGACTGCTCTATAACACCAGCCTTAAAAGTGAGCAGATAATCGGTTAAAAAAGCATGCTCAACTCGATTGTGAGATGAAAAAATAATTGGAATTTGTTTTTCCTTTTGGAAATTTCTTATAAATTGCATGATTTGAGGTCTATGATCCTCACCAATCGCTGATAATGGTTCATCAAGTATTAGAATCTTGGTTGCTGCGATAATCGCTCTCGCCAGTGCGACTCTTTGTTTTTGTCCTCCTGATAATTGGCTTGGCGTTTTCTTTAATAAATGCTCAATATCTAATTCAAAACAAAGTCGACTTAGCCAATATTCATCAATAGAACGATTTGAGTTGATACAACTAAATTCTATATTTTTACGCACACTGAGATGAGGAAATAAATCAATTGTTTGTGGTAAGTAACCGATCCCTCTATGCTGAGTTTTAAGAAAAACTTTTGATTGCAGGTTCTGCCAAACAGACTCGTTAAACTGAATATAAGTTTCATTTTGAAAGTGATGATCAAATCCCAAAAGCTGACGTATAAATCGAGACTTTCCGCAACCAGAGGCACCAAATAATCCAACTATTTGTTGGGTCGGTAAATTTTGATCAACTTGCAAACTAAAATCATCAAACAGGCAATCAAGTTTAATGTTCAACATTATTGAAAACCAATTCGGTTGTTTTTGTTTCGATAAAGTAAAGTGAGTAACACCAATGAAAAAGCAATTAAAATTAAAGACAATTGGTGGGCATCACTAAATCTCAATGTTTCAACATGGTCGTAAATAGCGATAGAGACCACCCGAGTTTCATTTTGGATATTGCCGCCGATCATTAACACAACACCAAATTCACCTAAGGTGTGAGCGAATCCTAAACTAAAAGCGCTGATCATTCCTGATTTACTCAGCGGAAAAATAATGTGTTTAAAACGCTGAAATTTTGTCGTACCAAGCGATTCACTCATCTCTAATAATTGCTGAGGAATTGCTGCGAAGGCAGCTTGTAATGGCTGAATAACAAAAGGCAAAGAATAAATGATTGATCCAACGACTAGACCAGTAAAACTAAAAGCCAGAGTAGTTCCAGTTAATTGTAACCAGGTAGAACCAATCCAACTGTTTGGAGAGAATACAATTAACAAGTAAAAACCCAAAACGGTGGGTGGAAGCACCAATGGCAGTGCGACAACAGCTTCGATTAATGGGCGGGTTTTATTTTTGATTAAACTGTGAGATGGACGAGCAAGCCACCATGCAAAGGGTAGTCCGATAAGCATTAAAATAGCGCTTGTAGTTAACGCCAATTTAAGTGTTACGATAATCGCAGCATAGTCGGACATATTCGTTTTTTTATGAGGTATATTTTAATAATATGGATTATCACCCTGGTCGTGTTCAGTGACATCTTTTACGCCTTTGACTTCAGGGATTTTTTCCATCAGCGTTTTTTCTATCCCCTCATTAAGGGTGGTGTCAATCATACCACATCCTTGACAACCTCCACCAAATTGAAGCACCACAATCCCATCATCAGTAAACTCAGCCAGTGATACCTGACCGCCATGGTTGGCGAGTTGAGGATTGATTTCTGATTCAAGCACATAGCGAATGCGATCGATTGCAGGCGCATCATCATCAACTTTTCTGGCTTTAGCATTGGGGGCTTTCAAAGTTAATTGACCGCCCATATCATCTGTTTGATAATCGATTTTTGCTTCTTCTAAATAAGGAATGCTTTCTTCGTCAATATACGCATTAAATTGTTCAAGTTCGATTTTCAGGTCATTTTTTTCAACTGCATCTTGAGGGCAATAAGAAACGCCACACTCCGCATGAGGAGTCCCGGGGTTGACCACAAAAACTCGAATGCCAGTACCATCATCTTGAGAAGATAGCAGCCCAACAAAGTGCTCTTGAGCACCTTGAGTAATTTCAATCAAAGATTGATCTGAGCTTACGCTAGATTCTGTGGTTGTTGTCGCTTTGTCGTTCACTTATTTTTCCAAGGCTTGAGGCTATTTTGAAGACGTTATTTTATCAGACTCCGGTAGTAAATATCCCATGTTTTTTATAAGGTCTTGCCCTTTTCTAGATTTGATAAAATTAATAAAGTCCTGAGCAAGTGGTTTATTTTGGCTGCTGGAAATGATCACTAGCTGCTGTTCAATGGCGGGGTAATTAATTGTCGGATACTGCTCTGTGGGAAAGTCTATAATGCAGCTTGAACAACTAGCATATAATCGTTGTTTATGGGATGTGGCAATAAATGCAGCCTCAATCGAGCCAATCATTACCAGTTGCGAGACTTGAGAGATGTTCTCTGAGAAGACGATTTTATCTTTAAGTTGCTCCCAAAGGGAGTTTTGCTGTGGTTCTTTATGACTTGACTGCTGACTCTCTAAGAGCTTCTTGCTAGCAAAGCCGTATGGCGCTACCGTAGGGTTTGCGATAGCGATTCTAGCAAATTCGTTAGATAGTAATGCACTGAGCGGTTGCTCTCTTCTACAGTATTTCATCCAGAGAGACAATTTGCCCATCGCGTAAGTTGTGAGAGAGTCTTCATTCGCTAGACCATTTTTAACCAATTCATTGGGCTTTTGGCTGTCTGCAGATAGAAATAAATCAAACGGAGCACCGTGAGTTATTTGTAAATAAAATTTGCCACTCGAACCACTGGTTAATTTGATTTTATGCTGAGTTTTAGACTCAAATTCAAATACGAGTTTTTCAGCGGTTTCGAGAAAATTGCTGGCAACAGCGACTCGTAAGATTTCTGCATTAATGGTTTTGCTGGTACCGAATAGACTAATCGTGAATACTAAGATCCATTGAATATAGCGATTCGCTTTAAAATGCATTGATTTAAGCCCCATATTTTCCTATCCTGAGCCTACTTTGTGGCAGCAAATTGTACGAGAAACACTTAATGAATAAGTTATTTAAGCTAATTATTGGTCTCGCTTTAATCATATACCTGAACAATCACCTTGCGTTCGCTGATAATCAGTCTCATTCTACTCCTGATTTAAGCTATTACCTACCACAGTCTGCTCAGTATGATAACAAAATCCCAACACCCGAAAGTGTTTTGGGGTATCAAGTGGGCGAATGGCACGTCCGTCCTGAGCAGGTTGAGCGATATTTCGAAGAGTTGGCTGAAATATCACCGAGAGTTAAATTACACTCTTATGCCTACTCTCACGAGCAAAGACCGCTGATACTCGCTTATATATCCTCAGAGAAGAATATTAAGAATCTGGAGACACTTCGAGAACAGCACTTAAAAATGCAAAAGAAAACGGATCGACCAGCGGTCACCTGGATGGGCTACAGCGTTCATGGAAATGAGGCGAGTGGCAGTAACGCGTCACTATTGTTTGCCTATCATCTGGCGGCGGCAAATGATGAGCAAACTTTAGCTCAACTAGAAAATCAAATTATCATCGTTGATCCAATGCTAAATCCTGATGGTCTCGCGCGTTTTGCTCATTGGGCTAATATGTACAAAAGCAAAAATCCAAATAGTGATCCCAATACTCAAGAACACAATGAGTCTTGGCCCAACGGGCGAACTAATCACTACTGGTTTGATCTCAATCGAGATTGGTTATTACTACAGCATCCTGAATCTCGTGGTCGAGTGAAGATGTTCCATCACTGGAAACCAAATGTGTTAACGGACTTTCACGAAATGGGAACAAACAGTACCTATTTTTTTCAGCCGGGGGTGAAATCTCGACAAAATCCGTTAACGCCAAAAGAGAATTTCAAGTTAACCGCAAAAATTGCCGAATACCACGCCGCAGCGCTCGATGAAATTGGTAGTTTATATTTTAGTAAAGAAAGTTTTGATGATTTTTATTATGGCAAAGGCTCAACTTATCCTGATATTAATGGGGCGATTGGTATTTTGTTTGAGCAAGCGAGTGCCAGAGGACACTTGCAAGAATCGGTCAACGGTGATGTAAGTTTCCCATTTGCGATACGAAATCAGTTAACCACTTCTTTTTCAACCATCAAAGCTGTGCAAGAAAATCGAAAAGCTCTTTTACATTATCAGCGAAACTTCTATCAAAAAGCCACACTAAACGCGAAATCTAGCAAAACGAGAGCGATTGTTTATTCGTCTGATGATGCCTATCGATTACGTGAATTTAACAATATTTTAAAAGGGCACAAAATAAAATATATGCCTCTTGGTCGAGATGTTGAAATTGAAGGGCTGGAGTTTAGCACAAAGACTTCCTATATTATTCCGTTACGACAAACGCAGTTTTTGTTGATTAATTCTATTTTTGAGAAACGACAACAATTTAAAGACAATACTTTTTATGATGTTTCGAGTTGGACGCTACCGCTTGCATTTGATATTGACTTTGAAATGCTTAATCGTTCTGATTTTACTGAAAAGCTTGTGAGCAAAAACAAAAGAAAATCACAAGTTTTATTTGAAAATATTGAAAGTAATGTAGTCGCACTAGCTTTTGATTGGAAAGATTTTTCATCAGCAAACCTATTGAATTATCTTCATAAGAATGAAATTGCCGTACGGCTGGTTGGCAAACCGATCAAAGTTGCAACCACAAAAGGGCATCGACAATTAGAAAGAGGGGATTTGATTGTACCGGTTAAGGCACAAAAGCATTCTAGCGAGCAACTCTTTCAATTATTGCAGAAGAAAGTAGTTTCATTGGGATTAAACCCAATCAAAATTAAATCTGGATTGGCAATATCAGGGCCTGATCTCGGTAGTCCGAGTATGCCGTTGCTGAAACCTATTAATCCTCTTATGGTGATTGGTAACGGTGTGAATCCTTATCAAGCGGGTGAGGTTTGGCATCTCTTAGATCAGCGTTTAGAACAAGACTTGACAATGATGAAAAGTGAGAAATTATTTAAAATAGATTTGACTCAATATACACATATTATTTTAGTTGGAGGCAAGTATCATTTTTCGGATAATCAAACAAAAAAAATAGAGTCGTGGGTGAAAAAAGGTGGTATCTTGATGACCCAGTCTGGGGCATCTGAATGGGTTGCAGAAAAAGGCTGGATTTCCAGCAAAGGTTCAGAATTAGAGCCATCACCAGACACTAAATTAAATTACTCTGAAATGGATGACACTCGCTCTGAGCATTTTATTGGTGGGGCGATTGCTAGCACCAAGATCGATTTAAGTCATCCGTTGGGCTACGGATTATCGGATGAAAATTTGGCCATTTTTAAGCGTGGACAATTTAGTTTTTCAGAACCTAAGGAATCATTTGTGTCCTTTGCACGGTTTGATAAAAAACCGCTGCTTGCAGGTTATATGTCTAAAGGCAACCAAACTCACATTTCCGAAGCGACTAGTATTTTAGTGCAAGGTTTAGGTAAAGGAAAATTGATTGCGTTTACTGATGATATGAATTTTAGAGGTTTTTGGCTAGGAACTAGTAGAGTTTTTGCTAACGCTCTTTATTTTGGTAACGTAGTTAAGGCGGTTGAGAAGACTGAAGACAAAACTGAAGAGCCTGCTGTGAAAGTTAAGAAGTAAAACGCTACGAGTTTTTCGTAAAACAAAATAATATGGAAACAATCGAATGAAAAAGCTATGGTTAATTTTTTTTCTGTTAGTAACAACAAGTGCTTACGCAACAGAAAATGAAAATTTGAAATCACTTTCATCTAAGTATCAGCTAAAAAAAGGTTTTGTCAGTCAGCTATTCGATCAAGATAATGGAAAGCTCTATCTAAAAATAGATAATTTAAACAGTGAATTTATTTATCAAACAAGCCTTCCTCAAGGTTTAGGCTCAAACGATATCGGTTTAGATCGCGGTCAGCTTGGAAATACTCATCTAGTGGAATTCCAAAGAATCGGCAACAAGGTATTGTTGATCCAGAAAAATACTAAATACCGTGCTATTTCAGATAACAAGCAAGAGTCACGGTCGGTTGACGAAGCGTTTGCGTCGTCCATTTTATGGAGTTTTCCAGTCGTCGAAACCAATAAAAAATGGGTGCTGGTTGATGCTAGCGACTTTATTTTGCATGATAGTCACGGTGTAGTTAGAAAATTAGCCCAGCGCAAACAAGGTAGTTTTAAACTTGACAAATCTCGCTCAGCAATTTATTTACCGCGAACAAAAAGTTTTCCCGATAATACTGAATTAGAAGCGAGTATTACTTTTACCAGTGACAAGCCCGGTAAGTTTGTACAACAAGCAGCCATCAATCCAAATGTTGTATCTTTAAGAATGCATCATAGTTTTATACGTTTGCCTAAGGCTGGATATAAACCGCGAAATTTTCATCCGCAAAGTGGTTTTTGGTCTTTTCAATATCAAGATTATGCTCAGCCGATCAACAAACCAATCACTCAGCGTTTTATTGCTCGCCATCGCTTATCGAAAAAAAATCCGTTAGCAGGTAAAAGCGAAGCAGTTGAACCGATTATTTATTATCTTGACCCCGGTGCGCCAGAACCAGTAAAGACAGCTCTAATTAACGGCGCGTCATGGTGGAATCAAGCATTTGAATCAATTGGTTATATTGATGCTTTTCAAGTGAAAATCTTACCCGAGAATGCTGACCCTTTGGATGTTCGATACAACGTAATCCAATGGGTACATCGCGCGACTAGAGGTTGGTCTTATGGTTATAGTGTCACTGATCCGCGCAATGGTGAAATTATAAAAGGTCATGTCACTTTAGGGTCATTGCGTGTACGACAAGATTATTTAATTGCACAAGGTATGTTATCAAAATTCGCGCAAAATGATGGTGACCAAGAATTAATGGATTTGGCTTTAGCACGAATTCGTCAATTATCCGCTCATGAAGTTGGGCACACGTTGGGTTTAGCTCATAATTTTGCTGCGAGTACCTACGGTAGGGAGTCGGTTATGGACTATCCTCATCCTCTATTTGAGATAGATGGTGATAGAATTGTTTCTAATAATGCTTATAAAGAAAATATAGGATTGTGGGATAAAACAACCATTGCGTATGGTTATCAGTCATTTGATCAAGACAAAGAAGCATCTGAACTTACAAAAATATTGAAAAATAATCAGCAACAAAAGATGCTATTTATTTCCGATCCTGACTCGCGAAAAATTAGTGATGCTCATCCAATGGCGAGCTTATGGGATAACGGGTCAAATACCATTGACGAATTTGAACGTGTGATTGATTTGCGTAGAATAGCGCTATTAAATTTTGGTGAAGCAAGTTTGCATTCTGATCGTCCCTTGTCCGATCTACAAGAAATTTTGATCCCTGTTTATTATTTCCACCGGTATCAAGCAACAGCCGCAGGAAAATGGATTGGTGGATTAAACTATGACTATGCAATAAAAGATAGTTCAAATTCAAGCACTGTGGCTCCAGTTAGTCCAAAAGATCAAATAAGAGCCCTTGAGTTCCTATTAAATACTTTTGAACCTGAGTTTTTAACAATTAAAGAGAGTTTGCGACAACAATTATTTCCCAAAGCTTACGGGTATCAAAAAAGTCGCGAAAGTTCACAAGGGAATACTGGGACTGCTTTTGATTTTATTGCCTTAGCATCCGCATCGGTGCAACATAGTTTGTCTATCTTGCTTGATCCACAACGCTTAGCTCGAGTTCAGCAACAAAAAGCGGTAAACCCAAAGCAATTAAGTATTGCTGAAATTACTTCTAAATTACATGATAAGATCGTTGCAAACAAAGTGAAAGAGGAATCAATTTTGATCCATCAATCGAGTGTTGATTTACTCTATTCAAATTATATTAATTTGCTTCATAAAGGCTCAGTTTCTAGTCAAATTAAAACAGAAATCTATGCGACGTTATTACGAGAAAAAAAATATTTAAGGAATAAATATAAGCGTGTAAAAGAGTCTTCTAGGTACTTTGGTTTTTATGCTTACCAGTTGAAACGATTAGAGAATATTGAAATTAAAAACTTGAAAAAAGATGAGTTAATTAAGTTACCTAAAATGCCGCCAGGCTCACCTATTTGAGTTGTTTTAAGGCGACTATTACTGAACCAAAAATCACACAAGAGAATAATCCTATGGGTAACAGGCTTTCAAAACTAGCCACAAAAACCGGTGACGATGGAACAACTGGAATTTCCGGTAATATCCGTATGCCGAAAGATAGCCACCGTATCGAAGCAATCGGTACGGTTGACGAATTAAATGCCGCCATAGGGATGATACTTTCCCAAGCGATATCAGATGAAATTAATCAGGCATTAAGCGAGATCCAACATCGATTATTTGATTTGGGTGGCGAGCTTTCTATGCCGGATTACCAATTAATTAAACAAGAGCATATTGAACAGTTAGAGACATGGTTAGATAAATTTAATCAACAATTACCGCCACTAAAAGAGTTTGTATTACCAAAAGGTGATTTAGCGACTACCAGTTGCCATCTTGCCCGAACAATATGTCGTCGGGCTGAACGAAGGCTTGTTACACTTTCTGGAGATGAAGAAATTAACCCATCCACTGGAATTTATCTTAATCGACTTTCCGATTTATTGTTTGTTTTTTGTCGTCTGTTGGCGAGGGTTGATAATGACAATGAAGAAATGTGGCAATCTAAACGAACTAACAATAAAAATTAGTTCTTGCTAGTTCCCACCTTTTTGTGTGGGAATGAGTACGGTTGGCGAAAACATAAAGCAACTCATGGTGTCGATATGCTTTAAACTTTCATCTCGTTCCCACCGAGACTGCGGGAGCGAGAAAGTTAAGTCGTTACTCTTTAATCCCTGCCAAATCCAAAACAAACGCATATTCTTTCGCGGTATCTAAATATGCCTTATATCGACCAGATTTCCCGCCATGCCCAACTTCCATATCAGTATCTAACAATAATAGGTTATTATCAGTTTTCATATCTCGTAGTTTAGCAACCCACTTAGCTGGCTCCCAATATTGAACTTGTGAATCATGTAAACCAGTTGTGACTAAAAGGTTGGGGTAGTTCTGTTTTTTCACTTGATCGTAGGGCGAATAAGACAGCATATAATCATAATATTTTTTATCATTTGGATTTCCCCACTCATCATATTCGCCAGTTGTGAGTGGTATTGACTCATCTAGCATCGTAGTAATGACATCAACAAATGGGACAGAGGCTACTGCACCATGGTAAAGCTCAGGCTCCATATTGATGATCGCACCCATTAACAATCCTCCCGCACTTCCGCCCATTGCGTAAACTTTTTTTGGATCGGCGTAACCCCGTTTGACCAGAGCTTTTGTTGAATCGTTAAAATCATTAAAGGTGTTCATTTTGGTAAACTTTTTCCCATCTTCATACCATTGCCTGCCGAGCATTTTGCTTCCACGAATATGAGAGATTGCATAAACAAATCCTCTATCTAACAAACTCAAGCGAGCTATACTAAAACCCGGATCGATGGTGTGACCATATGAGCCATAGGCGTAGTGAAGAATAGGGTTATTGCCATTTTTGTTAAATAGATCTTTTCTATAGACAATTGAAACGGGCACTTTTTTTCCATCTCTAGCGTCGATCAGGATACGCTCACTTTGATAGTTTTTGGGATGAAAATCGCCGATTACTTTATCTCGTTTTAAGAGCTTACTGGTATGGCTATCTATCTGGTATTCGTATACCGAACTGGGGGTCACCATGCTAGCATAATGATAGCGGATCTTGTTGCTGCCAGGATCAGGGTTGTAACCTAAATATGCTGTGTAGGCGGCATCTTCGAATTCTATTTCCTGTAGTAGTTTGCCCTGGTAATCTCGAATACGCAATTTTTCTAAACCATTGGTTCTTTCGTTGGTGACCATATAATCATTAAACAACTCAAAGCCTTGCAGCAGAGTATCTTCTCTGTGGCTTAGAAGATCTTGCCAATGATTTTTGTCACCGATTTTATCTTCACGCACTTTTATGATTTTATCATTAAGCGCGTTTAGATCGGTTTCTACATAAAAGTTATCACCGATATGATCAACGAAGTATTTATGGTCTTTTTCTCTGGCAAGAAAAACTATTGGTGTAGAAGTTGGATTATTAGCATCAATAAATCTCGTCTCGCTATTCATGGTGGAACTAACACTTATAGCGATAAATTTTTCTGAGCGAGTCTTGTATATGCTGGTATAAAAAGTATTATCTTTTTCTTCATAGACTAGCACGTCATCTTGTGGGTCAGTACCAAGTTGATGGCGAAATACTTGGAAGGCTAATAGGGTGACGGGATCTTTTCTAACGTAGAAAAAAGTTTTATTGTCATTTGCCCAGACGATTGAACCAGAAGTATTTTCGATGACTTCTGGATAGAAGTCTCCAGTAGTCAGATTTTTTACTCGAATGTTATAACGCCTGCGACTAACCGTATCTTCAGAAATACCAAGTAGATTTTGATTGCTGCTTAATTCCATATCACCAAGACTATAAAACTCATGTCCTTTTGCTCGAATATTTTCGTCAAGCAATATTTCTTCAGGAGCGTCTAAACTGCCTTTTTGGCGAATATGAATAGGATAATCTTTGCCGGATTGGTATTTAATCCAATACCAATAACCTTTATCTAACACGGGAACCGATTCTTTATTGGGATCGAGTCTTGCGGTCATTTCATTGTAGAGTTTTTCTTGTAGATCATCTGTATGAGCGAGCTGTTGTTTAGTATATTTGTTTTCAGCATTCAAATAATCTAAAACTTCCGTATTTTTACGAGTGTCATCTCTTAACCAGTAATAAGGATCGTTACGAGTTTGTTCGTGGATCTTGAGCAAACGGTCAACTTTTTTTGCAACTGGCGGATTATTGAATTTAGTGTCAGGGTGATTGGAAGACATATTCGCCTCGGGTATTTTATCGATATTTTGTTTGGAGCTTTCTTGGGAGCACGCTGCTAATACACTGATTGTTACACAGAGTACTATTATTTTTGAACTGGACACGCTAGTCACGGTGAATATCCATACTGCTATTAAAAAAGAACATTCTGGTGATTTTAGGTTACTATTGCAAGGCTATATTCACGTTATTGAGCTTTTTATATCTTTGCGGTTGATAAATAGGTTAAAATGCGCTCAAGCTGTGTAAGTTCCTTCTTAATTGCTACGTTCTAACTCGTTATATTCATTATTTAAGCAAATAACTATTCATATTCTATGTCAAAGAGAAATAAACCATCCGCAGATCCTTTTTATAAACGGGAATCTCAAAAGTACGACAATCCTATTCCAAGCAGAGAGTTTATTATTCAGTTTCTGGAAAATGCAGGTGCTCCGTTAAAGTTTAAGGCGATACAAAATGGTCTAAATTTGTATGAAAGCGAAGAAATAGTCGGTCTGGAACGGCGATTGAACGCTATGGTGCGAGATGGACAAATTCATTGCGATCGCAAAAGAGCTTTTGGCGTGATTAATAAACTTGATTTAGTTAAGGGAACTATTCTAGGACATAAAGATGGTTTTGGTTTTTTTAGCCCTGAACAAGGCGGTAAGGATTGGTTTGTGTCCGCAAGAGAAATGCGCCGAGTTTTTCCTGGTGAAAAAGTACTAGCACGAGAAAAAAGCTCAAGTAGGGATGGTAAAAAAGAAGCAGGTATAGTTGAGATCTTAGAAGGTGAAAACCCGCTGCAAATCGTAGGGCGTTATCATGTTGAAAATGGTTTTACCTTTGTCACACCTGAAGACCCTCGGATATCTCAAGACATTTTAATCCCGCCAGATGATCCCCTTAAGGCAAAAAAAGATCAAGTAGTGGTTATTCAGCTCGCAACCCGGCCAACATTTAAGTCTCAAGCCGTTGGTAGAGTCGTCGAAGTACTTGGCGATTATCTAGCGCCCGGAATGGAAATTGAGATAGCGATAGCTCAATATGGGATCAGGAATACTTGGAATGACCAAATTCATGATCAGTTAAAAGGTTTACCCACTGAAGTTTTAGAGTCAGAAATAGCTGGGCGTGTAGACCTTCGCCATTTACCTTTGATAACCATTGATGGAGAAGACGCCCGAGATTTTGATGATGCTGTTTATTGTAAACCGAAAAAACTTGGTGGCTGGAAACTCTATGTTGCGATTGCAGATGTTAGTCATTACGTAAAACCTGATAGTCCGTTAGATGATGAAGCAATTAAACGTGGAAATTCAGTATATTTTCCCAACTCGGTGGTTCCGATGTTACCGGAACAAGTATCAAATGGGCTTTGCTCTCTCAAGCCAAAGGTTGATCGTTTATGCATGGTTTGCGAAATTAACATTGGCAAAGATGGTAAACCAGGGCGAAGTAAATTCTACCCAGCCGTGATGCACTCTCAAGCGAGGATGACTTATACTAAAGTTTGGAATATTTTAAATGAAGATTCCGAATCGTGTGAAGAGATGCGTAGTCAATATCAAACTTTAGTAGAACCAATAAAAGAACTGCATAAACTCTATAAAGCTAGAATTAAGCGCAAGAAAAAACGTGGTGCGATAGAGTTTGAAACCACGGAAACTCAAATCCAATTTAACGACAATAAAAAAATCGAAAAAATCATCCCAGTTATTCGAAATGATGCTCATAAATTAATTGAAGAATGTATGATCTGTGCTAATGTGGCTGCGGCACAATTTTTTATTAAGAAAAAATTACCAGGTTTATTTCGAGTTCATCAAGGACCTAAAGAAAAAAAGCTTGAGGTACTTCGTTCATATTTAGCTGAACTCGGGTTATTTATTACTGGCGGAAGCGAGCCAGAACCAAGTGTGTTCCGAAAATTCTTAGAGCAAATTGAAGATAGACCGGATATCGAAAATATTCAAATCATGTTACTGCGCTCAATGAGCCAAGCAGAGTACTCGCCCGTTAACGAAGGGCATTTTGGTTTAGCATTTGATGCCTATACCCATTTTACTTCACCGATCAGGCGTTACCCTGACTTAATTGTTCATCGGATCATCAAAGCTCAAGTGGCAGATAAGAAGTTGCAATCAAAAGATGAAAAATCGGTTATAAAAAAGCGATATACACTTGAAAAGCTTTCGGAAATTGGTCAGGCTAACTCGATCACTGAACGGAATGCTGATTTAGCAACGCGTGATGTTATGGACTGGCTTAAATGTGAATATATGCAATCACATATTGGAATGAGTTATTCTGGAGAGGTCAGCAGCATTACCAATTTTGGATTGTTCGTAAGGCTAAATGAAGTCTATGTAGAAGGTCTGGTTCATGTCACCGAATTGGGCAATGACTATTATCATTACGATCATGCAAAACAAAGAATGATAGGAGAGCGTACAGGAAAGAGTTTTTCAATAGGCGATCCCTTAGAAATACAAGTAGCAAGTGTAGATATTGATTTAAGACGAATTGACTTCAGTTTAATTGTGAATACTGACCAGGTTGATCATGGAAAGAAAACTAAGCTCAGTGAGCGAGAGAAACTTTATGCTAATGCAAAAATGAAAACGCTTAAAAAAACAAATAGTAATAACAAAGAAAAAAACTCTAAACGAGCAGCGACTTCTAAGCGAAAGACAGTCAGTAAACGAGGTGCAGGCAAAAGAAAAACGATCAAGCGTAAAGGGCGTTAGAGATGAGTAATATAGACAAAATATTTGGTATTCACGCAGTTGAAAGCCTTCTTACTCGGAGTCCGCAAAATGTAATCCAGCTTTTTCTGTTAAAAAACAGAAAGGACAAAGCATTAACGACTATCGAAAATTTAGCTAAGCAAGCAGGAATAAAATGTCAAAGTATTGAACGAAAAAAAATGGATGAGAGGGTTCGAGGTAATCATCAAGGAGTAATTGCTGAAGTAAAAATTTCTGATGCAATGATGAGCGAAACACAACTTTTAGATTTAGCTAAAGAAAAAGCAGATTTATTACTGCTGATCTTAGACGGAGTGACTGATCCACATAACCTTGGTGCCTGCATTCGAACAGCTGACGCGGCAGGAGTGGATGCTATTGTGTTGCCTAAAGATCGTTCTGCGTCTATGAATTCAACTGTCAGAAAAGTGGCCTGCGGTGCAGCAGAGAATGTACCACTGGTTAAAGTAACTAATTTAGCACGATTTTTAAAACAGTTAAAAGAAGAGTTTGTTTGGATTGTGGGGACAGCAGGTGAAGCAAAGGTTGATGTTTATCAAGCCAAATTTCCAAAGAAAACCGCTATGGTCATGGGCGCAGAAGGAAGCGGAATGAGACGCCTTACTCGAGAAAACTGCGATGAGTTGATCAACATACCTATGGCAGGTAGTGTTTCTAGCTTAAATGTTTCGGTGGCCACAGGTATTTGTTTGTTTGAATATGTTAGGCAGCATCGTTGTTGACGAGGGTTACTAACTTTAGTTTGTTATCGTCGGTTATTTATTTTGTGCAATGCCCACATCGAGTCTTTCAAACCAATTTAGGAATTCCTGAACCATTTCACCTTTGAAAAGCCCTCCATGCTGAGGTGCCATGATTTCGATATCTAGTTTTCTGACACTCTTAATCCAATCGTCCTTTGCTTTGTTGGATGGCATCCAGCGGCGATGAAAAAATTCCATTTTAGGAATATGCGCATCAAAATCTTCAACAAAAAATGGTGCATCATCTTTATCTAGCGCAGCACCAATGTCACCACTCATTAGTATTTTGGCTTCTTTATCATAAACATTGAAATTACCTGATGAATGCAAGTAATGAGCAGGAATAAATTGCAAAGAAGTATTGCCGAGTTGAAAGTCACAACCTTCATCTGGTATACCTTCAAATTGAATGTTATTCATTCCAAAATGAGCAAGAAAAGATTCCCAAATATAGGGTGAATACAATTTTGCTTTCGGCAAACACTGATCCCACAGTCCCAAAGATGAAATAATATCGGGATCTTGATGAGAGGCAAATAGCGCGATAATTTCGTCAAGAGTGGTATATCTTAACACCGATGTTAGCATTTGAGAAAATAACTCTATACCACCAGGATCGAGAATAATACTTTGTCCATTATTCATCACCATATATTGGTTAGTATCGATTATTTTCTCGTCTCGATCAGGATCTCTACCAAAACAAAGCCATTGATGATTTACTTTTTGATACAGAGAGATTGCCTTCATGATTATTCCTTATTTTTCCTTAACATACATGTTCTAGTTCAGTTAATAGTTGGCTTTACTGATTATTTTTCAATGAGCAAATCGAGTACCACAAAACCATGGGGTATTTATTCTAATATTGTAAATGAGCTAAATGACGACGAGCAGTTTCTAAATGAGAGTTTATCCGGCTTCCTGCACTTGACACTTTGTCTGCTACAGAGTTTAGCGAATCCTGAAAATCTTCACTCGCTCTTGATGCCTCAACGCGGGAGACAACGGATACTACCTGAGTAGCTCTTAATTCCATTTTTGTTTCGTCTAAACGCTCAATTAGTTCTCTTAAACTGGACGATATACGTCTTTCTAATTGCTTACGATGAACATCGACTTTATCAAATATTGTTTTAATCACGTTCGGCTGTGATTCCTTTGGTTTGTATTCGACTCGATTCAGTCGATATAAAAAACCGCCAGTGCGAAATAGGCTTGCCGCAATTTTGGTTTGCGATATAGCAATCACATTAACACTGCGCGCAGCTTCGATGGTTAATTTGGATAGACCTTCAATAAATCGCGTGATTTCATTGAACCCAGCGGCAGTAGAACCAGCTCTTACTGCAAGAGCTCGAGCGTTCTTTGAGGTGATTGATAATTCTTCTGCGATTGACTGCGCTTTGAATAATTCAGAGGCGACGTGAGCGACTGATATAAAGGTGTCTGCGGCATTATTTTCTTGACTCATTCGATGACCTTTCAGGTAAAACTTCAAGAATTATCATTTGTGTTACTAATAAATAGGTGAAAATTCTATAAAAATCCAGTTTTATACATAATTTACCGAAAAATTTTTGCGAAGATCATACTCTGTAAAACGTCACTTAGTTGATTCAGCTTAAGTGCTTGTATTTATTGAAACTTATACACTATTTTGTAGCTATAGATATTTCAACTGGAAGTCTTGGTTGAAATATCCGCATAGGGAGTGGATGAAGCCATGTTTGGATGTGTTTAATCTATGCCAGAGAATGAAACAACTCACTAGGACTTTTCACCAGTTGGCAGTTTTTCGTAGGATATAACTTTATTGCGTCCCTTATTTTTTGCATGATAAAGCGCTTTGTCAGCTTGGTATATCGCTTCTCTGTCGGAATTTGAACTTGCTGTCACTTCAGATACACCAAAACTCGCGGTTATTTCCCCTACTTCAGCAAAGGTATTTTGTTCGATGGCTTTGCGCATTTTTTCAGCCATTTTTAAAGCGTTTTCCAGGGAGGTTGCGGGTAATAAAATAAGGAATTCTTCTCCTCCCCAGCGTGATAGTATGTCAGTGCTTCTAATATTTTTTTTGAGTAGCTGAGAGAATTTCTTTAAAACAAGATCACCGCATTGGTGTCCAAACTTATCATTGATCAATTTAAAATGGTCAATATCAATCATGATCAAGCAAAGTAAACTGTTATACCGCTGTACTTTTTGCCTTTCCATTTCAAAATGGTCGTCAAAATAGCGTCTGTTATATAGTCCGGTTAATTGATCAGTAATAGATAAGTTTTCTAGTGTACTGAGGTATTGTTGTTCTTTCTCTCTTGATTCTAAAACTGTGTTGTAGGCTGCAACTGATGATGATTCAAAAAAATATGCGGTGTATACAATTGTCAATGATGCCATGAAAAAGCGCAAAAATGCGGTTTTATTCCAGTACCCATTATCCCATTCTCCGATCCCTAAATAGGTCATAGGAATTAGAATTGCGTAGAATAGACCTATCCAAATCAACCCTTTATTACCACCCAAAATTGGGATCACGAATAACGGGTAACACAATGTCCAAACAAGTCCAAAATTATGGTTTTTATTGACATAGCTAAAGAAAACCAGGAAGGTAAAAAGCATGCTTGTTGATATACCCGCCGCGAGTTCAATATTTTTTTTAACAAACAAAATGTATAGTGCAAAGGAGGTCACCAATATAATAAAAACATCAATCGCGGCAATATGATATTTACCGATGGAGTAATTTATGAATACAAAGGCTAAAAAGGCGATTAGGGTTATAAAAAGCAGCGCGGAAGTCATGATCAAACGCCGATACAAAAAAGGAGAACTTTCCGTATCGAAACCTTCAATGAGTTTAGTGCTTATTTTTTTTATCATTAAGCGAATAACGCCTATTTAATCTAAAGAAAGCTAGATCTAAAGAAAATACATAATTCCATGTAGTACCTCATACTAGAAGAATGGAAGGTACACTATATTTAGAAATTTGAGATAATTTATCTAAAACTGCTTATTATTTGTACGAATGCTAACACAAGATAGTAGTATTTGGTAACATTTGAGTTTTTTGGGTTGACAATATTTGAGCTTGTTCGCTGTTGCTGAAGTGGTTTTAGAAGTTGGGTTAAAAGAACAGGCTTTGATTATTAGCCCCTAATTATGGGGCTAATCAAGGATTAATAACCTCTACACGCCGCAGGTAAAAACTTGTTATCAATGTCTGTCTGGTTTTCGCCTGCGACAGACATACCTTCGACTACCGATGAGCCTCCACAAAGCCACGCAAGAGGTGTGATGTGGCTTTCGACGACGAATTGGGGGCGGATGGTCAGGGTTTTGCCTATTAGCTGAGCATAGACTTTATTACCCATTTCTATTTGAATGGCTCCGTCCACAACTTTCATACTCTTCACGTAATTACCCATTAAATATTGACCTTCCGGTAGCCCCGCTTCAGCGTTATCACGTGGAAAACGCCCTTTGTATTTATAAAACTCGTCGATTTTTGGTTTGATGGCATTGGTCATGGTAATACCTTCAGCCATTTGAGCTCGCACGGTGTAGTCCTGGTAGGCGGGCAGTGCAATAGTTGCCAAAATTCCGATTATAGCGATCACTATCATTAGCTCGATAAGCGTAAAGCCTTTAGTGAGCATGGATAATGGTTTAGTTAATGTTTTCATACGACGGCTCCAAGGTGAAAAATGGGTAAATAACTAGCAATTAGTGTCATAGCAACAAAAGAAACAACAAATACCATGATTGTTGCGACTAAATTTCGACAGGCTTTAGTGACGATTAGCTCTGCGTTCATCGCGACGTTTTCAAGTTGATACTCGATTTCCTTAGCTAAATTGCCCAGCTTTTCAGCGTTAGCTAAGTCAATCGATAGTTGTGGTGAGTAATCTGTTATTTTTTGGTGAACCTTGGATAGTTTGATCTTGGCGCTATCCAAAGAATAATTGGCGTTCACAAGTAGTTTGAGCTGGGTAAGCCAGTTTAGATTGTTTGTAAAATGAAAAATATGGTTTAAAAAAGGAAGCTTGGCAAAAATCGCTAGATTGCTCACTTTTTCGTTTGAGCGTTTGGTGATGAATAGAAAGAATAAGATGACAATGATTAGTATCAGAGCAATTAATTGTGGTCCAAAATAGGAGTTTTGCCAGTTGATGACAAACTGAGTAAATTGAGGGAGTGATGCTCCCGTGTCAATGAAAAAGGATTCAAAATTGTCTAGCACGCCTCCTGAAGTGACATAGAGAACCAGGCAGGCTAACAGAACTAGCATCAAAGCGTAGGACAAGCCGATATTTAGTCGAGCTTTCATCAGTGAAATGGTTTTTTTTATGAGTTGTTTACTTTCCAAAATAGTAGCAATTGATTCTGAGGTCGATTTTTCTGTTTCTATTTCTTTTAATATAGGTAAGAAGCTTTCATCGATATCAACAATTCCAAGACTTTGCAGTACATGACTTATGCTCTTGGTTTTGTCATATTCCTCTAGCGCTTTATCCGCTTCCGACTGCGAGCCAACCGCAGTGAAAACGCTTGCAATAACACTGCGAGGCTCTTTGCCTTTTTGTAAGGAGTAATAGATCTGCCTTTCGATAAACTGGTTTTTTGTCATGTTTTATTCTCTTGGTTCGCAGTGGATTCTTTTACACGGGCGGATGATGATTTGCATTGTTTGATTAGCATATTGACCGGAATATTGGTCTTATTTTTTGATAGGGGTACAAACCCAGGTAGTTGATCGGAATTTCCGCAATTCCAGATTACGCGAGTGAAATTTGGTGGATTCGTTGAAGCGACAAATGAAAGGGTTTTACCTTGTAGCTCTTTGATTACTTGATCAGAAAATGTGGCATGCAGCCCACCTTTACCATCAAAATTAATCTCTTTTATGAAAGTATTCGAGCCAAAGAGGTGATCGCTATCATTGTAGCTTTTTTCAGGAGACCATTTCATTGTCTCCATATAGTTTGCGGTAAGTGCTTGTCGGTAACTTGCAAGTTGAATCAAAGCTTCTGATTGCTGAGCTTTTGCTATGTCATTAGAGTAATTAGCGAGAGTCGCGCTAGCCAATACAAGCATTATCATTATTCCAGCACTGATGTTCAGTCCTAAGTTGGTAAGATAACGTTCACGGCTGTCGACAATTGGGTACTTCAACTTCATCTATAGGTTCTTTTCAAATACTCGTTTAAATTAAACGAGTGAGAAGCTCATATTATTGTATAGGATTAGTCGTAAACGACACTAGTTTTAAAATATTCCAAAAACAATCAATAAAATAAAAACGGAGTTTTGCAATGTCGGTTATTTTATCGACTTTACCCCCCGCATCCAGTAACATACGCGGATTTTAGGGAAGCCGACTTCTCTTTTTATAAGTTCTATTTTTAAGGTTTACTATTTTAAGGTGTAGTTATGCGTAGTCATTATAACAGCGATTTATTGGCGGTATCTGAAGGCGAAACTGTTTCTCTTGCGGGTTGGGTTCACCGAAGACGAGATTTAGGTGGTCTGATCTTCTTGCAAATTCGTGATCGAAGTGGGGTTGTGCAAGTCGTCATCGAGCCAGATCAGCCAGAGCTATTCGCTAACGCGGAAGATTTGCGTAGTGAGTTTGTAGTGACAATTACTGGTGTTGTAAGAAAACGTCCCGAGGATATGATCAATAAAGATATGGTCACCGGAACTATTGAAATTTACGCATCTGATTTAAAAGTGCTTAATAAGGCGGCTCCTCCTGCAATCTTAATTGATGGACATGAAGATGTGACAGAAGAAACTCGTTTAAAATATCGTTATTTAGATCTGCGCCGTCCTGAAATGCAAAAGAAGCTGTTGTTCCGTAATAAAGTTGCTAAGAATTTAAGAGATTTCTTAGAAGCTGAGCATTTTGTTGATATCGAAACGCCTATTCTAACCAAGGCAACACCAGAAGGCGCACGAGATTATTTAGTCCCTAGCCGCACTAATAAAGGTTCTTTCTTTGCTCTACCTCAATCACCACAGTTATTTAAACAATTATTAATGATGAGTGGGTTCGATCGTTATTATCAAGTGGTTCGTTGTTTTAGAGATGAAGACTTACGCGCGGATCGCCAACCAGAATTCACTCAACTAGATATTGAAACTTCATTTATGGATGAAGAAGCCATTATGGGTATGATGGAAAAAATGATCAGTAGTCTTTTTCAGCAGACTCTCGATGTCGATTTAGGCGAGTTTCCAAGAATGCCTTATGCAGAAGCCATGCGACGATATGGTAGTGATAAGCCCGATTTAAGAGTTGCGATCGAATTAGTCGATGTTGCCGACTTGCTTAAAGATATCGAATTTAAAGTGTTCGCCAATCCTGCGAATGACGATAATGGAAGAGTCGCGGTTATTTGTGTGCCAGGTGGCGCAGAGCTAAGTCGCAAGCAAATCGATCAATATGGTGAATTTGCTGGTCGATATGGCGCGAAAGGTTTAGCCTGGATGAAAGTCAAAGAAACAGGCAAAGGTGTTGAAGGTATGCAATCGCCCATCGCTAAGTTTCTAACGGATGATATTGTTAATCAAATGATCGAAAGAACGGGCGCAAATGCTGGTGACATCCTTTTATTTGGAGCTGATTCAAACAAAGTGGTCACTGACTCACTAGGCGCATTAAGGCTCAAAGTTGCTGAAGATCGTGATTTGGTTGAAGATGTTTGGAAGCCATTATGGGTAGTTGATTTCCCCATGTTTGAAAAAGATAAAGGACAACTGCACGCTTTGCATCATCCGTTTACCGCACCTCAAGAGAATGATGTTGAGAAACTAAAAGCGGCTCCAACAGAGACATTGTCCAGAGCTTACGACATGGTTTTGAATGGTTGCGAAGTCGGCGGTGGTTCGGTACGTATTCACAATCAAGATCTGCAAGCCGCGATTTTTGATATTTTAGGCATTGAAAAACAAGAAGCTGATGATAAATTTGGATTTTTGTTAGAGGCGTTAAAATATGGCTGTCCTCCGCATGGCGGGATAGCGTTTGGTTTAGATCGACTGGTGATGTTAATGGTTGGTGCAGATTCTATTCGTGATGTGATTGCATTTCCGAAAACGACTACTGCGAGTTGTCCTCTCACATCTGCGCCATCTAAAGTTTCATTGCAGCAACTTGAAGAGTTGGCGATAGCGACGATTAATAAAAATAAAGCGGAGTAAGTCCCCCTCTTTACTAAAGAGGGGCTAGGGGAGATTTTAAGAAGTAGGGGAATAATAAGGGACTGTTTATATGTACTGTACACTTAAAAATCCCCCTCAATCCCCCTTTCGTAAAGGGGGAGGCTAATTTTTGACTTGATTTTAGTCCTCTTTCGACCTCTTCTTCGCAAAGAGAGAGGATTAAATAAAAAACTGGAAGCACTTGGAGCACATCAATGGCAGGACACAGTAAATGGGCGAATATTCAGCATCGGAAAAAAGCTCAGGATGCCAAACGAGGAAAATTATTTACTAAGTTTATTCGTGAAATAGTCGTCGCCGCAAAAAGCGGTGGCGGTGATCCTGATAATAACCCTAGACTTCGAGCTGCTATTGATAAAGCGCTCGGTGGCAATATGACTCGCGACACGGTTGAAAAAGCCATTAAGCGAGGCGCAGGAGGTGATGATGCTGGCAATATGGATGAACTCACCTACGAAGGTTATGGTCCAGGCGGCTGCGCGATTTTAGTTGAGTGCATGACTGATAATAAAAATCGTACAGTGGCGGAAGTTCGTCTTGCCTTTAGTAAAGCGGGTAGTGAGCTTGCTACCTCGGGTTCAGTTGCTTATTTATTTGAAAAGAAAGGTCAGATTATTTTTTCAAGTGAAGTGGATGAAGAGTTGCTAATGGAGGAAGGACTTGAAGCAGGAGCAGATGATATTATCGAACATGATGATGGATCATTTGAAGTCTTAACCGCCCCCGAAGATTTTATGACGGTTAAAGATTCGTTGGCGGAAAAAAAGTTGATCGCTGAGCACGCTGAAATCACTATGTTACCATCAACTCAAGCAGATTTAGATTTGAATACTGCGGTGAAAGCGTTGCGGTTGATTGAGCGTCTCGAGGATTTAGATGATACCCAGAATGTTTATACTAATGCTCAGATCCCGGCTGAAGCTTATGAGATGCTTTAGACTTGCTCTAGTTCTCCCGCTTTATGAGTGGTAACGAGGAATTTGAAATAAACCAATGAACGAACCGAGACCTCCCTATTTTAGCGTTGGAGAAGTTGCTATTCTTCAACCACCTCACCCTTCCGCTAAACATTTATGGGGAATGGATACGACTATATTGAAGGTGTTTTGGAGTGAGGGTGGCGACGATGCTATGGGACGCAACTCTCCCAAATGGAGCTATTTAACGGATATTCAAGCACCACCACCAACAGATCTGCCTGAAGATCAACACGACGGTTGGGTTTGGTGTGAATATGATTTGCGGAAAAAGCAACAACCAGGCGAATCATTTGAAGCGATGATGGAAAGACTTTCCGAGGTAGTGACTGAACGGATGTGATTTTAATTCAGTCACCGAAGTGACTGAATTAAATATCGATAATACATTGTATAGAAACGTCTAAGAGTTAAACCTTAAACTATTTACAGGTAAATGAAATCCTGCACTTCCCTGAAGTACACTGACTGCCTTTGGTACAAGCTTGACCTCTCGATTTAAGCGCCTTGCATTTTCTTTTACCAGAAATGGGATCGCCGCAGTATTGGCTGCGAGAACAATCTGAATTAGATCGACATTCATCAGCATCGGCACAAAATCCCCAGGAACAGCGACCCGTGCTACATTGATTTGCTTTAGTGCAGGCTTGCCCTTGTCGCTTTAGAGTTTTACAGCTTTGTTTTCCGGAAATAGGATCACCGCAGTACTGGTTACTACCGCAGTCTGAATTGGAGCGACACTCATGAGCATCGGCACAAAACCCCCAGGAGCATCGATTAGTGCTACATTGACTTGCTTTAGTACAAGTTTGACCGCGAGATTTGAGGGTTTTACAACTTTGTTTTCCAGATATTGGATCACCACAATACTGACCACTCAAACAATCAGAGCTCGATTGACACTCATCGGCATCGGCACAAAAACCCCAAGAGCATCGGTTGGTGCTACATTGCCTCTTATCAGTACAGGCTTTCCCATGACTAAGTTTTGTTTTGCATATATTTTTGCGCACATCAAGACCTTTGCGCGCGCAATATTCGCTGTTTGCGCAGTCTGAATCTTCCTTACATCCATCACTGTTGTTTGCTGCAGACGCGAAAGTTTGGCGAGGAATTTGGTTGCCGCGTGAAGACATTGTTTCCGAGTTTTCCCACATTTGAATAAATTGCTCGACTCCATTATTTTTGAGTGCATTTAAATAGCGATTTCGCAAGCCGATAGCTTCAAGTTCTTTGTGCCATTTTTTCATTACTCCAATATGTGACAGCCCTTCGGTAATGTGGCGACCGTATGTGTGTAATTGATCGGCACTATCGCTGATATTTGTTCCACATGAACGCAAAGTGCGGGAATGAACACCTTCAGTGACTGTTGAATAATCTAATGAATAACCGACACTTACATCTTGATCCAATAGCCAAGCCAGCATTTTTGCCGTCTCTGTACTGGTCTTCGGGCAATTTTCGGTAATGCCCGATTGACGATATTCAACTGAGTCCGTTGGCCCCATTCGTAAACCAAAAAAGCCGCCGGTTTGTTTTACAAAATCAAGTTCAGCCCGATCAAAATCATATTCATGACGCTTGAATCCTTTGGCATTGGATAGACGCTCGTTAGGTTTATTATGCAAGGCATTTAACGGATAGTTGCCGAAATCTCCCGTAGCGATATCAAAAATATCAATTCGCGCTCTACTGGATACATGATCGATATTAACAATCATGCCTTTTTGCATTGCAGCGCGAACAACCCGCTCACCATCATGTGAAAGACCAAGATTATTGCGCTCAATGCTGTTTCTTGTGGTGGTTCCCGCTCTATCACCTTGCTGAATAAATCCGGGAGGCTTTGGATATAAATTAAAACCGTTAAAAGCGCCTGCGCCACGGGTAACATAGTCTAAATAGTTAGTTTCGGAAATATCACCATATCGAAAGGCACATTTGTCGAGCACTTTGCCGCCTTTAAATGCATTATCACCACAATTATTATCACACAGATTTTTACCAAGTCGCCCTTCTAGTGGGAAATCGCCAACTGCATCGTCATAATAAAAACATCCCGCAAGCGATTGAGTTACTCGCAGCGCACGTCCTGGAACAGAACCTTTGGGTAGAAATACGTCCGCGCCAGCAAGGCGAGAATTTATTTTATGGGCAAGGTAAAAAGTTCGAACCCCCAGATCGTAGTATCGATTTAATCGATCAACCGGGTCAAAGGTGCGGTTTTCTGCACCAAATGAATACTCAGATTCGATACCGATGATGATGGCTAGTTTATTATTATTAACAATTCGGCGAGCGTCTCGCGCAGAATAAGCCACTTCCATCCAATCCGAATTTCTGCTGACCCAGGATTTAATACTTTTTATTTGCCGCTTAAGAGACGCGAAGCTATCCCCTTTAGAGCATTTATATCCCTTACCTTTATTAGCGTAATAAAGCTGTTCACACATCGGCTCACTTTCGACCGCAAAGGCGACCATAATTTTCATATTAGTATCTTGGTACTCAGATTCGCTGGGAGCAAAAGCTTCGCGCACCCAGTCAGTACTGTATCTGATATGGGAGTTACTATTGTGCACAGGTCCCATGTGCGATTTGTGAACTCCCATATCACCACCAAGACCATGACTGGCAAACATCCCTTTAACCTCCCCATGATTGCATTTTCCAACGACTTTACAGCCACCGCAGTGTGCGGTGTAACCATTTTCCATCACCCCATCAACGAGGTTGCCTTTGGCACCTGTAAACGCATAGTTTCCTCCGAAGGCCATGGCTTGAGTTGGGTGTTCGTGGGTGAGTACGTAACCAGAGGTGATTGGCGGTGATTCAGCAGCGATTGAATAATTGATATGAACGAAAAGAAATAGAACTAAGAACTGCACTAGCTTGGTCATAATAATCTCCATTTTAATTATGGCGCTTAGATAACAAGCGCTTTTATTTATTGTTGTTTTTGTATCTTCCTAGACTCTGATTTCCACCTTAGGAGTCTAGGATTATGTTAAATGTTTGATGCTCGGAGCACAATAGTAGATTTTGCTAGAATTATTCATCGATGAGATAAGTATCAACCAGTAACCCAGCATCGGTTTGGCTTTTGTGGCAGAAATTTGATGTGATATATCAGAAAATAAGTAAAGGTTTGCAAGAATGTTTTAGCGCATAAAAACAAATTATTTTTCGGTTTTTAATCCTTTCGTGTTAGAGATTAGAACTAAATTTTTTTAGTCCATTTGAGGTCGCTTTATGATGAATTCTAAAGAGAATGAAATTATTAAAGCAGAAGAAAAACTAAGACAAGCAATGCTTTTGTTAGATGTTGATTCTCTAGGTAAACTTATTTCGGCTCGTTTGATATTTACAAATCATTTAGGATAGATTATTTTTAAGTCTGACGATTTAGAAAGTTATGAGAACGGAAGTTTATTAAATGAACTTCAGTTATCACTAATTCTGTATTCTTAAAATCCAATATTACTTAGCTACTGTGGTAGAATCTATTTTTTTATTAGTGACGTAGAGACACCGATCTTATTATGACCGTTATCTTAGGTATCGACCCTGGTTCTCGTATCACCGGTTTTGGGGTGATTAACATGAGTGGGCGCAAGGTCGAATATATTGTCAGTGGTTGTATTAAAGTGAAAGATGGCATTCTTTCTGAACGGCTGAATCAAATTTTTGATTGTATCTCGGAAGTCGTGCAAGAATACAAGCCTGATGAAGCGGCTATTGAACAGGTTTTTATGTCAAAAAATGCTGATTCGGCGCTCAAATTAGGTCAAGCGCGAGGCTCAGCGATGGTCGCTATGGCTCAACATGCGTTGGTTGTCGCTGAGTATTCGGCACGGCAAATCAAACAAGCTGTCGTTGGCACTGGCGCGGCAGACAAAAAACAAGTTCAACATATGGTCACTAGTTTGTTAGGGTTAAGTGCTGTTCCGCAAGCAGATGCGGCAGATGGGTTAGCGGTTGCGGTTTGTCACGGGCATGCAATGAAAAGTGCGTTGTTTCAAGCTGGTGCAAAAAAAGTTATTCGTGGACGATTGCGATAATCGCCTAAAATATTAAATGGAACAATAAGAAACAAGAATAAGCAATATAATATGAGAAAAAATAAAAAATGATTGGTCGATTAAGTGGAACTCTATTGGAAAAACAACCTCCTTCGATTTTAGTCGATGTTAATGGCGTAGGTTATGAATGCCAAGCGCCGATGAATACCATCTATAATCTTCCTGATCTTGGTCAGCCAATTATTTTGCATACTCATTTATCAGTTAGTGAAAATGCGCATACGCTGTTTGCGTTTTACAGCTTAGAAGAAAGAAAGTTGTTCAGAGAGTTGATCAAAGTGAATGGCGTTGGTCCTAAGTTAGCGCTCGCTATTTTATCGGCAATGAGTGCAGTGGAGTTTGTACAAAATGTTCATGAGGGTGATGTTAATAGTCTGGTAAAAATTCCAGGCGTAGGTAAAAAAACTGCTGAAAGGCTTATTATCGAAATGAAAGATAAGCTGAAAGACTGGGATGTTGATGGTCGGTCGACTAGTAACAAATCAGATCCTTCCAACTCTCAGTTAGGTAATGCAAATATTCAAGAAGCGATTAGCGGGCTGGTTGCGCTTGGATACAAGCCGCAAAATGCCAGTCAAGCGATTAGCAAAATAGATGGCGATAGCTTGCCAGCGGCGAGTTTGATCCGTCTGGCTTTAAAAAATATGTAGAGTAAATTTAAAACTAACCATGAAAACATTTTTTATTTTAGTGCTACTCGCGTATTTTGCGATCTGTTTGTTGTTTTATATTTTTCAACGTTCATTTCTTTATTTTCCTCAAGCGACGGGGATAGTCGATAAAAAGGTCTTTCAAATAGAATCAATTGAATTTAATAACAAACAGCAGTTATTAAAAGGATGGGTATTAAACTCCGGCAGACAAAAAGCACTTTTATTTTATGGTGGAAATGCCGGTGTAATAGAAAATACCATAGGCTTTTTTAATCAGGTTGCACCGAACCATACAGTGTATTTGATCCCCTATCGAGGTTATGGCGAAAATTCTGGTCAGCCTACGGAGGATAATCTTTATTCAGATGCGCTATCTGTTTACGATCAAATCCAAGATCAATATGAAAATATTGATCTAATGGGAAGAAGTTTAGGCTCTGGTGTCGCGACTTATGTTGCAGTCAATCGTCCTGTTGAGCGATTAATTTTATCGACACCTTATGACAGCATTGAAAATGTCGCCAAAGGTCTTTATCCGTTTTTACCCGTTAGTCTATTGGCAAAAGATAAATATTTGTCGATTGATAGAGTGGCTGAAATAACTACTAAGACTCTAATTTTGATAGCGGAAAATGATCAGGTTATTCCAAGAGAAAGAAGCGAAGCGCTTGCTGAAAAATTTGAGCAAAATTTATTGACTAAGGTTGTGATTGCTAGAGCGGATCATAATGATATTTCGGGATATTCTGAGTATGTAAATGCAATTGCAGTTTTCCTGAACGACCGTTAGCTTGTTATAAAAGTTAATATACACTAGTGAACGGAGTAGTTTATAATCGCAACTTAATAAAAATTAGGAATAGTCAACTATTTCGCTTGTAATGAATTATTTAAGGGAAGAAAAATAAATGGTTAAATTTAGTCGTACGAAATTACTTGCTCAATACTTTGTGTTGGGGCTCTCGTTTGGTTTGCCATCAATTACCCACGCGTATCAGGTGGACGAAAAACTTTCAGTTCAATTGCAAAAACGCTTAGCGGTCTCTAGCGTAGATCAAAAAATCACACTCTTTGTTTATTTTAAAGATAAAGGTGAAAACCTTGCAGACAAATTATTACAGGCAAAAGAAAGTTTGACGCCACAAGCTTTGCAACGAAGAACCACTAATCTTGGCATAGATAATGTAGTAAGTTTTAATGATATTCCGATTGAATCGAGTTATATAGAGTTGATAAAAAGTCACGTAGTAAAAGTTAGGCATCAGTTAAGAAATATTAATGCTATATCCGTCGAGGCAAAGCCAGAAGAAATTGAGAATATATTGAGTTATGCTTTTGTACGTAGGATAGATCTTGTTCAACAATTAAAGCGGGAATCTCAAAGCAAAAACATAGTGCTAAAAAGTTCTGGTCATGTTTTTGATAAGCAATTAATGAGCAATATGGAATTGGATTACGGCAGCTCTTTTACTCAAAACAACCTAATTAATATTCCCGCCGTTCATAATTTAGGATATGACGGAAGCGGTGTTAGCATTGCGCTTTTCGACGCAGGGTTTAACCGCTTGACCCATGAAGCGTTCACTCAGATGACGATTGCAGGGGCGTGGGATTTTGTTAATAATGATGGTGACGTTGGTGACGGAGCTGATATGGGAGTCGGTTCTCACGGTACCAACACGCTAAGCGCAATAGGAGGTTATAGTCCAACCAATTTAATTGGTCCAGCTTTTGCGGCAAACTATTATTTAGCGAAAACAGAGAACACTGAATCAGAACTTCATGTAGAAGAAGATAATTGGTGTGCTGCAGCCGAATGGGCTGACGAAAACGGTGTGCAAATTATTTCAAGTTCGTTAGGTTATACTGTTTTTGACTCGGGAACAGACTATAACTCGTCAGATATGAATGGAGATACTACAGTGATAACCCGTTGTGCTGATTTAGTTGCTGAGAATGGAATTGTGGTCATTAACTCCATTGGTAATAGCGGTTCTAGTCGATCTTCTTTGGGAGCGCCTTCAGACGGTGATTTTGTATTGGCTGTCGGCGCTGTTCAATCTTCAGGCGCAGTTGCAACATTTAGCTCCGTTGGTCCTAGCGCTGATGGTCGGATAAAACCAGACATTTCTGCGATGGGAGCAGGGGTGACTGTAGCAAGTTCTATATCTGATACTGGTTACGTTTTAGCAGATGGTACCTCGTTTGCGTGTCCGTTAACGGCAGGGGTTGCCGCATTGATTTTAGAAGCAAATAATAATTTAACAGCCGCTCAGGTTAGAGATATCTTACGTAGTACATCAGCTCAAGCTCTTACGCCGGATAATTCTAGTGGTTACGGAATTGTAGATGCTTTAGCTGCGGTTGAATTTGCAAATCAAGCGATGAACGGAAGCCTTCCTCCAAGTGCTTCTTACGCTGTGACAACGGATGGATTGAGCGCGAGTTTCTCGAATATCTCAACTGATACTGATGGTAGTATTGATTCTTATCAGTGGGATTTTGGTGATAGTTCGACTTCTAATCTGGAAAATGTGAATCATACTTACTCGACAGGGGGGACTTATAACGTTTCACTTACTGTCACAGATAATAACACTCTGGTCGACACTGTTACTCGAGTAGTTACTGTAACTTCCCCACCAGTGGCCGCGCCTCCGCCAGCTGAAAATACTTCTAGTGGAGGCGGAAGCATTGGTATTTTGTTGATAGGCGGTTTTTTGGGGTTAATTTTTCGGCGAAAGTTCATTCTGACTTCCAATTGTGATTAGTATAAGGTTAAAATACTACTCAAACAATCACCTATACATCCAATTATCAAGCAATGATTGAAACAGACCGCATCATAAGCGCAACCAACCAGGGAGCTGAAGAGCAGATCGATCGTGCTATTCGGCCTAAAACTCTGGCGGATTATATAGGACAAAAGAAAGTTCGGGAGCAGATGGATATTGCCTTTCAAGCGGCTCGCAAACGCCAGGATGCACTTGATCATGTGCTAATTTTTGGTCCTCCTGGTCTTGGAAAAACCACTTTGGCTAATATTGTTGCGACCGAAATGGGAGTGAATATTAGGCATACTTCAGGGCCTGTGCTTGAAAAAGCAGGTGATCTAGCTGCTTTATTGACTAATTTAGAAGAAAATGATGTGTTATTTATCGATGAAATTCATCGTTTAAGTCCAATGGTCGAAGAAATTCTCTATCCAGCAATGGAAGACTATCAACTGGATATCATGATTGGTGAAGGACCAGCGGCACGTTCGATTAAGCTGGATTTACCGCCTTTTACCTTAGTCGGCGCGACCACCAGAGCTGGATTATTGACTTCGCCTTTGCGGGATCGATTTGGTATCGTTCAACGATTAGAGTTTTATGATATTGATGAGCTTACGTCCATTGTTGAGCGTTCATCAAATATTGTCGGTTTACCGATTGACCAAAATGGTGCGAAAGAAATCGCTCGGCGATCACGTGGAACGCCGCGAATCGCAAACCGATTACTTCGCCGTGTTCGTGATTATGCGGAAGTAAAAAGTGATGGAAAGATCGACCAAGCAATATCCGATCTAGCGCTTAATATGCTGGATGTCGATAATCAGGGATTTGATAATATGGATCGCAAGCTGCTTTTGGCAATTATAGAAAAATTTGATGGTGGTCCAGTCGGTCTTAATTCGATAGCCGCAGCCATTAGTGAAGAAAGAGATACTATTGAGGATGTACTTGAGCCGTTTTTAATCCAGCAAGGTTATATTCATCGCACACCTCAGGGGAGGGTTGCAACTCAATCGGCCTACAGGCATTTCGGTTTAAAGCACGCAGTTGATGAAGATTTTAAACTGACCTAAAAACTAGAATCAGAAACTTAAAATTCAGGATTAATGTTTTTATCGCCAAGACTGATTAGCTCAACCTGTTTGATTTTAAATGGTGTACCCCATTGCTGGATGGTCATCATGTCCTTTACAAAGCTCCCAGAAAAATGAATTATCGTACCATGAATCAAATATTGCTTATCAAGATTCATTGGTAATAATTTTTCGCCTTTGTCAGTAATAATGCCATAAAAACCGCCTTCCATTTGTAAAAAATGAACAGTGCCTTTGTAGGTTAAATTAGTCATTTTTTGTATCTCGTTTGCTTGAATTGCTGGTTTTTCAGGAGTTGGCTTTTTTTCTACTAATTTAGTGTCGCTCGAATTCGTAGCATTAGGTTTTTCCTGAGGACAACCAAAAAGAAATACCGACATGAAAACTATAATACTCATTTTCATCATGATAATTTACCTACAGCAATCTTTGTGAAATAATTTTAATGTAAACAACATTTTTTAAATTTTTTGCCACTACCGCAAGGGCATGGATCATTTCGACCAACGCTGCGATCAATATTTACGAATGGCTTAGCTAACATTTCAGACTCAATGGCTTTAGCACTAGAGGTTATTTTATCATCATATTCTTGGCTGCTAAGCTTTTCATCAAGCTCATCATTGCCAATAGCGATATCCTGACCGAGCATACCGACACCCGATAAAAGGTTTGGTAAAACCTTAAAACAACCCTTTGTGTCCGGTAGCTCTTTGTAAAGTTCCGGTTCGGTTTTTTGCATGACCTTTTCATCGATAAATCGCGCCAAAATGAAATTAAGGACTGACAGCGTTCGATGAGCTTCCACATTGTCTTCCGGTAAAAGCGCTTGCCATGCATCAAATAACCAGTCAAAACCATCGAGATAACCAGTTGCAAATTCAACCAGTGCCTTATTGGGTTTTCCTGTTGGGGTCAGCCCAATTTGAGTTGGGAGGCTAATCGTGCCACCTTGGTCAAAAAGTTGAATACATTGACTCCACCAGGTAATCAAGTTAGTGGTAAAGGTTTTTACCTGCTCTTCACTATCAAAGTGAGGAACTTGATCGTCTGTAATGACTAATTGTTCGATCCATTCTGACGGTTCAATGTCTTCAGGACTGGAAGCGATTGCGGTAATAAAACCCAAACAAAAGTACAGACTTTCAAAGGATTCTTTTATGCTCTGTTGCTTAAAGCAAGTTTCTAGGGCTTTTATATCAAAAGTGGTCATGCTGAATTGAGAAGGAGTTCAATTAGAGGTCAATTGTACAGGTTTTTTAAGATAATGGTTATATACAAATTTTATTTCCGCAATCTTGTTTCGGATTGTGAGCTAAGGGATCGATTGAAAGAGTTGATAAAGCTTTTCACCTTTGTTGGAATTCAGTGATTTTACGTATTGAATGCAGCCCAGCAGATGGGCTCTAAAATCAGGATGATTAAACCTGTTTTGTGAGCTCAAACCATGCCTTTGGCAGTTATGGAGTGTGGCTTTGAGTTGATCATAATAACGGCGATCAATATTGACCTTTTGATTAACGACTATTCCGGTGAGTTTTTGACGTTGAGCTGTTTTTAGAATACGAGATTTTCTATGATTGAGTTGAAAGCCTTCCTCTAAGCAAATCGCACCCACTAATGGCTCAAAGAATTTCCAGCACCTCTGTTGGTTACCTGAAAAAGCAAGATCATCGGCATACCTGGAATATTCAAGGTGTAGTTTTTTTGCTAGTCCTGTGAGGCGCTTATCCAGGTGATACAAAACCAAATTGGATAGAGCTGGCGAGCTAGGTGCGCCTTGGGGCAAATGCCTGGTTTTTAGTCTTGACTGCTGCAGAGAATCAAGCTTATAAAGTAATGGATGATTAGCGTAGTTTTGATGTGTACAAATTTTGGTTAAATAATAACTGACTTCCCTGGAATAACCGAGATTACTAAAAATTGAATAAATTTGATGCCATTGGATTGATTGAAAACATTGCTGCAAATCAAATACGAATAAAAACTTTTTATTGGTATGGATTGCCGCATGGGTTTTACAGTTATTCTTCTTTATAAAGCCGTGAGCTGCTTGATGAACCTTGCAATGATTAAGAATTCGATTGTTGATTTGTCTTTGTAAAGACTTCAAACGTCTTTTGGGTGATTCTAAAAGGCGGTAGTTACCGTCACGTTTTTTGTGCAAAGAATAATGATAGTGACGAAGATGTTCTGGTTGTCGAACTTGCAAACGATACTTTTGTGCGAGCCAATTCAGTTCATTATTTGTTATACCAAAAAACGCACTCAACTCTTTACCACTCTCTATCACAGGAAGGTTTTTATTTACCAATGACTTGTAAACCTTTTCCTGTATGCAGATATCTTTGAGGCGCACTTGTGGATAAAACCATTGCCTATCTGTGAAATAACTGAGAATAAATTCGGTTAAAGAACCTTTGTCGGGTTGAGTAGGGTAGGATATTAATAGGGCGTCGATAAATTCATTTTCTTGTTCAGGAATACCCTCAACGTGTTCAATTATAGCGGACAATAATGGGGTAAAATGCCACTGGTATTGAACTAGCCATTCTGCGAGCTGCCGACAAAAATTTAACTGTGTATTCACGCCAGAGAATATCCTCGGCTCGCTAAGGCGGTTCAATATGTGTAAGTAAAAAGGCATCCAACTCTGAAAATGCATTAGCTTTATTGCACAAAGTGCAACGCCGCTATTGCCAGGATAAACGGCTAAAACTCAGCTTTGGGGTAGCCCCAAAGACCAATAAACTTGAAAGTTCACTGGAATAGCTTGGATGCCTTAGACCTTAGCTTACATTATTGAAGCGAGAAATCAATTCTAGTGAGGTATGGATGATAAGAATACCATAGGAGATATTATGGAGTTAGCTTGAAGTGATGACTACTTTTATAGCCCCCATTCAAACCCTAGCTTAAACAAACTTTTGTTCTTAAATTGACCAAATAGCCCATTGCTATCTCCGGAAAAATGATCAAAACCAATCCAAAGTTTAAGATTGTCCTCAAATAAGTAACTCAATTCTAGCTGAGAAGAGCTATCACTCAATTCAAACCCGTGTAAAATTAATAGATTAAGCTCTAGATTTTCATTATTAAATGTTTGATTGAAAAGAAACGAACCAACCTGATTGTTCTCTGGTCGAACCATCAGGTTTGTATACTCAAATAAGTGACTTTGAAACCATTGAACACTGATGAAAATATCAGTTAGACCGCGCCAATCTACGCCTATCACGGAAGCAATTTCGGGAGAATTAAATATACCACTACCGCCTTCATTAAGCACCAAAGGCTGGTTAGCTAAATGAAACGAATCTTTGTTATAACCTACCTCTGTACGTATAGTAAAATCACCAAAAACATTACTGGCGGATGCGCCAAGCAAGTGACTTCTTTCATATTTTGAGGTGATAATAACACCTGCATTTGTCTGTTGTTGATAGAGAACCGGAGAGTCGATATAGTGGTATAGATAATTAATGCTAAGATCCCACCCATTATAAAACGAGGAGTAACGAAAACCTATATCACTATCTGAAAAAACTGAATCCGGTTTGTCTGAATGTAATTGTAAAATGTTTGATTGAGGCACAAACAAAGGACTTGTTATTTCAAACCTCGTTCCCTCTGCGGCGAATTCATGGTAAGTTAAATCAGGAATCCACAATAACTGTAGACTGCTTTCATCTTCGATAGGAAATTCCACATTGAGCATCCATAACGGAATTCTTGAATCTTCAAACTCGTCTAAAATAAACTCGCTAAAATCTTGAGGATTGATGACATCTAAAATTTTCAAACCATCGGCTTGCCCCCAAACCACTTGTTGTTTTCCAATACGCCAAAAAGTGGTCTGGGTTTCTGTGTCAATGTACCATTCCCTAAAGCTTATCTCTCCATGACTACCTGCAGTGAGGGGACCATTAAGTTTACCATAATTGTCTGGTTTTTCTTGACCAGAGTTAATGTTATCTAACGCATCTAGTCTGATTTTACCGATTAATGTCATGTCTATTTCTTTCGCTAAAGCGAATGTCCATTCTGGTTTGAAAGTCATTGCGTATTTTTGGGGGTGTAAACTGTCATCAATAAATAATTCCTGTTCGATAAGCATTGAAAATTCTGCCTGAGAAATTTGCGTTTTAATTAGAGCAGCTGTCGAAAGAGCAATGATGATGGCTAATTGATACTTCATACTATTGACCTTTTTTCATCGCTCGCTGGCTAAATAAGCTATCTTTTACGGGGGTGTTATAGTCAACCTGGCTAAACTGGAATTCAGTTCGATGACCTGTTTTGTGGTTGTCAATGATCAGCTTGTTGCGGGTCATGATTCCATTAATAATTTTTATATTTGAAACACTGAGAGTTTTTAATAACTTGTTTTTCGGTCCCCAGTAGCTGGCTTTTACGATAAGGTTGGTTTCTAAATCCACCGAAATTTCAGTCTTTCCGTATCCTAATTCTCTGGCTATTTTATCGCTTTTTGGTAAGCCTTGGATGAGCGCAGTTTTTGAAACTTGTTGGTCATCCAAGGTGATGTTTTCTAACTTCAAGGTTTTAAAGTGAAAGTCCGATGTATCTAACTTTCCTTCCAGTTTTATATCTTCGTAGGTGAAGTCAGTTCCTAAAAAATAGTCTCCACGATCGGATGCTGATATTCGCCTGACTTTTCTAAGCGCAGGCAAATATAACCATTGATCATCATCTTTTTCAGAGTCAGGATAGTCGAAAGTTAAAAATGCGGTGTTTTTTACATTAGTTGGTTTTTTGTAAAACAGGATGGTTCGTTTTTCGCCATCAAAATATTTGCGATAACCTCGTGTTTCCCTCGTACGTACTTTACCGCGCTTGTCGATCATCTTCATGGTCAAATTTCGAGTGACGAATTTGCCGTCATCAATAGAGTTTATTTTTTTGACTAGCTCATTTGCATTTGGTAATGCCTGACTGAGCTGAGACGAAATATCAGATGCGTGAACCTGTTGAGTAATCGCGAATCCACCGAGCACCGCAACTAAAAAAATGACTGATGAGATTCTTAACAAATTTTTTGCGAGTGAAGGTTGAGTCTCAGAGTGATGATAGCGGCTAATAAATTTCGGCTTAGTTACTTTTATTAACGCAGGCAGTAAACTCATACTTGCAAGAAAGCTGGTTGTAACTGATACAACAACGATAGTGCCAAAATTGGTTAAAGGTACAACCTGACTTGATATTAGTACGCCAAAACCGCATGCAATCGCTAGATAGTTGAAAAATAACGCTCGACCAGTCGACGGGTAGAGTTGTGTCAGTGTTAACTCCCAGTCGCCGTTATTTTGTTGAAAAAGACTGCGTAGTCGATCAATTGTGTGAATAGCGAAATCAACTCCAAGTCCGATTGCCACAGAAGCAAACATGGAAGTTCCGATTCCCAGATCAATACTTAAAACGACCATTGAAGTGTAAACAAATAGCAACGAGCTAGCTACTGGAATGATGGCGTATAAACCCGCAGATAATGAGCCAAATAAAACTGCTGACACCGTCCAGACTAAAAACATAGATATTGCGAGACCAACAAAATGACTTTCGCCTAAATCTTTGATCCAGTGATAATTAACCGACGCCCGTCCGCTCAAGGTGGCACTGATTGCTGAAGTATTAAATTGAGTTTTAATGTATAGGTCAAGATTTTCTAGAACCTGCTTGATTTCTACATAGCCACCTTTATTTAGATTTAAACGAATATTAGCGACACGATAATCGTAATCGACTTCTTCTTCAAAATCGGTCGGTTCAGAAGATGCTGAATAAATCAAAAAATACTGAGCAATTAAGGCTCTATCCGAGGGTAGTTCATACCTGTTTTTGTGACCACCGTTGAGTGAGCGGTTCATCTGCTTTAAGTAGTCGACTATAGATGTTGCACCTCTAACATTTTCCATCGATAAAGCGTATTCTTGTAACGCTTCTATTTTTTTAAGGTATTCTGGATTAAACAGTCCCTCGTTTTCTTTGGCTTCAATCACGATATCGAGATTGGTGGTGCCATTTAAATTTTCGTTGATTATCTTGTCTGCTTGATAAAGTGGTTCGCTGTGATGAAATGTTTCAATGCGATCTTCGTTTACGCGCAGCTGACTAGTGGCTACTAATCCACTGACGATCAAGGTTGAAAATATTAGAATAATAGTTGTCGGATTATTGAGTGTTATTCTCCCCAAGTTAATCATGAATTTGGAAAATCGATCGATCTGGTTAGCCTGACTTAACCTGATGAAATAATTACTGGCTGAGGGTTTTAAAAGTGACATAGCCGCCGGTAAGAATACTAGTGAATACAACCAGGCAATCGCTACTCCGATGGCGGTAAATAGTCCGAAATATTTAAACGGCGGCACGTATGCTGCGAAATATAATCCGATAAAACCGGCAATTGTCGTTAATGTTGTTAAGGTAATGGGACGCCACATTTCTTCGATTGTTTTGATAATGAGTTGTTGTTTATCAGCAGCAGGTTGTTTGGCGTGAAGCTCAAAATAATGACTGAACATATGAACAGAATCGGCTACTGAAATCCCGATTAAAATTACTGGAAGGGCGTTGGTAATGACAAAAAATGGCACATCGCTTATCGCCATAATACTTAAAGTCATAAGTACCGATGCCGCGATGATGACGTTTGCCAATAATCCTGGGCTGAGTCGCCTGAATGCGAAAAGAATGATTAAGGTAATAATGATCCCTGCCATTGGATTTAAGCGTTGTGCATCGGAGTCAATATAGCTACCCAAGTAACCTGCGACTGCGCCTTCTCCTGCAACATGAATTTCATCGTTTTGACTAACAGGGGCATTTTTAACAAGCTCTAAGATTTGCAGGTAAGTTGATTCAACTTGTTCTTCGTCAATTAGTTCGGCAACAATAAGTGTAGCCTTTTTATTCTTTGAGACTAAGTTCCCCATGTACAAAGGAAAGTCAGAAACCTTTTGCCATACTTCATCTGCTTGTTGTTGATTTTCGGGAAGGCTATCAAAAAATGGTTCAACTTCCATGCCGATCTCAGTACCGGTAATATTATTTTCGGTCGATAAACTTGTTACTCTGTCAGAATTAATATTTTCCAGTGAAGACATATTTTCACTTAACCAGTGAACTAGAGACAAAGACTTAGGATTAAATACACCTTGCTCAGACTGGTTGACCACTGCCACAATGATCGGATCACTCAAACCGAATTGTTCTTTAACTTTGTCTTTGTATAAAAGTGCAGGATTATCTTTTGCGAGAAATGCGTCGGCTCTGGTGTCTTTATAGAGGTTTGGAAGACTGGTTAACAACGCGATCATTAATATTAAACTCAGGGCTATGCTCGTTTTAGAATATTTAATGATAAGTTTTGCTAATAGTGAGATAAAATAATTTGGATTAGATTGAGTCATAATTATACCATTTTGTTGCATATGCATGTATATTTATTAAAGAGATTATGAAATGTTTTATGTGCACGTGTATTCGGGGGAGGTTAAATTAGTTTTGAATTAACTTATTTGTTAGCGATTTAGAAATTCGTTGGATCTCCTCAGATTCCTTGATTCCCATTTTTTTTACTAAGTCCTGTTGTAACTTTTGCCAAATAGGCAGTGCTTTTAGGTAAAGTTTTTTACCTTTGCTCGATAAGTGAATAATTTTTCGTCGTTGATCACCTTCATCAGGCGAGACTGTTAAAAAACCGTCACGTATAAGAGGCTTAAGGTTTCTGGACAAGGTCGTTTGATCGATAACTAGAATTGTTTGAAGTTCTTTGTTAGTCGTTTTTTTCAGATAGTGTACCGCGCGTAACAGTGAAAACTGACCTGATTTGACGCCGACCACGGCAAGTCGCTCTTCGTAAAACTGAGTGATAATGCGAGCAGATTTTCGCATGGCGAGATTAAAGCAGTAGTTTATATCCATATTAATTCTTACGGGTGTAACTAATTGAGTGGCTATAATATGTATATGCATGCAAATAGTCAAGAGGATTTTTAGATGATTCATTAGTTAGACTATTTCTTGTTTTTAAGCTGGAGTATGGTTTTGTGCAAAAGTTTTAAAAATCGTATAGTTTGCAGGAATATCTTTTTATGCTACTTCAGCCGTGTACTTTCATAAATTCTTCAACCGTTTGACGCTTCCATAGGTAAACCGACACAAAGCGGATCACCAACAATATCAATACTGCGCCGAGTACTTGAAAACTCAACATATCAGTTAAATCATGCTGGAATTGCCACCGACAGAATATAAAACCAACCAGGGCGTAAGTACCTAAGACTGCAAAAAGTTTTATATTGATTTTAAACCAGCTAAGAGTCATCATGATTGGTGAAAAGGTTATTGCTACAATTAGGATTGTTACGCCCATTCTTATCAATAAACCAATGTCAGAGAATCCATCTATAACCAGGCTGAGAAATACTAATGTGAAAACTGTTAGTGATGCGTGAATCGCAGTATGCTTGTGGATCATGGATAATATTTCTCGCTTAAATAGGTAATGTTCATTGGATGAGAACAGGTGAGAAACAGGCTTTGTTTGGGGTGCCAACAATGATAGATCCATAAACTGAACCAGCATCATAGATCCTAGAACCATAGTAGCAAATACTTCGACCGATAATTTCGAGCTATTGATAGAAAATATCAGAATCGGGCAAAGAACTGTGATTACTGTTGATCCAAATCCATAACGACTTGCAGGTTGTAACAGAGCTATCGAAAAATCCTTAGGTTTTGTTCCTATTTTAAAGGTGCTTAAAATACCTATTGAAATTTTATTTAAAGTTTGCATACCCATGCTACTCATTTGTCTTTTAACATTTCCTGAGAGTAAACCCGCAGTCGCATCATCGACTCTATTACGGTTAACTGAATTTAAGAATAGTGCGAAGAAGGTCGAAGTAATCAATAGTAGCAATATCATATCGCTATCGATCTCATATTTAGTTAGCTGAAATAAAATAAAAGGTACCGCAGGTAAAATCAACTTCATAGCCCAATGGTTAGCAATGAGTATTTGTGCAGATAGCAGAGTGACACATGCTGGAGCAAGAATTGATAAATACCAACTCCAGCCTACATAAACCAGTGGGAAATATTGAATTAGTCCGTAAGCTAATGCAGCACAAATTAAACTTTTTATTAAATTTGAACGATATACAGTATCAAATCGCCATAGGCAACTTTGTCTTAGTCGCAAAAAACCTCCCCCCAGATAAATACCAACGAATACACTTAGCATTGCTATTAATATAAGTGCCGCATTAGGTGGCGTCTTAAGCTCGACACCATTGGAAAGTGTGGTAACTCGAAATATTAGAAACATGAAAAATGCCGTTGCAATGGAAATAACTAAACCGGTAATCCATTCTTGCCTCAAAAAAACATTAAGAGTACTAAGAATTTGTTTCATTAGTTACCTCCAAATACCAATCTTCAAGTGATAATGGCTGGGATTGAATTGATATGTCTAATTGTTTCTCCATTTGTGAAATAGAGATACCATTTGGTTTTGCGACTATCGCTTTGCAGCCATTATTAATTGACTGCCAGTTAATTAGGTTATCAAATTGTCTCGTTTCTGGAATTTCGTTTTCAAATAATAAGCTTGCGGCACTTTCTTTTAATTTTTCCAGTTCATAAAAGTGTTCAATTTTTCCATGACTGAGTAGTGCGATATGACTAGCAACTCTTTCTAGATCAGAGATAATATGAGTTGAAAATAAAACGGTCGTTTCTAGCTCACAAGTCAACTCAACTAATTCTGCTAAAAATTGTCGCCGCATATTGGGATCTAAATGAGCAACTGGTTCATCAAGAATAAGCAACTTAGGTTTAATGGAAAGCACCTGGATTACTTGCAACATTTGTTGTTGACCACCAGATAAATCAGCGATCCTGGATTTTTTATCGAGCTGCCATTTTTCAAGTAGTCGTTCGGAATAGGCTTTGTCCCATCCTCTAAAAAATCCGCCAAAATACTCAATATACTGCCAAACGCGCATCCACTCAAAACCAATAGGGTCTTGCTGCACAAATCCAATTTGTTCTTTTTGCTCTTGAGATAAATCACCTAAGAATTCTTGCCAAACTTTAATGTCGCCTGTTTCGATATCTCGCAGTCCCATGATGGATTCGATTAAAGTCGTTTTCCCTGCGCCATTTCGCCCGACTAGACCGATGATTTGACCGGCATTAATATGAATGGATAAATCATCGAGTACATTTTTATCTTTATAAGATTTTTTTATGTTATTAATTTCAATAACTGAAAGGGTAGATTGACTCATTGTGGTTTTCCATTGGGTAAATTGACAGAGAGAGATTGTTGCAACAACATCATAATAGTTTCATCATCTAAATCTTGTTGACGTGATAGTTGTACAAATTCAGACAAAGCTTTTTCGATATCTTCAGAAATTTTTTGTTGCGGTTGATTTTCCGCTACTAACATTCCGACACCGCGTTTTCGGATCAAAATGCCCTCAATTTCCAGCTGAGCAAATGCTTTAGAAATCGTCATCGGATTAATTTGCAATGCGCTTGCTAAATTTCGTACCGATGGCAGTTGTTCATTGGTTTTTAGTAAATTCATGCGGATTGCTTGTTTGATCTGGTCAATCAGCTGTCTGTAGATCGGAATACCTGAGCTGGTATTGAGTGAGAACAAGCTGGTCATTGAAGATGAAGTCACAATTTTTCCTGTAGGAATCATTTTGTCGAGTTGATGTTTAACATCACTGCTTCGATATCAGTGTATTAATATAATGATACACACATTCAATTAAGTCAATATTTATTTGTAGACAATTGCTTACTTTTTACCCAAATTAAGCTAGAATGCGCGCCCTCTATGGCAGACAAGCTATAAATTATTGTTCTGTTTCCATTTTTATTACAGGCATTAAACATTGATCTCAACAGCTAATATCACCATGCAGTTTGGTGTAAAACCTCTTTTTGAAAATATCTCGATTAAATTTGCTAACGGAAACCGTTACGGATTAATTGGCGCAAATGGTTGTGGCAAATCGACTTTCATGAAGATCCTTGCAGATAAACTAGAGCCTTCTGCTGGTCAAGTTATGACTGACCCAAATGAGCGAATTGGTGTACTCGGGCAAGATCAGTTCGCGTTTGAGGAGTTCTCAGTGGTCGATACGGTGATCATGGGGCATAAAGAATTATGGGAAGTAAAAAGAGAAAGAGATCGAATTTATTCCTTACCTGAAATGAGTGAAGAAGAAGGCATGCGAGTTGCCGATTTAGAAACTGAATTTGCAGAAATGGATGGCTACACCGCAGAATCGCGCGCTGGAGAATTACTTTTAGGGTTAGATATTCCGACGGATCAACATTTTGGATTAATGAGCGAAGTTGCTCCCGGTTGGAAATTGCGGGTGTTATTAGCGCAAGTGTTATTTGCTGATCCGGATATTATGCTGCTTGACGAGCCAACCAATAATCTCGATATCAACTCTATTCGCTGGTTAGAAGAGGTGCTAAAACAGCGGCAATGCACCATGATTATTATTTCCCATGATCGCCATTTTCTTAATAGTGTTTGTACTAACATGGCTGATTTAGACTTTGGTGAAATTCGTTTATATCCGGGAAACTATGATGAATATATGACCGCAGCAACTCAAGCCCGTGAGCGATTACTATCAGAAAACGCTAAGAAAAAAACCGAAATGGCAGAACTGCAATCTTTTGTTAGTCGTTTTTCCGCCAATGCATCCAAAGCAAAGCAGGCGACTTCTCGCGCCAAGCGATTGGAAAAAATTGAACTTGCCGAAGTAAAAGCCTCGAGTCGTGTCAGTCCGTTTATAAGGTTTCCGCAAGAAAAGAAATTATTTCGTTTGGCACTGGAGCTTGAAAATATTTCCAACGGATATGACAAGTTATTATTTAAAGATTTCAGTTTGATGTTAGAAGTCGGCGAAAAAGTTGCCGTCATTGGAGCGAACGGTGTGGGTAAAACCACTTTTCTGAAAACACTAATTGGTGAAATGCCAACTAAATCTGGCGTTGTAAAATGGTCTGAGAATGTAAAAATTGGTTATTACGGTCAAGATCATAGCGAGGACTTTGCTGAGGATATGTCAGTTTATGAATGGATGAATCAATATCGAAGACAAGGTGATGACGAGCAAGCCATTCGCGGTGTTTTAGGTCGAATGTTGTTTTCGCAAGATGATATCAAAAAATCTGTGAGTAAATTATCGGGTGGTGAAAAAGGGCGCATGATGTTTGGTAAATTGATGCAATTAAAACCAAATATATTAATTATGGATGAGCCAACTAACCATATGGATATGGAGTCGATTGAAGCGTTGAACTTGGCGTTAGAGCATTATGAAGGTACGCTGATTTTTGTTTCTCATGACCGAGAATTTGTATCGTCACTAGCGACCAGAGTGTTGGATATGAAACCTGAAGGAATTGTTCATTTTGAAGGACGATATGAGGATTATTTGGCTTCCCTGGGAATTTAGTTATTTTATCTGAATACGCTAACTAGCGATTGATCAGCAGAACCAGTATATTTTATTTACCAGATCAACGACCGTCGGTCCATCGCTACAGCCGCCGACTTCTTCGGCAAAAATATCAGATTCTTCTGTACTGATTATCCACTGATTTGAACCTACATGAAATTTTAATTCGCCTTCATCAATGACACCTTTAGGCATTACCTTATCTTCGTGTTGATTAATTACAACGATGTGATATTTAGATATCTTGACCAACAAATCATATCCTTCAAGATGCGAAAACTCAGCATCTTTAAAGGTAAAGGCATATTCACCATCCGCGAGAGGTAATTTTTTTTCGTCGGCAGTTAGTGATGTTGAAAAAGCAAAGGTTAACAAAAGGGTGCTTATGAACAGGACGGTTTTCATTTAATACTTACCAATTTATTGTCTATAGTTCAGCAATATACGCAATTCTCAACTTGCGATCAATTGGCGATATTTTTCATTGCTTATATATTTCTGCGAGAATAGAATAGCTCGATTAGCGTTATCGGAGCATAAATTGAAAATTATCCAAGCTATTACGCCAGAACAAATCCAAGTCGCCGCTGAATTATTCCGAGAATACCAATCCTATTTAGACGTCGATTTATGTTTTCAAGGTTTTGAACAAGAGCTTGCGACACTTCCAGGAAAGTATGCAGAACCGAGTGGTGCAATATTACTCGCTGAGCATGAGGGAGAAATCGCAGGTTGTGTGGCAGTTCGTCAATTGAAGGATGATGTTTGCGAAATGAAGCGATTATATGTTAAGAATGATTACAGAGGATTATCCGCTGGTAGATTACTCGCTGAAGCAATCATTGAGAAAGCTAAGCAACTGGGTTACAAGAAAATGCAGTTAGATACACTGCAGCGGTTAGATCGAGCTATCGGGTTGTATGAAAAACTAGGGTTTAAAGAGATCAAACCCTATTACGCCAATCCTCTAAATGAAGTTGTGTATTGGGAGTTAGATTTCTCTGGTATAAGCCAATAAACTTCTAACAAAGTCTAAATTTTCAAATACTTATCACAGTTACCTCAAAAAAGTCTTAAATTTACCCCAAATTTACATATTTGCGCTTAAATTCTGCCCCTTAATTCGTTATAGTCCCTCATTGATAATCGGTAGTAGGAGATAACAGCTCGTTATCTTGGGATACAAAATACATGACGACCACTGAATTTACATGGCCGATTAGGGTCTATTACGAAGATACCGATGCTGGCGGTGTGGTTTATTACGCGAATTACTTAAGGTACTTTGAGAGGGCAAGAACTGAATGGTTGAATCAAATGAAGATCGATCAGGTGGATTTGCTCGAACAAGATGTCGCGTTTGTTGTCACAAAAGCCGAAATAGACTATTTGAAACCAGCCAGATTGAATGATGAGTTAATGATCTATTCCAAGATAAAAAATGTTCGGGCTGCCAGTGTTGAGTTCGAACAAGAATTATTTATGCAAAATAAAAATTTGGACAAGCCGATAATGTTAAATAAGGCGAATATAAAGGTTGCCTGCTTGAGGCTAAAAACCTTCTCACCTTGTCGAATACCCAAAACAATAAAAGAGGAGTTTTTGCGTGTCAGCTGATATGTCTATTTTAGGATTATTTCTAAACGCCAGCATCATTGTGCAAATCATAATGGTTTCATTGATGCTACTTTCGGTTATTTCATGGGCGATGATTATTGATCGTAGTCGCTCGTTGAATAAAGCCACTAAAAATGGCGATGAGTTTGAGCAGCGATTTTGGTCCGGTTTAGATCTTGGGAAGTTATATGCCGATCTAACTGCACGAAATAAAATCCCAAATGGCATGGAATTATTGTTCGTTGCTGGTTATCGAGAATTCGCTCGGTTAAGAAAGCAAGACGGTACTTCGGCAGAGGCGGTTATGGATGGAACCCATCGGGCAATGCGAGTTGCCTACTCTCGAGAAATTGACAAAATTGAAGTTCACCTCTCTTTTTTAGCAACGGTCGGTTCTACAACTCCCTATGTTGGATTATTTGGGACTGTGTGGGGAATAATGAATTCGTTTATTGCCTTAGGTTCTGTTAAACAGGCAACTCTTACCATGGTTGCTCCAGGAATTGCCGAGGCTCTTATAGCGACAGCAATGGGTTTATTCGCGGCGATACCAGCAGTTATTGCTTACAACCGTTTTACCCATAAAGTGCAAAAAATTGAAACTCAGTACGAAAACTTTGTAGAAGAGTTTTCCGGAATTTTACATCGTAAAGCACATTCCACTGTTAAAAAATAGTAGAGTAATTGTTATGAGCCAACATACTATTATTCGCAAAAACAAACGCAAACCAGTTTGCGAAATTAATGTCGTTCCATACATTGATGTCATGCTTGTTTTGCTCGTTATTTTTATGATCACCGCGCCATTGATTACGGCGGGTGTTAAAGTAGAATTACCACAAGTTAACGCAGAACCCTTACCTGCCGATGCGGAGACTCCGCTTATTGCCAGTATCGACGAAAGTGGAAATTATTATTTATCTGTTGGTGATACATCGGATGAAGCTCTTGAATTACACGAGTTGATCGAGTTAGTGGTGGCACATAAGCAAATTAATCCACAAGCGCAAGTTATGATCAATGGCGATCGTAATGTTGTATATAACAAAGTGGTTGAGTTGATGAATGTGCTGCAGACTCAAGCAGGTGTTGAGTCAGTAGGATTAATGACTGACCCAGAAGGTTAGATTAAAAGATAATAGAAGAAATAACTGAAAAGATATTTCACCACAGAGACACAGAGAAATATAAAGAAATACAGAGTTAAAAGATAAAAAACTTCTTAGTTTTCTTTCTAATAAGAAAGTGGAAAACCTCTTCCTCCTGTGTCCTCAGTGCTTCTGTGGTAAAAATTGTTTTAGGATTTTAAAGTATTTATGAAGTTAAGCACGGCCATAATTGTTTCATTAGTCGCTCATATCCTTATGATCGCTTTGTTGGCGTTTAATTTTCATTTTTCGAAGGTGGAAATAAAACAAACCAAACAACCAAAACAGATGAACGCTACAGCTGTTAATGCCGATAATGTTCGTAAGCATATTAAAAAAATAAAGCAAAAAGATATTGATAAGAAAAATAAGGAAATAGAGCGATTAAGAGAACTAAAGCGTCAGGAAGAAAAAGTTAGAAAAAAACGAATTGAAGAAGAGCAGAAAGTAAAAAAAGCGAAACAAAGACAAAAAGATGCCGAGCAAAAGCGTAAGCAGGAAGAAAAAAAAGCGGCTGATGCCAAAAAGAAGCGGATCGCAGATGATAAAGCGCGCAAGAAAAAGATAGCGGCAGATAAGAAAAAAGCAGAGCAAAAGAAAAAAGAAGAGGCTGAAAGAATACGTAAGCAAAAAATAGCGGCTGAGAAGAAGAAAAAAGAAGACGCTCGTAAGAAAAAATTAGCTGAAGAGAAAGCAGCTCAGGAGAAATTGGAAAAAGAATTGGAACAGCAAATGGCTGAGGAAGCTGCGGCGCTAAACGAAGTACAGCAACAATATATAATGACCGAAGCAGAAAAATATAGATTATTAATTGAAAATAAAATATATCGTCATTTTATTGAGCCAGAACAGTCGGGGCATTGTGACTTCAGAATAAAGGTTGCTCCAGGTGGTTTGTTGATTGGGATCAATCCAGTCGGAGGAGATTCTATTTACTGTGATGCCGGTCGTCGAGCGATCAACAAGGCCGAGCCATTACCAATGTCTACCGATCCAGAAGTTTACGCAGTTCTCAAAGAACTCTATTTTAGATTAGAAAATAAAGAACAGGAATAATATGAGAAATAGAAATTTACTAGCTTTTTTCTTTTTTTGCTCTTTTGCGACTACTAACGCGGTAGCAGAGGAATTCGATTTTATTATTTCAGGTGGCGTTGACAGCGCAAGACCCATAGCCGTTTTACCTTTTTCGTGGCAAGGTGCGCAAGGCACAAAAGCCAATCAGGATGTTGCGGCAATTGTTGCCTCTGATCTTCGCCGAAGCGGACGATTTAATCCAATGGCAAGACATTTACTTGTTCAAGATGTCGATAATTACGATGATGTTAATCTAGAGCTATGGAAAGAGAAAGGGATCGAAGCTGTTGTGGTCGGGCGCATTACTCAAGTTGCAGACGGACGCTTAAAAGTCGCTTATGAGTTAGTTGATATTTTTAGAAAAACCCAAGAAGTACGCAACGGTAAACTTTATGATGTTAATCGAAATAAGTTAGATAGCTACTCGACGTTTATCGAGCCTAAAAGATTACGCTTTCAATCTCACAAAATCGCTGATCGTGTGTATGAGAAGTTGACCGGAGAAAGAGGCGCATTTGCGACTCAAATAGCTTATGTGACAGTTGATCGTAGTCAGCAAAAGTCTCACCGATTAATGGTTGCAGATTCAGACGGTTACGCGCCACAGTTATTATTTTCCAGTAGTCAATCGATCATGTCACCAGCCTGGTCGCCGGATGCAAAGCAACTTGCTTATGTATCGTTTGAAAACGGGCGCTCAGAAGTTTATATCCAGGATATTTATAAGATTAACAGTAGAAAACGGGTGGCGGCCTTTGAGGGGATCAACAGTGCACCAGCGTTTTCGCCAGATGGGCGGCGACTCGCTTTAACACTTTCAAGAGATGGTAATCCGGAAATTTATATTCTGGATTTAGCTTCGCAGCGATTTACTCGCATGACCAATCACTATGGAATAGATACTGAACCAAGTTGGACGCCAGATGGTCAGTCAATTACTTTTACTTCTGATCGCGGTGGACGCCCGCAGATTTATCGTAAAAATCTGTTTGGGGATAGAGCCGTCAGATTAACTTATGAAGGTAACTACAATGCCAGCTCTTCTTTCACTCCAGACGGTAAAACCATGGTACTCATTAACCGTACTAATGGTTTGTTCCACGTAGCAGTACAAGACATTGAATCTGGTAGTATGCGAACCATCACAGAAACCCAATTAGATGAGTCGCCAAGCTTGGCACCAAATGGCAGTATGATTATTTATGCGACGGTTTATCGTAATCGTCAGGTTTTATCCGTGGTATCCACTGATGGTCGATTTAAAGCGCGCTTGCCGTCAAAAAAAGGTGAAGTCAAAGCGCCAGTGTGGTCGCCTTATTTAAACTAGCAGTACAAATGGAAGAGTAAATAATCTCAAAAAAGTCGCAAAGTGGACTAAAATGTCTCAAAAGTGTGAAAAAGTGCTGAATTAATAAACTTTTAATCAAAGTTTACCTATTCTAGCCTTGATTGTGGCTTAGCACTTCGTTGATAATAGAGTGAAAATTCAAGTAGTTATAATTTTAAATAAAAAGCCTTAATAAAACCGAAAACGGGAGAGTTTAAATGTCTATAGTAAAAATGGGGAAAAGCCTTACTGTCGTTGCATCTGCAATGCTTTTATTTGCTTGTGCGGGTAGTGATACGGAAACGGCTCAAGATGTGACACCGGTTGAAACAACTCCTGAAGTTGTTGAACCGCAGGGTAAGACAGCAGAAGAGTTAGCGAAAGAAGCAAATGACGCTGCTCGCGCGGCAAGCTCAACCGTTTATTTTGAATTAGACGAAGACATCGTTAGCTCTCGAGGGCGTTCAGTTCTTGAAGCTCACGCATGGTATCTATCACAAGCTGAAAATTCAGGTACAATCGTAACCGTTGACGGACATTGTGACGAACGCGGAACGCCTGCATATAACTTAGCATTAGGCGAGCGTCGTGCTAAAGCTGTTGCGCAAATTCTTATGTCTTACGGTGTATCTGCAAGCCAAATTACTACAGTAAGCCATGGCGAAGAAATGCCAGCTGATCCTGGACATGATGAATCTGCTTGGGCTAAAAACCGTCGTGCATCTTTAGACTACGCAGAATAAGTCTGGATAAGATTATAAATAATAAGATTTTATAAATAGTTTAAAGTAATTAATTTAGAGTAAATTATGCAAAGTAAGTCTTTATCTAAAACGGTGACATCTGTCACCGTTTTTTTTGTTTCAATCGTTGCACTTTCTGTGACGTCCTTTAATGCTTTCGCTAAATCAGCGACCAAGGCTGAACTGAAGGCACTTGAAGCTAGAATTCAACACCTTGAAGAGCTAAATGAAACCAGAAATAAGGTGCAAGCGGATATCAGTTATCAGCTTAGTGAGATACAAAGAGAAGTTAGAGCCTTGACCGGGCAAGTTGAAGACAACACTTTTAAGCTGAAGCAAATTCAGGAAAGACAACGCGATTTATATCGTGATATTGAAACGCGACTTTCTGGAATGGCAACTCAACCAGCGCAAAACAATGTAACCACCCAACCCACGTCAAAAACGACTACTACAAAGACAACTAGCAGTAGTAATACTGTAAAACCAAATATTGATGACAGTGGAAATGCGCGCCGAGAATTTGAAGCGGCTTTCGCATTAGTCAGAAATAAAAACTATAGTGCTGCAATCACAGCGTTTGATGAATTTTTAACCAAGCATCCGAATAGCAGCTATTCCGCAAATGCCAGGTATTGGATGGGACAAGTTTATTTAGTGCAAAATAATTTGGAAAATGCAGAGAAACAGTTCTCGCTTTTAGTCAGTGAATTTCCTGACTCATCAAAATCTGCTGCGGCAAAATTAAAATTAGCTGATATATATTTAAAGCAAGAAAAATGGCAAGAAGCGAAGACTCACTATTCTGATGTGGCAAATAACCACACCGGTGCACAACAACAACTTGCACGCAAGGGGCTAGAAAAAATAAAGCAAGCAGGATATTAAAAGTAAAACTTGGACTTGGTTGAATGCCGAACTTTCAGCCAAGTATTGAAGCTCAAAGTTAAAAACACGTCGCTCACTAAAAGAAACTCAGCAATTGTCCCGTCTAAGAATTACAGAAATCTTTTATTCACTGCAAGGTGAATCTTCAAGTATCGGCAAGCCAACACTATTTGTCCGGCTTACTGGTTGCCCGTTACGTTGCGTTTGGTGTGATACGGAATATGCATTTAGCGGCGGTCAATATTGGGAGTTGCCTGCGTTAATCGAAAAAATTGAAAGCTTTCAACCGCAGAATATTTGTATCACTGGTGGTGAACCCTTGGCGCAGTTAAAGCCCTGTTTAGAATTAATGCATATGCTTTGTGAAAAAAAATATGACGTGTCGATTGAAACGAGTGGTTCGATTGATGTGTCAGAGATTGATCCGAGAGTCAGTAAAGTCATGGATCTTAAAGCACCAGACTCTGGTGAGATGAGTAAGAATCTTTATTCTAATATTGATCATCTGACCAAGAATGATGAAGTAAAATTTGTAATCAAAAGCAGAAAAGATTATGACTGGGCAAAAATGCAAATGGATCAATATCAACTTGCTAAAAAAACTAACGTAATTATATCGCCGTGCTTTGGTGATATAAATGAGCGAGAACTTGCAGAGTGGATTATTGCAGATAACCTACCTGTGAGGTTTCAAATTCAAATGCATAAAATATTGTGGAAAGACGCCAAAGGGCATTGACTGAACAAAAGCAAAAGATAAAAAGAACTTCACCACAGAGAACACAGAATAAAAAATTTATTACCTGTTTTGTGAAGGCGGCTATGGGGAGTCTTTTACTCGATGACCTCTGTGCCTCTGTGGTAAAAATATCTTTTAAAGTTTTAAGGTTTTAGTAGATGAATAAAAAAGCAATTATACTTTTATCGGGTGGTTTGGATTCTACTACCTGCTTAGCGATGGCTCAGTCTCAAGGGTACGATTGTTATGCGCTCAGTTTTCGCTACGGTCAAAAACATTCATCTGAATTAAATGCAGCAAAATTAATAGCAAAGACCTCTGAAGTTAAACTACATAAAATAATAGATCTTGATTTAGGTAGCTTCGGTGGCTCTGCATTAACCGATGAAACACTAGCTGTTCCAGAAGGTGAAACAAGCGGTATACCTATTACTTATGTACCTGCTAGAAATACGGTATTTTTATCAGTGGCGCTTGCCTGGGCGGAAGTGCTTGAAGCCGACGCAATTTTTGTTGGTGTCAACGCAGTCGATTATTCGGGCTATCCAGATTGCCGCCCAGAATACATTGAGGCGTTTCAAAAAATGGCGGATCTTGCGACCAAAGCGGGAATAGATGGAAAGGGAGTCAAAATAAAGACGCCTTTGCTTCATTTGAGCAAGGTTGAGATCATCAAAAAAGGGTATGAGTTAGGAGTAGATTATTCGAAGACTGTTTCTTGCTATCAAGCAGATAAGAATGGCAAGGCTTGTGGTGTTTGTGATTCTTGCAGAATTCGTCAACTAGCATTTGAAAATGCTTCAGTTGACGATCCAACTATTTATCAATAATACTTTTCTCTAATTCGAGCCTGGTAAACTTTCCGAATTTAATTCAGCTCTAAATACTGCTTATATTTTTTATTATTTCTCAGTAAATTACGAGTTCCTTTAAGAATAAATTCATATCCGCAAAGCTTAAATCGATCTTTATCGGCGATTGATTTAACAATCGTTTGAGTATCTGTCGGCGAAAAGTCAGCGTAATAATCACCGCCATTTTTAACCGTGACCGATAGCGTTTTTATATCTGCCCCCAAGCTAAAATGGAGGTCAACGCAAGTTTGATCACCTTTACCTGTGTAGGCAGACCAATAACTATTATTTTCTCCGAGATCAGATTTCGTTTGGATATCGCCCTCCCAGCCAATGGTTAGCGAATCATTTTCATCAAGCATGACCCAAAACTGATCCGGCATTTCAATTTTATTTAGACGGACTTTTTGCTTGGGTTGAGTGGTTTGTACCGAGTTGTTATTTGCTTCTGGAGCCGTTTCGTTTTTTGATATTGATAAAGCGATCAATGTCAGAACCATAACTGAAAATATAGCCGCTACCATAATACTTAATTGGCGATTCTGATTAAACCAAATAACTAATTGCTGATCCCAACTTGCATCCGTCGAGTTTTGCTCGTTATTTTCATTCGCGGGCTTTATGTCGTCGATAGGAGAGTGCTCGGTAGGATGGATATTCGTAGAAATTGACTCCTCAATATCGGGTGTTTTTTGACCAGCTATAGTCGGCTCAATTCTATTACGCGGAGCCGCTGTTTCTTTTGATACTTCTAAATTGACCGGACCGTGGTAACCCATTTGATATTGATAATTTCGGCGAACTCTAGCATTGCTAACTGTCGCCATAGCAAGGGTAGCAAGTACAGCAAGTACTAACAAAGCCCAGCGAGAGCCATGTTGAATATAAGCGATCCCAAATAAGTTAATCCAATAAATCACAACAGGAATAGCCGCTAAAGGGGTGGCAAATCCCGCATCATGTATACGCCGAAAGGCTGATGCTGCGAGAACAGCTGTGGTAACCACAAAAAGCAAGATCATTAAGATAGCAGCCTGACTTAATGCAGAGCTTAACAAGACTAATAATAAGTAACAGGCAAGGCTGACTACTAAGAAACGACGTCCGTTATCGTGTCCTTTAAGGCATAATAAAGACTTTAAAAGTGTCACTAAAGACTCCTGAGCAATGGTGTTCAAATACAGACTGCGTAATGGCGTTAATGTTATCTGATCTTGGTAACAAAAATCTATTCAATAACGCGCAAATATTGGCTAATAGATGGTGAAATATGGCAAGATAGCAAAATCTGAATTTGAGTTGTCAAACTATAGGTTTTTTATGAGATTTATCAAGATATTAGCCTGGATTTTGATTGTGCTATCTACACTAGCAACTGGTTACTACATTTATCAAGATCGCGAATCCCTGGAATTAACCGAGCAAACCAGAAAAGAGATCCCGGGTACATTTATCGACACTCCCCATGGTGTTGTTCACTATCAGCTCGCGGGTGATAAAGATGCCGATTTAGTTGTGCTGGTACATGGTTTTTCAGTACCTGGTTATTTATGGGAGGTCACTTATCAATTTTTGTTGCAGCAAGGCTATCAAGTATTACGCTTCGACTTGTTTGGACGTGGCTTTAGTGACCGTCCGGATGAAAAGTATGACTTAGATTTATACACCGATCAGATAAATGATCTTTTGATAGCACTGGAGGTTAAGAGACCGATTCAATTACTTGGGTTATCGATGGGCGGTTCTATCGTCACTCGTTTTACTCACCGATACCCAGAAAAAGTAAACTCTTTGATCCTTCAAGATCCGATGGTCAATAAAATCGATCCAAATTTAATTTCGCCACTGGAAATTCCTTTAATTGGTGAATATATATTCTGTGTTTACGTGATCCCGATGTATGTTGATGAGCATATCAATGAACCATCAAAAGGTCACCACTTTGCTCACTGGGGCGATCAATACAAACAACAATTGCAATACTCTGGATTCAGGCGAGCAATTCTTGGTTCTCTCAGGTATATGACTGAACACCCCTTTATTCAAGAATATCAAGCTCTAGCAGAAGTGAAAATGCCGAAATTGTTGATTTGGGGAAGCAATGATCAAACCATCCCGATTTCAGAATCAGATATCTTGCGTGAATTAATGCCAGACATGGAATTTCAAATTATCCAAGATGGTGGTCATGTTCCCAGTATGGAAAAGCCTGATGAATTTAACGCAGTTTTACTAAAGTTTTTACAGGAAAATCCCTGGAAGCCAGATGACAATAAAGAGTAGAAGAGCTTAATTTATGCCGCGTATTTTAATAATCGATGATCGTTCAGACATTCGTTTGAGTTTGGCGATGTTGTTAAATGATAACGACTATCGAACGGTTGAAGCTGAATCTTTGCTTGAAGGTAAAAAGCAGTTAACTTGTAGCGAGTTTTCACTAGTATTGCTGGATATGAATTACCAGCTAGATACGACCTCAGGCGAAGAAGGCTTGAGTTTTTTGAAGTGGGTGCAATCTTCAGCAATCAATGTTCCTGTAATAGCTATGACTGCCTGGTCAAATGTTGATCTAGCAGTCAAAGCGATGCAATTAGGTGCGGCAGATTTCATTGAAAAACCTTGGAAAAACAAACGACTGATACAAATTATCAATCAGCAGTTGGCAATTCAACAACTTAAATTACAGAATTTCAAGCTAAAACAACAGTTGTTTGATGAGTCTAATGTTGATTATCACTGGCGTTCAGGCTGCATGTTGCAGTTAATTTCGGAAATTAAAACAGTGGCTAATACTGATGTGAGTATTTTTTTAACTGGTGAGAACGGCACAGGAAAAAGTGAACTTGCTAAGTATATTCATCGCCATTCTGCGAGAGCTAATGAGTCATTGATTTCGGTAAATATGGGGTCAATTTCAGAATCATTATTTGAAAGTGAAATGTTTGGTCATAAAAAAGGAGCTTTTACCGATGCGAAAAATAACCGGATAGGTCGGTTTGAATTGGCTGAACAGGGTACGCTCTTTTTGGATGAAATAACTGATGTTCCTGTGTCTCAGCAGGTTAAACTATTAAGAGTGTTAGAGTCAGGTGAGTACGAGGTTTTGGGTTCAAGCCAAACACGAAAAACGAATATTCGTGTTATAAGTGCGAGTAATGCTGATCTCCCTAAGATGATCAAACAAGAACGATTTCGTGAAGATTTGTATTATAGGCTTAACACTATCGAGTTTAGAGTGCCAAACCTAAAGGAACGTCATAAAGATATCATTCCATTGGCTGAGTTTTTTATCACAAAATTTGCTCACAAATATCATCGTCCAGAATATCTTTTAGATGATTCAGCAAAACAAGCTTTAATTGATTATCATTGGCCGGGAAATATTCGAGAAATGAGTCATTTAATTGAGCGGGCTGTACTATTAACAAAGAAAGAGGCAATAGGGCTAGATGATTTACCTTTGTCCAGCAGTCAAACATCCAGTAATGATGAAAGTGCAGCTCTTTCATTAATGACATTGGAAAAAGCGGAAATAGGACTAATTAAACTAGCTTTAAATAAAACCAATAATCATGTACCAAATGCGGCGAAGCTTCTTGGTTTAACTAAATCCTCTCTTTATCGGCGCATTGAAAAATTCGCATTAGATGTTTGATGAATATTATTAAATCAAATTCTTTAGAGCGTTATATTTCCATAAGTTTGATTTTTTTTTCGACTAGTATTCTATTATTAGCAGGTTTATGGGGCTGGTCTAAGGAAATTGAGCTCGTACATTTACTATTTGGGTTAGCCCTTTTATTGACGTTGCTAATAGCAATTAGTAGGCGTATCTATTATAAAATTTTTTCCGCTTTTGTGCGCGCAAGTTTACATCTAGACGCGATCACCCAGGAAGATTTTAATCAATATGCGAAATCATTATTTTCAAAGGGTAAAGTAAACGAGTTTCATCAACAACTCGATTCGCTTAGTGAAAAATTACAACAGCAGAAATCACGATATGACCAACAGGTTTTTGTTGTTTATCAATTAATCGAGCAGCTTGATACACCTATTATAGTTTTTAATGAGAAAAAACAATTAACATTTGGGAATGCCGCATTTCAACAATTATTTGGCCAACCTTGGCAAATGTTACGTCATGCTTCGCCTAATTTACTAGGATTAGAGTTTCAGGACTCTAATGGGGAGTGGCATTTTATTGAAACATCTAAACAAAAAGAAAACAATCCTGAATGGCAGATTAGACAAAGTGAATTTATCGATGCTGGAGAGACTCATCATCTACTAGTTTTTATTAATATTGGATCTGCGTTAAGAGAAAGTCAATTAACTGCGTGGCAACAGATCATTCGAGTGTTGGGTCATGAGATTAGAAATTCACTTACCCCAGTCTCATCGCTGGCAGAGAGCTTGTCTACAAAAGAAACTAACGAAAGAGATAAACATGCGCTAGAAGTAATCACTGAACGTTGTCAACATCTGCAGGATTTTGTTGAACGCTACTCTTCTCTTTCAAAAAAATTACAACTATCTCCTCAATGGGTACTAGTGAAAGAGTTAACTGATAGAATTGTTGGATTATTTGCTGAAGTACAATTGACTATCAAAAGTCAGGTAAAAACTATATGGGTAGATAGTGCTTTTTTTGAGCAAGTGTTAATTAATTTGATTAAAAATTCAATAGAAGCAGAGGCTTCTGAAATTTGCCTCGATTTTAGCCAAACATCCAACCAAAAGAATAGTGATAACTCGACTAGTACAGTAATTACAATTATTGATAATGGACACGGTTTCGCAAACTTAGATAATTTATTTATTCCACTGTATTCCACAAAAGAAAAAGGACAGGGCATAGGTCTAAGTTTCTGTCGGAATATCATTGAACAGCATCATGGAGTGATTGAACTAGCTAATAATGCAAAAGTGGGCGTGACTGTTCGTATCCAAATACCTTTGCCATCGCCTCACTAGTTCACTATCGAACTAAAGAGTTCAGTATCGAACTCTCGCGCTTGTTTACTATTCTCTTTTTTCCATAACTCATTGATTTATAAAAGTAGTACAGATTGGCACGTAATTCGCTATAACTTAGACTATAAGCTAATAAAGCAAAGCGCAGAAGAATTATTATTCGTGGATGTAATAAAGAAAGAATCAAAACAATATCTATTTAGTCGGGCTCAATTCACCATTTTGGGTGTGCTTTCAATTTTGTTGATTTTGGGTTTATATGCAAAAAGCTCATTGGAAAAATTTTCAGTTAAACATTCAGAAATTATTATCGGCACGGTTGTGAATGGAGATCTTGATGTAGTGATTGAGGGGTATGGCTTATTAAAACCAGCAAAGCAAAGACTAATTACTGCATTAACGCGTGCAACGGTAAAAGAGATTATATTAAAACCAGGAGCATCAGTGACCTCAGAAAGTATTATTTTGAAAATGGAAAATCCAGAACTTGATCGTCAAGTGGATAGTGCTCGACAACAGTTAGCTCAAGAAGAAGCAAACTTACGTCAATTAAAACTTAATCACAAACGAGAAGCTCTCGATGAAAATGCAAAGATCGCTGAGATTATTTCTCAGTTTGAGTCCGTAAAATTAAAACGGCTCGCAGAAGAGAAGTTAGTAAATGATGGTATTATCGCAAAGAATACTTTCAAAAATAGCTTACTCAACGAAAAACAGCTTAAACAGCGAATTAAAATTTTTAAACAAAGACAGAAACAGCTCACAGATGTTCATCGAGAAGCGATTAATATTCAGCTAGAAAAGGTCAAACAACAACAGGGCAAAGTCGAGATCTCTAAACAGCGTTCAAATCGATTATTAGTGAGAGCAGGGATTGATGGTGTATTACAGCGATTACCTGTCGAGCTAGGGCAAAGTGTAGCAGCAGGTCAAGAACTAGCATTAATCGGTAGTGTTAAAGAATTAGTCGCGTTAGTTAAAGTACCGCAAAGCCAAGCGCAGCAACTGCAGATTAATCAGCAAGCTATGATTGATACTCGACGAGATAAATTAGAAGGAACTGTTGTACGTATTGACCCTGTTGTTAAAAATAATACGGTCACAGTTGAACTATCCTTGCCTATTGATTTGCCAACAAGTATGCGTCCACAATCTAATATTGATGCGTTGATTATTACAGATAAATTAAAAAATGTTAACTATATAGAAAGACCTGCAAATGTTAAAGCAAACGCTATTGTAGAAATGTATATTCTTGATAGCAGTTATAATTTTGCGATATTGAAGAAAGTTCGGTTTGGTCAGCAAGCGGGGCGGTTTATTGAAATTGTTTCAGATGTAAAAATTGGGGAGCAATTTATTATATCGGATTTAACAAATTTGAAAAAAATGGCGACTGAACTACAGATCAAGTGATTAAATCCCCCTTAGTCCCCCTTTACAAAAGGGGGAGACAACTTCTCACCACTTTGAGAAGAAGGAAATCCAAAGTCCTCCTCTTTATCAAAGAGGGGCTAGGGGAGATTTAAGTATTTAGAATTAGAAATAAGGAAAAAACAAATGAACAACGTAAAAATTCAAATGAAAAATATTTTCAAAGTTTTTGAAACCGAAGAAATGGAAACCCATGCACTTCGAGATATAAGTTTAACTATTTACGAAGGAGATTATATTTCTATCTCTGGACCTTCGGGCTGTGGTAAGTCGACCTTGCTTTCATTGATGGGATTACTAGATGAGGCTACTAGCGGCGAGTATTTTCTCGAAGGTGTTGATGTTAGCCATTTAACTTTGGATGAAGCAGCAGGCGTTCGTAATGAAAAAATTGGTTTTGTATTTCAATCATTTAATTTGATCGATGAATTATCTGTTTTTGATAATGTTGCGTTACCACTAAGGTACAGCGATAAAAAATGGAAGGGTGAAGAGCTCAAAGTTCGAGTGAGCGAGTGTTTAAATATGGTCGGCATGACTCATAGAGCAAGTCATAAACCAAATCAATTGTCGGGTGGACAACAACAACGAATTGCGATTGCTAGAGCTTTAGTTGCGGAGCCTGCGATTTTATTAGTGGATGAACCTACCGGCAATCTGGATTCTAAAAGTGGTGACAAGGTTATGGATGTCTTAAGCGAATTAAATGAAAACGGCACGACGATTTGCATGGTGACTCATGATCCTCGTTATGCCGATTTGGCTCGTACTCAGATGAAGTTGCTCGATGGAGTCTTTTTACAAGGAGCAGTTTTAAAAGACAAAGCAAAGGAGATCACATGAGCCACTATTATTACGAACTCGTCCAAGCTTGGGCTAGTTTGAAAAGAAGACCTGGATTTGTTTTTAGCGTGGTTACAACTATGGGATTGACGTTAGGCGCGTTTATTTGCGTCACTACGTTGGCTTATGAGTTATTGCTAAAACCTTTACCTTATCCTGACGCCGACAGGCTTTTTAGAGTACAACAGGTTCAGGTGAGAGGGTCGGGAGATATTGATAATCGTTCCTTTTCTTATGCTGGTTTGATTGCTTTTTATAAGGAACAGACCATTTTTTCTAAGGCGGCATTAATTGAATATAGCGAAGGAGTCGTATCATCTTTGCCATCACAACCTTTGATGGAGCTTGGTTATGTGACACCAGAATGGTTTTCTTTACTTGGGACAAAGATGCACCTAGGAAGAAGCTTTTCTATTGAAGAAGGCGTTGATAGCAATATTCCCTCAGCCGTGTTGAGCTATGAAACATGGTTAAATGATTTTGGAGCTGAACCAAATATATTGAACAAAAAATTTCGCATTGGAGGCGTTAGTTTTCGGGTTATTGGAGTTATTAGTCAAGATCATATTGAACCCGAAATACATCAAACGGGTCGAAAAACTCGTATATGGCTACCATGGAATTTTAGTCCCAACAAGTACCTTAGAAATAATTGGGAAAGAAAAGGTCGATTTTTTGCTGTTGGTAAATTAAACCCTGATTTAAGTGCTAATCAAGCAGAGCGTTTGATTACACCTAGAGCTAATCAATTATGGCAAGACCATGTTGCTGAAATTGCCGTTTATAAAGGATGGCATATTAAGATGAAACTATATTCTTTTGAACATTTTATCTTGGGCGACATTAAAAATACGATTTATCAATTGATTATGGCGATGTTTGCAATGCTCGTGCTGGCAGTTACTAATGTCGCTAATTTATACATGTCGAGAACGGCTGAGCAATATCGACAGCTTTCAGTGAGGGCTGCTTTGGGTGCGACAAAGGGGCAGCTATTTAAGAGTTTATTTGTTGAGGCTAATTTGTTACTTATAGTGTCTATCTTTATCGCGTTTGTGGTCGCAACTATTGGTTTCTATTTGTTGCAAAATAACCTGAGCCAGTTAATACCAAGAATTCAGCATCTATCATTGAATATGAGTTCTTTATTGGTGGCTATTATATCAATATTTTTTCTTTCATTTGTGTTTGCAAAGTTAAGTAGTTTGATCATCTGTTATCGGTCACTCAATTCCTCGTTACAATCTAGTGGAAAAGGAACAAGCGTTCAGGTGTCAAAGCGTATCAGACAAACTCTTATTGCTAGTCAAGTAGCGATAGCGACAACTTTAATTTTTATTAATATCAATTTATATCAAACAGCAAACAATACAATGAATGAGCCGATGGGATTTGAAATCGAGAACGTACATAGTTTGCACTTAACCTACTCTGGTGATCAATGGCCTTCTACCGAGGCACTGGTATCGATTATGGATGAATTCGAGTTAAATGTGTCAGAGCTTCCTCAGGTAGAATCGATGACTCGTTCAACCGCACCTTATTACGGCTTTGGCGAATGGGTAATAACGGATGTTACTTCAAACAAAAATTTCACAGTCAATGGAAAAGAAGTAAGTGATCAGTATTTTAAAATTATCAACCAATACTTAATAGAAGGCGAGTATTTTTCTAAGACAGATATTCGAAATGCAAATCGGGTAGCAATAGTTAATCAAGCCTTTGCGCAAACAATTTCCCCAGACAAGAGTGCATTAGGACTCAAGTTTAAATTTGGTGACGCATACGAATTTAAGATCATTGGCGTAGTGAAGGGGACTAATATTCCAGGTCGAACACAATTGGAAAATTCCATTTATGTTCCTACATCACTTGCAAGAACTAGCTTTACGATAAAAACTAAGCCTGAACAGAGGTTAACTCGTGAACAAATTGTGAAAGTATTGAGGAAAGTAGAACCCAATTTTTCAGTCCATTTGTTTTCCCCGCTAATAGATTCTTATAAGGAGTGGTTAGTATCAGAAATAATTACATTATATACAACGGTATCTTTAGCTTTAGTTAGTTTGTGTTTAGCCGCGATAGGGTTTTATGGAGTACTGAGTTATGATGCGAAAATACGAAGATTTGAGCTAGGTATTCGACTGGCGATTGGTGCGAAAGGTCGGGCGCTAATTAGTCTGATATTTAGAGATAATTTTCTGCCATTAATCATAGGTATTATTTTCAGTATGGTTATTTTATTAGTAGGTTATTTGACCTATAATAATGAGCTTTCTGAGTATATAAGTGTAAAACTTCTGTGGACATTTGGCGGAACTCTTTTGTTCATCGCAAGTATTTTATTTTTCTCTTGTTATTTACCACTTCGTTCTATAATTAATCGACAGGTTGTTCACTCACTAAAGGGGAGTGATTAAGTGTACTTGTTTATTTATAACTTAATGCAGGCGTTTAAAAATCTAAGGCGAAAACTTGCTTTCTCATTAAGTGTGGTGTCAACCATGGGAATTACCTTAGGATTACTCCTTTGCGTAATCACACTAAATCATCTTTTGTTATCAGAACCTCTACCTTATCCAGAGCAGGATGAATTGTATGTAGCAAAATATTTGAAAACCGATCAAAGCAATACGATAGTGAGTGATAGTTTTGACTATAATGCGTTAATCGAAATGTATAAAAATCAAGCGATATTTTCCTCAGCAAGTGTTATTCATCATAGTTGGAATCTTATTGAAAACCACCCGTCCCAACCCTTAGTGAATACTGTTGCTACTACTCCTGAATATTTTGAACTTTTCGATGTACCTATTATTATTGGTAGGGGATTTGAAGAAACGGAAGCGATTGACCTTAAAAATCCTGTTGTTGTTATCAGCTATAGACTTTGGCAAAAACACTACGGTGGGAAGCCTGATGTTATTGGGCAGAGAACAGTTCTAGGTGATTTTAGTTATAAAATTATAGGCGTAATCGCAGAGGATTTTATCGAGCCACAGTTGTATGAGGTTGGGCGGACTACAGATGTTTGGCTGCCGTGGGATGTGATAGGAGCGTTTTTGGATGACGACTATGGAATTGACTACCCTATTTCACGGTTTAATCTTGTAGGAAAAATTAATCGGAAGAATGACTTCCAACTTGCTGAACAAATAGAGTCTCATAGAATTAATGATTTTTGGAAGAGTCAAACTAAATATCAAACAGAGGAAAAAAAACTGACGGCTAAAATAAAACTTATCTCAGCTAAAAATGCGATCCTTGGTGATTCTGAGTCAATCGGATTAATGTTATTGGCGGTAGCTGTTGGCTTAATATTGATTGCCTCGACAAATATCACTAATTTATTCGTTTCTCGACTTGCAGTGCAGCAATCGCAATTGTCTATTCGTGCTGCGATTGGGGCGAAAAAGAGCCATTTGTTTTTCCAGATATTTTCAGAATCACTTATTTTGATGTTTGCAGCTTCGGTTTTTGCTTTGTTATTTTCAAGTTTAGGTTTTGAAATAATGCAAGAGTATTTTTCAACCTTATTACCTCGAAGTGATGAGTTGAAGGTAAGCTTAATAACTTGGATAATTGCGGTATGTCTTCTTTTCATTTTCGCATTAATATTTTCAGTCATTGGTACGCGGTTGATTAATTATTGTTCTCTTAATTCTGTGCTTTTAGCTAGTGGCAAGGGCGTAGGTTTTCAAGTGTCTAGAAAAATACGTTATATTCTGATAACTATTCAAGTATCTGTAGCGACACTGTTGATTTTTATTAACCTAGGTTTATTTCAGCAAGCGACAGGACCGATATTGAAACCAAAAGGTATTAATTTAGACAACATTTATAAAATATATTTAACTCCACATTCCCATCCATTTGAAAGTGCTGCAACGCGGATTTCGCTAACGAAGGAAGTTAAACGCAGATTATTGGAATTGCCTACTGTCGAATCAATCAGTCATTCGCATTATCCTATTTTGCCAGCGGGGCTTATAAAGAAAATTACGACTCAATCAGAGCATATTTTAAATGCTTATAGCAGACATATCGATCATGACTATCTCGCACTTACTGGTCAGAAACTTTTGAAAGGTGATAATTTTGTCTATGCAGATATTCAAAATAGAAATAGAGGCTTAACAGGTGAAATTGAGAAAAATTTTGATAAAGTGGTTATTGTAAATCAGACGTTTGCAGAAAAGCTACTCTACGATACAAGGAAAGAAGTATTAGGTCAGTTGATTAGTATTAATGGCGGTACGCCGTCGAGAATAATTGGAATAGTCGAAGATAGTATTATAACTTCTTCGTTGACAAATGAAGCTGTTGTATACGCACCAACAACCGAGGCGGGCTTTACCTATTTAATTAAATTTAAACAAGGGCAAAGTTTAACCCGAAAACAATTAGTCAGTTTGATTAAAAGCGTGACATCACTTTATGCACCATACGAGTATGGTGCGGTATCTGATGATATGGATAAATTGCTGTTTGCGCATACGACGGTTGCAATTGTAACCAGCATTTTAGGTGTAGTCGTATTGTTTTTCGCGGGCTTAGGTATTTATGGTGTGTTGAGCTATTCAATTCAAATGCGACGATTTGAAATAGGCATTCGATTGGCGATTGGAGCGAAAAGGCGCAGTTTAATCGGTTTGATGATTAGAGATAACGCAACGCCGATTTTGATTGGTGTCACTCTGAGTTTGGTTGGTTTGTTGATGCTGTATTTAGGTTTTAGAGAGCAGCTTGCAGAGTATCTAGCTGTTCAACTGGCAAATGTCTTCGGGATTACAGCATTATTAGTAGGAGCTTTGTTATTGTTGGCTTGTTATCTTCCGCTTCGACGATATATTAACCGCCCTGTGATGTGCTCTCTGCGAGGATGAAGTGTCATTTATCCTTGTCTCGTAAACTTAAAGTCTACCTTTCAATATGTAAAGCTATCAATCTGGAAAATATTGCTTTGCGAGATAAAGCAGCTCAAAAAGACCTAAAACTGTGCGCCATGTCACAAAAATTTTGCATTTTACTTTACTGAATGTTATAAAAACACATAGCTGTAAGGGTGTTAGATTCTTAGATCACGCTGTCCATATCAATAGTAACAATAAAAACACATTGATATGAGAAAGGGATTCCCACTCAAATATAACAAGATTCCATCAGATTACATTGCGTTTATATCGTGCTAGCCCGTTTGAGTTTTGCTCATTCATAGATAGTCGACGCTATGTATTTTAGACATGAACTATATGCAGGAGCTACCGTGAAGTCATCTAATTATTTTCGTAAAATAAGCAATAAATTGTTCGCCTTGATCAGTTTTTTACTTCTATTTGTCTGTAGTCAATTAGTGAGTGCTGTTGAAGGCGGTGCGCCTGAATTAATTTCGCCTATTAATGACCAGGTGGCGATTGAAAATACTGCTTTTAATTTGAACGTTGCAGTAAATTTTTCTGGAGGGACTGAGGGGAGTCCTCTGAATTTCAGCGCTACTGGATTAACTCCTAACTTAAATATTAGTAACGATGGTTTGATCTCTGGATTTGTTTTAACTGCAGACATAGGTGATCACCTAATAGCGGTTACTGCGGTTGATGGTTCGGGCGCATCTGCAATTGATAGCTTTACTTTGTCGGTCATTTCAAATTCAACTTTATTCGCAATGGATGATCAATTTAATGGGATCATTGAAGACAGTGTGGCAAATTTATTAGGTGTGCTAGCGAATGATACTGGAACCGGTACATTACAAAGTGTCTCCCTGCCTGATAATGGCGGTTCAGCGGTTATCAATGCTGGGCAAATTGAATACACGCCTGCGGCAAACTTTTCAGGCGATGAAAACTTTAGTTACACCATTACCGATGGAGTAACAACCTCGACGGCTAATGTTATAGTATCAGTGAGTAATGTTAATGACTCGCCTGTTTTAGATTCTTCGATCGGCAATCAAACAGCGACTGAAGCTGTTGAATTTTCGATTGATCTGTCCACTCATTTTTCAGATCCTGACTTAGAAGATATTCTTTCTTTTAGCGCAACGGGCTTGCCTTCGGCTTTTTCTTTGTCAGATACTGGAGTATTGTCAGGAACTGCTACTTTCGCGGATATCGGCGATCATTTAGTTGAAGTAACGGCTGTAGATTTTAGTGAATCATCCTCAGCTTCAGATACTTTTACTTTGAGTATTATTGCCAATCAAGATGATTTAGCGATTGATGATAGTTTTACTGATATATCTGAGGACACATCAAATAATATTCTTAATGTTCTTGGTAATGATGTTGGTAATGATTTGACAATCACTTCAACATCTATCCTCTCAAATGGTGGTAGCGTCGTTATTGTTGGCGACCACTTAGAATATACACCCGCACCTGATTTTGCTGGTATCGAGATTTTTACTTACACCGTTATTAATAGTTTAAGTGTGACAGATACGGCAACAGTTACTGTTAGCGTTCTCAATATTAATGATACGCCAGTGTTCGCGCCAATCGCTGATCAAAATGCGATTGAAGCAGAATTATTTAGTTTAGATATTTCTATCTTCGCGACTGATGTGGATGCTGATATTGATTTGTTTAGTGCGACCGGATTACCCGACTCATTAAGCATTGATGGGCAAGGAGTGATTTCTGGAACACCTCGTTTTGAAGATATTGGTATTCATGTGATCACAGTAACCGCCACAGATCGACGTTTGGCTTCAGCGAGCCAAACTTTTATTATCAACGTCAATGAAAATGCTAATTTAGTTGCGCGAGATGATTATTACTCACTCGTTGAAAATAGTTCGGCGACTTTGTTGTCTGTTTTAGATAATGATCAGGGAACTAGTTTAGTGATTACTCAGGTCGGAGTTCCAAGTGCGGGTGGAAGTGCAAGCATTATTGGTGGTGCAAGTATTGAATACACGCCTGCGGTGAATTTTTTCGGGAGTGAGACTTTTACTTACACAATTGATAGTGCCGGAACAAGTTACACAGCATCAGTTTTTGTCAGTGTTTCAAACGTGGATAGTGCGCCGATTATAGCGACGCCAATTGCGGATATAGCGTCTCATTCAATTGGTGTGTTTTTTGAATTAGATATCAGCAATAATTTTTTTGAGCCTGACGGACAAGCTTTGTCTTTTGTTATGTCGGGAGCGCCCGCTTCATTTTCAATTTCCAATGGCGTTATTTCAGGCTCACCTATGGTGGTTGATCTAGGTAGTTATTCAGTCACTGTTACCGCTTCCGATATTAATGAAAATTCAGTCTCAGATACATTTAATCTGACGATTATTGATGATCCCAGTGAGCTTGCTCGAGACGATTTTTTCACTGGAATTTTGACTGATAGCGTCGACAATCCTTTGGATGTTTTAGCCAATGATATTACACCATCGGGAACAACTTTAACTATCAACTTTACTGGTGCGACTAGTCATGGTGGTACGGTGACTATTGTTTCAAATAGCTCCTTGTTGTACACACCCGCCGCTGGTTTTGAAGGCGAAGAAACCTTCACCTATAATTTTTTCACTAATCCCGGCTTCCAACAATTTTCAGCTAATGTGACCGTGACTGTTACACCGCCAGGAAGTGTTAATCAGCCGCCTCAATTAGTGATGCCAATTCCAGCCCAAACCAAAAATGAAAATGATAACTTCAATTTAGATTTGAATGCTTACTTCTCTGATGACAACACTACTCAGTTAAATTATGAGTCAACCGTTTTACCAATGGGACTGACCCTTAGCCAAGACGGAATTTTGACAGGCATTGCTCAAACGGATTTAGAAGCGGGAGTGCATTTAATTCGAGTGACTGCATCGGATGAAGCCGGATTAACGACGGCAACGACATTTGAACTAACCATTAACGCGCAAAATGATCCGCCTTTTGATAATGGCGGTTTAAATCTTGATCCAACCGAAGCGTTAGAAGATGAACTCTTATCAATCGATCTTAGCGCTACCTTTGGCGATGAAGAAGACGATAATCTGAATTACATTGCGACAGGATTGCCCTTAAGTATCTCGTTGACAGCGGCTGGTTTATTGAGTGGTACACCACCTCAGAATGAAGCAGGCAGTTACAATGTCGTTGTCACGGCAACAGATTCGAGTGCTGCTGCGGTGAGTAAGTCATTTCAGTTGATTGTAGTGAACGTAAATGATGCACCTGAAGTTATTGTTCCGCTGACAGATGAAGTAGTGAATGAAGAGACACCCTATTCAAGAGATATTAGTGGCGCATTTACTGATATTGACGGTGATACACTTACTTTTAGTGCGAGTGGGCTGCCTGCTAGTCTGTCTATGACAGCGACGGGGCTCATTAGCGGTGTGACGCAGCACGCGGATGTCGGGAATCATTTAATTACGATAACTGCGCAAGATCCTGCTGGCGCGACAGTACAAGATCAATTTAATTTGCAAGTGTTGGATGTTTTGCACGCCCCAGTGATTAATCCTATTGCGGATCAATCGACTGATGAATTTATTTTGTTAACATTTACCGCCTCAGCATCTGATGCCGATGCTCAAGATACTCTAACTTATTCGATAATCAACGCGATCCCTGATGGCGCATCACTAAACCCTGTAACAGGGTTATTTAGTTGGACACCAAATGAAACTCATGGAGGAAATTCTTATGTCTTGACGGTTCAAGTTTCGGATAATACGGGGTTAACTGACTCTACTAGCGTTAATATATTCGTCAATGAAATCGATAACGCGCCAATTGCAAATGATGATTTTGCAACTTTGGATGAAGATACTCTAATAACGGTTGCGGTGTTAGCTAATGATTCAGATGATGTGTCATTAGTGCCCGCTAGCGTTAGCATTACTCAAGCTGCTTCTTCTGGGCAGGTTTCCATTGATAGTGTGACGGGTGATATAACTTATCAACCCGATGAGAATTTTAATGGTAGCGACTTCCTTCGCTATACGGTGAGCGATCCTGCGGGGAATGTCTCTAACGAAGCAACAGTGAGTTTTACAGTTAATTCCGTTAATGATGCACCTGAGTTTGTAACCAATCCAGAGTTGCTTGCGGTTGTCGATGAAAATTATTTGTACGTGTTTAATGCGGTGGATGTGGACGGTGATGCGATTACTTACAGCGCAACTATTTTACCAACATGGTTGACTTTTAACTCAGTCGATCAGACTTTTACAGGGATTCCTGCTGAGATAGATATCGGAGTTCATAGTGTTGTATTGATGGCTTCTGATGGTGTGGTTGAAACTGAGCAAGCCTTTAGTATTGAAGTTTTACCAAATACTTTGGCAGATTTAGAGTTGACTCTCACGGTCAAATCACCTGCTCACCGAGCAAAGAAAAAAGCGAATCTAAAAGCGGTGATTTATAACCACGGTCCTGATATTGCGCATAACGTATTATTTACTGCAGAAGTATTTGGTGATGCAACAGTAAAAGGTCCGGGATATTGTGATGTGATAGTGGATGTTTCTGTAACCACATTGACTTGCGAATATGCTCTTATTGAAGTTGATGACAGAAGGAATGTTAATTTCACTGTGCAAAGTGATGAAATCGCAGAAATTTATGTGGTGACTCAAGTCAGTTCAGTTGACGATTCTGAGCTTGACAATAATATCGCCTCAACGACTTTATCCTTCACCAATCGCATACTAGATCGCGTTGCTGCATCTCTTGATTCCACGGAAGTTGTGTTGGTAGGAGATATGGATAGCGATGGCAAAAAAGATATTTTACTGGTTGGCAATGAAAATAATGCAGTCATCATTTGGCGACAAAAGCGTTTCTTTAGATTTGAAAAGCTTACTGAGTTCGGGAGCGCTGACTCGAGTATTAGCGATGCTGTTTTACTGGATGTAGATGCTGATGGCGATCTCGACCTAGTAGTCGCCACCAATAGTGAGAATGGTAATTTACTCTATCGAAATAATAGTGGAACGTTTAGTGCTGAACTGTTGGGCAACGAAATTGCTAGAGCATTGTTAGCGGAAGATCTTGATGATAACGGAACAGTCGATTTGGTAATGGCTGCAGATGGTGGCAACAGCGTATACTTAAATGATGGTTCATCGCTAAGTTTTGTTCACTCACTTGGCAATGCGGATAGTCGAGATCTGGCTTTACTTGACATTGATAACGACAACAAGTTAGACGTGGTGTTTGCCAATGTCGGTTCCGATATTATGGTTTATTTAAACCAGGCAATTCTTTATGGTACAGGCACGATTTCCGTAGAAGATATGGCAAGTGGTCGCTACTTAAGTGCTTATCCACTTATGAAAAGTGGTGGTTCAAAACAAATTGGGAAAAATGACTCAATCGCAATTGCCAAACTTGATTTTAACAGTGATGGAAAAGTGGATTTGATTTTTTCAAGTGATGGAAAAATAAAAAACAAACAACTCCCATCTAATCGTTTGTTAGAAAATTTCGGAAGTAATGGCTTTAAAAACGTTGGTAATCTTGGTGCGAGCATGTCAACGCAACTAAAACCTTTTGATTATAATGGTGACGGCTATAAAGACATATTGACACTCAATAAAAATGGCGCACACCAAATTTTTATGGGGCAGGGGAGCACTTTAGAAAAAGCGGATTCAATTATTGTTTCTAAAAATGCGAAAAGTGTCGCTGTTGGAGATTTAGATAATGATGGTTTAGCCGACCTGATAATTGCTTCTGATTCAGGCAGTCATATTTTTGCTAACAATGGAGGTTTTGATTTTGGTTTTGCTAATACGGATCTAAAGCTAACACTTGAAAGTGATTCCAGTATTTATACTGGCGTTGAGACACCTTATAAGATAGTCGTTGAAAATAATGGAAATAATTTTGCAGAAGATATCGAAGTGCAAATCGAAATGGATACTCAATTAACGCTTAAGTCGTTCAGTGGAGTTGGTGCAAACTGTATTCCTAACGTGAAAGGAGTGCTCTGTAATTTATCGACCATTGAGTCGTTTGATAAAATGGAAGTTGTATTAATGATGGTTGCGTTGAATGTTGGTGAAGTTGAACTCTTAGCGAATGTCATAAGCAGCAATAATGACCTTGATATTTCCAATAATAAAACTCAAGTCAATGTATCAGTAGAAAAGGCAGAAGAAACTGTTGAGCAAGCATCTAATTCAGGAAGCGGAAGCTTGCTCTATTTGTTAGTTTGCTTGTCGATGATGTTGAATTGTCGTAAGAGAATTTGATAAAGAGCATTAAATAAATAGTTTTGTAAAGTGAGTCGATATTAATTTCTAATCTAACTACCCTGGTTTTAACTATTAGTCAGGGTAGGATTTTTCAATCGATTTTAAGGAACGGAGAAAAAAACCGATCCCGCCAACAGTTAACACGAGTATCATTATCAGATCAAACGCACTCATTGCAGAAAATCTAAAACGTATAGACGCAATCACTCCAAATATAAGCGCAGCAATTGAACCTATGGTTAACAGCCAGCCAAAGATATTTTTAGCGTTATAAAAAATCATACCCACCCCAAACATAAATGGAAACATAATCATCCCGCTGGTTATTCCAAATCGCCCACCAAAAGCAGAGAGACTATACATTTGCATACCAAAGCCAAAGTTAGAGGTTACGGAAATTGAATTGAGCAACAAATAAAAACCGCCACACATCATAATAAAACCAATAAAAAACTGTCCTACTCCGCCAGATGTTCCGCCAGCACCTTTCATAGTTTTCTCCTAATACACATAGCTATCTTCAGTTGTTCAGAAATTTACTTTAGTTAATATAGTATCCAACACAGGGTTTTCATTATCGACTTCTGGATGATCTAAAGTGTAATGCAGACCACGACTTTCTTTTCTGCGCATAGCACACTCGATAATTAGTTCTGCCACAGTGATCAAATTTCTTAGCTCCAATAAGTCGCTGGTCACTTTAAAATTTGAATAATAATCTTTTACTTCCTGCTTGAGCAATTGAATCCGCCGACTGGCACGTTCAAGTCTTTTAGTGGTTCTTACAATACCGACATAGTTCCACATTAAATGACGTAGTTCATGCCAGTTGTGTGAGATAACAACATCCTCGTCAGAGTCTGAAACCTGGCTTTCGTCCCATTGCGGAACTTTAATATCTGAAAAAAATTCATCATCTTTATTGCGAATAATATTTTCGGCGGCGGCTTTAGCAAAAACTAGACATTCTAAAAGCGAATTACTCGCCATCCGGTTTGCGCCATGCAGTCCGGTAAAAGCCACTTCGCCGATTGCGTATAAATGCTTTAGATCGCAAGCAGAGTTTTTATCTACTACGACACCGCCGCAAGTATAATGCGCGGCGGGAACAACTGGTATAGCTTCTTTGGTAATGTCGATATTGAGCTTAAGCAATCTTTGATAAATAGTTGGAAAATGGGATTTTACAAAATCAGGATCTTTGTGGCTGATATCCAGATACACGCAATCGACCCCCAGTCTTTTTATTTCATGATCAATAGCGCGAGCGACTATGTCTCTTGGCGCAAGCTCTGCGCGTTTATCAAAACGAGCCATAAACCTTTCACCGTTAGGAAGTTTTAACACAGCACCTTCGCCACGCAGTGCTTCCGTGATTAAAAAAGAATGGGCTTTGCTATGAAATAAGCAAGTCGGATGAAATTGGTTGAATTCCATATTTGCTACTCGGCAACCGCTTCGCCAAGCCATTGCTATACCATCGCCGCTGGATACGTCCGGATTACTGGTATATAAATAAACTTTACTCGCGCCACCGGTTGCTAGAATTACGTATTTAGCGTTAAAGGATTCGACTTGCCCACTCTGACGATTAAGAGCATAAGCGCCATGACACCGGTTGGTTTCACCAATAATCCCAAGACTATGGGTCGTCACGAGATCAATCGCATTGTAATTTTCAAATAATTTTATATTTTTATTTTTTATGACGGCTTCTGATAAAGTGGTTTGAACTTCTTTGCCTGTGGCATCGGCAGCGTGAATGATTCGGCGATGGCTATGTCCGCCTTCTTTAGTTAAGTGATAATTATTTTTATTGCTAGAATTTGAGCCACTTTTAACGTTGGCATTATTTGAGTTATAAGTATTACTTTGCTCTGTTTTGTTTTCTTCTTGAGTACTAAAACTAACGCCTCGATCAATCAACCATTGGATCGCTTCTCGACTATTTTCTACCGTGTATTGCACAGCTTCCTTATTGCACAAACCAGCTCCAGCAAGTAGCGTATCATTGACGTGGGCTTCAATGCTATCTTCATTATCAAGCACGGCAGCTATTCCGCCTTGCGCATAAAATGTCGCCCCTTCAGTCAATCGCCCTTTGCACAGAACATGGATGTCAAAGTGCTCTGATAAATGCAATGCGCAGGTTAAGCCTGCAGCGCCACTGCCAATGATCAACACGTCTGATTGATGTTGGATAGTCATTATTGAGCATAACAATTGATTTTAAGAACAGCTATTTTCCTTAATTATCAGTAAGATTGCCAATCATTTACACCAATTTACGAGTAATGGCTTACAAAATATCTGATATAATTTGAACTAAATAGCACTGATATTGGTCTTTAGCGTTCAAATAAGAATGATCAGTTCCTAACTAATTAAGAATAAAATTGAAATAAGAATAAATGACTAAAACGACAGATGCCGAGTTGGTAGAAAGGGTACAGCGAGGCGATAAGCGAGCGTTTGATATATTGGTGATAAAGTACCAAAGCAAAATATTTTCTATCATTAGCCGATTTATTAGTGACCATGCCGAAGTAAATGATGTAGCTCAAGATGCTTTTATTAAGGCATATCGAGCGTTACCTAATTTTCGCGGCGAAAGCGCTTTTTATACCTGGCTTTACCGAATAGCAATCAATACTGCTAAGAATTACTTAACCGCTAGAGGTCGCAGACCACCAGCTTCTGATATAGATTCTCAAGATGCTGAGAGTTACGGAGTAGGCGTAGCGCTACGAGAAAATGCTTCGCCAGAGCGCTTGATGATGCGCGATCAGCTTAAAGATGTCATATTTAATACCATAGAAGAGTTGCCAGATGATCTGAAAACAGCGATCAGGTTAAGGGAAATTGAAGGTTTAAGTTACGAAGCCATCGCTGAGTCAATGGATTGTCCTGTTGGCACGGTTCGTTCTAGAATCTTTAGGGCGCGAGAAGCGATTGACGAGCAAGTGAAGCCGTTATTTGATAGTCAATAGCGTTTTATTTGCCAGTAAACCTAAGGTTTTGGCTTGATTATTGTGTTTATTATGCGAATAATGGCTATATGCTGGATTAAATATGAACTAAATGTAATATATTATGTCCTAGAAGCAAGAAATTAGGGTCAGCAGAAAAGTAATAAGTTTTCATTCAAAACAAATGGCAAAAACAACAGCCGATAGAGTGAATGAAAGTTTAATTAATTTGGAATTTTATATGTCGAAATCAAACGAGTTTTTATCAGATTTAATCGATGACAATTGTTCATCAGAAGATCTTGATAGTTTACTTAATGACAGCAAAACCATCAACCGTTGGCATCGTTACTCTGCTGTCAGTGAGGTTTTAAAAGGTGAGTATTCGGCTAACGCAAGCACTGATTTTTGTATGCAGATCAGTTCAAAAATTGCTGATGAGCCAGCTATTCTTGCCGCTCCACGTCCGGCGACTAAAACCGAATCCGAAACCAACACCGCTCGAGTTGAGGTCAAAAAATTGGCTGAGGTCAAAAGGTTGACTGGCGGCTTTGCTATTGCGGCTTCTTTTGCCTTCGCGACATTTTTCTCCGTGCAAACGATGCAAGTATCAGATGATTTGAACCTTTCAAATGATGCGACAGCTGGTATTGAGAAAATTTCAAACAGTGTTGCATCAAATAATGCTACTTTAAACAGCCTTGCTTCAGTTCCATCCACACAAAGTTTGCCTGTCGATACCGAAGATAGTTCAGAGCAAATAGAGCTGGAGTTTTTTAATGAAGTATTTATGAGTCGGGCGAGAGAGTCAGAAAAAAATTCTATCGCGCCATTTGCCAGACGAGTTGGCGCAGAGTATGTTAAAACACTCCGTTTTTCTGCTGAAAAATGGCAAGAACTTTTGCAGAAAAATCAAAAAAATAAACCTAATTCAGCTATCGAGAAAGCTGGCTATCAAGTTGATGCTGAGCAGTCTCAAGTAAAAGAACCACAAGAAGACTGATAAACACTAAAATAGTTTCCACAAAACCTTATAAGAAACAGTTGTTTAAAAAACAACTGTTTAATTTTCGAACCTGAATCTAAAAACCTATAATCAGTATAGTTATTACTCATGTTATATGAAACCGGCATCGTTTCGGCTGTAAATGGCGTCAACGCAACTGTTCAAACTCAAAACCAATTGGCTTGTTCTTCTTGTAAGGTGGTTGATACGTGCGGTAACGGGATTATAGAAAAATACTTTTCCGGCAAAGTTTTTTCAAGCGATGTTAAAAACGATCTAAATGCTAAAGTTGGTGACAAAGTCACCTTGGCAATCCCTAAGTCGAGTGTCACAAAAGCGTCAATTATTGTCTATCTCGTTCCGTTGCTGATTTTTATTCTAGCCGCCGCAGGCATATCTTTTTATACCCAAAATGAAAATATTGTTATTCTTGTTAGCTTGTGCGGTCTAGCATCAGGGCTTTTTGCAACAAAATTTTACAATCGCAAGCTATTGAAAAGCGAATTATATTTGCCTAAGATAGTCTCTATTCTTGATAATCGTTTGTCGGAACTAGAGCGAACGCAAAAGTTGAAATCAGACTCTGTGATTGATATTCAGTCTTAGTTGGCATTCGCATTTAACTTTAATTCAAATGTAACCTTTGATAGCGATATCAGAGCAAAATTTATTTAGATAATTCTACCTAATAAGGAATAACCAATGACACCAAAGAAAATCATTAGAGGTTTTTTAGCACTGATTTTATCTCAAGTGTTTTTAATTCATAGCGCAAGTGCAAAATTACCAGATTTTGTCGAGCTCGTGGAGAAATCTCAACCTAGTGTTGTGAGCATCTCAACCACAATTACCATCAAGCGACGGAGCTTGTTTTCAAGGCAATCTGGTTCGAGTCGAGGTCCGAGCGGATCGGGCTTTATCATTTCTAAAGACGGCTATGTGCTAACGAATAATCACGTGATCGATGGCGTTGATAAAGTATTTGTGCGGTTACACAATGGTAAAGATTTAGAAGCTGAAATCGTTGGAACCGATGCTGAAACGGATATTGCGTTACTTAAAATTACGGGAAAAAAATTCAGACCATTTAAAATTGGAGATATCGACAAAGCGAAAGTTGGCTCCTGGGTACTTGCGATTGGAGCGCCATTTGGCTTTGATCAAACGGTTACTGCAGGGATCATTAGCGCAAAAGGCCGAAGTGTCGGCGAGCAATACATTCCTTATATTCAAACAGATGTTGCTATCAACCCCGGTAATTCTGGCGGTCCATTAATCAATATGGATGGACGGGTGGTTGGAATTAATTCCAAAATATTAAGTACTTCAGGTGGCTCGAATGGTTTGTCATTTTCTATTCCAATTGATTTAGCAATGGATGTTGTTGATCAAATCAAAAACGACGGTGGAGTAAGGCGTGGATATTTAGGTGTTACTTATCAAGAAGTGGATTATGATTTAGCTAAGTCATTCGGTTTGGAGCGTTCACAAGGAGCATTAATTAATGGTGTCGCACCAGATTCACCTGCAGAAAAAGCGGGTATTGAAAGAGGTGATATCGTTTTAAAAGTTGACAATAAGCCGATAAAAACTTCCAGTGAATTACCTTTTATTGTTGGTCGTTATCGTCCTGGTGATAAAGCCAATCTTTCGGTTGTAAGAGAAGGAAAAAAGATTCAGATTAAGGTGAAAATTGGCAGCCGTAATGGAGATATTGCAGGTTCTCAATCCAATAACCGTACTCATAAAGGCACTGTTGAGTGGTTAGGTGCCGAGTTTAAGGATATCCCGGAAGAGTTATTAAATAGAATGAATATTGATGGCGGCATTATCATTTCTTCGATAGATAGAGGAGCTATTTACAACGCAGGAATACGCGAAGGTGATATTATTCAGTCAATTCAGTTGAAACGAGTGTCTAATTTGGATGATTTTCAAAGAGTTATTCAATCCTTACCATCAGAAGGCAGTGTGCCGATACTGGTGAGTCGACCTGATGCGGGTTCGAGATATCTGATCTTAGATTTACAAGAATAACCAATAAAAAATAGCTTGTTCATTTTTCGGCTGCATTTATGTAGCCGAAGTTGCATACTTGATATTCGTTTGGTTTGTAGACCATCCCAATAATTTTATCAGGTATTCTTAAATGAGTTTTTCTAACAACTCTTCTTCACTAGCGGCTTCTAACTATAAATTGCCTGCCCGACAAGAAATGTACACCGCGCTACTTAATAAAGACCTTTCCTATGAAGGGGTGTTTATTGCCGCGATAAAAACCACAGGGATCTTTTGTCGCTCATCTTGCACAGCGCGTAAACCGAAAGAGCAAAACGTCGAATACTATTCAAGCTGCACTGAAGCACTTAGCTACGGCTACCGTCCATGTAAAATTTGCCGTCCTCTAGAGCCGTTAGGAGAAACACCTGGCTGGATCAAGGATTTGCTAGTTGAAGTTGCGCAAACGGAAAATATTCGGCTAAAAGATTATGAGCTACGAGAACGAGGCATAGAACCAGCAAAGCTCAGACGCTGGTTTAAAAAACATCATGGAATGACTTTTCAGGCTTATTTACGGGCGCTACGGCTTAATCAAGCTATCGGTCAGATCAAGCACGGTACCTCGGTCACTGAGCTCGCTTTTGATTCAGGTTACGATTCCCTGAGTGGTTTCTCAGACGCATTTAAAAAGTTGATTGGAGTATCTCCAAAATCCAGCCGATCTAAAACACTCGTCACTATTACCAGAGTTTTAACGCCCCTCGGTCCAATGGTGGCAGGTGTGACGGATAAAGGGATCTGTTTATTAGAGTTTTTTGATCGAAGAATGTTAGAGACTCAATTAAAAAGGCTGACGAAACTGATTAACGCGAGCTTCTTGCCGGGTGAGCATCCATTGTTTATACAACTGAACCAACAGCTTAAAAGCTATTTTGCGGGAAATTTAAAGACATTTAAGCTGCCACTTGATATTCCAGGTACCGAGTTTCAAAAGAATGTTTGGCAACAACTTGTTAACATCCCCTATGCTAAAACACGCTCTTATCAGCAACAAGCGGAACAGATTAATAATCCCAAGGCCGTGAGAGCCGTCGCCAAGGCAAATGGAGATAATCGTATTTCGATTATTATTCCATGCCATCGAGTGATAGGAAAAAATGGATCTTTGACCGGCTATGGAGGAGGTTTGTGGCGCAAGCAACGTCTATTGGAACTGGAGCAGAATTTTTATCAGTAATGACAACATATTTTAGACATAAATCACCACTCGCTACTTGCATAAGTACTGTTTGTTTTGGTAGTATTACTTTCGTTGAGGATAACTCTCTACTGAGTGCCAAATCACAAAGAACTTAAGTTAGTAGGTCAAGGTCTGTATTTGCCGTCTATTTGCTTTAATCCTTTTTAATCCGGGTCATTTTCTCCACAAGAAAGTTCATAGTCTCTGGGTTGGCTCCGATTTGGTTGTTTCCGCTGCTGATTATTTGGTCGCAGGGGTGTGATAGTTGGATTTAGCTTGATACCTTAATCAAGTTGATTGCTGAGTTCAAATGTCGAATGATCGGCAGTGGGGCTGGTTATCCTCAACATTTTGAGAAGCTTTTTCAGCTTGATATTTATCGTGCTGTCTTATTTTAGAAGTATGTTCACAACATATATTAATGACACATGATATCCGTGGCACTTGCTGCATGTTACTATTCTTTTTCGTTTTTAAACTTATTCGCTTGCTCTATCTCAGCTAAGCCTATATCTGCTAATCTTACGTTAAGGCAAATAAGCTATATGGATTTTTTAAGTCAGCCTGAAATTATTCTATCGCTCATTAACACACTGATTTTAGTGGCGCTCCTTGTGATGGTTTACATTACGTGGATAAAAAAAGGCAGCTCGAAGCTTGAAGAAAAATTATTGCTTGATAATGAGAAACAAGCCGAAACCATCAAATCGCTGCTCACCGAAAATCAAAGAAATTTAGATGATAAATTGGCTCGTAGTCAAACTCAGTTATTTGAGATGATTTCGTCGGATAGAGAGAAACAACTGGCTTCTTTGGAAGCAATAAAAATCAATCTAGAGCAAAGGTTTGCAGCCTCTGAAAAATCCCTTAGTGATAATATTCAAATCTTTAAAGTCGATATGATAGAAAGGTTTGAACAGCTAAAAAGAAACTCATCTCAATCGTTGCAGTCGGGACATGAGCAATTGGTCAATACTATCAATGGATTCAGTGAAAAAGTATCTAAAAGTATGAGCGCTCATCAAGCATCGACTACCGAAATAATCACTGAAAGTATTCGTAAGGGGATCAATGATTTACGTCAGGATCTTGATCGCAGTCTCAAAAAACAAAGTGAAATAGTCGCTCAGAATATTACTGGGTTAACAGAGTCAACAGATACTCGATTAAAGGAAATCAGCGGACAAGTTGAGAAAAGGTTGAGCGATGGTTTTGAGAAAACCAATCAAACTTTTAATGATGTTATCAAACGTCTTGCATTAATTGATGATGCGCAAAAGAAAATTACAGAACTATCGACTAATGTGGTGAGTTTGCAAGAAATTCTGAACGACAAACGCTCCCGGGGGGCATTTGGCGAGGTTCAACTGCTGTCTTTAGTTAGCAATATTATGCCAGAATCTCACTATACTATGCAGTGTAAGTTGTCGAATGATAAAGTGGCAGATTGTGTTTTGACTCTACCAGAGCCCACTGGAAAAATTGCCATTGACGCTAAATTTCCTTTAGAAAGCTACAAAAAAATGACTGATGTTGCCGTCGCCGAAATTGATAGAAAAGCTGCGGCGAAACAATTCGCAAAAGACATTAAAAAGCACATCAAAGATATCGCAGATAAATACATTATTCCACCTGAAACATCCGATGGCGCTGTGATGTTTATTCCTGCGGAAAGTGTGTTTGCAGAAATTCATGGGCATTATCCCGAACTCGTCGAGCAAGCCTACAAATGTAAAGTTTGGATGGTTTCACCGACGACTTTAATGGCTATTTTGACGACCGCTTCGACAGTTATAAAAGATGAGCAAACACGTAAGCAAGTGCATATAATCAAAGAGCATTTATCGGCTCTAGGTAAAGATTTTGTGCGTTTTCAAGGGAGAATGGACAAGCTTTCCTCACACATCGGGCAGGTTAGTAAAGATGTTGATTTAGTACATGTTTCAGCCAAGAAAATATCATCTCGTTTTGAAAAAATAGAACGTGTTGAACTAAGTCAAGAAAACCCGGACTTAGAAAAAACGCTCCCAGAACCTACAAGTTCATAAAGTACCTACATTTCCTATTCTAAATAATTGGTAGTAATGCCGTCGATTTTTATACCGATAATAAGGCATTTGTTTGGGTTTTCATTCAAAACCTGATTAATTAGTCATAATTCTTCAAATCCTTTATCGTCATGTGAATAAATTAGGATAAAACGGCAAATCTGAACTATATATTAATTATTGTATGAGTAAATATCAATTTACTTGATGTCAGGGAGCTAGAGGTGAGCAATTTGTCTATTCCAAAAAAAGTTCAGCAGCAGTTAGAGTCGTTGTCGGTGGATTATCAAACTGTCGATAATATATTATGTGAAGGTATTTGTGATAAAAATGCCCACACTGAAAGCCAGCTTAGAAGTGTTGGTTTTAAACATGAATCTCAAATTTATGTGGCGATTTTGCCATATCATCATCTGTTAGATTTTCGCGCATTGTCAGATAGAATGGGCTTTCAGCCTGAATTAGTTAGTAAAGACGAACTTTCTTCAGTATTTAAAGGATGCCGTGATCGAAGTTTCCCCCCCGTTAATGGTCTGTTTGACATCAAGCTGATTATTGATCCAGACGTTTTGGCGTTGGATGAAATTTATATCGAAAGTGGCGACCCTGAGAAGCTATTGCAGATTAAGCAAGAGGCTGCAAATTTGCTGTTTAAAGATTGTAAACAGGTAAATTTTGCGACAGGTCCAGAGCGGTTGTATGTCGGTCGTGATCAAGATGGGCAAGCAGAGGAATCAACAATAAGTTTTACACCGACTAGGTTAAAGCAGCGAGTTGATGAAACTTTTGACTTACCCGCAATGCCTGATATTGCTCAAGATATTATGAAATTGAGAGTCGATCCCAGCGCCGATGCAGGAAAATTGGCTGCTATTGTCTCTAGAGATCCGTCTCTTGCAGCACAAGTGATTAGTTGGGCAAGTTCACCCTACTACGGTTATCAGGGAAAAATTGATTCAATCGAAACCGCCATTGCCCGTGTTTTAGGTTTTGAGCTAGTGATGAACCTGGCACTTGGAATATCCATAGGCAAATCATTGAGAGTGCCAAACGAAGGTCCGCTCGGGGTTAGGGAGTTTTGGAAACAATCGATTTACACAGCCACTTTAGCTGAAAAACTAAGTCGCTCTATGCCGCTTAAACAGCGCCCTGAGAGAGGCTTGATTTATTTGGGTGGGTTGTTGCATAACTTTGGTCACTTACTACTGGGGCACATTTTCCCGCCTCAGTTTGATTTGATTAACAATACCATTATTGCTAATCCCTATATCGCGGTGGAAGACATAGAATTTTATATTCTCGGCACTACTCACGAAGAAATAGGCGCATGGCTTATGCAAAACTGGCATATGCCTGATGAGTTAATTGTCGCGGTGCATCGCCATCATCAGGAGGAGTTTTGGAGTAAGCATAGCGTGTACTCTAATCTGGTTCTCGTCGCCAATAGGTTGCTCAGAAAAATAGATATTGGAAGCTCAATACAGGTTGATATTCCACAATCGACGCTGGAATTGCTCGCGCTGGACGCCGAGTCTGTGGCGGGGGCGTTGGAAGATATTCAAATGGAATCAGAGTCACTCGACTTGATGGCTAACCAATTGGTTGCCTAAGCAACTTAATTAATAATTTATTCCAATGCGCAATTCTTAGTCAATTGCCGATTTTAATTGGTTTCAATTTGACTTCTTTGCCAGCAATGCTGGACGTATTCAGTCTATATTCATCCTATTCGTTTATCTTGTTTTATAATCTCTCATATTCTCATAGAGAGTAGTTACTTCTTATCACAAAGCCATGATATAGTTTGGCTTTTATTGGGCTCGCGCCTATATAGAATAAACTTGAGTCATGTCTGTGCTATTTGAACTAGTTTAGATACATTTGACTTAGCGTAAGTCACTTAGGAACTATTTAAAAAATTATGAAATACTCTTTTTATAAACGGATAACATTAGTTTTGCTATTAAGTATATTGCCCAATATCGCGATTTCAAATGGCAAAAATCAAAATGCTCTGGCAAGCAAATATGAGTGCCAATTAATCGCTCGAAGTGAAGCAATCAATCAAGCTAAAAAAAGAGTAGATGGAAAAGTGGTTGGCGTTCAATTGAGTGAAAAAGGTGACCGTTCTGCTTATCGTGTTAGAATTTTAGTTAATAAAAAACGAATTAAGACAATATCGATCCCCGCTTGTCGATGATCAATGTTTAGATATTTGATATTAGAGGTTAGTTCATTATGAAGATCTTAGTGGTTGAAGATGAAGACACTATAAGAAATAATTTAATCGCATCATTTAAGGAAAATGGATTTGCTACTGAATCAGCTGAAAACGGGGAAGATGGACTGTTTTTAGCGAAGGAGTATCCAATAGATCTCGCAGTGGTTGATATAGGTTTACCAGGGATCTCTGGTCTTGAGCTGATTTCAGAGCTAAGGCAAGCGGGTAACCAAATTCCCGTTATTGTATTAACAGCCAGAGATTCCTGGCAAGACAAAGTCGAAGGGTTATCAACAGGCGCAGATGATTACATGGCGAAACCTTTTCAATTTGAAGAACTGCTTGCTCGTTGCAATGCCTTGTTAAGGCGAACTGCCGGTTTCGCTTCACCACTCCTAAAAATTGCTGATATTGAATTAGACACAATGGCGCAAAGTGTTCGCAAAGCTGGTTCGCAAATCGAACTCACCGCTTATGAGTATAAAGTACTTGAGTATTTGTTTTTAAACCCTAAAAAAGTGGTTTCAAAAACGGAATTAACCGAACATATTTATGAACAAGATTTTGATCGAGATAGCAACGTATTAGAAGTTTTTGTTGGAAGGCTTCGTAAGAAAATAGATCCAAAACAAGATCTGAAACTCATCCAAACTCTTCGAGGTCAAGGCTATCGATTAAACCCCGATTTTATTTCATAAAACAATGTTTTCAGAGATGCCTTTGATTTTATTTATAGAATTGACTTTATGAAAAACTGGTCACTTAAACAACGATTAACCGTTATAAGTTCTATCATTTTATTCGTTGCCTTCAGTATTATTTATTTCGCCACTCAATCTGCTTATTCGCTTGCGAGCAAAAGTCGCCTACAGGAAAGTATGACCGCTCAGGTTTATGCATTAATTGCGGCAGCAAACGATGATCAAGGGATCTTATTTATTCCTGATGTGTTAAGAAATGAACGCTTGGAAAATTTAAGTTCAGGTCTGGTCGCGTATGTTCTAGCACAAGATGGTTCGTTAGTTTGGCAATCACCATCAAGCGGACTATTTCAAACATTGCCAGATATCAAACAATTATTAACGCTACAAAAATTAACCGAATCTAGCTTTGAAAAAAGAGAAATGTTCTGGATTGGAGATTCGATTATTTGGGAACATGAAAACCAACAGGAAAAAACTTATTATTTTATTGTCGGTGAAAAGCAAACTATTCTGACCTCTGCAGTTGATAAATTTAAAGGTGAAGTTTTTGCTTGGCTATCAATGTCGGGCGTTATTCTGTTAGTTGTTTTCGTATACGCGCTTAATTTTTCGCTCCGTCCGTTAAGAACGGCACAGCAGCAGATAGAACTGGTTCGTTTGGGTGAAGCAACCAACGTAGAAGGTGAATTCCCAAAAGAATTAGTGCCTTTGACATCAAGTGTTAATCAATTGCTCGATAGTGAAGCTCGTCAGAAAAACCGTTTTCGAGATAGTTTAGGTAATCTAGCTCACAGTTTAAAAACGCCTTTAGCGATCCTTAAAGGTGAAATTGAAAATAAAAAAATCACTGACGAAAAAAACATATTGAAAACTCAAATCGAAAGAATTGATGATATCGTTCGATATCAGTTAAACCGTTCGGTTATTTCATCGGGGCGGACTCTAGTAAGAACTTGTGAAGTCGAACCAGAAGTAAATAAAATAGTTGCAGCGTTAAATAAAGTACATCAGCAAAAAAACATTTCGATTGAACCCCGAATTGCAAAAGGTACTATTTTTCCTGGCGATGCAGGTGACTTGTTGGAACTGGTCGGCAACCTTGCCGATAATGCGTGTAAATGGGCGAACTCACGAGTGGTGATATCATCCAAAATAAAAAATAATCACTTTTGTCTTTATGTCGATGATGATGGTTTGGGGATCAAGCCTGAAAATAGAGAGGCGATTTTAAACCGTGGGAAGCGTTTAGACCAAAACACCGAAGGGCAAGGTTTAGGTTTATCGATCGTAATGGATATCATAAAAAGCTATCGAGGTGATATAGTCATTGAAGAGAGTGCCCTGGGTGGCGCACTTTTTCGTGTGGTAATACCACTTTAAAATGCTTGTAATATTAATTGGACAAGTATGTTGAAGACATTTAATATCAGCGGCATTTGATTATGCGTAAAATAATACACGTTGATATGGATTGCTTTTACGCAGCGATTGAGCAACGGGACGATCATCACTTGGCAAATTCGCCCGTCGCAGTTGGTGGGCAGCCAGAAACTCGCGGCGTTATTGCGACAGCTAATTACGAAGCACGAAAATTTGGAGTGCATTCGGCTATGCCGTCAGGTTACGCCAGGCAACTTTGTCCGCACCTGATAATTGTTAAACCAGATATCCCAAAATACAAAGTAGAGTCGGCTAAAATTCGAAAAATATTTCATACTTACACCGATTTAGTTGAACCTTTATCGCTCGATGAGGCGTATCTAGATACCACCGATTCGTTAAAGTGCCACGGGAGCGCTACCTGGATTGCGCAGTCGATTTGTAAAGATATTTTTGAAATCACAAATTTAACCGCCTCAGCAGGTGTTTCTACCAGTAAATTTTTATCCAAGATAGCCAGTGATTGGAACAAACCGAATGGTATTAAGGTCGTTTTACCAGAAGATGAAATTACTTTTATCGATAAGCTACCAGTGAAAAAATTGCATGGCGTTGGTAAAGTAATGGCTGGTAAATTAGAGTCTATGGATATTTTCACCTGTAAAGAATTGCGCCAAATCGAACTTAGTTTACTAATTAAAAAATTTGGAAAAATGGGGAAGTATTTATATGATTTATGTCGAGGTATCGATCACCGAAAAGTGAATGCAGACTCACAAAGAAAATCCGTTAGCGTTGAAACAACTTTTGACCAGGATATTTCAGAATGGCAAGATTGTGAAAATGAATTATTGCAATTGGTTTCGAGTTTGTCACGGCGGCTAGAAGCCGCAGGCGGAGCAGAAAAAATCCGTAAGGTGTATGTCAAGGTTAAACAGGCGAATTTCACACAGCATACCGCTGAGTCTATCTCAATTGGTTTAGATGTCAAATTACTAATCGCGCTATTTAAGCGACTACGAAAACAATATCCGCAGGCTATCAGATTATTAGGGATCGGAGTGCGTTTTCCTGATGAAAAAAAATCATCAGGATTAAGGCAACTGGATATACCCTTTTAGTTTTTAAACTCAGTATGGGAACTGCACCTTATTAAGCCATTCACTGGCTCGAATTAACAAGGAGCTAGAGCAAGCTCGCTGGAAAAAAGAGATTAAAAAGATAGAAAAGGAGTATTGTATAGTAAAATATATATGACCTCTATTTCTTGCCTCCCATTTCTTACTTAAATAAGATACGCCATAATGAAGACTACAGTTTGGATTCAACTAGGTGCAGTGGCTGTATACGGTACAAGTTTTGATGCTGCTCCTCATAGTCATCACGCAATGCAGATTGTTTGGTGCGGTGATTATTCTTCTTGTAAATTCAATGGATTAGATTTCTCTGGCGCAATAGTAATTAATTCAAAGGTCGTACATCAATTAGAAATGTCTAAAGGTTGGGTTTTGCTCATTGAACCAAGAAGTAATTTGGGAGTAGAGTTATCAATTAAACTAGCAGAAGAACCCTATCAATCATATGAAATTCCGAATTGTTCAGCCAATGATCCAGCAGGGAAAACTGAGAATATAATTTCACTTTTTACCCCCTTGTTTAACGAGTTGAATCTAACCAGACATTTTTTAATTACAAATAAAAGCACAGTTAAAGATAAACGTATTCAGCAGTTACTATCGGAATTAGATCACTGCCTTAATGGTGAGTGTATCAAACCATCTACTTGGCGGGCGTCTGAAGTTGCTAGCCAATTAGCTCTATCTGAAAGTCGTTTTCTTCATTTATTTAGTGAGGAGTTAGGCATTGCGTGGCGACCTTACTTATTATGGCGAAGGATGATATGTGCGATTCAAGCAATAATTAATGGTACCTCTGCTACCAATGCTGCTCATCTAGCGGGATTTTCTGACAGTTCTCATTTAAGTAGAACATTTAGAAATAATTTTGGTATGTCGATAAGACAAGCGTCATTACTTTTTAAAAATATTAGCTAGTTTATTCAAGTATAAATTTAACTCATCTATTACTCTTTGTATAAATCTACTAAAGAGGTAAAGCGATGACAAATGTGTTACGAGAGTTTTTAATTGAAACCCCCATGTTGGATTTTAACCACCCTAAAATTCAGGCTTTGGTTGATAAAAGAAAGTGGCTAGAATTGACGTCCTTTGATGCTATTGGTGAAATTTATTATTTTGTTCGAGATGATATTCGTTTTGGTTATAACTTAGATGACCGTTTATCTGCAAGTCAAGTCTTAGATGATGGATATGGTCAGTGCAATACTAAAGGAACATTATTAATGGCTTTGCTACGCGCTGTTGGAGTGCCAACCAGATTCCATGGATTCACGATTTATAATGAACTACAACGTGGCGCAATTCCCAACTACCTGTTTTTCTTCGCTCCTGAACGTATCATACATAGTTGGGTAGAAGTTTATCATGGTGAACGGTGGATTAACTTGGAAGGTTATATAATTGATAGAAAGTATCTAAAGCAAATTCAAAATAGTTTCGCTGACCAGTGTGAACAATTCTCAGGGTTTGGTATTGCAACAAAATGTCTTGCGAAACCTAATATAGATTGGAGAGGAGAGGATACATATATACAAAGTGAAGGAATTGCTGATGATTTTGGGATATACACCCAGCCAGATGATTTTTATGAACGTCATGGTAGCAATCTATCGGGTATAAAAAAGGTGTTATTTCGTTACATATTCCGTCATTTAATGAATTTAAATGTTAACCGGATCAGGTCTACAAGTGTTAGTTAAATGTAGTAGTTAAATGTAGTTAAATGTAGTGGCTCAAGCTTCATCTGACACTTTTGGATTTGTGTCTAGAGTTCATCGTACAATTACCCCTCAACAATTGCGATGAAATTACAGACGACAATGACTCAATTCGGTCAAAAGAGGAAGTTGGACTTAATTCACTCTGACGCCGACTTCCTAATCTTAAACGCTATGCATTCTCTTTCAGTGAATCTATTTGCAGCTTAAACTCTTCGTTTTCTGGTTGAAATTTAAGTGCTTTTTCATATGTTTGAATAGCGCCTCCTTTATCTCCTCTTTGCAAATAATAATCAGCTAACGATTTCCAACTGCGACTGCCATTCGGATACAAACGAGTACTCATTTCTAACATTTGTAGGGTGGGGTGATTTTCCGTCAGATTATCGAGTTTATCGATTGTCTGTAAAAGTGCTATCTCACTACTATTCTTAAATTTTGGTCGCTCTTCAAAAAATTTCAGATAAGACTTTTCTGCTTCTTCAACTTTTCCTAATATAACTAAATCAAGGGGCATTTTTTCATTATCCTGTAAACGAGGCCGTCCCCAAAATTTGCCATTACCCATCTCTACACCATACTCAATGGCTCCTGTTACCGCATTCTTCTGGAATCTAATTATTGTATCATCAGTTTTAGTGATAAATTCATTCTCGCCCACCTTAAACATTTCCTCACTCGGCTGCAGAGGTTCTTTCTTATATAATCGTTGATTTGCTGTATAAACCTCAAATGATACATCGGGTTGAAACTTATAACGCCCAGTTATCCGCTGTAGTTCATGTTTGTTGATCTGCAACTTCTTAAAAATAGGCGAAATGTATTTGTCCCATTGGTAGTGAGATGCAACACTATTAGTTAATTCCTGCATGAACGGCGTAATTTTTTCACTATTGAGCATAATCACCAGTCCAAATCCCTTTTCTTTATGAGCAACTAAGGTAGCTAGAAAGCCAGGTACCCTTCCAGTGTGGAGAAAATAATTTTGTTCCTTTTTGTTAACTAATTCAAACCCTAAGCCATAAAACTCCCTCACAACTGGTGTTAGCATTATATTTACCATAGGTTTACTTAAAACTTGGCTTGAATCTGATTTAATTGCTAATTGAATGTCTATCGTAAACTTCGCGAGATCTTCTGCGGTGGTAGATAGCTCTGCAGCCCCAGGAAAAATATATGTTTTACCTACAACCGCTTTACCATTACTCAAATAACCTGTTGCGTACATATCCTCTACTTCTGGCAAATGCGATTGCTGGAAGCTACTATTTGTCATTTTCAAAGGCTGCACAATGAGTTTATTCATTATGTTAGGAAAGGTCATGTTAGTTACATCAGTCATCAGTTTTTGTATTACTGTATAACCTCCCCCCGAATACTTAAATTGTTTTCCAGGTTGAGCGACCACCCGAATTGCATCAGTGTCAGCAGGCTTTAGACCATTAAGGATTTGTTTAATTGTTGGGATATCAGTTCCCTTTTGATGACCTATAAACCCATGAACATTTAACCCTGCACTATGGCTTAGCAAATGCTTCAGCGTAACAGGTGTCTTTTTAGTGAATTCATTCTCAGGAATTTTCCAATCGCTAAGCTGCTGGTTGACAGGAGAGTCGAGTGACAACGACTTCTGCTCCACCAACTTGAGCGCAGCATAAGCTGTAACCGACTTACTAATTGATCCTGCTTGAAATAACGTGTCAGTTGTTACTGGTGTCTTTAAATTTTTATCGGCGACCCCATAACTTTTAACCCAATGAACTTTATAATCTTTTATCACTGCAATGCTAACTCCAGGGATTTGATAATGCGCCATCCTCTCTTCAATATTCCACAATGGCTCCTGGGTAAAATGAACTTTATCTCTCAAGCCGCTCTCAACAGCCTCTATTTCCTTCATTAGCTCAGAAGCTTTAATATTTAAAGGTATAGATAAACCTACAAATAGTAATAAGTTAGATAGTTTCAATTGGAAACCTTTGATTATTTTGTTATTTAGTGGATATATATTTAATCATATTAAAGTGAAATGCTCGGATCAAGTGGGTCAGAGCAACTTGAAATATACACACATTACTAGTGAATGTCTGCTTGTAGTTAAAAGTACCTGTCGGTAAAAATGAACGAACGGCAGCGTTGTTGCACAAGTTGTCCATCGAGCCTGACTTCTCAATGACCGCTTTAAGATATTAGCACGCGTTCAGTCAAATAGCTCCGATACGAAATCACACATTGTAAGGTTAAGTCCAAACCTGCTTTTCAACTAGCCAGATCACATTTGAGCCAATACAAGTTAAATTAAAATAAACCTAATACGATCTTCATCATTAATCTTAGCTCTACATGTCAAGTGAAGAGATAGGCTGCAAAACCCTATCCCAGCCAAATATACAGACAGGTATGGGAGTCAGTAAAAAGCAACTATGTTCAAGTTGCTTCATTCGCTGGAGTCACTGTTTAGGTCAAATTCGGCTGAAGCATTATTTGGACAGCATAGTCTCTAATATATATGATAGGCAGAACTGTATTTTGAAAATCATACAATAATCTATGTCAAAAGTAAGGATGACGTGTATCCAGAGTCATATATTCTAGAGACATATTGCTATTGCAATCTTGCTGCTGCATCTAATCGAATAACCGACCCGTTAAGCATTTGATTATCATTGATCTGCTCAACCATTTTAGCGAATTCATCGGCGGTACCAAATCGAGAAGGGAAGGGAATGCCTTTGTAGAGAGATTCACGTAAATCATCAGGCACACTCGCGAGCATCGGCGTTTCAAACATTCCAGGTGCAATCGCCATGCATCGAATACCCGATTTTGCAAACTCTCTCGCCAGCGGTAGCATCATTCCAACAATAGCTGCTTTTGTCGCTGAATAAGCGACCTGACCAAATTGTCCTTCATAGGCGGCAATTGACGCGGTATGCACAATTACGCCTGATTCATTGTTTTTATCAGGTCGATTGTTTTGCATATGTCTCGCAGCAGCGCGAGTTAATAAAAATGTTCCTATCAAGTTAATATCTACTACTTTTCGAAAATACTCAACGGGCATCGGACCTTTCTTGCTGATGATTTTTCCTGCTCCGAGTATTCCCGCACAGCCCACCGCTAAATTAAGATAACCAAACTGTTCAGCAGCGGCATCTACGGCTGAATCAACATCTTGTTCATTGCTGATATCGGTTTTAATAAACATAATCTGCTCAGGGTTTTTATTGGCGATATTTTTGCCTTGCTCTTCATTAATATCCAAAATTGCAACTTTGCCGCCTTGAGAAACGATCCGTTCAACCACCCCAAGTCCAAGTCCCGAAGCGCCTCCGCTGATCACTGCGCGAGTATTTTTAAATGACATACTATTTCCATTATTAAAAAGACTAAATTGGAAAGCATTGTACCAGTTATGCTGATTTTTGGGAGTAGCAAATTAAATCTGAAATTAGCAGATAAAAAGTAACCTAAGTGACTTGGTGTGTTATATCAAAGTCGATGTTCACTTTATTCGAGAATAAATGGTAATAACAGCGGTAGTGAAAAAGAGCATTTAGCCAAAAATACTCATAATCTGAGAAGGATCATCATGGCGATTAAAACCTGGTTCTGATGTTTTATTATGTCGATTGAAGATATCATCGATGTTTTCGATACTGTCATCCATGCGGCAACAGTCGTTTTCTTTGAGTGATTGCATCATGCTACTGGCAAAATAATTGTACTCGGTCGCCCAAAGGTGTGGATTGTTTGGCTGTTTCATTCGGCGGCTAATGCGACCAAGAATCCCATACAAGCGTGGCGCATCATGAGATTTACAATACTCCTGAATGACCTCTTTCATCATTATAAATTGCGAATTGGTAATTTTTATAGCACTTTTTTCCTCAAATTGAGGATGCATCGACTTAAGAATACTTGGAATTTGCTGAATTGACATGGTCTCAACTCCATTGAAATTGTCGTAATTGAAAACTAACTAACTGTATGAAATTAGAACTATAAATATAGAAGAGATAATTTAAAAGTACAATGAAAATACGAGAATAAATCTCATATAGAAATAAATATACTATAAATAGCGCGTCTAATTCACATTTTTCAAATTTATCGACCAGTGGAGAGGGAGAAAAGGCAGGTGAGACTGGGTGATTATGAAACATCCGCCAATTTTATAACCATTAATAGCAAAATAAACGTTTGAGCACTTGTAGAAAGCCTATGAATTGTGGTTTTATTGTCGGCTAAAATTATCGACAATATAATTCAATCAAAATAACAACTAAAAGGATCAAGTATGGCGGCTCAACGCGGTGAATTTAGCTCTCGACTCGGATTTATTCTTGCGGCGGCAGGCTCAGCAGTCGGTTTAGGTAACATATGGAAATTCCCATTTGAAGTAGGTCAAGGCGGTGGCGCGGCATTCGTGGTGATGTATTTAGTCTTTTGTTTTATTCTATGTTTTCCCGTTATGGTCGCAGAAATTGCAATTGGACGTAAAACTGAACGAAATGCGGTTGGCGCATTTAAATCCTTAGGTTATAAAAATTGGGCGATTGTTGGTTATCTAGGTCTCGCAAGTGGAGTGCTGATTTTATCTTTTTACAATGTAGTGGCGGCTTGGGCATTTGGTTATTTTATCGAAATGATATTGGGCAATTTCGAAATTGGTCAACAATTTGGTGATTTCACTAAAGATTGGATAACAGTCGGCGCTTATTCGATTATTTTTATGCTAGGAACTGCTTTTGTGGTTTCCAGAGGAGTTTCTGCGGGAATTGAAAAAGCAGCTAAAATTTTAATGCCAACGCTTTTTGTAATGATTTTAGCGCTCATTATTTACGCGCTTACTCTGCCAAATGCGATGGATGGCATTCGTTTTTATCTAGTTCCTGATTTTAGCCAGATTACTGGACAGGTCATTTATTCTGCTCTTGGGCAAGCCTTTTTTAGCCTCTCTCTTGGTATGGGCGCTTTAATTACATATGGAAGTTATGTTTCCAAAAATGATAATATTGTAAGCTCAGCGGCATCGATTACCTTGATGGATGTTGGAGTGGCTACTTTGGCGGGTTTTATGATCTTTCCGTTCGTGTTTTCGCAAGGGATCGAAACCAATGGTGGTCCGGGATTAATTTTCATAACGCTACCCGGTATTTTTGAAACTCTTGGAGCAACTCTAGGCGTTATCGTAGGTTCACTATTTTTCCTTCTGTTATCTTTCGCAGCCTTCACCTCGACTATTTCGTTACTCGAAGTTCCAACAGCCTATATGGTTGATGAGAAAAAGCTCCCTCGCAGTAAGGCGACGTGGATTGTTGCAATTTTTATCTTTGTTGTCGGTATTCCCTCAATGTTATCCAACGGCGCTGTAGAGTGGCTTGGTAGCTTCATTACGCTGTCTGGTGCTGGTACTATGAACTTTATGGACTTTGTCGGGCTAATTGCTAGTGACACCTTCTTACCATTAGGTGGTTTTTTAATTGCTGTGTTTACTGCTTATGTGTGGAAGAAAGAAAACTTTAATTCGGAAATGGCAAACGGTGACGAGGAAATTAGAGGTAGTTGGTTGCAATCTTATGTTGATTTTGCAATAGGTTATGTTTGCCCGGTTTTACTCGGTGCTATTTTTATAGTCACTGTTTTAGATAACTTTTTAGGAGTGAAGCTGTTAAGTATGATTTTTGGATAGAACATATTCTATGTTTTAAAATTATGCCAATTTTGCTTTAAGTGTTTACGTCAACAATGAGAAAATATCATTGTTGACGTTTTTTATGGTAACAACTTTCAATTATTTTTCATCGCGAGGTATTCGAGTGCTTAGAATAAAACGATTATCAAACTTATTTTTTTTATTGATGGGAATTACTGCCCTTATATCATGTAGTTCCGAGAAAAAAGATAAAGATGAAGCGGTTAACAAAACCGAAGCTTTTCCATCTACCTATCGTACGATTCTGTCAGATCCATTTGTGATTGAACATGCGACTATTTTAACTGGAACTGGCAAGCAATTAGAAGATGCTTCAATTTTGGTTGAAAATGGAAAAATAAAACTAGTAGGGCAAGGTTTTTATGTTGATCCAAAAACGAAACGCTTTGATGCTAATGGTAAGTGGGTTACTCCAGGAATTATAGATGTTCATTCACATCTGGGCGTTTATCCATCTCCTTCAATTGAAAGTACACAAGATGGAAACGAGATGACTAACCCTGTAACAGCGGAAGTCTGGGCTGAACATTCTGTTTGGACACAAGATCCTGGAATGCAACTAGCTCTGGCTGGCGGTGTGACTACTTTCCAGGTATTACCTGGTTCAGGTAATTTGATAGGAGGTCGAGGAGTGACTCTTAAGAACGTGTTTGCTCGCTCTGTGCAAGGAATGAAATTTCCTGATGCGCCGCATTCGCTGAAAATGGCTTGCGGTGAAAACCCAAAACGAGTTTATGGGAAAAAAAGCCGAGCACCTTCGACACGTATGGGTAATGTAGCCGGTTATCGAGCGGCGTGGATAAAAGCAGAAGCGTACCGCGAAAAGTGGGATAAGTATTATGAGTCACTTGGAAGCGAGAAAGAAAAAGATAAGCCTAAAAGAGATCTTCAATTAGATACACTTGCCGAAGTTTTACGCGGAAATATTTTAGTTCACAATCACTGCTACCGTGCTGAAGAAATGTTGGTGATGATTGATATAGCAAAAGAGTTCGATTATGAAATCGCGGCGTTTCATCATGCGATAGAAGCTTATAAGGTTGCCGATGTTCTCGCAAAAGAAAATATTTGTGCAGCGGTGTGGGCCGATTGGTGGGGCTTTAAACATGAGGCTTTTGATCATGTAAAAGAAAATGCCGCAATGGTAGACAATGCAAAAGCTTGTGCGATCATTCATTCTGATTCCGCTATTGGCATTCAACATCTTAATCAAGAAACAGCTAAAGCGATGGCTGCAGGAAATAAAAATGGTTTGAAGTTAGAGCCGAAAGATGCGATTGCATGGATTACTTCAAACGCAGCCAAATCAATCGGTATTGATGATAGAACCGGTACTTTAGAAGAAAATAAAATGGCGGACATCGTTATCTGGTCACATAATCCGTTTAGTATTTACGCCAAAGCCGAAAAAGTATTTATTGATGGCGCGCTAATGTACGATAGAAACGACACAAATAAACAGCCAGTGAGTGATTTCGATCTTGGTATAACTGATCCAACAGGAGAAAGATTATGAACAGGATAAAAATTATAAAAGCATCGATCAATCGATCAACTGTTAGTCTATTAAAGTTGTTTTGTATATTTACGCTTACTTGGATTCCTACTGTTTCAAATGCTGAAGATTTTTTAATTAAAAATGCAACCATTCACACCGCAACTGAGCAAGAGGTGTTAAGCCAAACGGATATTTATGTTAGTGATGGATTTATTTTGCAAATTGGTCGCGATTTACAAATTAAAAATAAACACACACTAATTGACGCAAAAGGGAAACATGTTACTCCGGGATTGATAAATGCTTCCACACAGATTGGTTTAGTTGAAATTGGTGCCGCATCGAGCACTGTTGATGCTTCAACAAAAAATGAAATGCAAGGTGCTTCGTTTTCGGTAGCTCCTGCGATTAATTTCCGCTCAACCTTACTTCCTCATAATCGAATGAACGGTTTAACCCGTGCCATTGTTAGACCTAACGGAGGGAATTCAATTTTTCACGGACAAGCAGCGGCGATTGCATTATTGTCCGATGAACAAGGGTTAGTAGATGAGCGAGTCGCACAATACGCAAGCTACGGTAATAGCGGTGCCAATTTGGCGGGTGGTTCGAGAGCATCTGCGTACGCGGTATTAGATAAAGCATTGGAGGATGCTAATTACCTACGCCATAATCGAAGCGAATACAAGAACGGCTACGACTGGAAATTTTCACAATCGTTACAGGATTTAGACAAACTAAAAGCTGTATTGGAAAAGAAAATACCATTGGTCATATCTGCGCATCGTAAAGATGATATTTTGCAAATGATAAAGTTGGCAAAAAAACATAGCGTACGACTGGTATTAACTGGCGCAGCGGAAGCATGGATGGTCGCAGATAAACTGGCTCGCGAAAAAATTCCTGTGATTATCGATCCTATATTAAATTTACCTTCGTTTGAGTCTTTGTCAATTCGATTAGATGGTGCTGCGATTTTAAATGAAGCTGGTGTGAAACTTGTTTTTACTGGTGTTGACTGGCAGTCCACTCATAATGGTTATTTAGTAAGGCAGTCGGCGGGTAATGCTGTCGCATATGGAATGCCGGAAGAAGATGCTTTGAAAGCGATGACCATAAATACCGCACAAGTATTTGGAATTAAAAATTACGGGCAGATTGCGGTTGGAATGGAAGCAGATATAGTCGTCTGGGATGGCGATCCTTTGGAGCTTACCACTAATGCGGATGTGGTATTAATTAAGGGGATAAATCAGCCGATGGTTTCGCGGGCAACTCGTTTAAGAGATCGTTATTGGGAGCTGGACAATATCCAAATGAAAGCATTTACTCGATAGTAAAATAAGTATGCAAAGTATTAATAAGTTAAGTTGTAAAAATAAGGAACAATATGAGTACTGAGAAAAAATCGCCGACGTTAATTGATGCGTTAATTCCTATCGTATCAGTTATGGTGATGTTATTTGCATCGGTAAGGCTTTACGAAGATAACTCGTCTTACGGCGCAAACCAAATTGCACTTGTTTTAGGTGCTGCAATCGCTAGTTTAGTTGGATTTAAAAATGGCTACACCTGGGCAGAAATTGAAAAAGGGATCGCAAAAGGAATTTCGACCGCATTTGGTGCGATATTAATTTTAATGATGGTCGGTTCTTTGATTGGTAGTTGGATCGTTTCAGGGACAGTTCCAACAATGATTTATTATGGACTGCAGCTATTGGAACCGAGCATTTTTTATGTCGCAGCTTGTTTAATTTGTGCAATGGTTTCGGTGAGCATTGGTAGCTCCTGGACAACCGCAGGTACGGTTGGTGTTGCTTTGATTGGTGTAGCTGCTGCCCTTGATCTATCTCTTGCGATTACTGCCGGAGCAATTATTTCTGGCGCGTATTTTGGCGATAAAATGTCGCCACTTTCTGACACAACCAACCTAGCACCAGCGGTTTCCGGAACGGATCTATTTTCACATATCAGGCATATGGTTTGGACGACTGTACCGAGTTTTCTTTTGGCACTTTTAATATTTACCATTATTGGTTTTACTCAGGAGTATAGTGAAGAGTCAGCTGATCTTGGGGCGACTATCAAAATTCTGAAACAGGAATTTAACATTACGATTTGGGCACTACTGCCTCTTTTCTTAGTGCTTTTTCTAGCCTTTAAAAAAGTACCTGCGTTTCTGACTATTCTGATTGGTTCTTTAGTTGGGTGTCTTTTTGCAATTGTTTTGCAGCCTGAAACTTTAGAGAAAAATGTTATAGATGCAAAGTACTCTTGCGAAACTATTGGGAACTCCAATCTAGTCTCTCAATGTGATGTAGAAAAAGTTGAAGAAAAACATTTAACCGTTAATTTAATTTTAAAAAATGATCAGCAACAAAACTTTCACTTTACTTTAAATGATAAAAATTCAGAACAGGCGCTAACGGCGCAATTAGAAGGAAAAGATATTGCTTTAATGTTCCAGGTACGCTCGAAATTTGTGAGTCGAGTCGATGCTGTATGGCGAGCGATGTATGAAGGTTATAGTTCCAAATCCGGTAATGATGCGGTTGACAGTTTACTTTCTCGTGGTGGTATGTGGAGTATGATGAATACTATTTGGTTAATTCTAACCGCATTAGCTTTTGGTGCTGTTTTAGAAGTTGTTGGATTATTACAACGAGTTGTCGAATCAATTTTAGGGCTGGTCAGAGGCACTGGTTCATTAATTGCTGCGGTTGTCGGAACTTGCGTGACCACTAATATTATTGCTGCGGATCAGTATATTGCAATCGTTTTACCTGGACGAATGTTTAAAGCGGAATTTAAACGCAGAGGATTAGATGCAAAAAACTTGTCTAGGACGCTGGAAGACAGCGCGACTATGACTTCACCATTAATCCCATGGAATACATGTGGTGTTTACATGTTTGGAGTACTCGGTGTGCCGACTCTCGCGTATTTGCCATTTTGTTTTTTCAATCTGGCAAGTCCGTTTGTTTCGATCATTTATGGCATAACCCACTTTAAAATCACTCGAATTGAAAAAGCTGGTTCAGGTGGCGAGTCAAGCCAAAATTTAAATGAGGGAAAAGCGAATGAAAAAGCTGTACTCGATAACGGGTAATTCTCAAAAGCTTGATGGCGGGGCGATGTTTGGTAATGCGCCTAAGGGTATGTGGCAAAAATGGGTTGAAGTCGATGAACAAAACCGAATTGACTTAGCCTGTCGATGTTTATTAGTGCAAGAAGAATTAGACAATGGCGAGAGTAGGAATATTTTATTTGAGGTTGGAATTGGCGCTTTTTTTGAGCCTAAAATGAAACAGCGGTTTGGAGTAGTCGAGTCAGAACATGTACTTTTAGAATCCCTCGCAGCGGTTGGATTAAAACATACAGACATCGATGTGGTTGTTTTATCTCATCTTCATTTTGATCATATTGGTGGCTTATTGAGTCAGTGGCAACAAGACCAAGAATCGGAATTACTTTTTCCGAATGCGTCATTTTTAATTGGCAAAAAAGCATGGGATAGGGCGTTTAATCCTCATTTTCGAGATCGAGCTTCATTTATTCCAGGCTTAATGGAAATGCTTAAGCAAAGAGATGAAGTTTATTTAGTTGAAGAGACGCACCATCCGATTTTAGGATCTGATTATCGTTTTCATTTTAGTGAAGGGCATACTCCTGGAATGATGCTTGCGGAAATCAGCATGCCAAAAGGACCGATAGTTTTTTGTGCCGATCTTATTCCTGGTGTTCCTTGGGTGCATTTGCCAATTACTATGGGGTACGATCGATTTGCTGAAAAGTTAATCGATGAAAAGCAAGTTTTATTGGATGATTTGTTGCATAGAAACGGGCGTTTGTTTTTCACTCATGATTCTAAAACCGCTTGTGGATTACTCGCCAAAAATGAAAAAGGTAAATTTTGTTTATCTGAAGAATATGCTAATTTGAATGGTATTTCTGAATAATAATTTTATGAATGCCCCATCGCGTTTAGTTTATTCTTTATGTCTTAGAGATGCCTCGTGACAGAGCAAACGATTTCTGTAGAAACACTATTTGATGGAGAAAAATTCCGTCAATACCAAACGATTTATCTTGATAATGGTCGGATAAAAGCCATAGATAAAACTCCTTCTGTTTTGCCGACATTGTCAGGGATTTTAGTTCCCGGTTATATCGATACTCAGGTTAATGGTGGAGGCGGAAAGCTTTTTAACCATTCGCCTGATGTAGAAACACTCAAAATCATCGCTAAAGCTCACCAACAATTTGGAACAACGGGTTGGTTGCCGACTTTAGTAACAGATTCATTAGAAAAAATGCAGCAAGCAGCGGATGCTATCGCTTTAGCAATTCAAGACCCTTCGCTCGGTATTTTAGGAATTCATTTTGAGGGGCCTCATTTATCCTCTGAGAAAAAAGGCGTTCATAGTGAGTCGTTTATTCGCAAGCTATCAAAAGCGGAGATGTCAATTTTTGCGCGCAAAGATATTGGGAAGGTGGTTGTGACTGTTGCGCCCGAGGTGGTTTCGGCGGTGGAAGTAAAATCGCTCACTGATTTAGGAGTGATAGTCAGCCTAGGGCATAGCAATGCGACCATAGAGCAAACTAACGAGGCTTTGAATGCGGGAGCAACGGGATTTACACATCTTTTTAACGCCATGTCGCCCTTTGAATCAAGAAAGCCCGGAATGGTTGGCGCAGCTTTACTGAACGAGGCAAGTTTTGCTGGAGTGATATTAGATGGGATTCATGTTCATCCTGAATCCGTTAAGTTGGCTATTAAATCCAAACCTAATATGATGTTAGTGACTGATGCCATGCCGCCAGTAGGAAGTAATGAAGAAAGCTTTGAGTTTTTCAATGAAACAATAGTAAAAAATGGTTCCAAGCTAACGGACAGGGAAGGTCGATTAGCGGGATCTGCACTAGATATGGCTCAGGCTGTTCAAAATGCAGAAAAGCTAGTTGGACTGGGTTTAGCTCAGGCGATCAGCCTCGCTTCTCACAATCCGGCACGGTTTTTAGGTCTATCCAGGGATTATGGTTCGCTTAAAGTTGGTCAAAAAGCGAATATGAGCTTGTTAAATAATAAGCGTGAAGTCCAAAAAGTATGGATAAACGGGACTAATCTGGACTGACCAGTTAAAGTAACTTAGAATATGCTCCACATAACTCATTGTAAAGTAAAGAAAATATATATTTAGGGTATTTTATCATTTAATTAGCCCAATCTTCCGGAACTTTCCCCTATACACCTAGTCATAGTAATTAGAAGATATCTCCCTCTTCGGTTGTTAGTTAGGTATGCGGATGTCGTTAAGAGTTTTCTCCCTTTATGGCTCTTAGTGACGATTTACCGCCAAAGTTAAACCATCAATATTATTGGTGGTTTTTTTTTGCCTTTTTTACTTCAACCCAACTCGGGATATTTAGAATTTAAACTATACCTAAACTATATGTCAGAATCGATAACTATAGCTCAGGTAAGCCCCACGCCCCCAGTGGCTGGGAATAGTGTTATTGGCATTGGCAAAATTAAGATCAGCTGCGAATATATCTTCATCGAATAAATTGTCTAAATAAAGTGATATGGTTGAATGTTCAGGTTTTCCCAGAGACCACATTTTACCTGTATCAATTGAAATATTAGCCGTGAGCAGGTGATAGGATTCGGCTTTAGGATTTAGCATAGGGGCAGTATTTACGACACTAAGATCTCTGGTTTCACCAATGTAGCTATGAAATACTGCGAAATTGAAGCCACGCTCATTTCTGTAACTCGCTCCCAGTTTGATCATAGTTTTTGGAGAAAATGTGCTATTTTCTATACCACTGTCTGTCTTATTTTCCTGATAACTGGCATTTGCAACTAAGCTAAACGAGCCGCTTAACTCTTTTCGGGCTTCAAGCTCTATTCCTTTGAATTTTACAAAGCCTAAATTGTCGTGGGTAGTTGGTGTGCCTGGCACTCTAACGATCAGATTTTCTAGTTTGGAGTGGTAGAGGCTCATTGCAAAATATTCAGTACTTGTTTTGTATATTAGTTGTGCATCATAAGTCGAAATATTTTCTGGGTTCAGGGTTGGGACGCCTTTTAATTGTGGAGCATCAAGATCGGTTTCAACCAGATTGGGTGAACGGTAGGCTTCGCTGTATAATAGCTTTAGCCACCAACGTTGTGTATCTCCAAAGCCTTGAATCAATCCTACTCGAGGTGACAGATCCGGAGAGATGCTATCAGGGTTATTCCATTGTAGACCCGCAATAAGCTTTTGTGAGGGAGAAGTCATGTAATCGATCTGAGCATAAGCACTGGTGTTTGAGTTTTTTGACCCTTGAGGTAGCCCGCGATCAAAACCTGACTCATTTGCAGTATGGCTAGCGCCGAGTAGTAAGCTTACATCATCGTCAATTCTTCCACGCATGATGGTTTCAAAGGTCTGTGAACGTCCTTCAGAGAAGTTATCGCCAATACCTTCATTGATTTGCCACTGCGCCGTATCTTCACCATGAGTGTAATTGAAAGAGATATCCCACATATCTGAGAAGGTATGCAGGTAACCGAGATCTATATAACGTCGCTCCAAGTCAATGGGATTGGAGGGCAATTGAAACGCCGAGCTGGCACTTTCCTGATGATTATCCATTGCGATCACATTCGCTGTAAAGTTTTTATAACGAGCATTGACCAGTAAGTTGTTGCTGTGAACCCCTGTTTCGTATCGACCTACATTTCCGTCAATATCGGTAATCCCATCAGCAGGATCACCATCGGCGGATATATGATTCAGTTCGATATTCAAGCTAAAGTCATTATCGCCCATCAAACTGCTGATCTGTGTTTGTCTCTGACCGAAACTGCCAAAACTGATACCTGCTTCAGTATGATTCGATGAACTTTTAGCGTCCCAAGTGATGATATTAACAATACCTGAAGTCGCATTGGTTCCATAAATAACCGATCCCGGCCCTCGGATAACTTCAATTCGCTGGATGCTCTTTACGGGAAAACCTATGTAAAGATCTGAATTTAGACCACCATCAGTTGCCTGACGTACAGGACGTCCATTGAGCAGGATTAGGACGGTATCTTCATGGTGTGATGAATTAACTGCTCGTAATGATGTTTTGCTATGAAAGTCTTGGTGCGATCCCAGTACTTGTATGCCAACAAGTCTATCAATTATATCTCTTAAATGACGAGCACCGAATTTCTTGATTTCTTGTGCGGTAACGATTGTCACTATGCCTGGAGCAAGATGCTGTTTTTCTTCTTTGCGAGAAGCGCTGACGACTTTGATATCCAGAAGATCTTCCAGTGATAACTGGTACACATCAACTTTATCGTAGGCAAAAATATAATGCGAAGGTGTTAATAAAAATAAAAAAATAAGTTTTGTAAAGTTACTTTTTATCATATCCATTACCAATATTATTATATTCCTTTTGGTGTCAGATCTAGATTAGTAGACTTCTGCCTGGTGGTCAACTATATCGAGCAATTTGTTATAAAACATTTGCTTTTTTTCCTTGACGGATTTAAGACGTTGTTAGCTGCGTACAGTAGTTGCTGATATTTCACACTTAACGCCATCATTAATCAAGTAGCTTGCGAATACATTTGAGTAACTCGGCTGATTTATAGGGCTTAGCTAGTAAGTTTTTCTGCAGCGATGGATTTTGCTTATCTATATGTCTTTCATCAGAGAATCCACTTGCCAGTTGGATTAATATTTCTGGGTATTTTGATTGTACTATCGAAGCGAGTTCATAGCCGTTCATGTCAGGCATGATGACATCGGTGAACAATAAATTAACTGGTTGCGTTTGTAGAAGCTCTAACGCCTGTTTGCCATTTTTTGCGGTATAAACATCGTAGCCGTGTTCACTAAGTATTTCTTTAGTTAGTGCTAGTAAAGCTGGTTCATCATCTACAATAAGTATTTTTTCTGTGCCCAATATTTTTGTTTCAGTTTGAGGCTTAATGGGATTGGTGTCATTTTCATCGGTGAAATGACGCGGGAAATAAAGGTTGAATTGAGTACCTATGCCAGGCTCAGAGTAAACATTAATTATGCCTCCTGAATTTTTAACAAAACCATAAACTTGGCTTAAGCCAAGCCCAGTCCCCATCTTTCCTTTGGTGGTAAAAAACGGGTCGAATATTTTTTCTTTTGTCGCATTATCCATTCCACAACCTGTATCGCTGATACTGAACGTGACGTAATCTCCAGCTTTTAAACTTAAAACCTTTGCATCTGCTGTGCTTAATGTTTGGTTATGAGTACGCAGAGTTAGTTGACCAATGTCGGTTATGGCATGCATGGCGTTGATGCTCATATTAAGAATGATGTCGGTCATATCACTTTCATCTAACCAAACTGACCAGAGCTGTTTATCTAAATCCAGGACTAGTTTAATACGTACAGTCAAAGTTTTTTGAAGCATATCTTGTTCGTTTAATAGAAGTTTATTAATGTTTAATGTCTTTGCTCCCAGTGTGTTTTGTTTTGAAAAGGCTAGCAATTTTTTGGTTAACTTTGCTCCGCGAAGACCAGCTTGCTGAATTGAGTGTGCATAATGAGCGAGTTTAGGTTGAGTATTTAGCTTAGTTTCTAATAGCTCCGCGTAACCACTAATAACACCAAGCATATTATTGTAATCGTGAGCTATACCGCCGGTGAGCTTGCCTAAGGCATCCATTTTTTGAGTTCGGCGAAGTTGTTCTTCCTGTAGCTTAAGTTGGGTTAAGTCCTGGCATGAACAAATAAACCGTTGTTTGTTGTCAGCATCATTCGGAAGCTCAGAAACAGATAACCTTATGAAAAATGTTGTATTGTCTTTTCGTAACATTTCTATTTCACGCCCCATACCTATATATTTGGTTTGCCTATCTTTTAGGTATGTTTTAATAAAATCTCCACTAGATGAGTCCGAGCTGAGTTTTTCAATGCTAGTTCCGGTAATTTCATTAACACTATAACCAAACATAGTTTCCGCAGACGTGTTAGCGGAGAGAATGATACCTGATTCATCCGTGGTTATAATACCGTCAACCATATTGTTTAGGATCAGGCTTAGGTTTTTTTCATTATTTTCTAAGCGGTTTATAGCAAGATCTCGCTCTTTTTCACGAGTTTCAATTTTTAAAAACATATTATTAAAGGCGTTAATCAATTGGCCGGTTTCATCTTTGTAAGGCGACTTTAAATTGAGTTTATAGTTACTGTCTCGAGTGAAGTTGATAGCCGCATTTGCTAGAGATAGTATCGGCGAAGTGACTATTTTTGACAGTTTTCCAGCGACGACAATCGTAACTAGCACGAGAACGATCAGAAGCGCTGCCAAATAAATTAATCTGCTTTTCACGCTCTCGAGGTAATCAGTCGTCGATGCATGTAAATAAAGAGTACCAATTATTTCACCGTCCAGCATGATAGGTTCACTAATATATAGGTGATTTTCTTGAAATTTATAAGATAAATGGTGTTGATTTCCGTCAACCAAGTAATTGTCTTTTTCTTCAAACAAGCTGACAAAGTACTCATTTTTAGCGTTATATAAATGTGCATTGATGACAGACTCATCTCGCTTGAGATAAGATAGCGAGTTTTTTGCAGCTTCTTTATTATTGAAGGTTAAATCGGCAATGACATAATTACCCACAATTTTAGTTATGAGAATTTTTTCTGAAAGTATGCGTTTTTTTATAGAGCGGGTTTCAGAATACAAATCGACGCTAAATCCAATGGTTAATATAATTAACACAGTGAATACAATGATGATTGTTATTTTATAGCGCAAAGATATGTTTCTAAAGGAGTCCATTATTTGCCATCCTGAGTACTAACAATCGTAGCAAGTTTAAGAAGGTGGGGATTAATCACGAAACCTTGATTTTTAGCGGCATCTAGATTTATTTCAAAGCCAACATTGTTGCCTTTTTTTAAAAAATTTACGATTACGCCGCGTTGCGCATTTCCGGGTCTGTCCGAGATAGTGAGAAATGGCTTCTCATAAGCAGCCATCAAATAGGCTTCCAGGTTATAGTTTTCAGTGATGTAAAATATATTGCAATCAGAAAAATTAGCTTGAGCGTTATTAATATACTTTAAGATTACGGGCTTTTTCTTAATAAGCCCAGATATCGCCCACTTTTCCAAACTAGCGAAGTATTTTTGGGAACCTTCCAGGCAAATGGTGAAGTTAGAATTATTACCGGGGCTATTTTTTTTATTAACAGGCCAGTTAATAAAATGCGTCATCTTCACCATAAAAGCAGTTTTTGTACTGTACTCATCAGCTGTTTGTGAGATAGCATGACCACTGAATAAGGTCAGTAAAAGGATGAAGAGAACTGTTTTGGTTATTTTCAAAGTAGTTAATTGAGGTTGTTAACTTATACCAGATTCCTATGGGGGATCTTAGTATATCAATAATATAGGGGTTGAATATAAAAGGGTCAAGCTTTTCAGGGGGAATTAAGCATATTTTTAGCCTTAGCCTTGGTAGTTATATTTATTGGTCATAGTTTAATGTTTCAATTTGATTAATCTAGATTTAAGAGTATAAAGTTTATATGTTCAAAACATTTATAATATTATTAACCTTTATTTCGGTGGTAAAAGCTGATTCCGACGATGAGGCACCTTGGCTTTGTCCTGCTGGTTTTTCTCAGGAAGGAGATGAGCCGAAATATAGGTATACAACAAGGGATAAAACACAGTTTATTTTTTGCGGCTATATACAAGATGTTTTAGAAAAAAAATATCAATATGAAGCGGTGGAATACGGTGTCTATTCTGTATATCAAGACGAAATGAAAGAACTATTTTCGTTAGGAGCATATCCGTTTGGCAGTAGAATTTATGTTGCTAAAAATGGTGAACTTGATCACATTGCCTTGTATGCAAATCTTTGGTTTATGGGAAATGGACAAAAACAGCTGGAGTTTGAGCATATTACGCTAAACCCGTTAGATGCGAAGAGACACTACACCTTAAAAACTATTCCTCCGTTGACTTTGGAGCATAGACGTTTTGTTTACGAACTATATAATTCCTACAGGGATAAAGATAATGTAAGCATTGATAGACTATTGCGAAAAGCCGATGATGGTCTGAATGATCTTGTTGGCTTGGCTGCATTAAAAGGAGATAGTCTGGCTTTAAATTTATATAGAAATCTGGATAAATATTTTATTTTGGATGGTGGGGGAGCGGATGAATATATTAACAGTAAAAGTTTTTTTGAGGGGTATTTAACTCATCATCGGCTTCAAGCACTTAAAAAAGACAGCGACATTATTGAAGTAAAAGCCTCATCAGTGCTGATAGAAAAAATCGATCATAGCGAGCCAAAACTATTAGATTTAGACCGCAAAACGGCATGGTTTGAAGGCGTCGAAGGAAATGGGGTTGGAGAGTCGGTCTCTTTTACATTTGCCACAGGTCAAAACCTTAAGAGTTTGACTATATATAACGGATACGGAAAATCAGCAAAAGCATTTAAGGAGAATGGGAGAATTAAATCTTTTTTAGTCGAGTATAAATCGCTAGATAAAAAAATCATTACTCGACAAGTGGCACTTGAAGACATTCGAGTCGCTCAATATATAGACGTAAACTTAAAAAACATTATCGGCGTTAGATTTGAAATTTCTGATATTTATGGAGGCACAAAATATTCGGATGTTGGTTTTAGTGATATAGAATTTTTTAGTGCCAGGTTTTAGACCGCTATTCTAGAAAATTCTAAGAAATGTTAAATCTCTTCGAGTAAATCTAAAGGCGCATCTGCGGTTATACGCGTTATGATAAAAACTTTGCTCGATGAATAACTGCCGCCTTCAACACTATTTTCGACGAAATACATTTGATCTTCGATGCCATCAGCATTGTAGTCTCCTTTAGCCATCAATGTAAGCCTTTGAATACTTCCTGAATTGTCGTAGAAAGTTGCGTTGTTATCGTTTTTGACATCTACTTTCTGTATTTTGCTTGCTACATTCCAATTAGCAGAGGATTTTACTTTTTCTACCTGTTCGTTTGATATTTGTAGTGAGAAACTAGCTGGTGCGATGCTTGCGAAGTCCTTGTTCAGTTTCACATTGTTCATATAAGATTTGTTGTAAGATTTAAACTTTCCTATTAGTTGCCACATAGAGCAGATTACTCGCTGAGCATTCACAAAAGAAAATTCATACAGATTAGCGACAGTGAATCCTTTGTCGAGGTGAGAGTTTAATTCGAAACAATTGGTTATTTCTTTGTTACCCCATTTTTTGTGTTTTAGCTTTGTTGGGAAATCCCAGGTTTTTTTGTGGAGTTGATGAAAGTCATTAGCATCGTTCATTACTATAGGGGATTCAAAAAATGCACCCGATTGATTGTTGTTATTAAAATAAGGGTTCTTAATTACTATTTCGGCACTGCTGGAATTTGTTAATACCGAAAGTAGCAAAGTAAAAAACATCATTTGTTTTTTGTAATTCATTTTATTTGCCCGTTAAACTTTAATCTATTAGTGCCTGTTAGATGAATCAAGAAAGTCAAATTTAAGAGCAGGCAACAATATAAAAAACTCAAGCCTATAAGACTTTTCTCTTAATTCCAGTAGAAGCCAAAATCTTTGCAGCTAATTCTTCGACAGAACGTGATGTGGTATTGATGAATTCTATTTTTAAACGACGATACATCGACTCAACTTCTCTGACTTCAAACTGACATTGTTTTAATGATGCATAACGAGAGTTGGCTCTGCGTTCGGTTCGAATATCATGCAAGCGGTTTGGATTGATGGTTAAACCAAAAATTTTATGTTTAAACTTTTTAAGTTCAACGGGAAGAGCCAGATTTTCCATATCATCTTCGGTAAATGGGTAATTCGCAGTTTTTATACCAAACTGCATAGCCATATATAATGAGGTTGGAGTTTTACCGCAGCGAGAGACCCCTACTAGAATCACATCTGCTTTGTCATAATGGCGCATCGTAATGCCATCGTCGTTATTAAGCGCGAAGTTTACGGCGTCAATCCTTGAGTCATAAGCATCACTGTTGTCTAAAGAATGAGTTTTACCTACTCTAAAACTAGAGGATTGTTGCAATTCTTCTTCTAGTGGACCTATAAAGGTGTGGAAAAAATCAAGTACCAAAGCACCACTTGATTGAACGATCTGTCGAATATCTGGCGTTACAATAGTATCGAATACGATGGGACGTAATCCCGTCTTTTCTGCCGCTTTTTCAATGGTTTGGCGAGCTTCTTCAGCTTTTTCCGGGGTATCAACAAAGGGTAGAGTTGTTTGCGAGAACTCACTTTCTTCGAATTGAGACAGTAACGACTGACCGAACATTTCAGCTGTTATACCTGTTCTGTCTGAAACAAAAAATACTTTGCGTTTCATATTTGCTCACCATGCTATAAAATACTCATTCTTGATAGATTTAAGCATGCTCTGGCTTGTCAGGCAACTCAATTAAAATGTCAGGCAACTCAAATAAACTGCGAATGTAACTAAATTGGAGACAGCTGTGCAAGAAAATGTCCTTTGGTATGACGGTCTAGGAATGGACGATGTTGAAACGGTTGGTGGCAAAAACGCCTCTTTAGGCGAGTTGATCAGCAATTTAAGCAATATGGGAGTGAGTGTTCCTAATGGATTTGCGACAACTGCGGATGCGTTTCGTGCGTTTATGTCCCAAAGCGGTTTGCACGACAAAATCCAAGCTGAGCTAGATATTTTGGATGTGGATGATGTCGACAGACTGGCGGTTGTTGGCAAGCAAATTCGTCAATGGGTGCTTGAAACCCCTTTTCAGAAAGACCTGGAAGACTCTATTTATGATGCTTATTTATCTTTAAAAGGCGATGCCAGTGAGGAGTTTGCGGTTGCAGTTCGCTCTTCCGCGACAGCAGAAGATCTGCCAGATGCTTCTTTTGCTGGTCAGCAAGAGACCTTTTTGAATGTTCGCGGATGGGAAAATGTCAAACTGGCATTAAAGGAAGTGTTTGCCTCATTGTTTAATGACCGAGCCATTTCTTATCGTGTTCACCAAGGTTTTGCCCATAGCGATGTGGCGTTATCAGCAGGGATTCAGAAAATGATCCGCAGTGATATCGCGTCTAGTGGAGTGATGTTTACCATTGATACAGAATCAGGTTTTTCAGATGTTGTATTCATTACCGGCGCTTATGGTTTAGGTGAAACGGTGGTGCAAGGGGCGGTGAACCCTGATGAGTTTTATGTGCATAAACCCACTTTAGAAGCGGGAAAACAGGCAATTGTGCGAAAAAATATCGGCGGTAAAGCGATCAAAATGATCTATACCGACGATGAATCTCACGGTAAATCAGTCGAAACCGTCGATGTTGAAATGAAAGATCGTCAGCAATATTGTATTACTAACGATGAGGTTCAAGAGCTTGCTAAGCAGGCAATGATTATTGAAAAGCACTATCAACGCCCGATGGACATTGAGTGGGCGAAAGATGGAGCAGATGGCAATATTTATATTGTTCAGGCAAGACCTGAAACCGTTAGAAGTCGAGATGACGGGCGTACAATTGAGCGCTATGTGCTCGAAAAAACTTCAAATGTTGTTGCCTCAGGTCGAGCGATTGGACAAAAGATAGGCAAGGGTGCGGCGCGTTTAATTAATGATCTTTCGGAAATGTCGAAAGTTCAGCAAGGCGATGTACTAGTAACAGATATGACCGATCCTGACTGGGAGCCAATTATGAAGCGCGCCTCAGCGATTGTTACTAATCGTGGAGGCAGAACTTGTCACGCAGCGATCATTGCTCGCGAGTTAGGTATTCCTGCGGTGGTTGGTTGCGGTAATGCGACTCAGTTAATCCAGCCCGATCAAGGTGTAACAGTTTCTTGCGCCGAGGGTGATACAGGCAATATTTATGAAGGTTTATTAGATTTTAATATTAATCATAGTGAAATCGACAATATGCCAGATCTGCCTTTTAAAATCATGATGAATGTTGGTAATCCTGATCGCGCTTTTGATTTTGCACGATTGCCACACTACGGAATTGGTTTAGCGAGACTCGAATTTATTATCAATCGCATGATTGGCGTGCATCCGCGAGCGTTACTCGAATTTGACCAACTAGAAGACGAAGATTTAAAAGATACTATTCGCGATCAAATGGCCGGTTATGCCGATCCAGTCTCGTTTTATGTGGATAAATTGGTTGAAGGTATTTCAACTCTTGCAGCCGCGTTTTCACCAGAAAAAGTCATTGTGCGAATGTCTGATTTTAAATCCAATGAATATGCAAATTTGATTGGCGGTCATTTGTATGAACCAGAAGAAGAAAACCCAATGTTAGGGTTTAGAGGAGCTTCTCGATATATTTCTGAAGAGTTTCGTGAATGTTTTGAGTTAGAGTGTCAGGCTATCAAAAAAGTTCGCGAGGAAATGGGGCTGACTAATGTAGAAATTATGATCCCTTTTGTACGAACCGTTGATGAAGCGGCACAAGTGATCCAATTATTGGAAGAAAACGATCTTAAGCGCGGCGAAAATGGTTTACGAGTGATCATGATGTGCGAGCTACCGTCTAATGCTTTATCAGCCGATGAATTCTTAGAATATTTTGACGGTTTTTCAATCGGCTCAAACGACTTGACCCAATTAACTTTAGGGCTTGACCGGGATTCGGCGATCATCGCCCACTTATTTGATGAGCGTAATCCAGCGATTAAAAAACTTTTGAGTATGGCTATTCAAGCTTGTCGTAAAGCCAATAAATATATCGGTATTTGCGGTCAGGGACCATCGGATCACCCCGACCTTGCCATGTGGTTAATGGAAGAGGGGATAGACAGCGTATCGCTTAATCCCGATACGGTGCTTGAAACCTGGTTGTTTTTGGCGGGCAAGGAGCAGGAGTAGGTTATCAGTCAAAAACAAAAGTCCCCCTCTTTATGAAGAGGGGTTACGGGAGATTTTTTTCTTAGCCTAAGAATATCTATTTCTGGCTCACCCGAATATATACCCGCCGATTAAGCGCACGACCTTTAGCACTTCGGTTACTGGCAACGGGCTTTTTTTCACCAAATGCTAAAGTTTTAAATCTAGATGAATCGACGCCATCTAAGCTGAGCATTTCCTGTACGGATGCGATGCGTTTTTCCGAAAGCTTGTGGTTGTATCCCCTTGAGCCTTTACTATCTGTGTAACCGTGAATAAAAACTATTTCGACATTAGGAGCGTGTCTTACATAAGCCGCGAGTGCTTGTAGTTTTTTATGGTAATTTTGTCTGACTGAATGTTTATCAAATTCAAATCGCAAAGTCATTTTGTTTAGTTCGTGTAATTTGTATGGGACGAGGCTCGTTAAACAGTCTAGAAATTTCTCATAAGGATGTTTAAAGCCTACAGCAGATAAAGAGACGCTAACTTTATCTTGTGCAGATTCAAAGTCTTGATACCGGAAGGTTGGAAAGCGTCCAACTTCAAGTTCATTGAGTAGTCTCCAACTCGCAATATTGGAGGTTTGGAATATATGTCGCCCTTGCATTATTTCAACTTTGCCTAGATCTCTAGCGCGTTGTTGCGGTAACCATGAAGGTGCTAATGACCGAACAGAAGCAACCCTTACAGCATTGATTGGTTGTCTTTTGTAGTTGAGTTTAAAGCTAAGTGGTTGTTTTGTGCCTGCTTGCTTGTCGAAAATAGCATCACCATAGAAAGGAACTTTGTGAATCAATTTACATCTCAGAGGGCTTCCATTGAACTGCCAGCTAGATTCGCCGATTTCTGCTTGATAAGTTTTATAACTGGCTTGGACAGTTAAGCTAGTAAATAAAGCCAATGTACAGATGCTTGTAAGGAGAAGTATTCTTGGGAACATGTTTTTCGTCCTATAAAAACGTTAGCGGTTATTTTTTGTACAAAACCTTTTCTAGTTTATCGGCGCAAAAATTCTTGACTTAAGTGTTTGCCAAAAAATGTGCTAAAAAAGAATTAATCACTTTAAGTAGATGATAGAATTCAATTACTATCATTCGGCTTTATAAGGTGCCGCTAAAAAAATGAACATTATGAAAAACCGATTCAGAGGTTTTTTTCCGGTCATTGTTGACGTGGAAACTGGAGGTTTTAATTCTAAGACCGATGCGTTGCTTGAGATCGCTGCGGTGACGGTTAAGTTTGATGCGCAAGGAAATTTACATCCTGATAAGGAATTCCATTTTAATGTCGAGCCATTTGAGGGGGCAAATATTGAACCTGCCGCATTGGAGTTTACTGGGATTGATCCGACAAACCCTTTACGTTTTGCTGTTTCAGAATCAATTGCACTGAAAGAGATTTTTTCTGAAATTCGTGCGGCTCAAAAAGAAGTTGAATGCCAACGCTCAGTTCTGGTCGGTCATAATGCCGCATTTGATGTTGGTTTTGTACAAGCCGCAGCAGATAGGATCAATGCTAAACGAAATCCGTTTCATCCTTTCACTAGTTTTGATACAGCAACATTATCAGGATTTACGCTGGGACAAACCGTGTTAGCAAAAGCTTGCGAGACAGCAAAAATAAAATTTAATAATGAAGAAGCTCACTCAGCACTTTATGATGCAAAAAAAACGGCTGAGTTATTTTGTTTTATGGTTAATCGTTGGAAGAAACTGGGAGGCTGGCCTCTCGGAGATTAATCTGAGCAGCTGTTTTTGTTGCTAAGAGGGATAGCATACAGATTATTTCTTGAATCGGTTAATGCAACCGATTTACTAGCTTTAATTTGGCAGTTCTTTCCTGAAATAGCGAAATATACATCGTAGTGTTGGTTTGCTTCTGGAGTGAAAGAAGCTAAGCTGTTGCATGAGCTGGCTTTTGTTGACACTTTGGTTTTTATAATAGGAACGGTGTTTAATATAAGACCTTCTGAAATTAAATTGTTTTCTTTAGAAAGTATCCAATTGTAGTTATATTCAAATGAAATATTTCTTCCCGCCGGAATTTTAGTTTTATATTTAGCTGTTTCTTGAGGTTTTTTCTTCTCGATCAGTTCACTATCTATTTGTTCTGACTTGCAATTATTGACAATATAAATTTCGGGTGTTTCATTAGACAAATTTGAAAATGAAACTGTCGCCATTTGCTCACCATTTTCAGGTGCGTAATAAGTCGTTGAACAAGAAATCAGTATTAAAAGAAGAGGCACGGATATCAAACTTTTAACTAAGCTATTTAATTTGTACATAAATAAGAATGAAGGTCAAAAATATCGGGTTGTCATTAGACACTAATTAATAGAGTATTTCAATAGCCGTGGGATACCTTGTAGAGATCATACGGAACAGACTCAAGGTGCTCAGTTCAAATTTTAAGCCGATAAAGACTGCCCATAATGTTTAACAATAGTTCTATCACCTTGTGCGTTGTAGATATTGTTGTCTGGATCAAAACCTTTAATTAAATTAAAAGAGCGCTTAGTCGAAGTGGAGACAAGTTCAATAAGTCTGGAATTTACTTCATTCTTGAAATTGCATTGGTCAACTAATAGCATTAATTCATTCCAGTCTGCTTTTAATTCTGAGCTGTTCATGCAGTATTTTCTAACTTGATTTATTTTTGGCTGTGTGACGTTGCCATTAAAAATAATTGCAGGGATTTGCTTTTGATTGATTTCATTAACTAGTTTATCTTTTTCTTTCACTAAAGATTCTAACTTAGTGAATTCGCGTTTTTCCAGTGCGCTTTGCTCACAGTTTAGTAAATCATGAAGTGATTTATATTGTTCCGTCCACTGGTTTAGCAGCGTTTGATAAATTTGTTGTTCTTTCATTTCTTTCTCCGAATTGCAAGTTGATTGTTTTGGTTCAAACTTAGTAGCCGCCGTAGTTTGATTCAAAATCGAGCATTTTATTAGCGATTTGCTGATACTCCATTTTGTATTTGCCGTTAGACAGTTTTTCTTTTACGGGCGAAACTCTGTCTGGGTCAATCACAGGTGAAGCTTTCATTTGATCGATTAACTGGTTTATTTTTCCTGCTTGACCGGTGATATTAACTGAATCAGAATCACTTGAGCCAGACGTTAACTTGACGTCTTTCGCTCGTTTTTTGTCTGATTTATTCGTTTTGCCCAGCAGCGATTTGCTTTGTCCTGGAACTAAACTTTTAATATCTAAAGCCATGAGTGTTTGTTTACCAAATCATTGTGTTGCAATAAGAGGAACTTCTAATTGATTCCTACCTATTACTCTAGCAGTAAATGAGCGATTTGATTGTGAATTTCTTATTTTAGTGTTGGAACCCATTGTGGCATCGGCTAAAGCGACACCTTTTAGGTTGATGTTAAAAAATGAATTTTTCGCAACTACTTCCACCACATCACCGCGACACACCATGCAAATGCTATCTGCCGAGATGACCGTTCCAGCTCTTAAATATCTTTTAGTGCGGGTATTGATGACCAGCGTTTTATTAAATATAGGTTGCTTTCTTAGTGTGGAAATATTCACTTTTTTGATCTCAATATCTTGCTCTGAAATTAACGTTTTCTTTGTGAGTACATTTTTCGCGATTACGACTTCGGCATATTCATACACAGTGGCAGACACAAAAACTCGCCACGACACTGGATGAGTACAATTTATACTGACTGTTACCCTCCCTTGAGCCTTTGAGCTTGGGGGTAAATCAGCGTTTAATTGACTTTCGCAGCGGCGTAATCGCAAACGCGAGTCCAACTCATTCACTTTTATCTCTATAGAAGGGTTATCGGCAGCATTTGTAATTTCTTGGAGGAAGTTTGTTGCCGCAAGACGAATATTTTCAGTATTCTCATAAAGTGGACGCTGTTCAGCATATAGGGGAGGAACAACTAAAAACACACAAATAGATGCAACAACAACGATATTTGCTTTTTTAAAGGGATTTCGTTTAGCTTTAGTTGAAAAAAATATCATCTTTATCCTACAGTTTTTGTGATTTTTACTATACTGATTAACAGTAGCCTCTTTATTACGCTGGTTAACTTGGTTTATCAGCGCCCCGGTTATCGCTAATTTGATGTCAGTGGTTGTTATGGTTGCAAAAACGACGACAATCATAAAGGTAACAGTAATAGATAACAGCAATAACTATGCCATTTACAGGCTGGCTACGAAAACGAGGAAAATGTTATGTCTAGTATTCTTGATTCTGTAAACCAACGAACCCAAATGGTTGGACAAAATCGGTTGGAATTATTGATGTTCCGTTTGGCTGGCGATCAGTTATACGGGATCAACGTATTTAAAGTCAGAGAAGTGATCCAATGCCCGCCATTGACCAATTTACCGGGCAGTCATCATGTTGTACGAGGGGTTGCGCAGATCCGTGGTAATGCAATTTCTGTGATTGACTTGAGTATGGCGGTTGGAGGACCTTCGGTAGGTGAAGTTGAAAAAGCCTTTGTGGTTATTGCTGAGTATAATCGTAAGGTGCAAGGATTTCTGGTTAAAGGTGTCGAGCGAATTGTTAATATGAACTGGAGTGATATTCACCCACCACCAAGTGGCTCAGGGCGCTCTCACTATTTAACTGCGGTGACCACAATTGATAAGCAATTAGTTGAAATTATTGATGTAGAGAAAATTTTATCAGAAATTACGCCAAATAACGCGACGGTGAGCGCTGAAATTGTCGAAGAAAATAAGGGCAAAGCGCCTAAAGACAAATTTGTTTTGATTGCCGATGATTCGTCGGTCGCCAGAAGTCAAATAAAGCGAACTGTTGAACAGCTAGGCTTTAATACTAAGATCTTCAAAGATGGTAGAGAATGTTACAACTATCTAGAGGGGTTAGCAGAAGACGGAATTGCTCTTGACGACGAAGTTATCATGTTGATATCAGATATTGAAATGCCGGAAATGGATGGTTATACCTTAACTGCAGAAATCAGAAATAATGCTCACTTATCTAATCTTTGGGTTATGTTGCATACCTCGCTAAGTGGTGTTTTTAATGAGGCGATGGTCGAAAAGGTAGGCGCAAACGACTTTATTCCTAAATTCAATCCTGATGAGCTAGCAAGAGCAGTGCAACGGCGGGTCGATCTAGAGGACTAGATTACCCAAACTGAACCCGCGCCATTGCCGAAGGTTTACCTCTTTTTTAGCGTTTTGTAACTGGAAAATTTACAACTCATGGAAATTTCGTCTGCTGATTACCATCATTTTCGCGATATTTTAGAGCGGCAAAGTGGCATATTACTTGGTGACAACAAGCAATATTTGGTCACTAGTCGCCTTTCGTGCTTTGTAAAAGATAATAATTTAAGCTCGTTAGCTGAACTGCTCGAACAAATCGCAAGACCTACTGGAAGACGTTTATTACAAAGTGTCATTGATCAAATGACTACTAACGAGACCTTATGGTTTCGTGACAGTTATCCATTTGAGTATATGAAAAATAAGTTGATCCCTGAGTTAAAGACGCAGTCTAGTTTCAGAATCTGGTGTGCAGCTTGCTCGTCAGGACAAGAGCCATACTCTTTAGGAATGCTATTAGATGAATGTTCAGCAACTGCTCGTTCCGAAGTAGTTGCTACTGATCTGTCTTCTCGAGTATTAGAAAAAGCTCAAAAAGGCATCTATCAAGAGCTAGAGTTAAAGCGAGGACTACCGCAAGATCGATTGAGACGTTATTTCTCTCAAATAAGCAAAGATACTTGGCAAATCAACCCTTTGTTAAAAAACAATGTTCGATTTCAATCGCTTAACTTACTGAACTTACCTTACAACCTCAGAAATCTAGACGTTATATTTTGTCGTAACGTACTGATTTATTTTTCACAAGAAAATAAGACTAAAGTACTTAATGGACTTATTGATAGCTTAAAGCCTGGCGGATATTTATTTCTCGGGGCGTCGGAGTCTTTAACTCGTGATTGTAAGCCATTGGAAATGGTTCGTTGTAATCCTGGGTTAGTTTATCATAAAGCTTTGTAATTGCCGCTTAGGCGGTTGAGGATTGCCGCACTTTCAGGCTTATTCTCTTAAGAAAAATCAACAAGAATACTAATTCCTTTATCTCCAGTGGCTTACAGCAGTCTTGCTAGTTGGCACATCCCTTGCAATCTTAATTCGTAGTTAATTTTAAGGTGTTCGATCTTTTGGTTTTGAATCGACCAAATTAATCAGTAATCTAATAAGATGAATTAAGGTTTTCTTTCTATGGCAATCAACTTTGACAAAGCATTCGGAATTCATGAATCGGCGTTAAATTTAAAAGCGCAGCGAGCGGAAGTGTTGGCAAATAATTTAGCCAATGCCGATACCCCTAATTTTAAAGCGCGAGATATAGATTTTGATAAAGCATTACAAGTTGCCGTATCTAATCAACATTCAGGGTTAAGACGAACTCATTTTAATCACATGGATAGCAATATTGGAAATGAAATTCCTGGATTGTCATACAGAATTCCACTGCAGCCTGATACCGGTGACGGAAATTCCGTAGAGGCGCAGGTTGAGCAAACTAAATTTGCTGAAAATTCAATGCATTATCAAGCCAGCTTAACTTTCTTAAATAGTAAGATTAAAGGTTTGCTCACCGCCATTAAAGGTGAATAAGAATGAAAGAAATTCCATCTTTCGTTTGTCAAAAATACCAAGGAGAAAAAATTGAGTTTATATAATATTTTCGATGTAAGCGGCTCAGCGATGTCAGCACAAACAGTTCGTTTAAATACCATTGCGAGTAATATAGCTAATGCCGATAGTGTAGCGAGCAGCACAGGCGAAGTTTATAAAGCGAGACATCCGGTATTTTCAACCATTATGAACGATACCTTGCAAAGCCAAAATTCAGGCATGGCTGGAGGCGTAAGGATCAGCGGAATTATAGAAAGTAAAGCTGATGCGGTGGCAAGTTACCAACCGGAAAATCCTATGGCGGATGAAGAAGGATATGTGTATTCACCAAACATCAGTATGGTGGAAGAAATGGCCAATATGATTTCTGCCTCTCGTTCATACGAGTCGAATGTGCAAGTGGCTAACATGACCAAAAGTTTACTTTCTAAAACTCTTTCGCTAGGTCAGTGATTGATGAATCACATCGGATAAAAACTTATTAGTCAATCCAATTTTATGAGAACAAAATTATGTCAATCGTAAATAACCCAACTGAAAATATTTTTACCGATATCGGAATTAATGCGCCACCATCGGATAGCAATGTTGCGACAAAAGAGCTTGGTCAGTCTGACTTTTTAGCATTGTTAACCACCCAGTTGGCAAATCAAGATCCACTTTCACCAACAGATAGTAAAGAATTCACTAGTCAACTGTCACAATTTGCAAGTGTGGATAGTTTACAAACTTTGGTGACTCAGTTTGATGATTTGTCTGCATCTTTGACATCGAATCAAGCTTTACAGGCATCGTCTTTAGTTGGGCGTCATGTTTTAATTCCTTCTTCAGTTGGACACCTACCAGATGAATCTGGGATGTCTGGACAATTAAACCTACCTTCGCGAGTGAATAATTTGCGGTTTGAAATCCATGATGCGTCAGGACAACTGGTTAGACGAATTGATGTTGGCGATCGCGAAGCAGGCGATATTGAATTTTTCTGGGACGGACGAAACGAAGCGGGTGATTTTTTAGGTGAAGGTCAATATGAAATTGCAGCTTTTGGAGTTGTTAATGGTGAGACTGAACAAATAGCAACCTCAATAAGAGCGCAAGTGCAGAGCGTGAATTTGGGAGGAGCGAGCGGCGGAATATTTTTGAATTTAACAGGTCTAGGGCAAATTAATTTTAATGATGTAAAAGAAGTTGGTTAACGAAAAATTTGCCAAAGACAACAAATGAATTTTTTATCGGTTTAAGTAAAACGAATTTATATAAATTAACAGGAGAGCAGTTATGACTTTTAATACGGCGCTGAGTGGTTTAAATGCGGCCCAAGCAGATTTGAACGTCACTAGCAATAATATTGCTAATGTCGGTACTACAGGCTTTAAAGGATCAAGAGCAGAGTTTGCGGATATATTTTCGTCTTCTTCTTTTGGTGCATCAAGTACTTCGATTGGCAATGGTACTTTGCTCGCCAACGTTGCACAGCAATTCGGTCAAGGTAATTTGGAGTTTACTTCTAATACGCTCGATCTCGCAGTATCTGGCGAGGGTTTTTTTATACTATCTCCGAGTGAGACAAACGCCAATAATTTATTCACTCGTAACGGAGAGTTTGGTGTTGATAATAATGGTTTTGTGGTTAACAATGCGAGTGCTAGACTACAGGTTTTTCCAGTAAATGCTGATGGAACCGTCACCGCGACGAGCATTTCTAGTACCATACCACTACAGTTACCGCAAACAGCAGGTGTTCCTACAACAACAAGTTTAGTTGATATTGGAGTGAACCTGCCCGCAAATGCATCAGTGCTCGACCCTAATTTTTTTGACCCAGTACAACCATCAACCTTTACTCAGTCAACCTCCTTAACCGTATTTGATTCGTTAGGTGAAAGCCATGTGGTGACTGCTTACTATGTAAAAACTGGGGCAAATACCTGGGCAAGTTATTACAATACAACTGATGACACAGGAACTGTCCTTCCGCTGGATATTGCTGGTGGAACAGCAGGTTCGGGTGGACAACTTTATAACACAATGAGCTTTAATAATTCTGGCGTGTACTTAAACAGCGTACCAGATCCAATCGTTACAACTGCTATCGATTATGGCAACGGTTCTGATGCAACCGGAACTTTAAATTTTAATTACGGCAACAACGGGACAACGCAGTTTTCTTCTCCATTCACGGTTAATGTACTAGAACAAAATGGATTTCCGATTGGTCGATTAACCGGAGTCGAAATTTCTGACAACGGTGTCGTTAGAGCTAATTTCAGCAACGGACAGTCTAACGCCCTCGGTAAAATTGCTCTTGCAAGGTTCCAAAATCCTCAGGGCTTATCTCAAAAAGGTAACAATGCATGGGAAGATACCATTGATTCTGGAACCCCTCTGGTTGGTGAAGCTGTTACTTCTAGCTTCGGTCAAATTCGTTCAGGCGCGATTGAAGTTTCTAATGTAGATTTAACAGCGGAGTTGGTTAATTTGATCGCCGCGCAAAGAAATTTTCAAGCGAATGCTAAATCAATTGAAACAGAAAATACCGTCACTCAAGCCATAATTAATATTAGATAAAAAAACTCCCTAATTTCCTTTTAAAAAAACGAGGGAGTTAGGGATATCTAAGATGTGCAGTAAAAAAATAACCAGCAAGCAGCAACCAACAAGTAATAATCAACCGCAGGATCTCCAATGGATAAATTACTCTACATAGCGATGACAGGCGCACGGGAATCGAGTTTTGCACAAGCGAAAACAGCGCATAATTTAGCTAATGCTTCAACAACTGGATTCAAAGCAGACTTCGCACAATTTAGAGCGATGCCCGTATATGGCGAAGGCTTACCAAGTCGTGCATTTGCGATGACAGAAAGACCTGGGTACAGGCTTGATCATGGCGGTTTTCAAACCACAGGTAGAGATCTTGATGTTTCAATAAATGGCGAAGGTTGGTTAGTTACTCAAGGAGAAGAAGGTGAAGAACTTTTGACTCGTAGAGGGGATTTAAAAATAGATGCAACTGGACGCTTAATGAATGGAATCGATCAACCCATTTTAGGTGACGGCGGTCCGATCATTGTTCCACCGTATGAGAAAATTGATATTGCTGCTAATGGGACAATTTCTATCCGCCCTGTGGGAGCGCAGCCAAATGAAACGGCAATTGTTGACCGGATAAAACTAGTTAACCCGGATCCACAAACATTAAAGAAAAATGAACAGGGATTATTTAAAAGTTCAGAAACAGATGTTTTCGAAAATGATATTACCGTGAACCTGCAAACAGGCGGTATTGAAGGCAGTAATGTAAAGGTAGTCGAAGAATTAGCAAACATGATCCAATTATCTCGTCAGTTCGAGGTACAAGTAAAATTAATGAGCTCAGTAGAAGAGCGAGGTCAATCATTGGATCGTTTATTGCAACCGTAATGAAAAGAATTTACCACGGAGACACGGAACTCACAGAGAAAAAGTTTAGAGAATTAATTTTGTCTTTCTTCGTGCCCTCTGTGTCTCTGTGGTGAAATGTTTAATCATTAAAAGATTTGAAAAGTATTAGAGGTATAAAACTATGCATCCAGCTTTATGGATTTCAAAAACAGGTCTAGAAGCGCAAACAACCAATCTTGCGGTTATTTCAAATAATTTGGCAAATGCAGGAACAGTTGGTTTTAAGCGTGACCGAGTGATTTTTGAAGATCTCTTTTATCAGAATCTTCGTCAGGCTGGTGCGCAATCATCTCAGGACACTCAATTACCCTCTGGTTTACAAGTGGGCACTGGAGTGAAAGTGGTCGCCACTCAAAAACAACATATTCAAGGTGGCTTTCAAACTTCTTCATCTTCTTTAGATATGGCGATAAAAGGTAATGGCTTTTTTCAAATCCAAATGCCTGATGGCTCAACCGCTTATTCGCGAGCGGGCAATTTCACAACCGATGAAGCGGGACAAATTGTCACTTCTGGCAGTGGTTTTCCTTTAGATCCCGCGATCACTATTCCTGCCAATACAACCAGTTTAGACGTAGGTTTAGATGGCACTGTGACAGTGCAAGAGCAAGGAGCAGCCGCACCAACTAATATTGGAAATATCACACTAGCTACCTTTATTAATCCAGCGGGTTTGCAATCCATCGGCGGAAACCTTTTTCTCGAAACGGGAAGTAGTGGTACGCCAGTTATTGGCACTCCTGGACTAGACGGTGTTGGTGAACTTCTTGATGGTCAGTTAGAAACCTCCAATGTTTCAAGTGTTGAAGAACTGGTTGCATTGATCGAAACCCAACGAACTTACGAAACCAATGCCAAAGTGTTATCAGCGGTCGATCAAATGCTTCAGTTTATTAATCAAACATTATAAATATTAATCAGTGGAACTAAGAATAATGTCGCGAGTTTTAACAGTTATTATTTTCACATTACTTTCTGGTTGTACAACTATCTATCACGGAGAGATCCAAGATGATCCTGATTGGGCACCTAGTTATGCCGAGGAAGAGGGTGTTACCGCAAGGCGTTCTGGATCGATTTATAACGTGGCTACCGCAAAAATGTTATTTCAAGATAAAAAAGCGCTCAGAGTTGGCGATATTATCACAGTAGTTTTATCCGAAAATACCAGCGCCACAAAAAATGCCGATACTGAGCTATCAAAGGATACCAGTGTCAGTACAACCGCTCCAACCTTATTCGGAAACTCGCCAAATTTTGGTGCAGGGACAACAGATTTAGGAATTTCACTCACTAGTGGAAATGCGTTTAAAGCGGAAACTGACTCAAAGCAAAGTAATCTACTGCAAGGGATTATAAGTGTGACAGTACAGAAAGTTTTTGCGAACGGAAATTTATTAATCAAAGGTGAAAAGTGGATTTCTCTAAATCAGGGAAATGAATTTATTCGAGTATCTGGATTGATCCGCCCAGAAGATATTAATAAAGATAACCAAGTGGTCTCTACTAATGTTGCCAACGCACGTATCTATTACGGCGGTACAGGGCCGTTAGCCGAAGCAAACGAAGAAGGCTGGTTAAGTCGATTTTTTAATTCAGGTTGGTGGCCTCTTTAAATGACAATACTTCAATTAAAACCAAACCCAATAAATGTGGTAAAAGAACTCATCTTACTGATGCTAATAGCTATTGTCAGTTTTTCTGCATTAGGTGAACGAATAAAAGATATTACGAGTATTCAAGGTGTTCGAGAAAACCAGTTAATTGGTTACGGCTTGGTGGTAGGGCTAGACGGTACGGGCGAAAAAACCAAATACACAGAACAAACTTTTAGAACCATGCTTGGACGTTTTGGGATCAACGTTCCAGCCGGTGGTCAGCTTAAGCTGAAAAATACAGCGGCGGTTGCTATTCATGCAACGCTTCCTGTTTTTGCCAAAACGGGGCAATTAATTGATGTGACGGTTAGTAGTTTAGGTGAAGCAAAAAGTTTGCGTGGTGGTACATTATTAATGACTCCGCTAAAAGGGGCGAATGGTCAGGTTTTTGCGATTGCTCAAGGAAATTTAGTGGTTGGAGGATTTGGTGCAAAAGGTGGCGATGGTTCATCGATCACGGTTAATGTTCCAACCGTTGGCAGAATTCCAAACGGTGCGTCGGTAGAGCGAACCGTTGCGACCAGCTTTATGGATGATGACTTTATTGTTTTTAATCTTAATCAACCGGACTTTACTACGGCGCTCCGTTTGGCAAAACAAATTAATCAATTAGTTGGTTCGCAAACAGCAAAACCTATTGATGCGACTAGTATTCGAGTCACCGCTCCGAGAGATTACGCGCAGCGGATCAACTATCTTTCTGTTTTAGAAAATATTCAAGTGATTCCTGCGGAAATGGCTGCGAGAATCGTGGTCAATTCTCGTACTGGCACCATTATTATTGGAAAAAACATTCACTTAAAAGAAGCAGCAATTGCACATGGAAATCTAATTATTAAAATAAAAGAAAATGAAGATGTTAGCCAGCCCGCACCATTTTCTGAGCAAGGGACAACGGTTGGAACATTAGATAGTCAAGTTGAAATAGAACAAGAGAATAATCGAATGTTTCATTTTAAACCGGGTGCGACTTTGCAGCAATTAGTTGAGGCGGTAAATGCAGTCGGTGCTGCGCCGGGTGATGTAATGGCGATCTTAGAAGCGCTAAAAATTGCAGGCGCAATTAGTGGTGATCTGGTAGTGATTTAGTTATGGAATTTCTTAGCTCAAAATTAAATACCTTAGACTCAAGTAATACACCGAGTATCTATTCTGATATTCATTCACTTAATCGAATTCGAGAGCAAGCAACTAACGATAGTCGCGGAGCGATCAAAGCGGCAGCAAAAGAATTTGAAGCATTTTTTATGAATATGATGCTAAAGTCGATGCGGCAAGCAAGTGAAGTGATAGGTGATGACTCGTTTTTCAGTAGTTCGCAAGAGAAAATGTTTACTGGTATGTTAGATGAACAAATGTCAGCGGAACTTTCTCAAAAAGGCACTTTAGGTATCGCTGAATTAATGACTCAAAACCTGCTGGGTGAGAATCAAACGAATAATGAAAATATCAAAAATATATATTATCCCGGAGAAAAACTGGCTCAGCAAAAAACGAAAGAAATAAAAATAACTGCACAATTAGCAGACAATAAAGAGACAAGTGCGCTACTGACAAATAATCAAAAATCCGCATTTTTTGAAAAGAAAGTTGAACCGAAAGAAACTGAAGTAGATGTCACTGGTGTAAGTAAAAAATCTTTGTTTGAAAATGCCAGTCAATTTGTTAAAGAGTTATTGCCGATGGCACAGAAAGTTGCTCAAACTATCGGTGTTGACCCAAAGCTTTTAGTAGCTCAAGCCGCTCTAGAAACTGGTTGGGGTAAATTTATTATGCACAACCAACAAGGTGAGTCGAGCAATAATTTATTTGGCATAAAAAGCGGAGCTAAATGGACTGGTGAATCGGTTAATGTCAATACCTTAGAAGTTGAAAAAGGTGTGTTTATCAAAGTGAAAGATGATTTTAGAATGTACGATAGTTTTGAAAAGAGTTTTTCAGATTATGTTGATTTCTTGCAAACAAACCCTCGTTACCAGTCAGCTCTTAACGTGGTTAAAGATGCAAAGCAATTTATTCAGTCGCTACAACAAGCGGGCTATGCAACTGATCCCAACTATGCGAATAAAATATTAAAAATATTTAATAAAGATATGAGTAGCCTGTAAATGTTGAATGTTTTTAAACGACTAACCTGTAGCACTTATCTTAGGAGGTCAAAATGTCTGATATATATGGAATAAGTGTTTCTGGATTGCTCGCCAATCAAGCTTCACTTAATACGACTTCTCATAATATCGCAAATGCTAATACCGAGGGTTACAGTCGGCAGCGAGTTTCACAGACGCAAAGATTTCCAGAATTTATAGGAGGTAATTATTTTGGTTCAGGTGTTGAGGTGGGTGATGTAAAAAGAATTTTTGAACAAACCCGGCAGTTTGAGTTGCAAGCTGCGACTTCTAATTTCAATCAATTAGACAGTTATCTAGCACAGGCAAGTCGTGTCGACGGACTACTTGCTGATAGTGAAAATGGATTAAACAGCGCATTGCAAGATTTTTTCTCTTCACTGCAAGGGGTGACAAATGATCCATCGTCAATTGGTGCGCGACAAGTTTTTGTAAGTCAAGCGGGAAGTCTGGTTTCACGATTCGATTCAATCCATAGTCAACTTGAACAGCAAATCAGCCAAGTTAATGCCAATATTGATTCTATTGCGGAAGAAATTTCTAGCTTAGGTGAAGCGATAGCGAGTTTTAATAATCAAATATCGTCGGCTCCTGGTACAGCACCTCCTGATTTATTAGATAAACGAGATCTCGCTATTACCAGGTTAAGTGAATTGGTCGCCGTGCAAACCACAGAGCAATCAGATAGAAGCCTGAATGTATTTATCGGCACTGGTCAAGCGTTAGTGCTTGGTTCTTTATCGAATGATCTTACTGCTTCTGTTAATACTCAAAACCCAAGAGCCATGACTTTAAGCCTCACCGCTGGATCGTCGTCGATTGATGTTACTAATAATATTTCTGGGGGTGAATTAGGAGGATTGTTAGGGGTTGTAGAAGATATTATCGATCCTTCGTTTAGCGCTTTGGGAAGAGTGGCAATTTCCGTTGCGGATTCTTTTAATCAACAAAGTCATTTGGGAATTGATTTAAATAATAATTTAGGTAGCGATTTATTTACTGACATTAATGATCCTACCATTGCGCTCGCAAGGATATCTTCGAATACGAATAACACAGGCAATGTTAACTTAAGCTTGACTATAGATGATCCTTCGCTACTAACAGATACAAGCTATACCTTGTTTTTACAAGGAGGTAATTACCAACTGGTTGATAAAAATACCAATACTACCATCGCTACTTTTGCTCCTCCTGCGGTATTGCCAGATACCGTACAATTGGCTGCGCAAGGAGTTAGTATTAATTTTTTATCGGGCGCTGCGAATAATGGTGATACTTTTGACATTCAACCAGTAAGAAATTTTTCGAGAGACCTTGATGTGGTCATTAGTACTGCAGAACAAGTGGCAGCTGCCTCGCCAATCAGGACGGAGCAAGCGCAAGCAAATATTGGTTCTGGGTCGATCAGTGGTGTAAGTGTTACCGATACAACCACCGCTCAGTTTACCACAACACCTAATGCTCTTGCGCCACCAATAAGAATCCAGTTTGACAACACATTGGGCGAGTTTTCAGTGTTTGATATGACTACAGGTTCTCCTGTTTTGCTAGCTGGTGGTATAGCAGGTTTTGTTGCTAATCAAGATAACGACATGCTTGCTTTAGCGGGTGCACCGTTTGATACCTATGGCTATGAAATAACTCTTAGTGGAGAGCCGCAGCCTGGAGATGTTTTTGATGTTAGCTATAACAATAACGGTGCAGGTAATAATGAAAATGCGATCTTGCTTGGAGATCTGCAACAACGCACAGGACTGGATAACGGAGGCTCGAATTTTCAACAAGCTTTTGGTCGAATCATCGGAAGCGTCGGAGTTAATACGCTTTCAGCAAAGATTGAACTCGATGCAGCGGAAGGAATTTTATTCCAAACAAAAGAGCGTCGCGAAAGTTTATCTGGTGTTAACCTAGATGAAGAAGCAGCGAACTTACTAAAATTTCAACAGGCTTATGAGGCTTCTGCGCAAGTCATTAATGTCGCTAGAACTTTATTTCAGACTGTGCTTGATTCTGTAAGGTGATGTGCAAAGTGGTCAGCCATATATATCATCCGAACGCTAGGTTAGTTCTATGAGGATCTCGACTTCACAAATTACCAGTGCAGGTGTTCGAGAGATGCTGCTGCGCCAGGCAGAAATTCAGCATACTCAACTACAACTCGCTACTCAGCAAAGAGTGCTAACGCCATCGGATGATCCTGTTGCCGCCACAGCAATCAGCGCTTTAGAAAGTGAAATTGAACAGCTTGAGCAATTTAACGTCAATAGTGATGCGGCAAAAGCTAGTAATGAATTGGAAGAAAGTGTTCTATCGAGCGTGACCAATATTTTTTTTCGAGTGAAAGAGTTAATGGTTTCACTCGGAAATGGTGTTTACGACGAACAGGATTTAGATAGTATTAGTATTGAATTGCAAGAAAGGTTGAAGGAGTTAGTCGGTCTTGCCAATACTCAAAACGCCAATGGCGAATATCTTTTTAGCGGCAGTTTAGTTGATGTTAAAACCGTTACCCGAGATATCGGAGGAAGTTTTGTTTACAACGGCGACCAAAGTCAACGGTTTTTGAGAGTGAGCAGTGGAGTGGTTGTTCCAACCTCTGATCACGGTTTCGATTTATTTGTGGATATTAAAAACGGCAATGGCAAATTTGTTACCTCCGCTGATGCGGCAAATACAGGGACAGGTCTAATTGATCCAGGAAGTTACCAAGCACCACCAAATTTTTTGACTGAACCTTATACAATTGCTTTTTCAGTTGATGTTAATGGTGATACCAATTATACCGTTACAGGCGATATTTCAGGCGCAACCATCATTCCTGCAACGGTTTGGCAAGAAGGTGATGAGATCACTTTTAACGGGATCACTACCGAAGTAAACGGAACGCCACTCGCTGGCGATCAGTTCGGCATAGCACCGAGTACCTCAGAGAATATTTTTAGCAATATACAACTAGCGATAGATTCAATCACCAGTTTTCAGGACACCGAAGCTGGTCGAGCGCTTTTTTATAACGCGATTACGGGTGTTCAAGAAACATTAGATCGAAATATGGAAAATATCGATCTTCATCGCGGAAAAGTTGGTGCTCAGCTCAATGTAGTTGAATCTGAATTTGAAAGTAATTTATTTCTATTAGTCACCAGTCAAAGTAGTTTATCAGAGATTAAAGATTTAGATGTGGTAGAAGCGAGCACAAGGTTTTCACAGCAGCTAGTTGTGTTAGAAGCTGCGCAAGCGAGTTTCGTAAGAGTGCAAGGTCTGAATTTATTTAACTTCTTGTAGTTCTCATTTTCTCATTATCCCCGCCTAAAATAACAGAGTTATAAACAATTTTACCGCTGATCCTGTCCTAATTGAGTGCAAAATCGGGCAAATTATGCAAATTGGGTTGAGTGCTATTCTTTGCAAGATCAAATGATGATAGAGTTCAATCTAAATTAATCAGTGGAAACATCTGGTCTGATAGTTTGATTGCTACCGTGTTTGTAGCCTATTGATACCTCAGGTTCAATGGTCTAATCAGTCCATTTAGTATTATTAAACAGTCTGATTAGGCATTACTTGGAGTATAAATGGAAAAGTTTCAAATTTCTGGTGGGCATAAATTGGATGGTTGCGTTCGAATTTCTGGTGCTAAGAATGCGGCATTACCGATATTGATATCGACATTGCTCGCCGACGGCGTTAGTCAGATAAGCAATGTACCTCACCTAAATGACGTAACCACAACTCTTGAATTACTAGGGCGGCTTGGCGCATCGACGACTTTGAGTGACCGGTTTGGCGTGCAAATTGATGCTCAAAATATTAACTCATACCATGCGCCTTGTGATCTGGTTAAAAGTATGCGGGCTTCTATTTTAGTGCTTGGCCCACTGTTGGTGAGATTTGGTCAAGCTGATATATCATTGCCGGGAGGTTGCGCTATTGGAACTCGTCCCGTTGATCTTCATATTCAGGGAATGCAAGCACTTGGGGCGAGCGTTGAAGTAAAAAATGATTGCGTGAGAGCTCGCGCAAAAAATGGATTAACTGGCGCGAAAATTGTTTTAGACAAAGTCAGTGTAGGCGCAACTGAAAATATTATGATGGCGGCGACTTTAGCTAAAGGGACTAGTCTAATACAAAATGCGGCTAAAGAGCCTGAAGTAATTGATCTGGCAAATTGTTTAATCTCCATGGGAGCGAAAATTGAAGGTGCTGGCACGGAAGTGATCAGGGTTCATGGCGTAGATAAGCTACATGGTGCAAAACATCGAGTTCAACCTGATCGGATTGAAACGGGAACCTATTTGGTTGCTGGTGCGATTACTGGAGGGCGAGTTTTATTAAAAGACACTGATCCTAAGCTGCTCGAAGCGGTATTAGCTAAATTGGTAGAGGCGGGGGCTAGTATTACCTGTGGCGATGATTGGATTGAGCTGGATATGGAAGGAAAAAGACCGCTAGCAGTGGATATAAAAACGGCTCCTTTCCCTGGATTTCCGACCGATATGCAGGCGCAATTTACCGCACTCAATGTAGTGGCGGAAGGTACAGGGTTTATAGTAGAAAATATTTTTGAAAACCGATTTATGCATGTCAATGAAATGCTTCGTATGGGAGCTGATATTTCCATTGAAGGTAATACTGCAATCTGCAAAGGGGTTACCGACTTAAAATCCGCGAAAGTTATTGCAACGGATCTACGAGCATCAGCAAGTCTGGTGTTAGCCGGGTTAGCAGTAAATGGGAATACTTTGGTGGATAAAATCTATCATATTGATCGCGGTTATGATTGCATCGAAGAAAAATTACACGCACTTGGTGCCAAAGTTGCGCGGGTTGCGGTATAAGAACTTTGATTTTTCTAGTAAACTATAATCAAACCCAAATCTAATCTAATCTCATCGCTAAGCAATGGAACAATCAAACCTCATATCAGAATTGGCTGAACTTATTTCGGAAAGTCAAAATTCCGATACGCTGGACATTGATTTGCTATCAACTAAAGATGTGGTAAAAAGTATCAATCGTCAGGATCACCTGGTTTCAAAATCGATTACTAATATTATTTCTGAAGTTGCCCAGGCAGTAGATTGTATTGTTAAGGCATTTAAGTGTGGAGGACGTTTAATTTATTTTGGTGCAGGAACGAGTGGTCGGCTAGGCGTATTAGATGCAGTAGAATGTGTTCCAACTTTTGGGGTAGATGAAGGAATGGTTGTTGGTATTATTGCTGGAGGTGAATCGGCAATGTTTAAAGCGCAGGAAGGTTGTGAGGATAGCCTGGACGCAGCTATTGATGATTTAAAATCGATTAATCTTTCAGACAAAGATGTGTTAGTCGGTATTGCGGCAAGTGGTAGAACACCTTATGTAATCGGCGGATTAAAATACGCTAAACAGATCGGGACAACTCGAATTGCTATTAGTAGTAACCCGAAAGCGGAAATTGCACAGCATGCAGATATCGCATTGCTAACAATTGTTGGCGCAGAAACTTTAGCTGGATCATCTCGAATGAAATCGGGTTCAGCGCAAAAAATGTTACTTAATATTTTGTCAACCGCCAGTATGATCCGTATTGGAAAAAGTTATCAAAATTTAATGGTCGATGTAAAAGCCAGTAATGAAAAACTTTACGCAAGAGGTTTGCGAATGGTAATGCAAATTACTGGCGTCGAACAAGCCGTTGCCGAGCAAGCTTTGGATTTATCTGGCAAAAATGTCAAGCTGGCAGTACTTATGTTACTCGCTGAAGTAGACCGTGAAAATGCAGAAAAGCTGCTTGAGCAATCAGATGGTTTTTTAAGAAAAGCGTTGCAGCTTGTTTAGATTTTCAAGTATTTATTTTAGAGTTTGCACCTACAAATAATGATTATAAAAAGGCGTCAAAATGGAATGGCTTAAAATATTACCCCCGCTGATTGCGGTTGCAATTGTGCTTTGGAAGAAAGAAGTTATTTTAGCTTTGTTGATGGCTATTTTTACTTCGGAACTTCTCTTAATCAGCGAGACCTCTATGATGATGCCGTTTAGTAGTGGGTTGAATAGTTTAGATAGAATAAGCGCCGTTTTTGCAGATGCTGGTAATACTCGTATTTTAATTTTTAGCGTACTGGTTGGTGCGCTTTTAGCCTACATGCGAAAATCTGGTGGCGTGATTGGTCTAGTTAGAAAGTTAAACAGTATTGGACTCGCTCGCTCGCCAAGACATGTATCGTTGATGGCGAGTTTTACCGGCGTGGTGGTTTTTATTGAGTCGAATTTAAGTGTTTTAACGGCGGGAATTTTATCGCGAGGACTATTTGATAAGTTCGGTTTGAGTCGTGCTAAATTGGCCTATATTATCGATAGCACTTCTGCACCCGTTTGTATTCTTATTTTGCTTAACGCGTGGGGAGCTTATGTGTTAGCGCTATTGAGTAGTTATGAGCTTGAATTCTCTTCCGCTGAAATTCTTTGGGGTTCGGTACCATTTAATTTTTATGCATTGATTACTCTAGCAGTGGTTTTTTACTCAGCTTATTCTGGTAAGTATTACGGACCACTTGCTAATAGTCCCGTCCATATTCATGATGAAAAAGGTGAACAGCTCGATGGCAAAAACGAACAACAACTAAATGATGGTTCGGGAAAAGAGAATATTGGGAACGCAAGCTTTATGCTGCTCCCTATTTTAGTGATGGTTGGTGGTATGATCGGTTTTATGTTTTGGACAGGAGAGGGGGATTTGTCAGCTGGTAGCGGTTCTAAGTCAGTTTTTTATGCGACTAGTTTGGCCTGCTTGGTTGTTTATTTGATGATGCTGTTTAGTGGTCGATTTAAGCATCAACAATTAGTTAAAATTGGTTTTAAAGGAATGGGAGAGCTACTTCCTTTGGTAACGATTGTACTTTTATCCTTGGCTTTAGGGGCTAGTTTAAAAGAACTTGGAACGGGTATTTATATTTCTCAAATCGTTGGAGATTTTTTACCAATTTACCTTGTCGCGCCAGTTATTTTTATTGTGGGAGGCATTATTTCTTTTTCTACAGGAACATCTTGGGGAACCTTTGCCATATTGATCCCCATTGGTGTGCCAATTATTCAACAGATGGGCTTGCCGCCTTCGCTTATTATTGCAGCTATCTTAGGTGGTGGTGTTTTTGGCGATCATTGTTCGCCAATTTCAGATACAACGGCGGTATCTTCTATCGCTTCGGGCTGCGATTTGTTGGAGCATGTTAGAACACAATTACCTTACGCGTTATTTGCAGGCAGTATTTCCATTGTTGCTTATTTCATTGTCGGTTTATTTATTTTATAAATTAAAAAATTAAATATAATGTCGAGACACACACGAGCTATTATTAATCTAAGTCACATTAAGTCTAACTTTAAGACGGCTAATCAATGGGCGCCTGATTCGAAAAATATGGCGATTATAAAAGCGAATGCCTACGGACATGGTTTGATTGAAACTGCTAAGTCACTTGAGCCGCTTGTACCAGCCTTTGGGGTGGCGATCTTTGAAGAAGCAATTGCGTTAAGAGATTCAGGAATCAAAAAAGATATTTTAGTTTTACAAGGCGTTTCGTCAGTCGATGATCTTTTACAAGCTAGTGAGAAAAAAGTTTGGCTAACCATTCACAACCCACTTCAACTAAAGTTAGTGCTCGAAAACCCACAAAACAACAAGGTCACGGTTTGGTTGAAACTTGACACTGGAATGCATCGCCTGGGTTTTGACCATAAGGATTTAATTTTAGCGCTAAAGCAACTTAAAAAATGTCAATGGGTTGATGAATTAATCGTAATTTCTTCACACTTCTCTTGTGCCAGTGAGATTAATAACGAGGAAAATCAACATCAAGTAGAGGCTTTTAACGCAACTCGTTTAGCTTTAGCGGAGAACAAAAATATTCAGTTTAGTTTGTCAAACTCTCCGGCAATCGTAAGTTTACCTAACGCCAATTTTGATTGGAATCGTCCAGGAATAATGTTGTATGGACTGCCTTTATTTGATGGACCTCATTCTAGTGATCAACAGCTTTATCCGGCGATGACATTTGAATCAAGAATTATTGGATTGCGAAAAGTTAATCAAGGAGAGTACGTTGGTTATGGACAAGGGTGGCGTGCTGAGCGAAATTCTAAGATCGCGACGGTTGAAGTAGGTTACGCTGATGGTTATCCGAGGCAAGCAAAAACAGGTACTCCAGTATTGGTTAATGGAGTAAAAGCAGGACTGGTAGGCGTAGTCTCAATGGATTTAATCTCTATCGATGTGACTGATATTCCGGATGTTTCTATAGGTGATTTGGTAGAGCTTTGGGGAGAGCAACTTTGTGCCAACGAGGTTGCATCGTATGCGGATACAATAGGGTATGACTTAATTTCTAGCGTTAGCCAAAGAGTACCTCGTATTTTTCTAGAGTAAATAGAATAAGTCGCATAGGCTGACGGTTAATTAAAATTGGAATTTTTCATTATATAGTGCGTTGCTATAGTTATGGTTAAATTTTAAATATCACTTTATTTAGAACCGTATATTCAGATGAAAAAAATAGTAATAATAATCGTAATGCTTGTGGCAATTCAAAAATGGGAGGCGATTGAGAAAGTCTTTAATCCACCACCAGATTATGCAGAAGCTCATGGGGGACAAGTTATATTATACGCTACGTCGTGGTGCGCATACTGTAAAAAGACTAGAAAATTGTTAGAAGAAAATTATATTCCATATTACGAATACAATATTGAAACCTCTCAAGAAGGGCGTAAACAATACGATAAGCTCGGTGGACGCGGAGTGCCGGTGCTACTTATTGGTGGCGTGGTGGTCAATGGATACCGCCCAGCTGAAATTCTCGAATTAGCGAAGAATTGAAACTGGAATTTACGGGCAATACTGATCTGCCAATGTGCTTAGTATATCACTCGGCTTGTTTGGTGATTTAGTTAAATGCTGTTTTAGTTGAATGGCAGGAACTTCATGAGGTTTATCTTGAAAGAAATTAGAATTGAATAAACGGTGATATTTTTTTTCGGCAGTTTTAATTGAGCCTGATAGAAGATAAGCTTCTGCAAGTGTTGCATGATCCCAGTAATCCATTTTGTCAGTTGAAATGTTAAGTATTTCTTGAAGTGTTTTTTCGCGGTGTAAATAAAGTTTCACGATGTTCTTCGCTATTTTTTTGCTAGAATCTTGGTCGCCTGACCACAAGCAAAAAGCTGCGGCATTAATTCCCAGGTAGGTATTTCTTTGTTTAGATAATTCCCATCCCTTGAGATAAAGTTTACCCCACTGGTTTAGACGCTCCTGATCCCCATTGCGCCAAGAATTTTTTATGATCCCTGCGAGTATGCCAACTGACTCATCATCGTTAGCGGCTTGTTTTAATAGCTTTCTTACTAATTGTTCCGCTTGTTTTAGTCGACCGGTACGACTCAAAAGAAGCCCTTTAAGCTGATTTAGTCGCAGATCGTCTGGATTATGCTGCAAAGCAATCTTCAAAAACTTAGATACTTTAAGCATTTCCTTCCTATTGATTAATTCCTCACAAATGACAGATGCAAAAACTGGTTGATGAAGTAATGTTGGATTATTATCAATTTCTATTTTATTTAAATTCTTGTGTTCAAGCCATTCGCTTATCCAGTTGAATTGTTGAGCTATTTCATCGCGAGTGTCTTCCAATAGAGAAAAATGTCTGGTATTCGATTCAAGTAACTTAGATTTTTTGAGTAACCAGTCTAACCAAATATCGAGTAAAATAATTGCGATACGTCCATCATTTTTATCGGTTGGTTTTAGAATATGTCTAAACTGATTCGCAAGTCTTCGCAATGCATGAGCCCAGTTTCGTGTCTGGTTATCGAGGAGATTATAATCGTTAATATATTCGATATTGGCAAATACATTCGACTTTGCTTTTTCTCCTAGTCTAGTTACGCAGAAAGTTGAAGTGGCTTCTAAAATTCTTCCAGTATAAAAAACCACAGCTTCGGTAGCGTTAACTTCAACCACTTTTTTTAATTGAGAAATATCATTATCAAGATCAAAAAACTCAGTATTGATTTGAAACGAGGCTTGTAATTTCATGAATGCTTTCCTGATAGAGTATTCTGCTTCTGGAATTTTAATAAGTTGTTTACTAATTGCTCTCTTTTTGGAAAGAATTCTTTGGCATAACAATGGAAAATAATATGCCCAAGCGCACGTGGAGAAATCATACGACTTTGATCTTCGGTAGTTTTACCAAAAAACCCTCGATCAAGATCAATTTGATGTTTTATATCGAGTTGAGAAGAGAGTAAATAATCAAGCAAATTTTCAAGCTCCGTGATGTTTGCTTTCGCTGTGTTATTGGCTTTAGTATAGACACATAAATTTAAAGGTTGAATTTTCGGATAACCTTTTTCATTAAAATTGGTTTTGTTAAAAGTTACCAGGCTGTCAATATAAGTCGTTTCAAATTTTAAAAGCCGTGCGCGTAACATGTCGGGATAAGTGCCTGCAATAGATAATGTTTTTTCTTTGTCCCAGACAGTAACTTGCTTAGGGAAAGCTAAAGTAGGTGGTTTCTGTTTAAGCCACTGATTTAAACTTAAGCCCAGGGCTATTTCGGTACAAAGTGCATAGCTGAGATTTTCATCCACTGGCTTGTTGTAAGAAATTTGAGTAACACTAGTCGCTCTGTCCAGTATGTTTTTGAATCTAGATTGCCATTCATTTCCTGATGCTATTACTGACGATTTTAAAAAATCGTTTATATCAAATGGAAATATTAAATGAAGTTCAGCTCCCTGTTTAATTAGATTTTCTGCAACTAGTATATCTGCACCTGATGCGAGTGAGCCATACCCGCTTTTAACATTTAGCTCTAATAAAAGCTGGTGAAGCGATTGCTGCACTGGCTTCTCGTTCGATAGAGGAAAGCGACCCGAGCTATCAGCTGATATAATATGGCCGCAATAATGAATAATACTATTCATTATTTGCCTTTCTTTTAATATTTTCCGACTTTGAATATCTATTCTTTTTTTGTTTTTTTGTCGATGGCGTGCGACTCAAATAAATGACACTCGCGGATAATAAAATAAGTACGACTAAGAATAAAAAGACCGACGATTGCTCAGTTTTGCTACTCTCAAATATTATACTGTGTAAGTTTAATCCCCATAGATCAACCCACCCTATAATTACAGCAAACAATGAACCGAGTACACCATATTTCTTAATTCTTGCGTCGTGACTTTGACTGACATGATCTGCGATATATTGTTCTATTTCTTGAGCATCGCTGGAAGTTTCTGATAACAGGGATTTTATTTCAAGCGCCTTTTTATTTGCGTTGCAAAAAATATTGTGGTTGGTATTTCCACTAATTTGAGAGTAGCGAAAGTTAAGTCTAAAATCGTATAGTTTTGTACGGTGTTCTCTTAAAAGTTGCAGGTTTTCGCTAGTAGGATTACGCATATCAACTCGTTCACTATCTGGAGTGTTGCTATTTATTTCTCTCAAGAAAATATATTCTGCATAAGTTAACATAACTATCGGAACATAAGCTTGAGGAATGGCTGCTGTATCGAAGTTTTTTATCGATTCAGGAGCAGGATTTTCATAAGCCGAAAGATCGATATAGCTAGCAGCTCCCTCTAGACTGAACACATGGGTAATTGGTCTGAATGGCTCAAAAAACTCCGCTTGCTGTTCGATATTATCTGGCAAATAGAGTTCGTTATATTTTCGAGCGAGCCTGAAGCAATAATTTTTTCTATCCTGCTCTTGAATACCTTGAACTGTTGATAAAAAAGTATAGGAATAGGTATTATTTCTGTCGTTGGTAGGATTAAGGTTTATCGATTGGCCGATTTGTTTTGGTAGCAGCACATCGACTAATTTTGATAGTCCTTTAATGCTTTTATCACCATTTTTATCGCTATTAGGCTGAGTTCCCCAATCGAGAAGCGGTGATTGATGATCGTTACTATTACGGCAAATAACATAATTTATTTCTTGAAGCTCAGCAAGATGCGTAATAGATAAACCACTTTTGCCTGGTTGTTTAAATGATAAATCAATCATCATCATTCCAACACCATTGTTCAGTCCATAGAACCAAATATTATTAAACATTAATGGCCAGGCATTTTCACCGATTGGTGGTGATATACCTGCTGCTGCAAGCCTTTTTACCGCAGAAGGTTTTAGCGAAATGCTAATTGCCGAACCTAAAGTGTTGGGTGTGCCTTTGTTGAGTACTCGGATTGAATCGTTTGAAAGTTTACAGGGCGGCATACCAAAAAAGCCATCAGAAAAAGGAATACTCTGGATGCCATTGACTAATTTATCAGCAAAACTATGAATTCGTCTATCGAGCTTGAAATTAGACTGTTGCCAAACCTCGGAGTGCAGGAAGCTATCGTGCACATCGTTATCTAGAAAGGCCGCTTTTTTTACTAAATCGTTAACTTTAAGGTTTGTTAGTTTATCTGAAAACAGCTTATATTCCGAGGGTAAAGCGTTTGAGTCGAAGGTGTAGGGAAAGAATAATCGTATGGAATGGGTAAATTCACGTGACATTGGGAGTTCTATTTTTGCTCTAATTTATGCCTAGTTTAGAATAATCTACTCGAAAAAGCATGAAATTTCTTTATACTGTATCGATTATAGTTGCTAGGCTAAATATAGAATAAAAGCTGGATATTAGTCGATACAGGAATAAGATGAAAGACAATTTAGATTTGCAGTCAAATGGTTCAAATAACGGGTATCAACAGGTGCTTAAGGAATGCCTGGTGCCTATGACAATTAGAATTGGTTGTATTCAAAGCAACAAAGGAGCAGCAGAAGCTAATAGAAACTTTACTCACGAAAAAATCATTCGTCATATTGCAGGCAATGTTGAGCAGTTGAAAGAAGAACCTGTGGCAACACATATTTATTCGAAAAAATCTCCAATTGTTAGAGTTGTTTCCAGCAGTACCTCAAATTTTTCAATGCAAGGACATGTCAGATTTGAAAATTTACTAATCAGTTCGGAATTTGAACATTCTAATAGTGAAAGCTCAGAACAAGATGGATCAATTTTGTTTTCTAAAGAAATTACTGAAGAAAATTCAGCCACTAATTTTATTTTTAATCAGATCTCCTCTCAATCAGATGTATTGCTTGTGGATGCTTCGACTATTGAAGAGTCACGCGCACCTGAGTGCGAAAATATGCCTTCAGATATTGAGCTATTAATTAGCGAAAATATTGCATTGGAGTACTCTCCCTGCCTTATTATTATTCGAGAAAACGACTTGTTTGATTTTGTTAGTGCTAATAGCTCTCAAATGCAAGCAGGATTAAATGTGAAAGAATTGAGTCTAAAGCTGGATTCAGAACTAAGAGAAATATTATTGTTTGAATCGTTGCTAACAGAGCGAAACCGTAAAATTGAAGATGTAACGGATACTGAGGCTGGGAATGGACGCGACAATAAAAAAGCTCATAATGGCAACCATACGATCATAGAAGAGCGAAATGAGGCGGTTCAAAGGATAACTGATTATAATGGTGAATCCTCACTAGAGACACAGGAACTTAGACCTGATTTTGAATATCAAGGGCCTATTGGGAGTTCAAACTCGTTAATTAGCTGGCATAAGGTTTTCAGAAAATTTGTAGGTTTTCTTTCTCCAAAATCATCGAAGCAAAACAATGGTCTAACTCATCAGAAACATGTATCCAGAGATTTCGAGAATGAAAAGCTAGAGAGTAAAGTACCAGAAAATGATAACCTGCAGTCGCAACAATCTAGCCAGACTTGCCATATACTTTTCGCTCAATTCTTGAGAGCGGATCATTTAGCCATTCGATATGCAAATGCGCATAGAAGCTCGTTTATACTCATCTATTGTCTTGGCGCATTTGCATTGATTAATGCTGCTATCGCAATAGGATTTGCAAAAGTTGGTTGGTTAGCATTAACCTCAGCGTTACTGGAATTTTTCGCGTTAGTGGGGATTTTTAAACTATATAAAAACGATCATAATAAAAAATATCATATAAAGTGGCTCGAATACCGAAGTCTTGCGGAGATGTTGCGAATGGCACCGCTGTTAAATAGCGTTGGAATAACTCAATCTGCAAGAGGATTTGAACGACACCGCAAACAACATGAACCTGAGCTTGCCAGCAGGCATAATGTTGGCAGGATCTGGTTGATTATTTTTACCGAATCCTTAATGAGGTGGGTTAATTTTGACCGTGTTAAAATCAGTCATAAAAATTTAAGGTCGGCAAAAATATTCTTACGCGAAAAAATTCTTAAAAGCCAAATTAGTTATCACCAGAATAATGCCCATAAGATGCACATTGTCGGGCATAACCTGGGGCACTTCAGTTTTATTTTATTTGTGTTGGCTTTTGTTTTTGTTTCAGGAAAATTATTAACCAAATTTCTGGCATCAATGCATTGGGGGATTGATGAAGTGATGTTGAGTCAGGCAGGTCATGGGTTGGGCGTGCTAGCGGCGGTTTGCCCAATGATTGGTTCTGCCGCTTTTGCAATACGAAATCATGCTGAGTTTGATATCTCATCCCAGCGCTCTTTGGCAATGCTGAAAAATTTGAAAGGTGATATCGATGCGTTAGATAATATGCCCGAACCAATTCAGTATGATAAGCTAGTCGAACTAACGGTTAAAACCTCTTTAACCATGCAGTCAGAAACGGCAGATTGGCTTGAGATTTATGAGGTTAAGGAAACGGAGCCCGGATGATAAAAAAGCTAATTTTACCAAAGCGTGCCCCTTGAAAGCCTGCCTCTTGAAGCCTTGCGGGTACAAAGCTACAGAGAACAAAAAATGAATTGCTTTTAGTGGCTATTTCTATCTAATAGGTCTCGCATTCTATCTGCAACTGCGCTTGCACTTTCTGGTCGATTTTCTGGTTCAAAATCAAGTAAACTGCTAATTAGCTCGTAGGCTTCACCACAGTTGTTTTTGTTAATATCAGGCATTTCACTGGTTTTTTTTATTCCTAGCCAGGAGGATAACTTACTAGTTTTGTGTTGTTTGATTTCTATTTTCTTACCCGATAACCACTCATATAAAACGCATCCAAGAGAAAATAAATCAGCTCTGAAATCAATAGTTGTAGAAAGCTTTTGCTCAGGTGCGATATAGTGTTCTGTACCTTGAATTCTTTCCTTATGATGTGATTTTTGTCTCAGTAGTGCGATGCCAAAATCGACTAAAACTGAAGCACCTTGTTGGCTGATTAAAATATTCTCTGGTTTTATATCGCGATGAACAATACCCGCATCATGAACAGCAGCGAGTGCACGGGCAATCGGTAAAAGGTAAGTAAGTACGGTGTTTAAATCATTTGATTGATGCATTTTCTGCCTGAGATCGCCGCCTCCAATAAACTCTTGAACCAGGTAGGGATTACCGATTGAGTCGTGTCCAATGGCGTAAATTTTTGCAATGGATGGATGGGTAACGGCGGCAACGGCTTCAAATTCTAATCTTGCTTGACGCCAAAGTTTTTTTTGCTCCCGGTGATCGAGAAAGTCGGTATTATGAAACTGCTTAATTGCTACGTCTCGCCCGTAACTCATATCGTGAGCTAAATAAACATCGCCAAAACCACCACTGCCTAACTTTTTGCGAATAAGATAACCATCGTCCACTTGCGAAATATCATCACTAATCACTCGGACAGTTTCTTCATCAATATTTTCTTTGACTTTCAGGTTAATCATCAAGCTATTTATCTGTGGAAAAAAACGTTTGAACCCGTTTTTCTTTGCCATTTTTCGAGATAACAAAAGATGTTGTTGCGAAGTTTTTGCTTGATGATTTTTTGCCGCTAGTTGACTTACTTCAATCCGATATTCGATTTCTAATTCAGGGATGTCTAGCTGCTCAATTTTAGCTAATAGTTTTTCTGCATCATTCAGTGATAACTTGTTGTTTATTTCGGCATGTCGGCTTTGAACAAGTTCTAGTTGAACCTGATGATAAGGGCTATTTTGGGGTAATAGTTTGTTTAGTTGGTCGAGCGCTTCTTTGATTTTTTCAGTTTGGTTTTGTTTAATATTTAATAACGCGAGATCTTTACTACAAAAAAACAGACTATCTGAACTTTTATCTTTAACTAGCGCGATTGCTTGATTTAGGTGAATTCTGGCATCATTCCAGTTTTCGCTGGCGATTTCGATTCTCGCTAGCAAATTAAGTAAACGAGCTTTAGTTTCTGCCGGTTCTTTTTCCGACAAAGCCATGTCTAATTCAACAAAGTTTTTTGCTTGTTGATATCGCCCCAATTGCAAACATAAGCGACTCAAATTTCCTAAGGTCATGGCTTGACCTCGATAGTCATGTAACATGGTTTTCAAGGCAAGAGATTCCGAGTAATAAAGAAGCGCTTGTTGATGATCAGCAATTGATGTTGTCACGTTTCCTAATGTGTCTAAAATCATCGCCAGACCGTGGTTCTCGCTAATGGCTCGATAAATATCCTGGGCATGGAGTAAATACTTGAGAGCTTGTGGAGTATTCCTGCGCCATTGCATCATTATCGCTAGTGCGTGTAACAACCTTGCCAGTAATCGTTTCTCGGGCAATCCGTTTATCTGCTTTCGCAGCAGTTTGACTAGATCAGAATTATTAGCGTATTCAATAGGTTGCAAGATTATGAGTTCTATCTGTGCGGATAGTCTGAGTGGTTCTTTAAAACCATCTGAACTTTGATTTATGGGTAGGATTTGCTCAAATAGCGCGATTGCTTTCGCATTGTCGCCATTTTCTTGATGGGCAATCGCTTTGAGCCATGCAAATTCTAATCTTTCGTTATCAAAAGATAATGCTAAGTCGAGTTGCTCTTTCTCGAGCAATTCTTTTAGCTGTTGGTTTAGTTCAATTGGATAGACAGTCACTATAGGCGTTCCGGCTTTTTACATTTAGTTTACGAGAACTACTTTATAAATTGCTTCATTTAGGCTATAAATATAATGTCTAATCATGCTGACTGCAACACTAAGCTAATTACAATAAAAATAACTGGAGATATCAATCCAATGGCTATCAGAATAACTAATATTCTAGGTCCAATGCAGAAACAGACTCATTTGTTTAGCAGCGAAAAGCTGATAGCTATTGGTCGTGATCCTGCGGAATGTCAGATCGTTTATCCCTCAGATTTCACCACCATTGGTCGTAAACATCTTGTTTTAGAGGAAGATGCAGGTCGTTATGAAATTCGAGTGAATACCAAAAACCCAGTGTATTTAGATGGCATTTTAGCCGAAGATGATATGGAGTTGCCTGATATTTGTACAATTGCACTGGGGAAAAAAGACGGACCGAGTTTTAAAGTTGAGCGAGTTGAAAATGAGGAGTTACCCAAAACGCTCGATTACGGCAATCAAACAGAAATACATAGCAAAGTAAAGAAAACGGGTGGATGGATAAAAGTTGCGCTCTTTTTAATTCTACTAACTGGTGGTTGGTTTGGTTATCAAGGCTGGCAAACTCAGCAAAGAATTGAGCAGATGAATTTGCAAGCAGGCGAGATTTTTAATGAGATTTATCAGACGATTGACACCGATATTGGGCAATTAGCGAGTAAATTAAGCTCATCGGTTTATTTGGTTATTTTAAAAAGTCCAGCGGGTGAAACACCAATGGGTACTGCTTGGGTGGTTTCAGAAAACGCTTTGGCAACGAATTCCCATGTGGCGGATCTTTTTAACGAGCTCCCGGAAAATGGTGATTTTAAGTTTATCGTCCGCTCAATCGTAGCACCTTATCAAGATCATGTGATCAACAAGGTTGCGATGCACCCTGCATATCGCGCCTTTGGAGAAGCATGGGAAGAAGCCGCACCGCAACAAATTGAAGCCAATGGCAATGTGACGAATGTTGATTTTATACCAGGGTATGATGTTGCATTGTTGTATCCAGAAACTGCTGAAGGTAAACAAGTGGTCGAGGGACTGGCTAAGCCATTAACGTTAGCCTCTGAGACTACACTAACCAACCTTACCAGTGGGATGGAAGTTGCGTATATCGGATTTCCAATGGAAGGTGTTCAAAAACAAGTCTTTACCGAACCAACGCCAACAATCCAGGTCGCAAATATCACTTCAATTACTGATTTTTTCCGAGGACAGGGACCATTTAGCGCGACTCAAATGATCCAGCATTCACTACCCGCTATTGGCGGTGCGAGTGGCTCACCCATTATAAATAACAAAGGCGAGGTGATAGCCTTGTTAAATGCCGGGAATGTCGTTGGTCTGAACGATAAAGGTGAGCGAATTCCTAATGCGGTGGCAATTAATTATGCTCAACGGGTCGACTTGTTAACGCCATTATTGGAGCATGGTGCGGAATTCCCTATTGATGATCTGGTGGCGAAATGGGATAAAGGTTTTGCTCGGTATGCCAATAAACAAGACGCAGCCGAAGCGATGGTCAAAGGATTGTCTCAGAATATAGTTGCTGGTTGGAAGGAATATTTTGGAATTGTCAAAGAGCAAGAGGTTTATAATCAACAAGTAACGGTTGATGTTAACAAGAGAATTGATAATATTCCTGCCGCTCTGGTTGAGTTTACTGCACCGGCGACGGCAAACTATCTGATCCTTGCGATTGATGGCGAAGAAGGCGATATTGATTTGTTGGCTGGCGCTGTTGTTAATGGGCGGTTTCAAGAGCTCAATAGAAACACTAAATCGGATTTTTACCCTAATTTTAATGTAGAAGCTAGTCAGGGTGATCCCCTGGCAATATACGTTTTGTATCCAGATTTGGCTACTTCAGGCAAGCAGACATCAAAAGTACAATTAATTATTTATCACGATTAACCCTTTTTTCAAAAAGGTCACGTTTGTAGTCTTCCTGGACAATTGGTTTAGGCGACACGTCAGCGATTCTGACGAATTTTGCAATATTATTGATCGCAGTTTTAATTATAGAATTAGCTATTTATAGATCGTTACTAATTTATGGGTCGTTATTAATTATAGATCGTTAACACAAAGAGGAAAAAACATGAAAAATGCAATAAAAACTGTCGCGACTATGTTTGTCACCGCGCTTCTTTTAACTCAATCGGCAATCGCTGCAGATGAAAGCGGCTCAAGAGCCAAGCAACCACCCATAGAACATCAAAAGGTGGAACAATCTAAAGTTGTTAAGCGTTTGTTAGCGATGGCTGAAGAAACCAATGATGCTGTCTATTACATGGCTGCTGCTAAAATGATTGATTCAATTGCGCCAGTCGCGATCACTAAAAAACCGATGACAAAAAAAGGTAAAGTATCGGACAACGACATTTGGACAGCGAGCGAACTCTTTGGCAAGGTCGTAAAAATTGCTGGTGCGAAAAGTGATTTAGGTAAACAAGCTTCAGCCCTTGCGACTGAAATGAAGAAAAAGACGAATGCAGAAGGTTGTTGGGGTTATAGACATTACCACGTCATTTGGTATTACGATGCCTGGGGCAATTATGTCTACTATTACGAATGGCACAATTGCTAATTAGTTAAGGCAACATCGATTTTAGCCCCCAACTTATGGGGGCTTTTTGATCATCATCTAATTTTAAAAATATGCCAGCATTAGAAGTTACCTCCCCCGAAGGTAAAACATATCAATTTGACGCTCCAAAGTTAGAAGTCGTTCGTTTTGGACGAGATCCGACTTGGGCTGATATCGTTTTGGATGAAGAGTTAGCTCATAAGGGGGTTGGCAGAGAGCACTGCGAACTGGTGGCGAGTGCAGGTTGTTTTTCGTTAGAAATGAATGGCCGAAACCATGTATGGGTTGATGGCAAAAAAGCCTATGATGGCGATATTCTGCCGCGCAGTTGTTATCTCTCTTTTACCGATGACCCTAAGACCACTGGATTTAAGCTTGAAACGATTCTTTCAGGTGGAGCTGAAACTAAATATTTTGGCCCAGTGGAAGAGAGAGGCAGTCGATTCAGAAAAGTTATTTTTATTTCACTTGCACTTATTGTGGTTGCAATGTCATTTATCTTTTATCAATTTAGTCCATCCGAGAAACTTAGTGCGGAGCAAATAGAAAATTTTAAAGAACGTATATTTTCCGTTCAAACTAGCGTTAATGGCGAAATTTCACACGCCGGAACTGCGTGGTTAGCAGCAAACAATATGGTAGTGACTAACCGCCACGTGGCTGAATATGTTCAGCAAAATCTTGATTATCAAAACCTTGGGTTAGATGCCAATAGCTTTATTCGATTTCGTGCAGAAAACAATCATCAGGGAAAAATAAAAAAAATAAAACGAGTTATTTTTCATCCTGCCGAGAAAGCTTACCTACAATTTTTAAATCAGCACCCAGTAAGAGCGAGGTCAGCGTTTTCTTTGGACTTAGATGTCTATGATGTAGCGATTTTAGAGCTGCAAGGAGCGCCAATTGAATTATCTCCGCTGAAGTTAGCGTCGAAACAATCTGTGGCTAATTTAGTCAGCGGAGAGCCACTAGTTTTACTTGGTTATCCGCTCAGTATCGGAGGAAATGCCTGGGATCTTTTAAAGCCTGTTGCAGAAACCAGCTATGGTAAATTTGATAGAACACGTAATGCGTTTTCGAGCGAAGGTATTCAAAAGCTTAATCCACTTATTTCTTATGATATGACAACCTCTGGTGGAAATAGTGGAAGTCCAGTATTTAATTCAAAAGGGGAAGTAGTCGCAATCCACTTTGCTGGCTCAAAAGTACTGATTGAAGGAGCCAAAGTTGCAGGAAAAGACAAAGCTATTCGTCTTGATGCAGGAGGAAAGTCTTACGGACAAAATATAAGACTTGTTAAACAACTGGTTGATGGAAGTATTTTTAAGCAAGATACAATGAAAAAGGAACAAGTTATTTGGTTAAAATGGTTACAAACTACACCATCAATCAAAAACGAAAAAGTGAACCAACAAGACCAAAAATCTAAATATAAATATCGATGCGAATTTGATTTTATGGCTTCGTGGAATGGGCTCGCTCAAATAAGCGCTAACAAAAGGCGTTCACAACTAGATTTTCAATTTCCAGTACAAGGAGAGTACCTGGTTTTTATTCAATCTTTTGATCCTGATGGAGAAAGAATTGATGTGTCAGCTCATACGGCATCAGATTCCTATTCTTACTATGGCATTAAGCACTATTTTGATTTTAAAACTGAAATAATACATGAAAATACAGCATTAGATTTAACCTTAGGTGGTCCAAATAGCGTTGCTGAATTTGCTGTAGATATTTTTGTGTGGAGCAATGAAAAATGTGACGTAGATGGCTACGTCAATCGGGCTAATGGTTTGAATTAAGAGTTTATCGATGAGCGAAAGTAACAGAAATTTTAATTACCATGCGTTTATTTCATATCGTCATGCAGATAATAAAGAACAAGGAAGACAATGGGCTACCTGGCTACATCAAGCGATAGAAACTTATGAAGTACCCAGCGATTTGGTTGGTAAGAAAAATTCCAGGGGTGAGATCATCCCCGAACGCATCTATCCTGTTTTTCGTGACGAAGAAGAACTTCCCGCTGATGCAGATTTAGGTAAATCTATAGTTAATGCACTGGATGCCAGTCGAGTTTTGGTTGTTTTATGTTCTCCGCAAGCCGTAGCTTCGACTTATGTTGCAGATGAAATCCATCACTTTAAATCTATAGGGCGTTCTGACTCTATTATTGCTTCGCTATTATATGGCGAACCAAATGCAAGTTGGGATAAAGGAAAACTTGCTTCTGGCTTTAAGGAGGAAGATGAGTGTTTCCCAATTCCATTACAGTTTGAGTATAACGAAGAGGGGGTTCCGACAGAAAAAAGAGCAGAGCCAATTGCTGCAGATTTTAGAATTACTCAGAATGGCGTTAGCCAACAAGGTTGGTGTTCACCTGAGGCTTATCGCCAACAGTTAGAAAGTACATCACAACTAGGCAAATCAGAAATTCAGAAAAGAATAACTCAATATCAACAACAGCTTCATTTAATGTTGTTAAAGATCATTGCGGGAATTATGGGAGTTCCGCTAAGAGAGCTGACTCAAAGAGATAAGGAATATCAGTTAGAAATATCAAAGCAAAAGGCAAAAAAACTTCGACGCTGGTTGAGTGCGGTAGCGTTACTTGCGGTGGTTGCGATTGCTGCAGGTGTATTTGCTTTTTTTAAACAGGAACAGGCAGTCAAAGCTGAAAAGGTTGCAGTAGAGCAAAAGCAAATGGCGGAGCAAAATCTTGCCCAAGCATATGCTGGTTATGGTAGACGAGAGTTTGAGGACAAACAGTTTGAAAGTGCGTTGACTTATTTTTTGCATGCCAATCAGCTTGATCCAAGTGCTATCTCATATAAAGAGGAGTATCAAGCTTTCAAGCAGTCAGCAAAAAAATCCTGGAGTAAACAGCTGGGATTAAGATTCGATGCGCAACCTTATGTTTCGAATAATGCCCATTATGCTGTGGGTATTCAAGACGACAAGGTCTCGCTGTATGATCTAATTAAACTTAAAAAATTATATAGTTATAATTTACCAAGTGATGCTCGTTATGTTTCAATGGTTTCTGACGATGGTGAGAATATCATTGAGTACAATTTGGATCAGCAGCATTTCCGGATAATAAATTGGAAGACGAATGAAGAAACCTCTTTAAACTATTTAAAAGAATACAAGTTTATTATTGTTCTTCCCCATCACGGTGACGAGTTATTGCTTGTTATTTCATTAGATGGTTCATTTAGAATTGTTAACGCTAAGACGAAACAAGTTCACTCTTTGGTTAGCGCAGAACAAATTGAATCACATCAGCCAGGGTATATTGATAGTGTTAAAAAGGCTCCTCTCCGAGCGCTTGATCGTTGGAAGTATAATTATGCGAATGGGATAAGAACTTTAGTATTTGAATCAGGTTTAACGATTCGATTTGATTTAACTAAACCAGAAAATATAAAAAAGAGCATTTCACCACCTTTTTTAAGTGAATACGCTGATAAGTTGAGATTGTCTTTTGATGGAAAATTGCTTGCTTCGGTTGATTTAACTTTCTGCTTATTAAAAGGCTCTGATGAATGGTTGAAAGTTGCCAAACAAATCGATATTTGGGATCTGGAGAGTCAGCAAAAATTGAACAGTCTGGAATTAAAATGGCCTTTTGAACTAGATGATATTTATGCTGATCCGGGCTGTGATTCCGATAATTATGATCAAATCATTTCTGATGAAATTCGTAAGCAAGTTATAACAATTAATAATCAATTAGCTAGTTTTGATATTTTATCTCTAGATTCGACGGAATCAGTTAGCTTAGCTTGGGGAGATATAGTACGTGGTTCGTCAGAGCTTGTCCCGATATTGGAATACAATAAGTATCCGATACTGAAAAATCGATTCAATGTTCTACGCTCTTCCAACAATGGGACGTGGGGGTATCAAAACCGATCACCAGCTGAACAGCAAACTGGAAAAAACTCATATTGGTTACTCCCGTTAGCAATAAATAATAAAGTTACTCCATCACAATTTAAAGCTTCTATCAGCGCTAGTTTAGCGGATATGAGTTTAAGTATTGATGACAGGTTTATATCAACACTTACCACACAAGGAAATTTAATTCATTACTTTGCTGCAACAGGAGAACAGTTAAAGATTACATCCAATCATAACTTTGCAACTGAGTTTCCAGCGAGTGTGGTTTGCGCTACTGAAGACGCGCACGAGGTGATTTTGTCATCTAGTCATAAGTCTTGGCGGTATAACTGGCTTTTAGATAAATTAATTTGGCAAATCGATTTACTTGATGTTGAAGGTGCGGTGTTTTCATGTGAAAGTAATATTCAAAATGGTGAAGTATCATTGATCTTTTTGGATTCTGATAATCCATGGAAGCCGCTATTCGATATTAACAAATCGTCAATGGAAAAAGATAGTTCCAGAATAGTCCGGATTGACATGCGAGGAATTAAATTAGAGGAGTTAGACTTCAGCAAACAAATTATGAACTATCCGGTGACGGTAAAGTACACAACTAATTTTGGCGAACTCTACATTGCACAAATTGGAGGAACAATCAATCTATATGACTTTATCAATAAAAAAATCACTAACACCTGGTTGTTAGAAAGAAGCGATGATTTTTCCAGTGTTTCCAGTATTGCAATCGATCATGAAAACCTGAACGCTTACGTTGGTTATACAAATGGAAGAATATATCGATTAGATCCTAAAGAAAAATTCTTGATTGCAAGTTTATCTATGCCGGTACTAGGAATGTCCATTCACAATGGAGAACTTATCGCAGATACAGGTTATGATCCAAAATTTGGAAGGCAAAACCAGTATCTTGTGAATTTATTGAAAGAACATAGAAAGAGTTATAGTTATAAAATCGATTTGGAGACGCTAAAATTAGAAAAAACTAGAGGCTACGGTGATTCAAATACGCGATTGGTTGAATATTCGCACCTTGGAGACAGCAAAGTTCTTTATTCCGACAGTGGGAAATTACAAAAGCTCGGCGCTTCAACGATTGATGCCGCGATATTGACTGATCAAAACATGAAAAACACCCAATTATTTTATCATTCGGAATTTGAACCTTTTTATGTTCAGCGGAAAATAAATGAAATCAATTTTGGTTTTGAACATTCGGGTCGACAAGGTAGACTCTCTGTTTCTTCAGGAATGCAAATGCTGTACTCAATATCTAATTCAAGAAATTGGTTAGTAGTCTCCACAAGTGAGCAAATTGAGCAAACTCATAAAAGTTATCTGGTTAACCTTGACCAGGTAAGCAGACCTATTGATCTGGGGCAATTTGATCTGGCAATTGGGCAGCGTCTAGAGCTAACGGATTTTAGCTATGATGATAAGAAATTCATTATTTGTGATAGACGTTTTTGTAAAGTTTACCTATTAGACCAATTAACGGAAACTATGAAAGAACCGATAGCAACGATTGAGCAACCAGAACTTTTTTCCAGGATTAAGTTTTCTAACGATGGTTTATTGGTCAATACTTTATCGGGTAAATTACAAAAATGGAAATTTATTGACGGCAAGTATGTGCTCGATAAAGAAGATAGTAAGCATTTTTACAAAGGTATTGTTTTCGATCACCAAGCAAACAAACTTATTGTTGCAACTCGTTCAGAAGGTTTTATTTTTTCTCCTGATTTAGATAAAATATACCAAAAAATCGACTTTAATTTTAATTCTAATCCTATTGTTGTTGCTGATCTTAGCCAAGGTTGGGCTATTACAGTCAATACTAATTTTGATACATTTAATATAAGTGCTAGTTTGGTTGATTTAGAATCAGGAGAGGTTGTCGCCTACTTCAATCTACCGCTTTCTGCGGTGCCTTCAATTTATTACGACAAACAAGCAGGCAAGGTTTTTTGGACTAGCCTTGATGGTCAGTTAGCGTCCTGGAATGTTGATATTGCGTTTGAGAAATCAAAAGAATATACCAATCAATCTTATGCGGAAAAAATACTAGAATCCGAAAAAATAAATGAATTGAGCCTTAATGGTATTAGTCTCGAAAGTGAGTACTCGTTCAATAACTCAGTAAACTATTATGAAATGTTAGGGCTCGACAATTTTTCGCGTACAGCATGGCAATTTAAGAAGTCCTGGCTGAATAATAATCAGACTTGGCTTACTTCTTCGCGGCAATTGTTTGATATAAAAAACTGGGATAAAGAGATCATATACTATGGCGATGCAAAGAGCCAAATTGCAGAACAGAAACATATCAAAATTGGGCAACTTGAGAAGAAAATCATTGAAAATATATCTAGTAATCTAAGTGTCGAATTGCTTGTCTCTCAGCTCGAGAAACTATCTGAAAAGCATATTTTTGTTGATTATCAAAAACTAAACAATATCGTTAAGACAAATCCATATACTGCGTATATAGAGGGGAAAAAATTGCTAAATAATTTTACCGATAACTCTACTGCAGTGGCATCGGTTTTAAGACCTCGCCTTGCAGGTCTGGTTTTAAGTTCTGCGGTGTTGTCTGGCAAATTCTATGAAGCATATACTATTTATATGAATTATCCGCGAATACTTGCGCCTCCCAATCATATTCAGCAAACGTTTACGATACTATCAATGAATGGATACTATACGGAAACGTTGAACATACTTGAGGGAGAAATTAATAAGTTCAAACAATTGGAAATGGATCGGGAAAGCAGTGTTGCTTACCAGGGGTATCAATTTTTGTTGAGATACCAGTCTATGATTAAACCGCTCGAACAAAGGCGAGCGGGAATTGAAAAGCTACCAACTCTTTGCCTGAATGATATTCAAGATGGTTCTGTATTGCTATTATCTGAGTGGCATAAAGGTGATTGTTTGAGTTCGCTTAACGGTAACAATTATTATGAAGGAGCTGTCGGCTGGAAATATCTACAGCAGTCTCTAGGGCAAGCTGATAGTCAGGCAGTGGTTTGGCGAGATGGTGAAGAAGTCTCTGTAAAAATCCCTAACTCCCTTAATGGTGGGATGTGGCAATCAATGGGGTATAACGGGCAAAATGTATTATTGATCACAGCGATGAATGAAGATTCGCCTCTTAAAGAGTTGGGAATTCAAACGTTTGATTATTTAGTCGCGATTGATGATGAAATATTGCCGTCTCCCGCTATGTTGGCACATCATATTGCCGACAATCACCAAGGTAAAGATTTATGGGTTTTTCGCTCAGCTTCAAAAGTGCCACGCGCGAGTGCTAATCCCGAAATATTAGAAAAATTTAAGCAACATCCTTTGGCTTATTGGCAGGGAGAGCTATTTAAAATTAAACTACCAAAAGATCAAAGACTAGGAATAGCGGTAGAGCCATATCAGATACTGGCGCCAAAAGAATTGCCTTAAACCTAGAATATTTTTCTAACGCAATTTTGATTTCTAAATTTGAAGAAGTGTAAGACTTACTTATAAGAACTGCAAGATTTGTTATAGGTTAATCAACTCGTGTGGCTAATGTATCGTGATGAGCAATAATCAGCTCTCGCAAATATAGTCCAATATCGTCACGGGATTTAAATCCTGCATCAGTTGCAGCTTTCGCAAAAACTTTCTCAGGTAAGTCAGGCATAGATGCAAAATGGGCAAGGTCTTTATAATAACCGATAGTAAAACTGTCAACATCGCTTCCGAAAACTGTTTCAAAAACCACATTGGCTTGTCGTTTTGTGGTGGTTAGATAAGTGTTTTCCATTCTACGTTGTTTTAATAATTCATCAGCTTTTCCATGAAGTGCATGAAACATCTCGATGTGAAAAAGTCCAGTTGCATGAGATTTTTGCTTTAATTGTGACCACTTGATATTGGATTTTGCTAAAAAGCTATGTTGAAAATCGGCAACGTGGCTAAAGCTATGGGTTTTCAATGGCGTTTTACCGGCTGGTTCAAGTAACATCAGATCCCAGTGATCGCCTTGACTGTGGCGCATGATTGAAATTTCGTTATTTAATTTTGATTTATAGTTAGAGGCTTGTTTGATTAACGCCGCCAACGTTCCTGGAGAGGCTCTGAGTAAGGTGATGCGATATAATTCTTCGGCTACACAATGAGTACTAATCACGCATAAAATTATGAAAGATAAAAAAGGTTTCATCGATTTTGGCTTCCTTTTCAATTGTTGTACAAATTTATAGTGTTTAGAGTAAGGTAGGCATATCGAGATGTCTACTGAAAAATGATATTCTGATACTATCCATTTGTAAAATAAAGGGTTTTCTAATATCCTTAGGCTATTGGTAGTCTCATTTCAGTGAGAGCACAACTCTTGACTCAATCCAAACAGTTCGCTTGTCATGAATGTGACTTAATTGTTGACATTCCAGAACTTAGTGATGCTCAAAAAGCCATGTGCCCGCGATGTGGATTTGTTTTTACTCGATTTTTTATCAATGCTCGTAGTAAATTGTTTGCGTTTTCCACCAGCTCATTGATTTTTATGACTCTGGCATTAATTTTTCCTTTTTTAATCTTAACTTCGCGTGGAAGTGAAAAAACTATTTCTTTTATACAAGCATTACAAAGCATGGGAAACGACACTTATTTAAGCGTGGTAATTTTTATGTTAGTGACTACCGTTATTATTCCGGCAGTCGTATTGTTAGGAATTAACTATGTACTGGTATCATCGAAGCGGACGATTGAATTACCCTACACCAAGAATATTTTACGATTAGTTTTTTACTTGCACCCGTGGAATATGGCCGAGATATTTTTACTTGGTATTTTGATCAGCATGGTCAAAATTACATCCTTAGCTCATATTCAGTTCGGTTGGTCCTTTTTTGCGTTTGTTTTGTATATTTTAAGCATGGCTATGACGCGTTTATTTCTAGATAAATATCAAATATGGAGTTGGTTGCATCACCACCAAAACTAAACTCGATTATGGATAATATTAATAACTACAAGAATACAGCGCGTGCTATCAAGATGCAAAGTTGTGCGATGTGTTATCAGTTGAATAGGGAACATGAAAATCGATGTGAGTTTTGTGGTTCTAAAATCCATTTAAGAAAAGATAACTCTTTGCAAAATACCATTGCTTTGTTGATCACTTCTATTTTGCTTTATATTCCTGCAAATCTATATCCGATTATGATCACCACTTATATTGGAGAGAAAACCTACAGTACTATTCTTGGTGGAGTAATCACTTTGTGGAGTCAAGGTTCATACCCGATTTCGATAATCATTTTTATTGCCAGTGTGATGGTTCCGGTGGTTAAAATAATCGCCCTTGGCTGGTTATGTTATTCGGTGAAAGTAGAAAGGATTCAGTTTTTTAAAAATAACCATCGGATGTACAGAATAACCGAATTTATTGGTCGATGGTCGATGGTTGATGTTTTTGTCGTTACTACTTTGGTAGCCTTGATCCAAATGGGGAATCTGATTAGTATTACTCCTGGTAAAGCGTCCATAGCATTTGCTGCAATGGTGGTAACCACTATGTTAGCCGCATTTAGTTTTGATACAAGGTTGATTTGGAATAAGTTAGATGTGTCTCATCAATAGCTCGGTAAAAGACTCTTACTAGAAGAATTAAATGAGGCAATTAAGGTGCCGGAAAAAATAAAATGTCAGAAAGTAATTGAAATGTCAGAAAGTAATTAATATGTCGGAAACAATTAGCATGTCGGAAAACAATTAGAATGTCAGAAAACGATAACACTGGGCAAGTGCAAACGCCCGTTGCAGATGTTGAGCATGTGCATCGCATTTCTAAAGTTTGGTTTATACCGATTATTGCAATATTTATTGGTTCATGGATGGTTTATGAAGCCTGGTCTAATCAGGGGCCATTAATCACTATTTCTTTTGAAACAGCGGAAGGCATCGAAATTGATAATACCAAAATTAAACTTCGGGACATCACTATTGGTAAGGTTGTTGATTTACAATTAAACGATGATTTCAAGGGTATTCAAATTACTGCACGATTAAATAAAGATACTGAAAAACTGCTGAAAAGTGATACCTTATTTTGGGTAGTTAAACCGAGAGTTGGTAGCGGCGGTGTTTCGGGGTTGTCTACTTTTTTATCAGGTTCATACATTGAATTATCGCCCGGGATAGTGGGGGAGACCAAACATGAATTCCTGGGTTTAGAAAATCCGCCAGTCACGCCGCTTGGAACACCCGGTTTGCGGATCACTTTAGACAGCGATAGTCGTTCAGGTTTAGACATAGGTGACCCGATTATTTATCGCGGAATTAAAGTTGGTCGGATCGAGTTTGTTCATTTTAATCTAGACGAGCGAAAGGTTTATTACAACGCATTTATTGAAAGTCCCTACGATAAACTGGTGACAACCAATACTCGATTTTGGCGACTGAATGGTATTGAATTAGAAATGTCGGCAGATGGAATTAGGGTAGAAACGGGAACCTTGGAAACTTTTTTAGGTGGCGGTGTCACTTTTGACATACCTGATAACTTAGCGCCTGGAGATTTGATCACCAAACGTGCTTACTTTTCTATTTATTCTAATAAAACAGAAGTGTTGGAAAAGCAATTTAAAATTGCGCAAGAATTTGTTTTACTGTTTGGACAATCTATTCGAGGTTTAAGTCCGGGCGCGCCAGTTGAGTATAAGGGGGTTCGCATTGGAACAGTAGTAAGAACCGATATTGATTATGATGACATGAGTAACCTGCTGGATAAAAATACAAGAATACCTGTTTTAATCCAAATTGAGCCTGCTCGTTTGGGGCTCAAAGATCAAGAAACAGAGCTGGCCAATGTAAAAACAGCGGTGAATAAAATGATTAGTTCTGGTCTACACGGGTTTATAAGTTCGGGAAATTTGTTGACTGGAAGCAAATATATTGAGATCCAATATGTTGCCAACACTAGCTCGAAGGAACAGCACTTTAGTGGTTATCAAGTTATTCCAACGGCAGCGAGTGAAATTGATAGTTTACTAGAAAAACTCGATAATATTTTGGGTACAATTTCACAACTGCCGCTGGCAGAGCTTGTTGATAATGCAAGCGGTGCAATGGCTCGAATGGATATTGCGATGGTCAATTTTAGCAAAGCATCTCATCAAGTTGATAGTTTACTCGATAATGCCGAAAGTGAGTTTTTAATCGCTAATGTGAATAAGACTCTTGCCGGATTTGAAGCCTTGGCAAAAGACTTTTCGCAAGGCTCAAAAACACACCAGGATATTCAAAATTTGCTAACCGCAATGGAGAATATGCTTAAAGAATTAACGCCCGTGTTATCACAACTTAATCATCAGCCAAATAGCTTGATTTTTGGTGGTGAAAAAGATGATGAAGTTGAACCAATAGGAAATAAAAATGAATAGATTAACTTTTGTATGTTTATTGTTTTCCTTACTTCTTTACGGCTGTGCCAGTGAAACCAATACTATTAATTATTATAAGTTGGGAGCTGTGAATAAAGCATTTAATCCTGACAATACAGGGAATGGAAAAAGCAACCGTTCAAACCGATCTTTGATTGTCATAGAACCTATTTTGTTGCCTGATTTTTTGAGGCAGCAAGGATTAGTAATACAAAAAACCGATCATCAGCTACAAATTTCTAACAACCACCGTTGGGCAGAAAGTTTGGAGAGTGCTATATCAAGAGTTGTGCAAAGCCACCTTGAAAATCAACTCCCAGAATATCGTTTTGAAAATCAGACCGGACGCTGGAAGCTCAAACCGCAGTTTCGATTAAGTATTGAGTTAGCAGAATTTCAGGTTAACAATCGAGAAAGCAAAGTGATTACCTCCGGGCGATTTTGGATTTTTAATCAGAATGAGGAGCTTGTTTCTAAAGAGAGATTTTTAATTGAGGAATCCCTTAGTAGTAACGGTTATGAACATGCGATTTCTAATCTGGAAATAACACTAAATAAATTGGTCGATAAGTTAGGAAGTGCAATTAAAGTTCTTGCAAATTAAGTTACTTGCAAATTAGGCTAGCGGCTTTTGTTTCTTATAAAAATTTTTCGGTAGTTCAACCACTCTCGTATCAAAAATAAAGTCATGCCAGCCTCTATTTTCTTTATCAACCAGGCTCCAAATATTTGCCAGCCCTGCAAAAGATAGAAATGAGCGAATATAGGCTTCTTTCCAACTCAGTAGCTTTCCATCTGCTTTATACAATTGTAACCGCCAAGCTTTCATACCAACGGTTTGACCACCTTTAACCCAGCACCAAATATAATAGTATTGGACACACATAAATAAATAAATCCACCATAAAGGATTGCGACTAGCGCCAGAGGAAACTACTGAAAAGTCTTCGAACCAGGGTAGTGTGACTATTTTTAGCAGGATTAGACCGACAACCATTGCTAAGATAAAGATCCCAAGAGCGCCTAACAAGTCGTAAATCCATGCGAATAGCCGCTTCCAAAAAGAGGCAAGGGTAACTTCTGTCGCTAAGGGAGTTTTGGAATTTTGCGCTTGTTCAGTTGGCACGGATTGCTCTTTTTTAGCTAAGATGTCGAATGAGCGCAGTCTAGCAAATTAATTCGATAATTAGTATTAACTATTCTGATCAGGCTTTATAATACGCGGTTCGATAATACAGAAAGACTTAGGGAATTCAATTTGAGCGGTTTAAACCTACAAAATCAACGAGTTTTGTCAGGAATGCGTCCTACCGGACGTTTGCACTTGGGGCACTATCACGGGGTTTTAAAGAACTGGGCGAAGTTACAGCACGAACATGAATGCTTCTTTTTCGTCGCTGACTGGCATGTGCTAACCACACATTATGATGATCCAGCGATTATAGAGCAGTCAGTGTGGAACATGGTGATTGACTGGTTAGCGGCGGGGGTTAATCCCGGTTCAGCGACTATGTTTATTCAATCAAAAGTTCCAGAACACGCGGAATTAAACCTCTTATTGTCGATGCTCACACCGCTTAGCTGGCTTGAAAGAGCGCCAAGTTATAAAGAGCAACAAGAAAAATTGACTGATAAAGATTTAACCACTTACGGATTTTTGGGCTATCCACTGCTGCAAACGGCTGATATTTTGATCTACAAGGCTGGAGCAGTTCCTGTGGGGCTCGATCAAGTACCACACGTTGAGATGTCTCGAGAGATCGCCCGTCGATTTAATCATTATTATGGTCGAGAACCAGGATTTGAAGAAAAAGCCGAAGCAGCCATTAAAAAATTAGGCAAAAAGAATGCTAAGTTATACAACACCCTGCGTCGCGATTATGTTCAAGAAGGCAATGAAGAATCTTTGAGTAAGGCACATGCTTTGGTAGAAGGGCATTCCAGTATTTCGCTGGGTGATAAAGAGCGTTTAGTGGGGTATCTCGACGGGGGCGGCAAAATTATTTTACCAGAGCCACAAGCGTTGCTGACACCTGTATCTAAAATGCCGGGGTTAGACGGGCAAAAAATGTCCAAATCATACAATAACGTGATAGAAATGCGTGAAAGTGCAGAAAATGTTGAGACTAAAATCAAACGAATGCAAACCGATCCTGCACGAGTACGTTTGACTGATGCTGGAAACCCAGATAATTGCCCCGTTTGGCAGTTGCATGAGGTTTATTCAAATGACGAAGTTAAATCCTGGGTTAAACAAGGTTGCACAACTGCCGGTATAGGCTGTTTGGAATGTAAACAGCCTCTGGTTGACTGTGTTAAGCAAGAAACATCCGAATTTAGAGAGCGAGCGAGAGAGTTTGAAGAAGATCCAGATCTAGTACGCAATATTATCGCCGAAGGCTCTGATAAAGCTCGAGATATCGCTAAAGAAACGATGCAAGATGTCAGAGAGGCAATGGGACTTTCTTACCGCTAGTTGGTAATTCAAAGTTAGATACAAATATGAGTCAAAACGAAAACCAACATAACCCGCAACCTGAACCTCCATTTCAGGAAGCTGGAGCATCACAGCAATCTCAAGAAGAAATGCATTTTGCTATGGTTGACGGTGAACCTGTCAGCGATGTGCCGAAGGATCTTTATATTCCGCCTGATGCATTGGAAGTTTTCTTAGAGGCATTTGAGGGACCGCTTGATTTACTGCTTTATCTAATTAAGCGACAAAATCTGGATATCTTGAATATTCCCATTGCGCACATCACCGAGCAATATATGGAATATGTTGAGTTAATGAAGAGCGTCAATTTAGAGCTTGCTGCGGAGTACTTGGTGATGGCCGCAATGCTCGCTGAAATCAAGAGTCGGGTGTTATTACCTCGCCCTAAAGTGGATGAAGATGAAGACGATCCGAGAGCCGATTTAATTAGGCGACTGCAAGAATACGAGCGATTTAAAAAAGCTGCGATGGATGTGGATGAGCTACCTAGAATGGGACGAGATACTTTTCAGTTGGAAGCAGAAACGCCAGAGCTTCACATTGATAAAGCGCCGCCCGATGTGGATATGCGAGATCTGTTAATGGCATTAAAAGATGTGCTAAATCGCGCAGAAATGTTTACTTCCCATCATATTCAGCGCGAAGCATTATCAACCAGAGAAAAGATGGCGACGGTTCTAGCCATTTTATCAGCTGACAATTTCACGGATTTTGTATCGCTATTTAATATTGAAGAAGGGCGGGCAGGTGTTGTTGTTACCTTTTTGGCAATTATGGAATTGACCAAAGAATCACTGGTTGAATTAGTGCAAAGCGATCCTTTTTCGCCTATTCACGTGAGAGCAAGAATTAATTAACAAAAGATCGAGTTGAACGTGGTAAACCAATTTCGAGAATAAACCATGAAGTTTGACATCCGCTCTTAATCAGCAATAAAACGAGTAAATTAGCAACAATGAGTATTGAGCAAGACAAATTAAAAAATATTATTGAGGCAGCACTTTTAGCTGTTGCTCACCCTATGTCTGTCGAGCAATTGATGAAGTTATTTGATGATGATGCCAGGCCTTCCGCTAATGCGATTAAAGATACGCTGCGTCAGCTACAAAATGACTGCGATGGACGAGGGGTTGAATTAAAAGAAGTAGCCAGCGGTTTTCGCTATCAAGCAAGGCAAGAATATTCACAGTGGCTGAGCCGTCTATGGGAAGAACGTCCGGCAAAATACTCGAGAGCTGCGCTAGAAACACTCGCCTTAATCGCCTATCGTCAGCCAGTTACTCGCGCTGAAATTGAAGATGTTCGTGGAGTTGGAGTGAGCAGCAGCATTGTCAAAACGCTGATTGAAAGAGAATGGATAAGAGTTGTTGGACATCGTGATGTACCTGGAAGACCTGCTCTTTACGCTACGACTAAGCAGTTCCTCGATTATTTTAATATGAAAAGCTTAGAAGAGCTGCCAACGCTTTCGGAAATTAAAGATTTAGAAGAGTTAAATCCACAGCTTGATTTACCAGATCCTGATGAAGAAAAAGTCGAAAACGAGACAACTACGGATCAGACACTTACTGGGCAAATTGAAGAGCAGACTCAGAATGAAGTGGATGACGAACTAGATGACGTGCATACCGAATCAAACCAGGAAACTTTCTACGCCCAAGTTGAAAGTACTGAAGAGGAAATTGAGGCGCTAGAACAATCAGAATCAGCTGAGCCCCAATCTTCAAATGAAGAAAAAATTATCACAGAACAAGCTACCACAGAGCAAAGCGAATCATCCCTTCCAGCAACAGATGAGTCTACCCCGTCAGATTAATTTAAGAGTTAACCCAATGTCACAAGGTAAATTAACAAACGAGAAGCTTCAAAAACTGATGGCTAATGCCGGAGTAGCTTCTCGCCGAGAATCAGAAAAATGGATCGAAGCTGGGCGAGTGAGCGTGAATGGAAAAATAGCGGAAATCGGCGATCGCGCAACCATTAAGGACAAAATTCGGGTTGATGGTAAACCGATAAAATTCACAAAACCCGAAGATTTTAAACGTAAAATGATCGCGTATCATAAACCAGAAGGTGAGATTTCCAGCAAAAAAGATCCAGAAGGGCGTCCTACTATATTCGATACCTTGCCAAAAGTTCGAAATGCCAGGTGGTTAAGTATCGGGCGGTTGGATTTTAATACCAGTGGCTTGATCTTTTTTACCAATGATGGCGAGCTTGCCAACAAGTTAATGCATCCATCCCTTGAACTAGTCAGAAAATACGCGGTGAGGGTTCGAGGACAAGTATCAGATGATATGTTGCGACAACTGCAAAGCTCTGTTACACTTGATGACGGTGAGGCGCACTTTGAAACCATCGAAGACGCAGGTGGCGAGCGGAGCAATCATTGGTATCACGTTACCCTGAAAGAAGGTCGCAATAGAGAAGTAAGAAGATTATGGGAAGCATTTGATATTCAGGTATCTCGTTTGCATCGCATTCAATATGGTTCTTTTGAGTTGCCCAGAGCATTAAAAAGAGGGCGGTGGCGAGAACTAACTCCTAAGGAATTGGAAGAGTTTGAAAAATTAGCTAACTTAAAAAGCGCCAGAGGAAACAAGGTTGTTCGTCAAGACAAAAATAAAAAGCGACAAAATAAGCGTCTTAAAGCGAGAAAAGTTTTTAAGAAATGAAATCAATGAATAAAGCAAAAGTCTTGTTGGTTGGCTTGTGTAGTTTGTTTATTACAAGCTGCGGTGATTTCCCCGAGTATTCCTATGATCGATCTAATGACTATTGTGTTATGCAATTTCCGTTTGCGGGCGGTATTATCGGGCGACAATACGTTGGCTTTTTTAAAGTAATTTCAACCCTGCAATATTTAGATGAAGATCCGACTTATCAGGTGATAGTGACCGATGTTCCAGAGTTTAATATGGAACAAGGAAGCGTGCAAAAATTTATTATTGGTGATAAAACCTACAAACCAGAATTCAGGAGAGGGCATTTATTGTCGGAGCTGCAACAATGGGGACCTGGTTTTGTGCTCGATCAAGATAAGTCGGCAGAGATTTATCAATTACTGCAACAAGGTAATGATTTAACCATTGTTGGGCGACTTGAAATTGGTCATCAGTACGAAACTGATATTTATAATTTTTTCTTTGAAACCGATGACGAGCCTTTTCGTGCTTGTATTAATCGGCTATTAGATGCCGATGATATGCGTCAGTTGGAAAAGATGAAGTTAGCAGACTCTCAGAAAAATCAGTCTCAAGTTGAAGTTTCCGAGTAAGTTTAATTGCGATCTTTTTTTGTGGGTGCGCTGTTAACAATCAAACGAAAAAAATCGCTCCTTTATCAACCCCCTCAAAGGCCTTAACTTTAAACTCAGAATCAGGATTTTTCTCTTTTAAATACTCAGCTAAATAACTCGCAATCAATTCCACCGTAGTATCTGTTTTAATTAAATAACATCGGTGTTTGGGAATTGTTAGATGAAACAAACCCTGATTGGCATGGTATTCAAATACCCAATAATCTACCCCATCAATCATTTCACTGTTGCTGATATCTTCCTCTGTGGCTAGATAAATATCTTGCCAGATCTCTGCGATATGAGCTGACCATTTTTCTGAATATTCAGAGTTTTCCAAAACTTCAATTTTTGAGCGATGACCGTGAGCGATCCGCTGGCAATCACCAAAATGTTTTTTTAACCCGTGAGTATAATGATAAAAATCACCATCGATTTTTTCAGCATATAAGCGAAGCTCAATCCGAGTAACATTTTCAGGTAAAATATTGAGAATTTCTTTTTTGAGGACAGCCTCAATCGACTGAGTGGTGACATTTTCATCCTCGATTAAATACACCGCTTGTTCAGGGCTGGTATGGCAGTAATTGTCACCATTTTCTGTTTGTAATTTGAGAGTTAACTGTTGTGGTGACTGCTCGATGATGAGGTTTCGTTGGTGACGCGCCACTAAAAACTTGTGATCGATCAGCTTATCAACGCAGGATTTAATTCGTTTTTTCACAAATGAAAAATCAAATAACATACCTTCGTCGTTTAACTCGCCGAATAACTCGACGTCTAAAATTAAGCTTTCGCCAACGATCCCTCTCTCAGGATGAAAATAAGCGAAATCAATGTTGGTTAATTTGTCTACAAAAAGCGCCTGCATCTTCTAAAATACTATAAATGTGAATCAAGATGCGCAATTTTAGCATAATGTCCTGATAAATCTCGATTATTCGGAAGTCAAACAGATTAATCTGGGTTAAAATTAGCCTCCAAATTTGAGAAGGAAAAACTTAATGAGTAAGCGATATCATATTTACGGCATGGGGAATGCGTTAGTTGATTTTGAAATAGAAACCACGGCTGATCAATTAACCAAGCTAAACATCGATAAAGGCATTATGACTTTGATTGAAGAAGAGCGTCAGGATGAGCTTTTTGATGCTTTTCAGACACATCGCCACTCGAGAGCCTGTGGAGGTTCAGCAGCCAACACCATTATCGGTGCGCAAACTTTAGGATCAGCTTGCTTTTATTCGTGCAAAGTCGCGAGCGATGAAGTAGGTGATTTTTACAAAGACGATCTGCTGAATCATGGTGTACACAGCAATTTATCTAGTGAAATTCTGGAAGATGGAAAAACGGGTAAATGCCTGGTGCTAATTACTGATGATGCCGATCGTACTATGAATACGTTTTTGGGTATAACGAGTAATATCAATTACCAACAAATTGATGAATCGGCACTCATGGATTCAGAGTACTTGTATGTCGAAGGTTATTTAGCGGGTTCACCAACTGCGCTAGTCGCTGCAGCTAAGGCAATGAAATTTGCCAAAGATAAGGGGATAAAAACTGCATTTTCTCTTTCTGATCCGAATATGGTTCGTTTTTGCCGAGAAGGCTTAGACTCGATTATTGGTGATGGTGTTGACTTGTTGTTTTGCAATTATGATGAAGCAACGGATTATACTAATACCGAAAACCTTAACGATGCGATTGATAAATTATCACAAATCGCAAAAACGGTTGTTGTTACTTTGGGACCCCGTGGTTCGATCATTGTTGATGGGCAAGACCGCATTGAAGTGAAAGGTCACGATGTCGATGCGATTGATACCAATGGAGCTGGTGATTTATTTGCAGGAAGCTTCTTGCATGGATTAACCAACGGACATAATTTAGAAAAATCCGGGAGGTTAGCGAGCTTTGCATCGGCGCAGTTAGTGACCCAGTTTGGTCCCCGATTGACAGAAGAAAATCTTGCCGTGGTTCGCCAATTTTCAGATGAATTAAATCAAGAATAAGTTTAAAAGAGTTCTCAGGTAAAATGGATTCAGTAAATAGTTCACTCAAAATCCTTTGGATAATGCGCCATGGTCTTGCGGTCGATCAGTTTGAAAGTGATTTTACTCGCGAGCTTTCCGCTGTGGGTGAATCACAGGCAGAAAGTATCGCAGAGCAATTGTTAGCGCAGCCTGATGATTTACCAATCGATATGCTGGTCAGCCCCTTTAGTAGAACACAATCAACGGCAGAAATCGTTCATAAAAAATTAGGTTTGAAGCATCCTTTTGAAACTGATGAAATGCTGGTTCACTTTGCCGATCATAAAATTCTGGGTGACTATCTATTAGCAAGCTCGTATCAGAATCTTATAGTCGTGAGCCATATGCCGATTGTTGCTCACTTATGTCGATACCTTTCTCCCAGTTGTGGTATCAATGGTTTCCAGACAGCACAAACGGTAAAAATGGTATTTAAACAGGACAGTTCGAATAATATGATTGGTAGCGTTAGTCAGATTTATTTACCATCGTAAAGTAGCTAGAATGATTCGAGATAGAATATTAAGTCTAAGAACTAAAAAATAACAACAAGCATTGACAAGCAGTAGAATAAATTAGGGTTGGAGTATGAGTGGCAAGCATGCGAGTAAATTGAGATTCTATTGGATCGCATCTATGACGGGGATGTATACTCTTTGGAGTTGTATACAGATAATTTTTTTGTCTCGTTTGGCAAAGGAATTTAGACCCTTTATTGACCGAATAATGACTCTATGGTCAAAACGGTTATTAAATTTGATCCGAGTGACTATTAAAGTTTCAGGGCTAGAATATTTTCCTAAAATTGGAACCCGTCCAGTTATCATAATGTGTAATCATAGTAGTTTGTATGATATTCCCGTGGCGATTGTTGCGTTAAATACCAGTATTCGATTTGTAGCAAAAAAAGAGCTTTTTCAGTTGCCAGTTTTTGGTACAACAATAAAGCGAGCTGAGTTTATTTCGATTGATCGTGGCGATCATGAACAAGCAGTCAAAGATTTAGAGCATGCCAAAGAAAAAATGCTATCTGGAATTAATTTATGGATGGCACCTGAAGGTACACGATCAAAAGATGGAAAGCTTGCTAGGTTTAAACGTGGTGCTTTTCATGTGGCTATCGATACCAAAGCGCTGATTGTGCCAATAGTAATAAAAGATATCCATAAAGTTCAAGCAGGTGATAATTTACACTTGTATTTAAATCAAGAAGTCGAAGTCGAAATATGCGAACCGATTGATAGTCAGGAATACGATACTTCTAAACGAAAAGAGCTGATTGAGATAGTGCGTAATCGTATGTTAAAAGCGTTAGGTCAGTAATCGTTTCGACATTAAACTAAATTATCTAATGTGGTATTAGAATGACAGAACCTAGAAATCCTGAACTCGAAAAAACTATTGTCGATAGTGCTGTCGCTGATCTTGAAACGATCAGGGATTTTATACGATGGGCATTTACTAATTTTGAAGACGCAGACTTATTTTATGGTCATGGAACAGATAACCCATGGGATGAGGCGGTAGCTCTCGTGCTGCAGAGTTTGGGTTTACCATTTGATACACCAGATTTTATTTTGGCGTCTAATTTGATTGCTTCTGAAAAACAAATGTTAGCCGAGCGAATATTGGAACGAGCGAACGGAAAAACACCAGTTGCCTATATCATTAATAAAGCCATTTTTTGTAATAGTGAATATTTTGTTGATGAGCGAGTGCTAATCCCTCGTTCACCGATTGCAGAGTTGATAGAGAATAATTTTGAACCTTGGATAGACCCACAAAATGTCAGTAATATTCTAGATTTATGTACTGGAAGTGGTTGTATTGCAATAGCGTGTTCTCAATTTTTTCCTGATGCGGTTGTAGATGCCGGAGATATTTCACCTGACTGTATTGATGTTGCCGAAATCAATCGCGAAAAATTACAACAGGATAACGTAGCTTTTTATATTTCTGATTTGTTTGAGCAAATACCTGATAAAAAGTATGACATCATTGTTTCCAACCCTCCATATGTAGATGCGGAGGATTATGATGAAATTCCAGATGAGTACCATGCAGAACCGAAGTTAGGTTTAACCTCTGGGAAGGATGGTTTGGATCTAACCAGAAAAATTTTAAGCAACGCAAATGATTATTTGACGGACGACGGTATTTTAGTTGTGGAAGTGGGTAACAGCGCGTTGGCGCTAGAGCAAGCATATCCTGAGCTTGAATTTAGCTGGTTAGAGTTTGAGCGCGGCGGACATGGCGTGTTTCTTTTGACTAAACAGCAGTTAGAAAATCTGAAATAGTTTATAGGTTAAAGTGTGGAAATACGTTTAGATGATATAGAAAACGAATATCTTAGGAACTTATTAATTGAACATCGGAATGATATGTTAAAGCATTCTCCTCCAGAAAGTGCCCATGCGTTGGAAGTTGGTTCTATTAAACAGCAAAACATTGCATTTTGGACAGCATGGAAGAACGAAGAGTTGCTCGGTTGTGTGGCTTTGAAAAAGCTTAGCGATGATCACGCCGAAATCAAATCGATGAAAACTAAGAATGAGCATTTACGCAAAGGTGTCGCCACAAAACTTTTACGGTATTTGTTAATTGAAGCTCGACGTCTAGCATACACGAGATTAAGTTTAGAAACTGGTTCAATGGAAGTATTTAATCCAGCTATACAGCTTTATACTAGTTTCGGGTTTATATATTGTAATCCCTTTTCAGATTATGTTGAAGACCCACATAGCGTCTTTATGACTAAGAAAATATGAGTGGAGTCAGGGTATTCGGAAGTTGAATTATGTCAAAAATGAAGTCATATAAAGCTAATTTGGATGGCAAAGATTATATTTGTTCTGATATTCATGGACATTTTTATTTGCTAGAAGAACAACTCGTTGCAGTTGGTTTTGATAAAAAAAACGATCGACTGTTTTGCTTAGGCGATTTAATTGACCGCTCCGATGATTCCATTCTAGTGCTCGATTATTTAAAACAACCATGGTTTTTCTCTATTCTTGGTAACCATGAGATTATGTTGATCGACGTTTGTGAAAATCAAAATCCTCAAACTAAGCAACAGTGGCATTTTTGGGGTGGCGATTGGGCAGAAGATTTAGATTATGATGAGTTAGAGGTTTACTATCAAGCTTTGAGTAAGCTTCCTATTGCGATTGAACTAAAATTAAAGTCGGGGAATACCGTAGGGTTAGTTCATGCAAATTTACCTGATAAGGCAGACTGGAATGAAATTAAATCGCATTTAGATAAAACGCCCAGTACCAATATTAACTCTTATGAACCTATACTGCGCGAAATGTTATGGGAGAAAGCGCCGCTGTTTGAAAATTACTCTATCGAGCTCGAAGCGGTGAAAAATATCGATCATGTTTTTCATGGTCATACGATTATTGAAGAAATGATTGCTTTAGAAAATAGAACTTATATGGATTTGGGGAGTTATAAGCATTTTAATTTAGGTTTTATCCAGCCTGATGAATATTTGAGTAAGATTAGTCAGCAATAAAAACGAGGTAGATATGAAAAAAATATTATTTGTTATTCTGGCAACGATACAGTTATCAGCCTGCGCTCCAGAAATTGGGAGTGAAAAGTGGTGTTCTAATTTAGAAGAAAAATCAAAAGGTGATTGGACGGTGAACGAAGCCAAAGATTACGCGAAGCATTGCATTTTTAAATAGATATATTGTTCAATAAATAAAATGAAAATTCTTTGTTTTGGCGATAGCATTACTTTCGGTGAGATTGATACCGAAAACGGTGGTTGGGTTGATCGATTAAAGGATGATTTTGTCAGAAAGTATGCGAACGCTGTTCGGCAGGAAGTCACCGTTTATAATTTGGGTATTTGCGGAGAGTCGACCGATGGGTTGTCAACGAGATTTTCGGTGGAATTTAATGCGCGTTATGTGAAAGGACAGGGCGCACTTGTTATTTTTGCTTACGGTGCGAATGATATTGTTATCCATAAGGATAAAAATATCGTACCAATAAAATATTTTATTCGAAATTTGGAAAATTGTATTACATTTGCCAAATCCAAGAGTGCAAATGTTTTACTGCATAGTGTTACGCCAATTGCTGACTCAAGTGATGGCGTGGTTAATCAACATGGTAAATTACGATATAATAAAGATATCGAAGCTTATAATATCGTATTAAAAAAATTGGCAATCGATTTTGGGTGTCACTACATCGATGTTTTTTCGGCATTTAATAAGAATATAAATCAATTGCTATCTTGTGATGGGATTCATCCTAATTCTGAGGGACACAGCATAATTTATGGTCTAGTTCAGAATTGTTTAGATAAGTGTCTGGGTCACGAGCTTATATCTAGAACTACCTAGTTGTTCTTTTGCCATGTATTTCTCATGGGCGTTATAAAAAATAATTTTCTATAACCGTTAGTTGATTTTATGTTTTGTGCTGAGATGGAAACAGCTTTGTTTAATCAACTATGGGCTCACTAATTACTTGTCTAGTGTCTTTAAAAAACATGACTATCTATGCCGTCAAAATCTTGCACATAAAGAGGTTTTAGCATGCGGCTGCTCTTGTTTTTCGTATCAATAACAAGGAGCCAATTATAATCAGAAATCCCCTGTTTTCTAATTGCAACATCTTCGCACGCACAACCTCCGCCTTCCCAGTCGCAAATACCGGTAGTTAAATTTGCTGCAAAATATATCCAGTGCTGTATTTTCCCCGAGTAGAGAATAGGGATCTTATCTGGAAAATTCAAAGGCTCGCATTGCTTTTCCTCTATTGATAAATTCAATTGGGAGCTTATTTCTAATTTAGAAACACTGAGCAAGGGTTTCAGGTTTTCCCCTTGGAGTATATGTTTAAATTGTACCTTTGATATATTGGAAATTAACGAAATGTTACTTTCTTGCTTTAAATCTAGTGAGCTGAAGCCTTTTCTGGCAATAAATTCCGAAAATAATGATAATAAATCCCGCTTTTTTGGATCAGACAAAAGCAGGTAGTTTTCTTTTTCGTTATTCCACCAAAAACCAACTTTCGGGAAACTATTGAGTGCTATTTTATGATGTCCATCTGAACGAATAAATCGAACCGAAGGATAATCAGATGGAGCTTCATCCCATAGTGCGAGTTGAAAAAATTGATGTCCCTTTACCATTGGAAATGTGGTTTTTGCTGGAGTATTTAATTTGGTTTCTTCTAGAAACAATGAAAAATCGTTCATTAATTTTTTATCAGAAGAATGAAAAAATATTTTATCGACTGTTTCAGGTTGAAAGTTTTTGAGCATTACAGTCGCTAATGCATGCTCGTTAAATAGTAACGATATTGGCAGAAAAAATAATAGTGCTAAAAATACTCGTGAAATCATATATTGTTTTATTTGTGTATGATGCAAAGTTTAGTGACTAGTTTTGTTTATTCTTTTGCCTCGTTCTGCTGCTTAAATAATTCTGAGGTCTTTTTAAACTCATCTTTCGAGGCGAATAGCTTGCTGCGATATATTCTAAGCCCCACGCTTAAGATAATCGTAGCGACAATCACTGGCATCAACAGCTCAATTCTGTAGATAGTATCGGCACCATTTTTTTCATAAACCAGCCAATCGCCCACAATTAGCGCTAAGAACATTACCATAAGAGTTATTTTTACAAATTTTTTAACATTTTTGACTAATAGATCATTGTTTAGCTTTTCTTCAGACATAGCGAGCCGCATGAGTTACTCATTTTATCAAGTCTACCAACCGATTATCGCACACAGAGAGAATTTTTTCGATTAAGAATAATTCTAAACCATGATATAGGTATCAAACGACCTATTTAGTGCTCATTTTAATGTAAATCAGACGAATGAAGACTTCTTGATAAAAACTTAAAATGGGCGCATATAATTTTGACATGTAGCTAATGAAAAGATTGAACGTGCCGAGAAAGATCAGAATTACTGCATATCTGTTTAGGCATGGTTGATATTATTTTTTTATCAACCATGCGTGCAATCTGTACTATATTTTTTGGTTTTGAAAACTCATTTTATATCCTGTAGCTGAATCTACATCTTCTTCCAATATTAAAAATAGATCCTGGCTGGTTTCATCGAGTGTTAACTCAAAGGTTGCAAGGATTAACTCGCTGCTGTCTTCTTCTGCTATGACATAAACGCTGTAGGTATTGTTGCGCAGGGTGATAGCGTGCGGAGTAGTGTAGTATGCTTTCGTCGAGTAGTCCGCTGTTTCGATGGTTTCATCACTCCGCACAAAATACACATCCAACGATTTAAATTCATCAACGAGATTAATTACATTCACTTGATGGTCATAGATACTTTCGTAGGGGTTGTTATTCACGATTAAGGAGTTAATCGTGACTTCTATTTCATCAACGTAACCATCGCCATTTTCGTCAACATCTCCATCGCCATCCTCGTCGACATCTTCTTCAAGAAGATAGAAAAATACAGATTTGTCACTGTTGATATCTAGGGTAAGTAAGTGATTGTCGACAAGTGTTTGGTCGCTGGCTTCTAGTGTCAACGACATACTATAATCACCAAAGCTTGTAAGAAAAGAGTGGCTAAACTCACCTAATGCCAGTGAAGAAATTTCTGCGCTTGTATCAATACCATCCAAATGTAGATCGAATACGCCCTGATAGGATGGTAGCAGTTGATGGTGCGTTATACCGTTATAAACTCGGAATTTACCCTCTGCGTCGGCATCTGGGTACTCAACTACGCGTGACGAACTTGATACTTTGTCTAGAATAAAGGGAGAACTTCCTGAACCTATATTCTGCCGTATAACCATGACATATTGCGCAGTACTTGGATAAGAAATTTCATCTGATTGATACAATATATCACTGCTACCCGCAGATGTAATATAAAAAATATAATCGTCTTGTTCGAATTTTATATTCTGCGATATTTCGCTATAATTGTATTGTCCAATTAGCATTGCCTCGTTAAATGTTTCATTAGATTTTGATAAATAAATATCTATTCCAGCGGACCATGAATGCATATTCAAAAAGCGTATGTTAAATAGATCGTCATCAAGGTCGTCATCATCATCAATAACTGGCGTGTCAAATATTAATACATTAGGATTGCTGATGTCTTCATTAATAACGACAAACTGTATGTTATCTTCGGTAACTTGTAATTGATCGGTATAAATAGTTTCTAAGTTATTAGTGTCATCATCATCTTGCCATGCGATTTCTATGTCATAAGCGTCTACTTCATATTCAAGATAACCTGTCGATTGAGCATAGCTTACGCCTGTATGAATGACTTCATCATAATCATCGTCATCATTTTTGTCGACGATTAAAAAAAGTTTTGGTGCATTTGGTGACGCGTTGTAAAATTGAATATAACCATCGGTTTCATCATCGTCACTATTGCAACCAACAAGACCTATAAGTAAAGCGGACGCTAGTAAAGTAGGAATTCGGTTTATTACTAACATAAATTTTTTGTAGCCCATTATTTACTCCTAAAAAGGGTTTTAAATAATTAACACTATAGCAGTGTGTTTTTATCTGTTAAGTTAAGGAACTATCTGTAGAACTTGGTTTTAATAATTAGTTCTAATTAAACCCATTAATTTACATTTTTTTACCTTTGCTTACTTGTATTTACGCAGAAGCATTTCTTTGAATTTTCTGGTAATTACATCAGCAAAGGCTAGAAAAGTCTTATTCTAAAAAGTGGCTAAAATTGTACGTGGCAAGGGGAAATAAAAAATTAAAGCATTAAAAAACAAAAGTAGGGAGGCTTGAAAGGACGTTCATAGGTGTGCGAAATAGCAGCTTATTGTAGAAAACTATATCCCATTCCTCGAATTGTTTTAATTTTGGTGCTGCTGGTGTTTATGGATAATTTTTTACGGATACTGCATATGTGCATATCAATACTTCGGTCATGTCGAGATACGGTTCGGTTAAATAACGTTTCGCTTATCTTTACTTTTGATACTATTTTTCCTGCATTTGACATCAGTAAATATAAAATCTCAAACTCCAAACCTGTTAACTCAATTAAGTCTCCTTTCTCGTGAACTTCACGCTTGGAGCGGCATAATGAGGTATTGTTAGCGATGAGAATATTCTTATCGATGCTGTTGTCGTTATAAAAACGACGAGTACTAATTCTAACGCGAGCTAATAATTCTCTATCGTCAACCGACTTTAGTATATAGTCATCGGCTCCTGACTCCAGAGCATAGATACGATTGAAGGGGTTATTTTCTGCTGTTAGTACGATGACTGGTACCGAAGTGATCGTTTGTAAGTTCTTCAAAAGTGAAAGGTTGTTAACATTTGGCATGTCTATATCTAAAAGTATAATGTCGCAGTTGACTTCATTTATTCCTTTTATAGCATCCTGGCATGTATAGAGGGAGAAATTCCTATTTTCTAAATATGTTTTCAGTCGTAATGATAATTCGCGATCATTCCCAATTAGTAAAATGTGATTGTTCATTTATATTTGTATTCGTATTTAAAACGGGCTTTAGATTTTATGGCTTCTTATTTTTCAAATAATAAGACGCGAAAAAACCATAAAAGTTCTATTCGTATTTGTAAATGGAGTGACTGGGTGGAATTTTCTGATTGTTTTGAGCTGTTCGCTAGGTGTGATGGTCAATTTTTTTAGTAATTCTTATACCTGTATTTGGCTTAGAGAGACATTTGTGCGGCTTAAAAAGATTTTATCACCATCATTTCAGCATACTAGGGTTAAGTCGCGGTAATGCACTGCCTATTCTATTTTGTTAGTTTTGTTAGTTTTGTTAGCTTGATAAGGTGAATAGTTTTGGTTTTTATCAAATGCAAAATTAAGGGCTGCATCTATAACTAAAATAATCTATTACATATTTGAAGTATTAAATCGCGCGGCTATTTCAACCAACGTAGTTTTTGCGTTAGATGATAGGAACAGTACTTTATCCTGAGAAATCGAATTCGTAGATAGATTACAGTAAAAATCGAGTTTACCGTCATTGTCGATATCGCCAGCCCATAAAACCACATGTGGTGGATAGCCATTTGCTGAGGGAGCCTTATAAAGTGTTTGAACTTGATCTCCTAGAGAAATATCAAACTGATATTGTTCAGAAGTGTTTTCATTCTCGATGCACGACAGCTTATAGACAAGTTCATTGAGTATCAGTTCGTGCTCAGTCCCAGGTTTGCAGCCCTTATATAATCCAAAATATGCTGTATTAACTTCTCTATTTTTCATGCCTTTAATGCCTTTTACCAAAAAAACAGGTCTTTCACTCGTTACTGTAGCCACTTCAGGCATTCCTTCATACTTGACATCTTTTTGTTTCCAATCATTATCATTATTGCCCTGAATAATAATAGAAACTTCCTTTAGATAATATTTGGTTGGGTGATATTCACCATCTATATGAGATCCTAGCTTTTGTGCAAGAACGAACCATTTATCACCGCTTTGAGGCTTTATTATGCTGGCTTCATATGTTCCTGTTTCTAATAACCCTATAGTCGCTTTTTCAGAAGATAAAACCTGTTGGCTGAAAAAGAGGCACGTGGACGTTGCAAAAATAGATAGTAATATTTTATTCATAAATTCGCCGTTAAATAAATAATTAAATCGTTTGTTTTTCATCTGATAATTTCAAACTAACTATTAGCGTGAGGATTTGATGCTCTTGTTAGAAGTTTTAGTGTTCAACTGGGTCGATATCCGTATCATCATATGAATCTATATTATGTTTATTTGCAAAAATATAAAACTCATCATTTCGTGCGTTTTACAGGGGAGTTTAAACAAGAAGCCATCCGATAGTTTCAATAATCAGAAAGCCAAAATCCCATACTGCAAGAGAGCTCATGAGTTGAAATCTTTTTATTGGATAATTATCCCGCTGTATGGGTATATAAACCTATTAACAACGCAGCGATGATTGAGAAAAGTACTATTGCCCCAAACTTATGTTGTTTGTGATCAAGCCTTGAAAATTCTTCACTTTCACCGTTGTTAGCAGCTGTTGAGCGTCTAAATACCAGCCAGACACAATAGATATTTGTGAAGATCGCAAGAAGTCCAAACATGACTTTAGTGTTAAAAAGACCGCTCGCATTTGCGAAAGGAAGCATGAGCATCCCTGTAACAAGTACAACTACAAACGCTGGTATTTCCACAAATAAGTCAACTTTCTTATGAAGGGCTACCAGGATGAGTTCCTGCTCTTTTCCTTTTCCCAGCAACGCACGCTCAAACAGTGCTTCTGTAATAACACACCCCAGCCAAATTCCTACGAATGTAAGATGAATTGGAAGTAATAAGGAACTCATAGATACTATCTCCTCGTATTAAGTGTAAATATGAGTCAACTCTTAAGTATTTAAGTTGACTTTTAATCAATATAAACCTCTGGGGTACTCTACTGAGCGGGCACTTCGTTTAAATACTACTGTGATTTTTTGAGCGATAAGTGACTAAAGGTTTGTTTGCTTTAAACGGTACGCTCAATCGTTTCCCGATGTGTATCACTTAGTTGACTCTTCAGCTAACCAATGTCTTTAACTTATCTAAAACTCAGTTTGAACGATTTTTTGGTTGAGTGCAAGTGCGTACCCGCAGGAGACATTCAGTTTGTCTTCAGTTTTCTTTTAGTTCTTTATATTGCTGGGAAACCTTACTGTTTTCGACATTTTCTACCAGCTGATCTTTGGTGACTTCAAGCCATTGCTTTTTGACTGTCCGAGTGAATTTGAATTGTTGGGCATTTTTAATGCTACACTTTTGTTTGCTTAGATAAATATTGGCTTAACTTACCAATAATTCTGGGTGATTTATCCATGCAGGCATTGCATGCATACAAGTCTTAGTTTTCATTTACGCAATGCCGACAATATTGACCGATTTTTATTGGCAAACTGCAACTTCCACACTTATTTATAGCTTTTACGCTTGCAACCATTTGTATGCAGACGATACGTTATCAAAGTAAGCTTCATGTTCTGATTTTATATGAGGCTCCATATGACTTTGAGGTTGTACAAAGGCTGCTTTTACACCATTTGATTGAAGAACTTCATTATTAGTAAATAATTCTCTTAAGATCTTTAAGCACTTAATTGATTCGAATTGATGTTTATTTGTGTCAATAAGCATTACCACTTTTTGATTGTTTGGTAGTAACCTTAGATCTGTGCCAATTGACTCCTTCCATTCTTCTATAGCAACTAAACTAATTGATTCAGGCATACTAACCACGTAACCCTTTATTAGCTTGTCGTATTTTGTCTGGATATTGTATTGCATTTTCGTTATTTGCCTAGCAGTCCGATAAACGAGAACTGACGTCCCATTATCAATTTTTAGACATTCTGTGCAACCACTATCTTTCTAATCAAGACAACGGACACAACAAATAATAACAGTTCAATAATTAACCCCGGCAGTACAACCAAAGTAAATGGTTCAACATAGAACATACTTAAATTAACTGGGTATACAAATTCGAGAACAGCTCTTCCTGCCCACAAAATGGTTTTAATCACAACGTAGTAATATAATACCTCTACCATTGACTCCAGCTTCCTTGAGAAGAGTATCGTGATGGCACCGAATGCAACCAATAAAATTCCTACAGCAAAAATAACCAATGTTACAAAATTGATTTCATTTGGTTCTAGTACAGAAAACCCCTTTGCTTGATAGGCAAAAGAGGGCATTGCAAAATGTAGTAGACCTACAGCAATCTCAATGATTCCCGCAACCAAGAGGATTTGTTTCGTCAGATTTATTTGTTTTTCCATCCGCTATTCCCATTCATGTCTAACATCGCAAATCACCGGCAGCAAAAACAGAGCGAGGAACGAGCGGTGCTTTTTGCTGTCCGAGTTCATTTGCCTTGAAAGGTCATGAGTTAATTAACAACATATAAACCATTAATTGAAAGAAATCTTTCTCCAAATATGATTGCCACAGGATTTCCATCATGGCTATTAGCTTGTATGTGAAGATGCGGCTCATCCGTGTAGCCGGAATTGCCAACTTCACTAATGGGCTGACCCTCTTTGACTTTATCACCCTGAACGACAATTAGGCTATCTTCTTTTAAATGTGCAAGCATGACTTTAATACTACCGCATTCTATAACAATGTGGTTTCCTGCTGGATGCTCCCGATCTATGTTTGTTGGCATATTATCTGGTACACCGCTAACGGTTGTTACAACTTTGCCATTACACGGGCTGAGCACTACCTTACCAAAGATATGGTATTGAGCGAGTTTTTCTGGAACAATTGTCGTAGCCCGGTTGCCTAGGTTATTTATTTCAACAATGTCAATAGCATATTTTCCACTCAATGCCATGCTATGAAACGGGTTTGTCATTATGTTGCTTCCACCTTGTATTACATAATAACTTCCATGTCCGAATGGGAATTTCAAGCTGACTGTGTTATTGCCTGAATATGATGCTCCCAAAAACGTCAAAGCGCCTAATAATATGCCTAGAAAACTGAATAGAGCCGTACTACCAACGCAATACCACTGCTCTTTAGGTATATGCCAGAGTCCGGCACGAACATGATGAAATGAAAAAAATGCTGCGCCTGTGAAAAGCGCTACTATAACGAACCTAATGTAATAACTGGTTATTGACCACGGACCTATTCTGTAGCAGATAAGCACAACACTCCCCACAAGTATAAGCCTCAGCAGCCACTCTGATTTACTTTTTACCTTGCTGAATGAGAACCATGCAATTAGCAATAACGGTAATAGTATTATCAGTGTACCGAGAATATATAATGTCATTCAATGCTGCTTATTATTTGCTTGGCTCCAGTGTGTGCACGTTTTTTGCGCGCACGGCTTGGCCGACTTGTATACATTTCTCTTCTTGCATTTAAGTGATGACCTTTCACCATTATCAATAACTATTTCACTCCACTTTAATAAACGAGCACCATATTTTTCAAAGTTATTTCTAGCTTCACGTAGCGCCATGTCATTATTCAGATCGGATTTTTGGTCTCAAGCAGGTTGTGTTATATTTTCACAATCGTCTTCCCAGTAACATACTGGGCATATTAAACATTTTCCTCTTTCCGCCAATGAATAATAATCATCAACGCCACTAAGTTATCGAAGAATGAATCAACGTTACCAAGTAGCCAGTGATAGCCATCTTCATAAGTCATGGAGTCTTTACTCCTCAACAATTTAATAGCTTTGTTAAATTTTTGTTAGGTCATCTTTTACTATTACGCCTAAATAACGTGCTAAGTAAAAGTTGGCTAAAATGTGGAGCGCTGTGCACACAGCCAAATTTTATGTGTCACGCTAATTTGTTTGTTATATACGCTATTGATTCAAAAAATCAGATATAACTTTATGAAGTAGATCTGGCTTTTCTTTATGAATATAATGAGTTGCACCTGGTGCTACAAATAGCTCACTGTTACTCAATTCTTCGTGCATTTCTATTGAATGTCGAAGGGAAACATCCCAGTGGTCACCCACAATGATTAAAGTGGGAATACTAATTTTATTTAAATCTTTAGCGGTAAGATTTGGTGAACTAGACCACATACTAGCCATTTCGTGAAGGTGCTTTTGAAAATCAGTTAAATCTTTACGCCCTAATAGATAACTTTTTATAGCCATTCCAGGAAAGCGGGTGGGATCAATATCTTCTGGATTATTAGCATCCCAACTATATTGCTTCATTGCAGCGATGGTTTCAGGTGAATAACCAGTATAATTATAGACGGCTCCGTGGATAATAAGCTTTTTAATACGAGTTGGATGATAATGTGCTGTGAGTAAAGCAGTAATACCACCATCACTCTGACCAAAGATATTTGTTTGTTTTATATTTAGATGATCAAGTAATTCTATTACATCATTTGACATTAAATCATAGGTGATTTGTTTCGGTGACTCTGAACTTCGACCCTGTTCACGCGAGTCTATTGCGATAACTTGATAGGTATTCGAGAAATACTCTATTTGCATTCTCATATCATCACGTGACATCATACCGCTATGTAATAAAACTAATGTTTCGCCTGATCCTTTTATTTCATAATCAAGTATGATTCCATCTGAAGTTTTATATGTCTCAGCCATTGCAGGAATGGTTATTATTAGTGTTAATACTAAAGTTAAAAATTGTTTTGTCATTATTATTTTTCTAAGAACTAGCAGCTAAGTTTAAATTTTTCGCAGACATATAACGCTTGCCTCTTTTGAGGCGTATTTTGTTTTGCCTTCAAAAGCAGGCTCTTGATACTTATGATGACCTCCAACTTCGAGCAACCGGTTGGGTCACCTTCTAAACTTAGTTTGCAAAAAACAAATTCACAGAAGGAGATCATCACATGAGATTTTATACTAATTCCCACAAATAT